>Ga0116231_10000168_pt1 | contig 90456 bp, 55 predicted proteins | sample S1TSphgellanicum_2_FD_89695 | JGI IMG/M metagenome (GOLD analysis project Ga0116231, IMG submission 89695) | Host-associated microbial communities from peat moss isolated from Minnesota, USA - S1T2_Fd - Sphagnum magellanicum MG | ecosystem: Host-associated > Plants > Peat moss > Unclassified...
ATCTTTAGAAGAAAAAAAAAGAAAAACAAAAAAAAAAAAAAAAAAGATAAATATGAGTAGAGAGAGAAAGAGAGAGAGAGAGAGAGAGAGAGAGAGAGAGAGAGAGAGAGAGAGTCAAGACTTGAGACGTGCAATCGTTGAGTTTAGAACCTACAGCTGCAGTTCCATAGCACATAGTTTTGTTCTTCTGGCTGTGTCCGTTGAGCAGGATTTCTCCAGTCTGCCAAGCGATCGTCTTCGACAGTCTACCTGCATATGCCACAAAGAAGAAGAAGAAGTTACACAATATTGATGACCCTTGCAGTGAAGTGCAGTCCTGATGCAAAATCCGATCGGTTAGCAAATTTTATTTCAAGAGCTTGTTCGTTCTTGATCTTGAGCTTCGACATGGCGCATTTGCAAGAAGGTTTTTTTCTCGAACTGTGCGCCGAGGTTTCTTCTTACCTGCGAGAGCATCGAGCATTGTCGATTTGCCGGATCCGCTTGGTCCCATGATCGCCATAATCGATCCTGGTTCCGCATATCCTGCAAAAAAGGATTTGGTCTTATACGCAACAAACCAATCTGATTTCATCTCAAAAAAATCTTGAGCGAGCGAGCGAGCGAGCGAGGGAGGTTTTTTTTCTTGCAATATTCTGGTTGATCAAGCTGCAGTACATGAGCTGCTGCAGCTCGATCGACACAAGTTCATACACAGAGATCTTGCGCATGCATGCAGGTCTCTTGACGTTGAAGGTTTCTGCACAGCTTGAAACTGTCTGAAGATCACAAATGTAAAGCTTGGTCGTACCTGAGATGTTTTGCAAGAGGGGTTGAGTTCTTCCAACGACAGTGACAGAGAGATCCTTCCATGTGAGCAAAGCAGCTACTAGTGCAGTACACGACACTGCAGTTTCCCCATCTCTACTACTAGTCGCAGCTGCTGTAACAGCTAGGTTCTTACTCTGCAAACCTCTAGCTCTCACTAGAATTTCACTCAAGGGACTCATGCAGGCACCAAGCTGCTTAGGACTGGCAACAACAGCAAGGGCAGAAGCAGCAGCAGCAGTAGCAGGAGGTACATGTATATGATGCATCACATGATCAGATTCTGCAGCTGCAACACTAGCAACAGCAACCTGATCGATATGCATGACAGAAGCTGCCGATTCTTCAGTTACTGCAACAATAGCAGCAACAGGATCTTGAGCTGCTGCAGCATCTGACTGCAGCTCCTGATGATCATGACTAGTACTACTACTCTTCAGCAGCTGCACCATATTGATCAATCCCCACCAAAATTCTGCTGAGATCAGCAACAAAATGTATGACAAAAGTCAATCCCTGCCAATACTACTACAACAACAGGAAGATTACTTCTTCAGGAATCATAAGAAAAAAGATTCTGGCCCAATTGTCACTTGAAGAAGAAAAGTTCTTCAGAATATTGTTGAGCTCTTGTGATCTATGAATCAGGGAACTGGCAGAAAAAATGGGGGACAATATTGAGAGAGAGTGAGAGAGAGAGAGAGAGAGAGAGAGAGAGCTCTGCAAACAAAACCATATTTTTACAATTGTGTGACATTTGAAGAAGGAGACTTCAGAAGATTTAGGAATTCTTGAAGGAGATGAAGAAGAAGAAGAAGAACAATAACAAGAAGTGCAACTCTGTTATATGGCATATGTCATGTGTGATCATGTGAATTCAATGATCATACAATTTGCAAATTTCTACAACTGAACCACTCTTCTCCAGATCCCTGGACATTTGGTATTTTTGGAAATTTTGGAGATGGTTATCTAATGGGTTTAATTTGAAGATTAGTGGGTATTGGAATTGGAGATTAATGGGTTTTGGAAATTTGGAGATTAGTGGGTTTTGGATTGTGAGATTAGTGGAAGTTTGTAGACATCCAAAATTGCATCAAATTGGTTTTTGAAGGTTCCCAAATTCCATCAATTCCTTTTGAAGGTTTTTTTGTTATTTTGAAAAACTCTCTCTTCTTGTGATGTCATGTGACTTGTCCCTCCCCACCTTCCCTTGTGCACGTGGAATCCCTCAAGCCCACCTTCTGCAATCCAATCCAGCAACTTCCATAACCTTGTGTGTTTAATTGATTACAGCTACAGTAATGTAGCAGTATCTCCTACTAAAACATAACCATATTACAAAAACTAATGGCATATTTGTAGCAGCTCACTTTGCAGCTGCTGCTAATTCCCCTTGTTTTGTGGGAATTTACAAGATAATAGTTGTGGGTGATGGAGATTCAAATATGTTTCTTTTTTTTTAAAATTTTCCTTTCAAAAAATTTGTTGGTCACTAGAACCCATGTTAGGTTTAATATTAAGCCTAAACACTCAATATGCCAGATTTGGCTTTTTTGTGGGGGAATTTGAAATGGGTGTGGGCAATGGGAATTACAATATTTTCGGTGTTTTTGAGGGTAGTTCTCTTCAATTTAATCTTTATCATTAAAAAGGTTTAAATTTGTAAAACTTTGCCTGCAACAATAGGTGCAAGAGTGATCAATGGCATTACTATTAGATACAAATTACCAAGTACAAATTCAGCTCATGAATAAAGGTGTAATATACACATTGAGGTCCATGCCAGGATCAGTGTTTTTTTTTTTCAATTTTCTGATGTAGCACCATTGGCTAGCATTGCAAGAAGGACTTAGCATTAAATGGCAACAGGACAGGCAAGGGGGCAGAATTTTTTTTTGTATTCCTGCTTTTATTTGGCTACCCACAGAGGAGGGCTTCTAAATCTGGCGAAACCAGCTCAAAACCTCTACTTTTTTGACGATTTTTTCGCAAAATTTCAAAGAATCTGTGACAGAATATTCTTTATTATTATTTTTAATTTATCGCATTTTTTCGAAATTTCGCCAAAAAAAAAAAAACGCTGGCCAGGATAGGTTAATTTTACTTGGTTTTAACTATAATTGCACTTTAAATTACCTCATTTATTATATAAATACTTAACAATTTTTGTTCCTTAACAGAAGCTGTGAAACAAAAATAAAAGCAAAATTGCACATGATTGAAAGAAAATGAGATGTATCATAACAATGAAATAAGTTAAAATTTCAAAATAAATGAACTACAAAATAATGTTTTTCGACCTACACAAAGGATTTTTCATGGGAAAAATGACCCACATTCACCAGATTTTGAAGATTTATGATAAGTTCCAGTAGGTAGCCAAGAATATAAAAGGATTTTTTTTCCCCCCCCTGATTTCATATCTAGTATGTAGCCAAAATTGACTAAATTATTTTGTGAATGATTGCCACTTTGGCTAAATCACAAAGTCCTTAGAAGAAATCCTGGGTAGTTGGTACCTGAAGGCATGGCTCAACAAACTGATTTCTGTTGGTTTCATTGTTCCGTGCACAAAATTGAGCAGGTTGGAGATGCAAATATTAGTAACCATGCACTCGAGAATGAAAATTATGTACTTATTTCAAAACCCACTGATTAGATTCGGGTTAAGCATATTCGGGTTGAGCAATTTAGAAATCTTACTCATGAGTCATGCTGATTATCATCAGGCAATCGAGTTGATTAAAATTTCTTCTATGAAATTGGTCAGGTTTCTAGAAGAGATTTATGTTATGAAGTTGGTCAGATTTCAACTAGCAAGTTATAATAAAGTTGGTCAGATGTCATATGTGGGTGGTATGTACTTGGATTTCAATTTGTCCACATTGTGGTAATAAATACCATCAACTGCAACGGGTTGAATAGCTAACTGTCCCAATAGTTGTCCCAACATGAACAGTGAAGGACCAGGGGGAATGAAAACTAGTTGCACACAAGAGCGCGAGTACTAGTACAACCCAAGCATCAAATTCTCAAATGCCATTAACTTATAGTTGCTGCAACTTGTTTGGGTCTCATTCCTCATCATGGAAGTGGGTAGAGAGAGAGAGAGAGAGAGAGAGAGAACTCAAATAAGTAAACCAAAAAGTGTGAAATTCAAGTCTAGGCTATTCAAACCTCGAAGACAAAAGTGTCACATTCTCTCAACAACAAATAGACTTAAATTATCCCCCAACCCCAGCAGCTGTTAACCCTTCACAGATGTAATTGAATAGTTTGGTAGCCAGGAGTCGCAATTTGTACCAACTACAATTTACTTACTGTGTACATTAGGTTCACAAAGTATCACAGGTCTTCCTCCTTGTCTGATTCATACTATTCATTCTTTCCAGGGTTTTGAAAAAGACTTATTTAGTGTTCGACCTTTGACAAGTTTTCCCCAGAAAAAAAAGATTATTATTCATATGTGGTACACCCGACTACTTCCACTTCATACTACCAAGGTAACTAATAACTACCTAGGTAGGTGGGTAGGTATCATAGATAGGTAGGTACATAAATAGTAATGAGTTAGCTTCAATTAGCCTAATTACAAAGCACCCACCCAAAACAACTCTTCAATTTGTAGGCTGACAATAATCAACATTGTGTTAATCACCGTTTTCTAAAAGCATGATTGACAAGTTCCAAAAATTCATTGTAAGCATAGAGGATCACTCACAAGTTCCAAAAAAAGGTTAAATTTTTTTTCAACACAATTATTGGGTATTTATCAAATTTTTTGAAAAATTCACAAATGATTTAATTAATGTCAATTTGACTTAGGTACTAGGACAAAGTTATAGGTAGATGGATGAATGTGGATGGTTATTATACGATTAACTACTGTGATTAGCTATGTATGGGACACGGATGCAATGAAAAATTGTTTCCTATCCACATACCATCGTCCATCTTGCATGGTGTGCTGGTGGGTCTGGTTCATTTTGGTTGCTTGTTTATTGCAACTGGTCTGAACGCAAGTGGACTTTGGGTCTGCCTCTCTTTCCTTGGAGCTTCTCTAGCTCTTTGGCATGTTGGGCATTGACATGAAGGGGACAAGGTTTGTTTGTTTCTGTTGTTGTTCAACAACAACATTGGACATTTTCAGCCCATGGTACAAAGCCATGAATGCTGTTGGTGTGCACTGTGCACCCAAACCTCTTGTCAGTTAACATTGAGAGAGAGAGAGAGAGAGAGAGAGAGAGAGAAAGAGTCTAGGATTCTAGAAATGCTTTAAAAAAAAGAACCCATCTTATTCATCCCCAGACTAGCTCACATGGTATGCCTCATTTCCAAAACACAGTAGAACAATAATACTAATAGTTATATCCAGATGTTGGGAGATGGATGAAATTCATCCAATATGTGTCACATTCCACAAATCAGTGTAACACAAATATCAGAATTGGTTCATGGATGAAATTCATCCAAGATATCAATATGAATTTTTACTGACACATTGAAAGGTCTTCCTTAATAATGTCTGCTTGAAGATTTTTATGTTAAACTAACATTCACGAAACATTTAAGCTATCGGCCCATTTAACATTGAGTGCCACCTAGGATTCCACCCAGATTTTCATTGAACATTGATTTAATATCAAGTGTGAATGCACGCCATAACACTAGTATGGACTAGTGTTGTGGACTAGTGTTGTGTAGTTATTAGAATCTGCTACGGATATCTGTCGGTTATCAGCCCAAATATGTACATAGCCACCCAACGGCGGTGAAAAAAATACAATATGACTTTCCTGAACAGCACGGGTATGAGATTTGTAATGCTTGTGATACCAGAAAACAAATGCCATGGTTAACATAAGAACAAGAATCACTTGTCAAAATTGCTTGCATGCATGCACACTCTCGAAGCCTTCAATATGGGCAGTTTATTGGCCTTGCCTACTAAGGCAAGGATATTGTGTTTAGATTCATTATAGAGTATATAATAGCTTAAGGGATCTGGCCCTTAGGTAATAGGTCTATTTTTATATGAGGATTTTTGAGAGATGATAATTTTGGCTTGTGTTGAAACTTGAGATTAGTTATTATAGAGTTAAAATATGATCTTGAAGGATTGTGGTTTCTTTTAGAGGATTTTTTGAAGATCATACTTTTGCATGGTGAAATATTTGAGTTTTCATCACTCTTCTTTTGCCTTAAGATACTTTTTAATGTAAATGGCAAGGCCACAGTGTAATTGACACACCCCTTGTTTGCTTCAACCTTAATGTTTGTTGATTCAAGACTCTTGAACAACTCCCTATTTTATTTCTGTGTGTATTTTGAGGGATCTCCCCCAGCAGAAGAACCCCAGGGCATTATGCCAAGGGAGCTCCCCCAATTTTATATGTTCCCATGTTCCTATGGATTTTTTGTTTTCTATGAAAAAGAGAAATTAGGGAGGAAATGAAAAGAGAGTTGTTTAAGTAAGGGGAGGTTCCTGTACTCATGCGTTCTCCTGAGGTTTGGGAACACCCTCGGGCTCATGCCCTGGTTTGCCCCTCCCTCAGGACAACACATGAGTATGGAAACCTCCCCCTAGAACATACCTAGTTCCGTTGCCAAAGAACTCATAGCAATATTTGTGTGGGAACCTCTTTGCATCAGTGCTTACGCAAACTGGTTGGGTACATTGTACATGTGTGTGAAACCCTAAAAGACCGGGGACTTCCTCTTTGCACCAGTGCTTACCCAAACTGGTTTGGTACATGGTACATGTGTGTGAAACCCTAAACAGGTTTTGTACATAGTACATGTGGGTGAAAGAAACCCTAAAAGACATTTTCCAATGATACCTTTAGATAGGATAGTTCCAACTTCCAACCTACCCGACTGCCATGTTCTAGAATACATGTACTCATCATACCGATATTCCATACCGAAATTCAATGGCATATGTTCTAATCCGACACTTGCTCATATAGACATCATTTTGAAGGCAAAAACTAACAATGAATGTTAGTTAAAACCCTAATAATGTCAAAAATTTTGTCAAACCCATTGCCACCAAAATAAAATTATTTTTCAATGCCTCATGCCAACACCGTGCAACAATATTCCTGCAGGGGTTGAGTGGTAATGGGGTGGACATCACATTATTAATAAGAGGCAGGCGGTGGCCGCCGATGGAAAATATGTTGTTGCAACTACACCCATGTGGGGTTGTTGTTGTTGTTGTTGTTGGTAGTGCACTCACCTGGGTCCTGCCATACCATCTGACTTTGTAGTAGCACTCAACTTACAATTGACCATTTGTATTGCAACTTTTTGACAACTTGGTAATTTTTTATTTTCATTTTTTTCCTTGACTCACCCTCTTGAGGATTGAGGGTTTAAATTCCCTCTGCTGGACAAGAAAGCTTCAATTAAGTCCTAGGATTGATTGTACTCAATAGGCATTTACATACCACTTGTGCTTCTCCATTCCTTAGAAATTCTAGAATTGAATACAGAATTTGAATTGTTGTACCCTCAAAATAATATGTAAAGCACTGCCTGGATTTTTCTTTGTATTTTCAGCTCCATTACCTGCCTGAAAAAACCTTTTTTCAGCAAGGGGGATCTTCTGTGGAGGAAGGTAACAGCCAGCTTGTCACTATTTCTAAAAAGTGAAAAAATCCTAGCTCTGCTTTACTTAGGAAAAGGACCCAAGTACAGGCCCTTCTCCTATACATAATAATCTCATGTACATAGTAACTAAAGGATTTAGCATCCATGGTGACGACTTCAAAACATGCAATCCAAGTTCCAACCATCCAAAAGCAAGTTACAATTTTCCTTCTCTTGTACTAACAACTAGTAGTATGTTAAGTAAGTAGTTTTTGTCTTGATATTTAGGGCCACTTCACACTAAGGCCCAATTCATAAGCCCTGATTCAATCTTGTAATCTGATTGGCCTAGAGCTCCAAATTGGGACCAAGTCCTTTTCACACTAGACCTTGATTTACAGGTCCTGACCACAAGTAGGAGTTCTATGCGGTTATACTTTTTTACTCCATGGGTTGGGACTTAGGGCAAGGAGTTGGGTCAAGCAGAAATGGAAACCCAACTCCAAAGACAAGTCCCAACCATTGTTTTTAGAGTGTTCCCAACTCTCAAGAATAATAATGTTTAGTATATCCCAAGGGCCTGATTTCCATGGGACTTTGTCTCTTCTTGGGACTTATGACTTTACTAGCAACAAATTGTGATTTTTTCTCTCACCCGATCACTAGTCATATATTCTTTGTTTTGGGTGCAATTGAATTTTTTTTAAATGTACAAAATTGAAACGGTGAGTCCCGTGCATGAAATTTTAGACTTTGTATGTATACAGAATAGGGTTATAATGCTAGTTTATTAATATACAGAGGGTGTTGCATGAAATTTTAGACTTTGTATGTATACAGAATAGGGTTATAATGCTAGTTTATTAATATACAGAGGGTGTTGAATAGGCTTGTGTGTGAGTGTGAAGAAAAAATGCTATGGAAAATGAAATTTCTGAATTTTTTTTGCTTAGTTATCTTGAGAGTGAACTTGCATTTAAATAAGTAATAGGCATTGGTTGGTTTGTGAGAATTTTAGAGGACCAATGGAAATGGTAGCAAGGGACGCTTTTGTAGTTCAAGGTTTAATGGAATAGGGTTGTTGTGTGATGTACTGGGTGGCCATCCTGTGCAGGACCATGCACACGAGGTTATTACCCGTGTTGTTTGTCCTGGCGTGTCTCTTTTCACATACCCGCCGGGTACTTGGTATTGAGTACTTTCATACCAGCGTGGTGCTGCAATTAGATCATTTTTAACACCTTCATATCAGCCTCGTCCTGGTAGTGGACTTGGACCCAAGGCTGATTTTTTGCCTGGTATGTGGTTTAGGGTTTAGGGTTTTGCGTGGTGTAAACCGGGTATTGAAACGGATATAAAGACGTGTATGAAAGGCTTGTCTTTGTCTTAGGTGATACCAGGAATGTATAATCTTCCATATCAATACCATAAACCCCGGTTGTTCCCTATATACTAGTACAACACTGGTTACTACATCAAAGAATCTAGTTAAATTTCTCCCAAAAGTGTAATAGGTTTAGGGTTTAAGGTTTAGGTCCGAAGATAACAAGTGCTCTCAGGGAGGTTCCAAATGATATAGGACTGTAAATTCTCCCATAAAGAACACGCACGGAATAACCAGTTCTCGTATATAACCACGGATCCCAGAAATCCAAGCAGCCATTTGGATATATTTGAGTGTGGTTCTCAAACAATCAAATAACCTTCTATAAAACTGCTGGTTCTTTGCTGGTTATTTTGTGTGTAAAAGAAAAGCCCAACGGTCCGTTCTTTTAGGGTTTTTGGAAAAAAGGGTATCAAAGGTTGTTTTATTCTGGGAATCTTCAAGGCCAAGAGCTCATTTCTGGGTTCTCTTAAGATTTAGGGTTAGGGCAACGGGAGACGCTCGGGGTAAAGGCCGAAGAAGAGCGAGAGCGAATTCGTGAATGCAAGAGGACGACGTTGGAGGAGGGTGGAAGATGGCGAGCCCCGATTATTCGGCGTCGCAGGAGGAGATGATCGCTGCACGCATCCCGCTAGGAGCAAGAGATGCGTGTGTGAAGCTGCTCATCCCCTTGAATAAGTGTCGGGTGGAGTCGATGTACCTGCCGTGGAAGTGCGAGGAGGAGCATCATTCGTACGAGAAATGCGAGTACCATCTCTTTTTGCGTCGTATGAAGAAGATGCAAGAATTGCGCCAACGGGATACACAGTTGCAGCCTGCTACTAACTAACTGATGATACTCATCATCTTTTTCGCAACAAGGTGAGGGAATTGGATTTCTCGCCCCTTTTTTCTTCTTCTTTTTTGAGCACTTGGTTTGGAGTGTTTTTCTTTCTTGGGTTTGAGGTCTGGAAAGGTATGAATTGTCCTCGATGGCACTTGGTCTTGGAAGAATTTTTTTGTGCCACTCTTTGCACCAATCCGTTAGGTAGTCATGGGCCTTCTTCGCAACAAGGTGAAGGCATTGGGTTTTTTTCTCTTTTTTTCCCCTCTTTTTTGAGTACTTGGTTGGAGTTTTACCCCTAGGGTTTGAGGCCTGGAGCAGTATGAATTTTCTTTTACGACATCTGGTCTTGAAGAAAAAAAATCCTGCCACTCTTTGCAATATCCGGGAGGTAGTAATGGGCCATGGCAGCTCGTCACTGCTATTCATGGTGAAGGTGATAGTCTTATGGCTTGTCAGCAACTCTCATGAGGTTCTGACTGCATTCGTTGTTGTGGAGATTTCTCTGCAAGTTTCTGGATATATATTCTTTGCAATGTCTGCCTTTCTTTTCTTCTGAGATTGCATTGCTTCCTGTTCAGATGACTTTCTTTGAATGGCTTGCAATGGTATTTTTGTTTGTACAGGGTTAAGGGGCAATGCATAAGAGTTGACGGTGATATGCAAGAGAGTGTGATGGAATGAGCAACAGTTTCACAAGTTGTTTCATTCTGAGAAGTCAAGATAGTCTCTGAGAACATTGTTGAGCATTCAATTGTTAGACAACTGCTATTGCCTTTTTTTGTTGAGCTGAAGATTTGTTCATAGAGATTGCAACCCTAGTTTACAGCTGACTGTTTTGGCCAACCTTGTCAATAAATGATCCCTCTCATTCTACATTCTTAGCCATGTCTCTTGAACACTGACCAACATCATGACTGCATCTTGCTGTTGCCTTCCAAAATTACTAAGGATGCAGATATTTTCACAATTGCTTGTCCAAAGATTTTAAGCAGATTATTAGATACTTCTTGATGGTTTTGTTCAGGAGGCTGATGAAGGAAGGAGTAGTAGCAACCAGTCAACTGTGACTCATGATCAAGGCAAATGGTCTCATACTTTCTGAGTGATGTTCCTAAGGTTATGATATCTCTAATCATGTCATGCTTTTTTTGGTCTTGCTGGAACTGACACAATGATTACCTTCAAGATGTACTTGTGGAGTTTCCTCTGCAGTCTCAAAGGCACGTACAGTCTAGAAACTAATTTGCAAGGATTTATATTGTTGGGAGCATTTGTGAAGTGGTGATAGCCTCTGTCTCATTGTAACATTATTGCACCTGATAGAAGCAACAAATGAGACCAATGGAAAGCAAAAAGGATTATATTCAACTGAAATGCAAAACACTGTAATTCAAAGGAGAAAAGAACAAAGCAACATCAGACACAAGATATGTTATCTGCACACAGGCCATGCACCTGAGATCCTTCTCACCATTGTGTCTAAACCCTAAGCCCTAAACTTGACGAGACTGACAGTGAATAGTAGTACACTCTGCCACATAAGCTACAACACATACCAAGGATGGGAAATAGGCACTCTGCTGCCTCATATGTCAGCCTTATTTCTGGCATTTACTGGAAGTATCATGTAAAATACTTGACTAAAGCATTCACATAGCCAGCTAGTAGTTGACACCTAGTCTGCCGTTCAAGAAAATCCCCATTTCCTGAAATTCCAGACTCAGATGTGCAGAAAATTTGACCAAATACTGTGCAGGAAATGGAGGGAGACCAAATCCTGTTACATGAATTTTGAATCAACTACACTACCAACCCATTCGACTTTGCAAATATTGCACCAACTGTGTAGTACATAATGCACAACCTTAGCTAACTATAGTATGAGGTGACATGAAAGAAATAAACTATCGACTTGGTTCAGACAGCATGACAAATAGTTCGTCATCTGTGATGGCCCCTTGCTCCATTGCACTTTCCAAAGGAGTTTTCCCCAAACTGTCTGTTGCTGCTGGATTAGACCCTCTGCAAAAGCCAAAAATTGGAATGTGAGACATGGATATGATTTGAATAAGATTTTTATTGGGCATACTTTCGAAGTAACAGCTTTGGACTATCAAAGCAAGGACGTTTTCCTTGACAACTTGCATCGAAAGGAGGCCAATGGCTTAGGGTGACTGAAACTACAACCGTTTTGAGGTACTAACAATATCAGATGCCAAAGTTGAATGTCTTTCCACAAAGTACCTTGTCAAGAGTAGTTTTGCACACAAGTTTCTGTTGCTCAAAATGCAGTAATGAAGTGGTGTTCGACCCTGAGCATCAGTAATGTTCACTCGTGCCCCATGCTGGAGTAGAAGTTCAATCAGGCTAAGATCCCCAATCTGACAAGAAAGATGCAAGAGTGTGCATCCACGTGTATCTTTCAGGTTGGTCCCTGATTGTTCATTAGCTGCTAGGTTGCCTGTAGGTGCCCTATATACTGGGCTCAAAGGTGCTGTTTGTAACTCTGTTGCACTTTCTGCAGAGTGATTCCCAACTAGAGATCCACCCCAGTTGCTTCGACTATTTTGAGAGCTGTTATTTCTTCTTGAGAGTGCTGTTGCAATAGTTGCCACCAATGGTGATCGAGAGGGTTCACCAGTTCCCATTGCTTGTTCCAAGGTTGTGTTAGGGTTGGCATCAGCAGTTATGAGCAAGCGGAGTGCTAGTTGCTGCTTGTTCATCTGGACAGCATCCCACATCTGCCTGGCAACAGTTGGACCCCGTAGATCCACCTTCAGCTTCTTCACAAATCTCTTTTCAACATACTGCAGAGAAGAAAACAAGGGTGAGACTTTCATGATTTGTACAAGACCTCAAACAACAGCATGTGTACTTCATTCTAATTTTCCCACATCAATTTCCTCCCACTTAGAACTAACAATGACACATCTGATAGTGGCTTTGAGACTTCTTAAAGAGCCCAAGATTCATAGCAACATCACCTACCTTGATACCTTCCACACATGGGACTGCACACAATAAACAAAAGCGAGCTTCACTGGGTTGGCCTAGTGAATACCATAACCTGGTTTTCAAACAATACAAGCCCACTGAACTTCAAGGAACTTCCCATGGATATGATGAGCTCTCCTCTCGTTCTCTATTTCCCTCTTTTTCAATGTTTTCTATTGAAGTCCAAGCTGCTAGTAAAGAGATACAGGAAACACATATTGGGGCCCACCTTTGCCTGAATGAACTTCTCCTTCAGAGGTAGTGGATCCCTGGCATCTGGTTTCAGAATTGGGACATCTGCAGCAGCAGGCTCACTGTCATGGATGGCACTTCTGCAACCAAATCAGCATACACAAAATATTATGACACAATTATAGGCATACTTTAAATAAGAGGCAACATTCATAAAGAAATACATTACATTTTGCAAATACCTCTCAGCTGATTGCCCCAAAGATAAATTTTGTGTACTGCCCTCTATGGTCAGCCCCTCCTCCCAAATTGAGTTGGCACATGCATTTCCAATGGATTGGAAATAGCCGATCACAGATGGCTCCCACACCTTTACATCCAGTGTCAATGATCGCACCTGCACACAAAGTCATGTCATCATCAAGAGAGCAACCATGATTCCAACCTACTGTAGAATGGGGCCCTAATGGTAAGGTACACTCATTTTAAACAAGCTACAGAGAACATAACTATTGGTTGCTCCAGAAATCGAGAGCACCAGTACAATTGAAGAATCTGCTACTTTGAGATCAATCTGACTACACGTATAATAAGCAAGGTGCTGGGAAAAACAACTCAAACTAGGTTGAAGTTTGGACATGTCATTGTCATGCTAACCTGGGAGAGCACACTCTGCCCATGCATAACTCCTGACTTACAAACTATGAAGGGCTGTTAGGCAAAACAAAAGCCCAATGTGACATGGAACCACATACAGATTCCTTCATTACCTTACCTTGGAAATTTGAACACCAAGATTTCTGTGCACCCCTGAGCACTCAATGCAGAGCAAGATACCCAAATTCAAGGATGCCCAATCCGGTTCCACAGCACCACAATCAGCACAGACATCATTGCCAGGCACACAGCGCAGAATATCCAATGGCTTTTCTTGTGGTTCATGAGCAAGTTGAGCCTCTGATGCTTGGTCTCTGTAGGAGCTGCTAGAGTGAACCCTTGAAATTATTGTATCTTCTGTACCATCAATGTCCAAAGAAGTTCCTGTGCTGCTCTCACTGGCTGTTCTCTGTTGGCTCCCACTCATTGAACTTGTATATGGTCGCTGCCAGCCAATTGAGGTGACAATGATGAAGCTCAGTGTAAATCACAGGATCAGTCTGTTCCAAGTGAGAAATGACATTGGAGAGAGCTCCTCTACAACTGCCACATCATAGTCAGAACTGACCATAATTTGAGCAGACTTTGGAAGCTACCTTGTGCTAAACAGAGATGCAGTCAACACAGAAAAAAATCCTTTCACCATGCTGCAATCTAGTCACAGCTCACTCATTCAACTCCTATACACCTCCAAAGAACATGACAGGTAGAAAAGCAGGGGATACTTGTTCAAGTCCATCCAATATGAAAAATGAAAAACCTGTTCATGAACTTGGTTGTTCAGCAGGGAAGCAATAACACCAGTAATTTTGTCCACCCAGTCCATTCTGTCCACTGCATTCTCCGCCTACCCACATTTTGGCATATTGATTAGAGTTGCAACAGCATACATTAATACCTAAAGGTCCAATCAACCTAATTTGGGTTGATGGATGATTTCACACAGGCCCTACACACAACTACAGAGTCCAGTTACATCATCCACCTCATGATAGGCTGCCCAGAGAGTTCTCTTCATGATGGTTAATGTGGCCAGAGGATTGAGGCCTCCTACATTTTCTTACAAATTTGAAAGTGACATGTGAAGATTGTAGCTTGTTTTGGACTTGCCCAGCTGTCCGAGGGGCCCAGAGGCACATATTTGGGAGGGACTGGGAAATCTAGCTACAGGTTGGTATTCCTTCTGTCCATACAATGGTATCTCTATGTACACTTGCTCTCACACTTTTTTTATACACAATGTATTTCTAGCTCATCTCTGGCTGTGTGGCAATGCTTGCATTGGATCTAGCAGGTTCTATCACCATCTGAAATTCTTCTCACTGCATGAAATTGGTGAATTTGGGGTCTTCTAAAGTAGTCAGTCCCTCAAATTATCTATTGCTAGTACCAAATGGAAATTTCAGTCAAAAGTGAATTTTTTTACCCTGCCCATGTGAGTCCATCATGGGTGTACCTTGGTCAACACACAATCCCTTCCAATTGAACCACCTGATTGCATTCAATCTTTGTGTGAGATTTGCACACATTGTGCATTACAATAGCTTACAGTTGGGTCCCCAAGATGATGCATCAGGAGGACCTGCGAGGCTTGAAGTGAATTCTGCCATTTGAGCCTGTTTTTCAACTCTTGGGGTAGGCTGGACCTTCAGGGGGTTACCTCATATTGAAATACGAAGCTCAATGGGGAGTCTGTAGAGGTTGTGGTAAATAAAACATGTTAAGTAGACATCCATATGGAAGACCAAAGAAGTACCTGAAGAGTGTAATTTTTGGAAGGAGATACTATGCGAAAGCAGAACCGAAGATCTGACTGCTCTGCATCAATCTTGATGGTGGATGTGAGCAAATTAACAGTATGATGAGCAATAGTTTTGTCATCCTGCAACCAATCCAACCAAACCACCCAAGCTAGAGATGGATTAAGGACTGCAAACAGTTCTGTTTCATGCAAAAATAAGCAACAGCTGAAGCTCATTCTCCTTTCAGATTCCTAGCATCTAAACCGGACAATACGTGCCAAAAAGAAAACTTTAGCACAAAAATATTACCAAAAGCAGCTCTCTCAAAGAAAACAGATTGAAGCTTCAACTTGCAGTAAAAACAAATGCTTGGAGTTCTTTTTGAGCAGGTAAGCTTCAACCGGATTGAAGACTACTTCAAGTAACATGGAGAAAGGTCACCCACTAGACATGACAATACATACTATTTACATCCTCATCAACTTAGGAGACTGGAAAACTGGACAAAGATTTCCCTAAGCAACTAGACTTACCGTGGGTTTGCCCCACTGTTTCCGGTAATAGTACAACATTCCTCGGCTATCCAGCACAAAAAACCTACGTTTCCAATCAGCTCGCAAATTTGATGAGCGTTTCAGTAAGTACCCCTGCTTTATTGTTTGTATCTGCATAGAACAAATTATGAGAGGAGTGATAACATGAGAGGATCATTGGGAAAAAAGCATACAAAATGTTTACTTAGAGCTGGGTCTCCAATGACAACCAGAAAAATGTTGAAATTGCTGAGAACCAACCTGTCCTCTTGGTGTGGATTGCATGACAGCCTCTATTAATTTGTGGGAACTGCGGCCAACAGCCTGGATTCCATCCCCAGCTGCCAAGCTGTCAACATGACTGAATGAACGTTGATTTTCCTGGTCCATCTGTTGGCGGTATTCCTGCATCCGATCTGCAAGTGCTGCTTGCTCATAGTTGGCTCTCTCCCTTGATTGTTGTGCATAGGTTAGCACCTGTCTCAACCCATCAACCATGGCATTTGCAAACTTCACACAATAAGCAATAATCTTAGCATTCCACAGCATAAATCAACATCAGTTGTACTAGTCTATAAAACTTTAGCTATTCCTGAAGATGTGAATTGGGTTAAAGTATCTTCCACCACATGGTTCATGAGACATTACTTGCCTACTGGACTACTCTGCAAAGTCAAGAACATTAAGCTTCCTAACACATGATTGTGGAGCCAATATTGGAATCTCCAACAAAACATGTTCAATTAATGGTTCAAAAGATGGTATGAATATGGTCCCAGGATTCCATGATTCACCTGGTGTATGTATGGTTCAATCTGATGCAGCAACTCATAGCCCTGAAGCAGCAGCATCCTGTTAGCTGGGCATTAAAGAACATATCAACATCAGCAAAATCAAGTCAAGCAACCACAAATATCTTTAAGAAAACTCACCTGTTTAAAGTACCGGAGGTGAGCATCCATTGATCCACTGACAGCTTCTAGGAATTCAAACTTTTTCTTTGCCTCTATGTTGGAAAGAGCTGTTATCTGCAATAATTCATCAACCAAAAACTTCCCTTTTAGGTCAAAAGGTGTGCTTCATATATACTAACTATTAACCACATGACAGGTGCACAAAATCACCACAAAAAATTCAAATACAAATAAAACTACTGCATTGAGTGTGTTTAGGCATCTATCATCTGCCTTCCTGCTCAGCTCCAGTTGCATCTGAATGTCTGAAAACAAATTATGTCTTTTGGTGGAATAACAGCTGTTGCAAAGGGAAACCTACCAGGTTGAACCGAGCTTGCTCAAATTGGGACTTTGCATTCCACAAATCCTGTGTTGTAAAGCAGACAAACAGAACCACAGGGGAAATAAGAGCAGGTCAAACTCATAGTGGCAAACATAAATACAACTAAACCTGCATTTTACAATTCTCCATTTATGATTTTGACCAAAACTTCTAGATTCATCAAAACTTAATAGACACACTTTCATGCTCATGATCTCATGGGGAAAATTCAAGAAATGCAATACCCACAGATAAATAGAGGCTCTAGCTAGCTACTGCCTCTGAAAATATGAAAGTGACCTTCCATCCTAACCCTCACCAGAAAGGCAAAAGGAATCAAACAAATACCTCCTGAGCCTCAGAAACCACCTCTACCTTTGCATCCTTCCTCAGTGACAAAAATTTCTCACGCACCTGCACCACAGAAGACAATTTGGGTTGTTTGTTCCTGTGTTAGTTCCATAATTACTTCCTTTCCTGCTCCAGCCATTCTGCAGTGAAGCTTAGAAGGCCTAAGAGATCTGGACAGCAGATGCCAGAAATTGAAGACTCAGACAGAAAGTGAACAATAAGTATCAAAATCCTATTCTCTGGAGGTGGTGGGAGGGTAGCTGCACACAGAGCTTGGATCGAACGAGTCATAAGTACTTTGAAGTCACAATAAGGACAACACAGCTACATCCAAATTTAACAATACATGAGAACATAATCATAGATACACCATTATCTACAGGTACACTCCTCTCAGCTCACCTGGTCATAATGCAAGCTGGCCTTATCAAACCGCTTTCGAACTTCCTGCACAAACATACAACACTTATAATGAGGACAAAACATTCAAACTGCTGAAGGAAGTCCTACACTTGAAAGTTTCAGTTCAATAGAAAAGAATGGACAGGCAAACCATGTAAAGTGACAAAATGCATCCAAATAGCCCCTAAGTAAGTGAATCTCCTTACGTCAAACCAAGTTAGCAACTTGAATTATTTACTTGGTCACATATAAAAGGTGTGCTTGGTAAAAAAATGACCATATCAGAACATATATAGCTTTACAAGTACTGAAAATTACACTGAAAAGAATTTTTAGATGACCCATTAAGGTTATGGATATTTCAGATCTGACAACATAACAGCAACCAATCAGCAAGCAAGAAAAAGAGGAAAACCAACATCAAAGTAAAAACAAAACAAGACCGAAAATATAACTCAGTAGTTTGAACAACAGTCATACTCATGTTCAGGGACATTCAAAATCAGCATGTATGGCATTGACCACCTACCATAACATCCCCAGTGACTTCATCAGCTCCTAGAAATGGGCAGTGAAGAGGTTAATGTCAAACATTAACCACCGTACTGAGTTTCTGTCACAAGACCAGCAGCAACTGGATAACTCAGCCATGATGCCAGCTAGCTCAATAAGACCTATAAGAGGGCAAGATCACCAAAAACCCACAAAGGAGGAACAAAAAACTGAAGAGAAACAGAAACAGAAACAGAAGGCAAGAAAATGAAAAACCCAAATGAGGAAGAAAAGAAAGAAACAGCATCGAGAACTTTGAGAGCAAGAGCTTTAGAGGACAAAAGGGGTTTAGAAAAGCTCTTCAGTTATGAAGAAGCCTTTGAAGTTATCGTTCTGGTGAAACTGTAGAGAGAAATCTTTCTTTGTGAAGAAAACCTCTGGTCCAACCAAATTGGAACATGGATCTATCTGCGGCCAGTAAACTACTACAAGACTCTCCTCCAATGATATCAGTTGGGTCATTCTCAAAAGTGACAGCAAGACCAAGCCAAGGGAACCCAATCGACAGGTAGCTGTGAGGAGTGGATCATATCCTTCTTCACAGTAACAGGTAATTTGACCCCAATTGGAACCATGACCACAGCCTCATATGAGAACCACCGGCCCACCATAAACTCAGTGAGAAGCTCCTCACTAACCTTCCAATTTCGCCATTAGTCACCCCCAACTAGAGAAATTGTGTGATTACACGTAAACTCTGTTCTACAATCTACTGAAGGTCAAATTAAGTACCAAACTCATCTAAGGTGTAGTAATGTCTCACTAACCTATGTCAGTGGCACTTAGGGGAAAAGGAGGGAGTAACATAGTTCTTCCTGGAAAGGAGAGGCAAACCTTGACATCTTGAAGATCAATGCTCACAAATTGGGTCAGACGGTCATTTAGCATATGCTCAACCTGCATAAATGCCCATCTGAAATGTCAATCAAAAAAGACTATCAGCATCTTGAGAATCAAAGACCCCCTACTTCCATCGCATACTCAGTAAACAATTGCAGGAGTGAATCAGCAGTGACTGACTAGGTACCTGTGAACGTAGAACCTCTTTATAAGTTCCAATCTCCCTTAATGCAATGGTGAACTTTGTCATCACAGGCCCTGCATAGTAGTCATAAGTGGTGTTCAGAAGAGATCTACAGGGATCAGCATTTGCACATGCCAGCATGTAAGATAAGGAGAAATGGGCAGAAAAGGAAAAACCTCCAACTGCAACACTGATAGGATCATCATGGCCTCCTCCAAAGGTCTCCAAACCACTTGCAAAGGCAATATCTCCATCATATGCCTCTCCAAGCCCATCACTGCAGCTCCATCAGCACAATGTTATTCAAGTCCAAGAACGTGTCAAGAGCTCATTTATAAGCTAAGAATTGCAAAGCATGGCTAGGAGCTCATGTTCTTCCCATAGACAGGTCAATGCTAGGAACAAGAGCCTAACCAGGAAGCAATCAGAGCTTGAGATTCAACAACTTTCACTACCAGATAATAATGCTGCAATGGTACCTGTATTTGCGACATCCTTTATAAAGTCGTTGACATCGCTCCCGCAATGCTTCTGCACTCTCCTCAAGAGCTTGAAGCTGTGAATTAATGTGTAAACATTAGAACAATTTTACAGGAGCTTCACAATGATGTTGTGCAACTCACAACACTCCTCTCACCTGACAACATGTCTATCATTTATGAATGCATCCGAAGAGCAGATTTACCAATATTTTGTACCAAACTCGAATCCATGAAAATCCTGAATAAACCAGAAAAGAATGGAGGCATTTGTGTCATTCCCTAGCTGATGCCCTAACCTCTTCTGAGTCCAATCAGAGACAAATGAGAGAAAGAACAGTACCTGCTTCCGGAACATTGGGGAATCATCGAGCGTTGTGAAATGCATAGCTGTGGAATTGGTGCTATAGCAGCTTCCTCATAAAAAAGCGCCGATTCCCTGCTCCCTCTTCAACAAAGAATACGATACTTTCGCTTGTTCTTGCTCCAATCTAAGCAACGAGATCCTCCATTTTAGGGTTTGAAGCACCGGGAAAACCATCTGCATATCATATCAGCTCCCCGAGATCTTCATATCCATAATAGGTACTTAGTCCCAGCTCAGATGCAAGCAAAAAAGCGCCAGTACAAGAATATTCCAGCAGATCCACGTCACAAAAGCTGCATCATGATTCGGATCCTTGGAAAGGATCTAGAGACGAGTAGCGACCTGTACCTACGACAGCCACCGTCCTCCATCATTTTTCTTCTGCGACAGATTCAACTCCAATTTCTACTCAAGCCACATGGAGGAAAAAAAATTCGAATATCAAGTTGAAAAACCACGATGGATCACGCTCGCTTCGATTCGGACGAGAGCAGAAAGCATACAAAACTGGACACCGGAAAACACTCGACAGACTTGCTTACTTCGATGCGAGGAGGCGAATCTGTTTGCAGAAGTTGTTACAGCACGCCGCAAATCTACACCAGTTGCACAACTAAGGGGAGGAGGCGGAACAAAGAAACAACCAAGCCCGCTTTCAAATCAAACTTGAGGCAGAAATACTGCACAGAAAAAGAAACGACTTGTTCCAGGACCGAGAAGACGCATCTGCAGAGGAAAACAAGTAGCAAAAAGCTCACGAGAGTGCACAGAAATCAAATATTATCCGACATTTGCTACAAAACAGGCACGCAAAAAACAAGACACACAACGCACTTCATACACTCTCTCTCTTTCTCCCCCCTCTCACCAACACCATTCCTGAATGCAGATCTCTACACTAGTTACTAACAGCTTACTAACAACCACATCTCTGTATACTAGTTACTAACAACTTACTAACCACCCCAGATCTCCACAATAATTACTAACAACTATAGACCTGGTACACTAAGGTTACTGACAAGTTAGTAACAACCACAGATCTCTTAACGCTAGTGTTTTCACTAACAAGTTACTAACACAATCACAGATCTCCACACTAGTTTTACTAACAAGTTACTAACACAATCACAGATCTCTACACTAGTTTTACTAACAAGTTACTAACAATCACAGATCTCTACACTAGTTTCACTAACAAGTCACTAAAGAGTTAAGAGTTAGACAACAAACTCATACACCCTTAAGTATTTTCTCATAACCACTCATAAAAAACATGAAAAAAAGCAGTTAGTCACTTCCCATTATGCAGTGATGTGATGAGACTATCATGTGCATGTGAATAATGGAAAGTGACTAACTGCTCTTCTTTGTTACTAACCATTCAAGATGGAATATGCGAGACACTTGAGTACTATTCCATTCCTTGTTGTTTTCTATGCTCTTTCTTTTCTACTACTTGTGACTAGTAAGTTACTACTAACCTCATGGTATTATTTCTTCCACAATCTACTATGATATTGTCATATGAGTAATGAAATTATTCAAAGTGTAGCCTACGATAATTATGATGATTTTCAACATGGCAACTTCATATATTCACAAAAAATTGGTTCATTATTTTGAGGATTATTTAATGATGAAACTAACCTTTAAGGTAAGGTATTATTATTATTTTTTAAAGCATTTTAGTAAATATATTTCATTTCTTTTCCATTTTGTTTTTTGGGTGTGAAGGAAAAGGGGGCCTTTGATTCATAGATTCAATAGAAAAACCTTCTCATGTTGTTATTACCATGTTTTGTATAGAGATGACGATTATAGTCGAATTGGTAGAACAAGGTGTTGAGTTTGCTTGTGCTAGAAAAAATATGTTATGGCCAACAAAATCGTTAGATTTGGTGATTTAAAATTTTTTTTATTTAACTTATTTTGAGTGAACCAATATTTACATGTGTAATAGGGTTTAATATATTTATGAAAATTGTAGATGATCAATGGAAATGGTAGAAAGGAGTCATTATTTTCAAATTTTGTTGCAAAATAAAGTTAGTGTAAATTTGAAGATTTTTTTTTTAGATGAAGAATACTTTGGTGGGTTTAAAAAAAAATTTAGTTATCTTGTTTGAAATAAGAATTCAATGCATAATAATTATTTACAAACAAGGTTCTAGCACATTATTTGTGCACTTTGTTTGAAGTTTGTGCCACACTAATGTTTGGGCACGTCAATAGCTATTTAATATAGCTTTGTTTAAATGCAAGCCATTTACATGACTAGGCATGGTATTCATTACATTTCCATTTATTTGTGTGTTCCCCTATTACATTTACATGTCATGTATATTTTAAACCATAAACATGCATAACATTGGTTCAAATTAGTGTTGGTTAATTCTTGTTTTTAAAAGAAACCTTTAGTTTTAGGTTACTAGGTCATTTTCATTGGAAAGGAAAACCTTTGGTTGTAAGTTTATTTCATCTTTTCATATAATTACAAAACCTATCAATCATGGTTTTTTCTCAATTTTTTAACTTAACTATTCTTGGTCTTATGTTTTCGATAATTATAAATATTTTCAATTCCAAGTTCATTACAAAGTTTGTTTCGACTAATTCTTGGGGGTTTTAAGGCTGATTTTGAGGCTAGTTCTTTGTCTCAAAGAATTGTTTTTGAGGATTTTTAAAATTAAAACTCCTTTAAGAAATAGAAAATGTGAACAAAAATACATTTATGCAAAAATTAACTTTAACATAATCCAAAGCTTCAATTTTTAAACATATACACATTCATTTAGTATAATCAAACTCATTATTGAACAATTCACACACATAAATTGCAAACTCTTTGACCATGTTTGGGATCTTTCCTATTATCTTAAAAGTATCTATGTATACAATAAGGGTCTAAGTTTAAACCTTTCCAAATTTGAGATTCCATCATGAGGCTAATAAGTTGGTAGGTTAAGGGGAGGGATTAAAAATTTAAAAAGGGTTAAAAAACTTAGACCCTTTAGTTACATAAACAAAATGGTAGACTTTTTTATGTCATTTTTTGACATTGTTTGGTGTTTTTTTTTAGTTTGTTGTAAATTTTGTTATGTTTTGTAATGCTTTATCGTATTCCTTTTTGCTTTTGTGCATTTCGAAACCCATCACATTGGTAGTTATATAATGAGCTAAGAGTTTGTTTCATCTTTGTGATTTTCACGTCAATATGTTTATCACGAATCATTGTTTTGGTTAGATGATAGTCTAAAATTTATGTGAAGTGTGTTGACCTTGAATCATAAAACTATTACATCCTAAATGAGATGTTGATTTATTTGCCCATTTGTTTGACCTTAATATCTCATTAAATATTCAATAATTTGTTCTTATTCGTTAGTTTTTGGTGATTGAACAACTTTAAGAAAAATTTTAAATTTAAATGTGACATTGTGGATGATATTGGTTTTGAATATGGTGTTAACGAGCCATGTGCCAATTTTGCTAATGAGCCAATTCTTTTGGATGATTATGTTAATGAGCTATGCATGTGCTAATTCTAAAAGTGATGATGTTTAGGAGAAATCTAATTGTGAATCTCCTATTAAAGAGCCATGTTTGAAATCTTAGTTCTTGATATAGATGAGATGGAGATCATGGAAAACATGAATAAAGGAGGTCAAAAAGCAATGACACATGTATAACTTTGGGCGAAGAACACATTTGTTGAATGCAGAGTGTTTCATGGTTTAAGCATGGAAACTTTTTATAATTTATCTTTTAAAAATGAAGACAATTTAAAGGATCTTGTGAACATGTTGTCATTTCACAAGTGGCACAAAAAATGGTAGTTTATATCTTCCTACAGGGTACTAATTTAAATGCATTTTGAAATGTTTTTGTTGTTTATATTTTAATCAATGGTTTTTCTCATTGTTAAATTATTTTTTTCTTGAATATCATTTTTTTTTTAAAAATTCATTTGAATGAATATAGTTTTAAAATATTTTTTGCTTAATTTTATGATGCAACATACAGTTGTTGATAAGCCGAATTGAATGAATTATATGATAGAAGCAAAAATAATGTGTTGTTGAAACAAATAAAATACTTATAATTCCAATCAACAACTTCATTCATGCTAGTGTCACAAAGTTGAAGTTGTTGGTGATGAACTAGTTTTGCGATTATTGATAGTTGCTCTAAAGAAATCTATCAAAAAATCTAATGTGTTATTTATTGAATAACAACAAAAAATGTTAGAAAAAACAATTTGTCAATCCACATTTCTGGATGGTTCGAATTTCCAATTTGGATATTTGTGCTTGTGGATTTCTTCATATAAAAATGGTGTTTTAAGTTGAAACAAGTTGATTTTGATGAATAATTGACTATCCTTACTTACCAATTTGGTTTTGAGGTTATGTCAAGGGGTATTAAATAATTGGTAAATAAATATTACCCATTGTTTTGTACATCGGCATTGATTGTCTAGTTGTTAATGTGATTATAATTTACAAAGAACTTGTTTGTTGTCATTGTCCTATTATTTAACTTGTTGACAAAATTAGGCCACATCCATTATTTTTACACATTAACCTCAATGGAGAGCCTTATATTTAAGGTATGATTTGCAACATTTGTAATTGGTTGTAATGAATTATGATTGATTACTAACAAGTTGATAATAGATTTTCCCAATTCGAAAGAAGTCTTATCCAAAAAGATTGCAACGGTGTTGGAATCACCAACATGAAGGAAACATTTGTTCCTTGGGAATATGGGATATTACAACCATTTATATTATTCATTTTCTTATGGGAGTGCAGTCACACTAATAGGAGCTAGAACAAGTGTAATGCATGTTTAGTTTTTTAATGTTTAGAAGTGACAATTTAATTTGGTGTTGAAAATATAAAGTTTTAAAAATATATTAATGTTTATAATATATTTTTGGAACATGTGAATTAATTTGAAAAATATCCAATGAATAAAAAACTTTCAAAAACACTCATTAAGCACTGTAACATGTGCTTTTTAACATTAAAAAGATTTACAAATAAACTTCAAAACTTTTGAAAATTACATATACTTTGAAATCTTTTACATAAACCTTGACATAATAATATTAAAAAAAGTTTTAAAAATTTAGAAATTTTTTTGAAGACTTTTTTAAGAACATTAAAAAAAATACCCTTCCAAAAGCGAGTGGGTGTGGCTCATATTATCTCGTTTGCACCCATGGGGTTATTATGTTTTTAAATTTCTTTTTGTTTTGCTAAAATTATTTTTGCTATGCTTTGGTTTTTTCATTTTTTTTTGATTCATAGTTTTGATTTATTATATATAAATACAATTAAAACAAAATTGACTTGAAAAATAAAACAATGTTTTGTCTTCATTTTCATTTGTGGCATTGTTTTTAGGTTTTTGTTATATGAAGGTATATTTGGATTGACAAACACTTGAAAGACATATTGATGTAATAGATGATAAATGGAGATTGAAAGGTGGTCATTTGTTGGGATATGATGAAGCTTTTAGTGAAGAGAAAACAACTTATGATAAGATTAATGTAACATGTTTTTAATTTTATTTTAAATATTCAATATTTATTTTTTTGTATTATTTTTGGTTGTTGGTTTGTAACAATTTTTATTTTGTGTAAGAATTCCATTTTGGAAAAGATGGAATATTTGATGCAACTTCTTGTTTTAGTGTTGTTTTGGCTAGTGAAAGAAAAGTTATTGATCTTATTCATGACAATTTTGTGATTGTTGGTGTTCATGCTAGAATTATTAGTGTGTATGGTGTTGATGTTTTTAACAATGTTGTTGATACTAGTGTTCTTATGAGTGTTATTGGTGTGTGTGATGGCCATGCACATGATGTTGGTGTTTTTAATAAGGTTGTTATTTGATTTTACGTATTAAGAAAATTCAATCCATGTACATGTTTCACAAACTAGAAGATTTCTTGTTGATCTTGATGACACTTTTTGGAATGATCTATTGGAGAATGAACTTTCAAAGTATAAAAACATATTATACACAATTCATTCTTATGCACTACTTGAAACAATGAGTGAATATAACTTTTGGTCACATCTTCAACCACTTGTAGAACTATGTCACACCCATCAATTATGTGGTGGATCCAAAATCTCTTATTGTTTTAACACTATTGCATGTAGTTGAGGAGTGAAATTTGTTTTTCATTTTCATACTTCAAGTTACTAGTTATATTACTTTCAATTAATTATTATTTAAAATTAAGTTGAAAAAAGAAAAAAAAAGAAAAGAATTTCTAGGGGTTAGAAGCTCTTTTGCGAGCTAGCGGCTTCCTTCTAGGGTTTGGAAGTGCTTTCTACAAATTAATTAGTGAATTCTAATGATTACAAAAATATGGCTAAAATTGAGACCGGTGAGCTAGAATTAAATTGTTTGTTCTTTACATATGAAAAATACAATCTTCAAAATCCAATTGTTAATAGCATTTCAATTTCAAAGTCCCATTGTTAAAACAACTAAATCAACAAAAACTCAAAACCACCGTTCAACACAAATTACACAGTAAGTAAGAAGTTAAACCTCAAACACAAAAGTGCAGATTCTTTTAAAACAATTAAATCAACAACTTAATCAAATAAAATGGAATGATAGACTATATTTGCCTCAATTGAAGAAATGAAAATTTTCCCTCTTTGAACTACAAAATAAAAAAAGTTCAAATTGCATGTTCAACACAATCAAATGCAAATGGCACGACAATTTGCAAGATTGTAACCTTAGTCCCATGTATAAAATTGTTCAATTACTTTAAAAATTAGGAAATGTTCCATGAACTTGAACCAATAAAATGCAAAACCAGGAACTAAATTTCCATGAAGTTCCCAAAAATATGAACTGAATGTTACAATAACATGACTTGCTCATTGCACAATAATTCTACCCTCTATAGAAAACCCTCCATAGAATTTTCACTAAATTCTAGTTGTAACCTTAATTCACCCCACCCAATTTTAGAAAGGAGAAAACTTACATCTAGACATGTAACCTTATCCATTAAACTTATTTTTGATTCTTTGCTCCTATGCTTGGTGAGAATGAGTTCTTGCAATGCTTTTGTAAGATGATATTACAAAGCAAATATAAGAACAAAAACCCATTCAAAAAGGGGAAAACATTACAAATCAATGTCCTACCAAAAGACAACACTCAAAAACACAAATACACCAATGGGAGCCGCATAAAAAAGCAATGGGTATTTACAAAAGAAAGTCAAAATAGCAATCTATGAACCAAAACCCTCATTAATCTCATGAAACATATACAAAAAGGAGATGGGTGAAAAACCTGGAAAAACACCTAGCTTGAAAATGGTATCCCCAACAACAACAGCTCATTTCAATATGGTAATAGCCTAAACTCTACTTATAAAATGAGCAAAAACATCGACCAAAGAAGGCCTTAGAACCAAAAGCCTCTAGAACCATTGGCATTATATGTCACATTAATATATTGATAACAAAATCATCATTTTATTGGTGTAAACATCCAAATACTTTTAATTATTAACTTTTTCTTTTCTTGATCCTCACACAAAACATAAACAATGAACCAACATAAGGTGAGAGACTATTTAAATTATTTTTGTCGTGTCAATTGTCATATACAACCAATCAAAAGTACCTAATCATTTTGGCATTTGGTGTCTTTTACAACCCTTACAAAGGTGTGCATAATTTACCCATGTTTCTCCATCAAATGGTTGTACTTGATGGAAAATATATTATTGTGGAGGTCAGTTTGCCAGTCAATCTGCTCTGACCAATTTTACTGTCTGGAGTCACATACTGAGCACCGGTGGAGATGCTCTTAGTACTTACCCATTTACATAGGTAGTTGCACTTACTTACCTAGATTAGGGAAGGGAAAAGTATGTACACCAAGTAGTCAACCTGGTGTGCATAGGCAAGTGCAAGGGTGTACACAATGAGCCAAAAAAAAAGAAGTGTACATGAGAGCCCAACACTCACATAGGTACTCACATAGTTACCCAGTTGCTTCTACAAAAAGGGAGGGCAACAGCTTCCACATAAGGTTCCTCAAATGAATCCTTAGAACCCTAGAAGCGGTTATGGGGGCAATTGCAGTGTTGTTCATCATCAGCATCATCATCAGCGAGATCCTGGCGGGGTCGAACAACAAGGACGCGCAGAAAAAGGTGGGAGGATGGCACTGCCAAGGAGGCCGCGAGCAAAGGCCGTGAAGGATTCGGTAGGAGAAACTGTCTAGAATACCAGAAATGATGTGCAGCAAACTGCGGAGCAAAGCCGATTAGAGGTACTTACTTTTTACTTGCAAGCCTCATCATTGTTTAGGGTTACAGTTTATAGGAGGCCGTCGAGCACTTGGAGGATCTTCACTTTCAAATCTGTTGTTGTGCAAACTTTTGCTCATGTCCTCATAGATTCAGCTTGTTGCGGTTTAGATCTTGCGTAAGAATTTTTGTTCTGTGGATGCTGCTGCTGCTGCTGCTGCTGCTATGTACAGCTTTGATGAATCGAAGTGAAGAGCTGCTGGCGATATCGCAGATTTCACTTTTGCACAAGCAAGTGATGCATTGGATAATGCTAAGGATGCAGATGGAAATGCTTGGAATTCCTCCAAGGATAACGCTCGAGATTGGAAGGAAGATGCTGAAGAGAAAATTGAACGACTGAAGACTTGTGCAATTGTGAAGGCACAAAGCAGATTCTGCTTAAGGAGTTGCACAAGCTGCGAGTGAGGAGCTGCCAGAAAGAGCTCCAGGAGATACAGTAGCTGCAGATGTGAAGAATTTTTCTGGCTCTGAAATTGACATTACATCTCATGATCAAGATACAGCTAAACACAAAGCTGGGGTGAAGAACTTTTATGCTGGAAAAGATGTCAAGGGAACTGGGAAGGAGGTAAATTTGCAAAATGCTGAGGACAAAGCAGCAAATGCCACAGACACAAGGACTGAGGAAAAAGAAAATCTTGAAGTGACTGATGTCACCAAAGAAAAAGGCGAACACATGAAAGAGAATCTAGGACTGACATGAGATGCTGTGAAGGAAAAAACTGGAGAAGCATTTGGAGCTGCTCAGGAGAAAGCAGGTGAGATTAAGGACAAGACTGGAGATGCGATCAACACAGCAAAGCAGAAAGCAAATGATGGTAGTACATCAGAAGATCATGGGTGTCTGCAAGGAAGGAGAACAAGATGAAACCAAAGACACTAGAGAAAAAACTGCTGCTGCTGCTGCTGCTGCTGCTACAGAGAAGACCTCCCTTGCAGGAACTGGGTTGTTAGTCTTTGTGGGAGAGAGACTTGCAGAAGGTTCCTGGTCTATTCAAGAGGCTGTGAATGCTGCTGCTCCTGGAGACAATTTGTGAAGATACTAGTTTTCTACAATTTTGATGTACAATTTGATGCAGGAAAAAAAGTGCATGACAGAGTGAGTGTTGTTGATCAAGTGATCCTGGTTTTTCTGGTTTTTGTCTTGTGTATTTGGTTGGTTTTAAATCGTGGTGGCCAGCATTTTTAGTTTTGTACTCATTCAGGCTGTGAGAGGTGAGCAGAATTCAGAATATATTGCAGACTGTTGAATTTTGAGTTGAAACTTATTATGTAGTTTACACTGAAAATTTCGCACTAGAAACTCTGAAACACAAACTGATCATTTATCCACAAGATTCTGTAAACTAGAAACTCCTGATGTGTCCAAAGCCATTAGTCTGAACTCAGATGGAATCCCATATGTCATGTTGAAATGGTTGAGACCACAGTGTTTAAACCTAACTTGGGTCATGAGCTAAAGCTTACTGCTGTAGAGAATTCCATATTTTGTTGTAGTGGTTGTTTGTATTCCCAAGTGATTGGTCAGGAGTTGCTGGATTCCTTGAAATGCAACTAATTGTCATTCAGGAGAAAGATTCTGACTACCACCATGCTGTAGAAGCTTCTTAGGGTCAAACTGCTCTTTCAAATGTGTTTGACCAGCACATTCAACATTGTGAGGTCTCGCAAATAGTCTACAAAATTCCTAATGTTGTGGCAGGACCTCTCACGCATGCCAATTGTACTTCAGATAGTGGCCATTTGTCAGACCTGGCTTGCACCAAGCTGGTGCTCAACCCAGTCCTCTCACTGGCCATTATTTAATGCGATCTCCCTATGAAATCTAGGGGCTTCAAGCATAATAAAAGCCAACAAAAACAGATTTCTACATGTCAGGCTGTGAATGGGTTCTTTGGTTTTGGAAGAGACTTAGAAGTTTGCACTGAGATGTGATCAATTATAGATCTGGCCCAATTTCATCAGAAAAGAAAATAGACAGCTATTTAATAAAAGGACCCGAAAGATCTGATGGAACTCCTAATCTGATGATGCAAAAAAGATTCAGATTGCTATGAAAACTCTGGTCATGCAAAAAGCTCGGATAAGTACTGCTGCCAGGAAGAAACTTGAAAACCCACAGGATGCCAGTGAGATGGTGGAATGAAGGGTTTTATTCATGATGAGTAAGTCAACACGGGGCCTTGCAAATTCATGAGCTATGAAACAAATTCTTGGAAATCCAGAAATCAAAAGTCTCTCTTGAGCACATTGTACAACTGAACTGCCACAAAAAAAATTCTGAGAGAAAATTAGTGCACTAAGAAGTTTGGGATCTTAAAGTTTGGGATTTTCTAGAAGACTCTTGAGTGCTTAGAGCTTGTTCCAGGACTCCTGAACATGGATCCTGGGACGACGATTCTCTCTCACTGGTTCTCTGACAGCTTGCTTGTTGGAAGGTAGATTGACATGATTGAACATGGTGAGCACTAACAATGTGATGATTCTTGACCTTCAGATGCTAAGAGATGGAGCGAAGAAGCTGACCAGAATGAGATTGTTTACAATGGGCTATAGCACCTTGCACTGCATTGTGTTGCTCAGAGATTGTGCTGTGTTTGGTCACTCCAGGTTCTCGCACAGCATCTAGCCTTGTGAAACTGGCCTGATAATTTGTGTTCACAGAAGATTTGGATTTGTTGGGAGTTTTGACACCGCTTGAAGCAGCTATGATTTTTCTTGATATTTTGGAGCTTGGTGCTGCTGTAGCAACTTTTGTAGTACTAGTCCACTCTGAAGATGCTTGAACCTTTGATGAGGCACTGCCAGGGAAATGAGTTCCTAAGACACCACCACTACCATGATGATTTGTTTTTCTTGAAGGGATTGCAATCCTTGATTGTCTTGGTACTGTAGCTGTACCAATCTGAGAAGTGTTTGCTGGTGTTTGAGCTACTGTAGTAGCTGCTGCTGGAGCAGTAGTACTAAGAAGACTTGTGATGGGAGGAGTCCTGGTGTTTTCAAGTCTAGACTTGCGTGGAGTCTGCGGAACTTCATGTGTGTGTGAGAACCTTCTTGGGTACAAGGGATTGAGCATCTTCACATACTTCTTCCACCGCTCCGTTGATAGCAGCGGTTTGGACCCTCCTCCTCCTCCGCCGTGAGGATTGGCTGCTGATGTAGACGTAGCTACGAGAGTCGCAGACTGTGAATGTGTCAGACGAGGCTCCACCGGCGGAAGCTTCTGTGATGCTTGGGCATTGCTGCTAGGCTTGTTGCTGCTGATACCTGGCAATAAACCACTTGGAGAATTTTGGACATGGATGCAGCGCAAGCTCGATTCCCGCCTCAAGACTCTGAGTGTGGGATCAGATTTCTCTGAGCTTGCAGAAGTAGTTTGTTGCTCATCTGCTGCTGCAGATGTATTGGGTATTGCAACCGTGAACGGCGGTGCTTGCTTAGCAAAGAATGGAATCGTCGATCGATGGGTGTTTTTTTCTCGGAGCTTGTGGGTTTTGACAGGTGAGACTAGAGCGTAGCTAGTTTTCTGCAATGGAGCAGAAAAACTGATGATGGGTGCCTCGTCCAATGCGTCCAGCAATCGACTAAAGCGGTTGATGTCGTCTATGTGCTCCGCTTCCTTTGATCTCAGTCTCGTAGAGAACTTCTTCGCATTGCCGCCGAACAAGAACTTCCAGGGTCTTAGCAACGTGGAGTACAGAGCACTGGTCCGAGTTTCTGCAGCTGCAGCCTGCTTTCCGCAAGAATAGAAATCTTGAGCTTCACGGTTGCTGCAATCCTTGGGAAAGCTTGCGCCGGACTGATGAGCCTTGAAATCGTTGTCCTCGGTGGTGGAGACACGCCCATAGTACTGATCGTGCTTGCCATTGCAGCATGACATCGAAGATTCCTGTCCTAAACTGGCTGTGGAGTCCCGCGAGCTGCAGCAGCAGCTCATGTCAGCTCCCGAGTCCTTACAGTGAGATCCAGAGGTGACCTCCCAGGCACCGCCACTGCTCGACTGGGATTGAAAACTCGAGCTCCGAGACTCCTGCTGCTGGAACAATTTTGTGTTGACAGCTGCTGGCGCATGACCTGCATGGAGCTCATGAGATTTCATGCCCGTGAGATTTGAATAACTCATGCGCAGCGAGCGACCTGAGGCAGGCGAGAAGTCGACGTTGCAGGACGTTGGAATATGATCGGTCAGCTCTTGGGCTTCCACATTCCTGATCACAAGACTCGAGTCGCCAGCAGCTTGTTGGAGAAGAACCTGATGATTTCGCCGCAGCTTCTTCTCATTGGAAAAAGTCTCAGGAAGTTCCAAGTTTAAACGAGGAAAGAGATGGAGAGGAGACAGCTGCAGTGTCTGACCTTTGTGGCTTTGAAGCTCATGCGCATGATCATCATCCGCATGAGTACGATGTTGTGAGGCCTGCGACTCCGCTTGCTGAGCAGCTGTATGAGCTCTGTTGAACTCGAACTCGAGAACATCCAGAGAACTTCTGCAGATTCTCGCCTTCGATTCCCAGTAAAGCGGCAGAGTGATGTCCATCTCACTGTACAGCTCATGGCACTGCCGCTGCACCTCCGCAACTTGCCATGCAGCTGCACGACCACCTGCTGCTGCTGCTGTTCTTTTACTACTGCTGCAAAACCCAAGATCACGAAAAGCTCCTCCATGTTGTTCCTCACCAAAAACTCCATGATCTCTTTTAATCTGCTGGAACTTGTTCAAGACTGCAACTCCCTCGCTACTGCGTATCATCCCGTCCCCCCGCCACTAGTCGACCTCGCACCCCTGCAATCAATTCTCCTGCACGCGCTTCAAGGCCGATTGGGTCAAGATCTGCGGGACCCACTCGGATCACTATTCAATCCGATACCCAAAAGCAGGAATCACCAAAAGAAAAAATCGTGCATGGGTCCGGCGAGCTCAAAATTGTCGTGGATGCGACAGATCTTTAAATTAGTCAAGAACGTCACAGCACGACAACAGATCGACCACCCCCTCGCGGAACACGACGAAGAAGCTGAAATCGCCACAGAGTTCCATTGATCCGAAAGCAATAGCACTGATAATATATAACAACCTGGAGATGGAGAAGAGCTTGAGAACATGAGCTACATCATCAGAGGACATTATAATAGACAATTTCTCGCCTGAGACTCGTCGGACCTACAGTGCACTAGACTAGTTTTTCTGGCAGCAGGAAAGCAGGCAGGCAGGCAGCTGCGACCATGACTTTGACAAAGTTTTGACTCTTCTTCTTCACACACACACACAAATTCAGTAGTACTACTCAGGTACCTCATCTGCCGCTCAGAGGGGAGTACAAAAAAAAAAGGGAAAAAAAGTTATATAAAAGCATTAAAATAGTTCACTAGTGCGATGAATCCAGAAATGCTGGGATTCTGATCTGTGAGCCAAAATTGCGTCACACTAAATGCGCGAACATTGTCAAAGCGAGCAGCGCGAGAAGCTCGAGAAGCTCGAGAAGCTCGCGCGCACGAGAAGCGAGAGACGCTCTGCTCACGCGCGAGGGAGCGAGCGAGCGAGCGAGGGAGAAGGGAGTACGTGCGAGCGGGAAAGGAAGAGGACGCACGAAGGCGTGCAACCGGTTACCTGTCACTGCCGGTGAGCTATTCTGCTGGTAGACCAAGGGGGTACCAACCAGTACGCCGGTTGTCCGGTTTCTTTTGTTGTTTACATATTATTTCTTGGATTAAAAAAATATATTTTTCTGCTACCAGGGATCCTAGTTATAAATTTATTATTAATATTATTTTTTAAAGAGCAATTTCATTGTAAGTTAATTTTTTGTTAATTCTAATATGACTTTTTTGTGTACCTATCAATTTTAAATTTAAGATTGTTTCCTAAACAATTTTTGATGTTGGAGTTATTGACTTGCCATTGGGCCTCCATTTGCCATCCCATGCTTCCTTTCATTTGGAGCTATTGAAAAAGCCATACAAAGCATATAAATCCCAAAGAGTGGTGGTTCAGTTGTTCATCCCAACGTCCTTTACAATATATGATGCTTCATTTGGAGCTATTGAGAAAGTCATACTAAGCATATAAACCCCAACTACTCCTTGGTTATCAACCTGTATATGTACTCACTTAATATCCGTCAGTTCTCCAAAAAAATAATTCAAAGGACCAGTTGTGGTAGGCTAGGCTATATATATAATTTGTGATTCTCAAATCTTTATATGAAGTCAAAAGAACCTACCTAAGAATCATGGTTCGTTCATTAAAATAAAAAATTATTTAAAATATTATTATTATTTATTTAATTGGGATCGATGATTCTTCGATTTGGGATTCTCTTTGAAGAAACCAAACCAACGATTCTTTGATTTTAGAATCTTTAAAGAAACAAGGTGAACGGATTTTTTAAAAATTCAAAGAACTACCCAACACTGGTATAGTTCCAAATTGATTTGGTGAGAAATGAAAAAAGGGTTATAATATCCCTCCCATTTTTTTCTAGGAGGGAAATTGATGGATATAAATAAGGTGCCTTCCAAATACATAACATAATTTTCTTTGAGTGCTTTAGGACACAAGATCAAACTCCAAAGGACCATTGAAGTCGATAAGTTTTTCAAGTTTCACCTCTTGTTAATTTCCTTAGTTACACATCCATGCATTGTTCCTCCACTCACGCCCTATTTCAACCAAACCTAGGATAAAACCCCTCTAATCCACCTACTTTTTGAAAAAAAAACTCTATTGTGTGTGTATGTATGATTCTTTTTCTTTGGGAAGGGGTTTAGAGTGGGAGGTAGGTTAATTTGATGTGGATTTTTTTTGAGTTAGGTTTTTTTGAAGCAAGTAAAATTTGAGTGATATGCAAATATTGCTTGTACTAACATTTTAGGTGGTCAATAATCACATGCGTCAAAAAATCGATTGAAACACCTAGGTATTTTTTGGGGAATGAGTTCAACGAACCTATTCTTACAAGAGGAAAGGTATCTTAATTCCCTCAAGGCTCACACCAGAAGTCAAGAAAAAAAAATACTTAAAAAAATAAAAAAAATAAAAATTAAAAAAAAAATATATATATATATATATAATACATATATACCAACTACACAGATATGGAGCCTGGTGACCAAATTACCTACACTTTGCTAATTATAATTTGTATCTTCAGATACAAGGTTAGCATGCCAATAAGTACAACCCATATAATTATTAATTGTTAATTTATGCTTTGTGAGTTGCACTCACACACACACATGGACCTGGTGGTGGACGTTTCTGCCATATGTTCTTTTTCTGAGTTGATGTACACGCTTTTGTGGAGGTAATTATGACGAGCCCACATGAAGGAAGGAAGAACGAGATCAGTGTGTCCCCTTTGTGATGATGGTCTTTTTCCAACCCAATTCGCCTTGGCCATCGATTAGGGGTTTGGGCGAAGCTGTTGTTTACAGTTTCTCAAGTAAGAAGATTACATAGTACATTATGGGTTGCTATTATTTAGAAACTTAATTCTTAACACTCATCACATCTGTGTAAAAGTTGTTGCTAATCAAGGTTCTTTTTTTGGGTCACAGAACAGCTCAGAATCCAGATGGGAGTTCGTGGTGGCTCGGTTGTTTGTACTTCGTTTTACTTAATAAAAGTTATCAGTAAAGTCAGGTGATTAGGGGGGGGAGAGAACTGCCAGTTTTGGCATAATAGGGCATCAAATGCGTAACTGGGAATGAATGAAATTTTACAAAACAAAATAACTGGGACCCAAACCAGTTTTTCCACCAATTTTGGTAGTAAACTGAGTTTCATCCCCTCTTTCCTGAGCGCCTAATTTCTCTTGAATCTTGTGCATTAAATGCTGAGTTTCAGCATTTCATAGTGAGATTCAATAAAATTTCATTTACTTTGCGTATACCACTGAAAGAGAGGATAGGGGGTGAAAGAGAGGGTGACTTTATACGGATAACTTTAAATTGATCACCGCTTGTGGAAGATCTGGTATGAACTTCCAGACAACCCCAGGCCAGAATCAGGTGGCACTCTGCAGCAGTGTTTTTTTACCTTCAATTACTTGCAGTCTGCTGTAAGTTGCAAAGAGTTATTAGTAGTAGTATTATTATTATTAGAGCTTAACTTCAATTGCTTACATGGTGGCAGATTTTGAACTTTCTCGTTGTTTTGCTGTTGTTGTACCCATTGAACAAAAAGGATCCAGAAGGCCCATTCACTACATGAGTGATGATTTTGTAGCTGGTATTTCTGACTCGGTTGTTACCATTTTTTTGTCGACACACATTAGTGAAAAAAACTTCAGCATTCAATCATGGTCAAGAAAACAATTTCAAATTTTGTGATAATGATATTCATTACCATCCGATCAGAACCAGAGCTTTTATTAACTGGCAAGATTTTTCATGGGAAAAAGAAAACTTTTGAAATTTGAAAAGGCTTTTTATGAAGTGATTTTTGGGGTTTTCAATTGCCAAAATTCCACAAAGTGGTAAAAAAAAACAAAAAATCTCTAGAATTTTATACCTGGTTCCAATAGATAAGCCAAAAATATAAAAAGATACTTGAATTCTTTTGCGTTCATATCTTGTTTATATCCTAATTTGGGTGATATTTTAATGGATGATTGGCACTTCGGCTCCATCACAACAATATAAAAAGAAACAACCAGTGTTTTTCTTTTTTTCATACCGAAATTTTGGAGAAATTTAACAAAATATTAGCAAAATAAATTGAACTTGCACTAGAATTTTTTTTCCCCCCAATTTCTTCATAAAAATATAGCAAAATTTTGCCAGAAAAAAAATAAAATACTGATCAGAACTACACAGCATCCAGCCCATTCTATTCAATTTTCATCATAAGAAGCCCGAGGATGATAGATATTACACCCCATTAATAATAAGTGTATGTGTTGCCAGTTCTTATGATCATAAAATTATAACTGAAAATGCCTTTGAGGAGTGATGCTTTCATGAGAGAATGATTCCATGCACTTAGGCTTCATCATTACAATAGTCATTTATACCTCACCGAACTATGAAAGAAAACTAAATATTTGTCAAATTTACTTATATGATATATATTTTTTAATTTTATTTTAATTTTTTATATTTTTATATTTTTTATTTTTTATTTTTTATTTTTTTTGCAAAAGCCTTTAAGTATAACTACTACATGTTAATTAATCTGGTTTGGTAGCAAGGTGTCTAATGCATATAATTTTTTCATTTATGTTCAGTAGTAAAAAAATTATAATAATGTATTAATATGATTCAGCAATTATACTAAATAATGAAGTCAGTGTGCTTTTCAGAGTTTCTTTCAGATTTTCAATACAGTATGCATGCATTTTTCAGAATTTGTACCAATTCCAAAGAATCCAAGTAATTAGCTATCTAGGCTGTGTACTACCATACTTCAAGCAACATTCTTGACCAATGTTCTAGTTCTTCCTTTTGAAGAGAACCTCTGGTCTCCAGTTAGAGACTAAATTAGTTTTTGGTAGGGTGTGAGTTTGAACCTAGTTCTTCAAATTTTTAAATCTTGCATTTTCAGTTTTTGGCAAATCTTTTGTTCAAATTTAAGATTTTTTGTGCCATGGTTTTTTCACAATTGGTGATTTCTAGTCAATTGATGACCTCCTAAATAATAGTGAAAATGGGCAACCTAAAAAAAGTGAAGGAAAAAAATGGTACTTTCACTAGTCATATTGGGCTACACACTATCAAATCAACATCTTAAATGACAACACAAAATTGAGTCTCACCATCGCCTATCACCCTCCCATAATACAATAGCCATGTCCACCATTGGATGGGAGATATGTAGCATTCTCTAGTCCGAGCCCTTGGTTAAGGAACTACCACGTTTCCCTCTCATTTTTTTGTGATTTGCCATCATCATTTCATTTTGAAGCTCCTCTTTGTCATTCCTTTGAATCCTCTTCAATTTACTATAGATGTTGTTGTCCACCTATTGCATCTACATTCTACATTGTGCATTTTACATAATATAACAATGAAGTCTAAAAGCTTGCAACTTGACCATTTATGAAGGTTTAGGGTTTTAGGTTTCTATGTGGGGTGGTTACACTTCAAGTCTAAAAGATTTTGCAAAACAAAATCGAGCTCTTGATTTATGAAGGTTTAGAGGTTTAGGGTTTAATATGATGTGTGCACAAGTTGAAAGTTCAAGTAAAAAAATTTCGAGGTTTAATGATTCATGAAGATTTGGATTTGGTGTTCCCATGTTGGAGCTTGTGAATTGCAACAAGTTACAGAGTTTGATATTCTTGTTTTGTAGTTGCAATTCACAATGTAGCTTGGGTTGAACAAATTGTTTATTATTTGCACCTCTTATTCTCAATTCATGTTCTCTTCAAGGTTGTAGGTCTATCCCATCATCCATCTTGAACCCTTACTTACGTTTTTTTTATATTTATTTTTTCAATTCTTGCAAGTTGTGAGTTGTAGCTTGGGAATTTATAAACATTTTAATCATCATTATTTTGCTTGCACCTTGTGGTCATGCTCATGTTTAATTAGTATTTTCTTTGTTTTGTTTTGTTTATTATGGCACTACTTGTCCTACTTTCAAACTTCAAATGGAAGTTGATTTTTGACTCATTCTCTTTAATGGCATTGTGACATTCAGCCATAGCTCTACTATTCTAGAGGTTGGTAAAATTATGTTTCCCAAACCTTAACTTGAGCCATCCCAACAAGAGACCTTCTTGAACACATGGGTTGTGAAGTTCCCTTGGGTAGAATTTGTGGTAGGTTCAAATGGCAAAGATTCACAAATGAAATGCAAGGTTTGTAACTACATTAAAAGGTGCAACAAATTGTTGTGACCTAATTAGCTTGATGGGTTATACAAACATTATGGTAGGAATAACTTTTATTTAATACCTTTAGTTGACCTAGGGGCACAATTTATTTTGAAAGTGACAACCAACATTAGAAAAATGAAAAGTTGTTTGCATTCCAATTTCAATCAATGAATGTTTTCCAATAGGTATCTTTGGTCATGAAGGGAGAGGAAAAATAAGGAAACCCAATTTGCATGATGTTTTCATATTCTAAATCAAGGTTGACCAATGACAAATATGAAAACTTGAAAGTTTGTTTGCATTTTAAAGTTTACACACAACCCCCAAAAACATTGGAATAATTCTTTTAGGTGGGAGATGACTATTATTGTGATAATTAGACCAAAAGAGGTTTTAAATGTTACTAGGTTCATTTCCATATTTGTTGTTGAGGTGATTGCAATTGACAAAGGTACTTAGGTGGGGATCCATGCATATGTGCTTGGAAAATGGAAATGAATATCCATTTTGCTCACCTTTGAAAAGGTTCAATAATAGGTGCTAAGTAGGAAATCTAACTGAAGTGTTATTATGAGTTTTTTTAAGTTTTTATAATATGGATACTCAAGTGGTGGACCTAAAATTGGTGTCATTTGGGATTGATGGAAGGTACTAGTGTGCACAATGGAATCACCATTCAAATTAAATGTGATGTGGCTCTTTTTTCTATGCATGTCCATTATGTTGTACACCAAATTAATTTGGTTGTGAAAACTTTATTTATCTAGTCATTGGTTGACAACATTAAGAAGTTGTTTGTTATAGGATGTTATTCTTATTTTTTTTCCATTTAGGAAGAAAGCTCTTGAACTTGAAAGACTTGCTACTTTGTTGAACATGAAGGCATTGAAAATTCATTCAAATGTGAAGATGTGTTGGTTGTCAATAGCAAAATACAAGCCCCTCGTTATGTAAATGTGGGCATATTGATTGGCATATGATGTAGTTAAGGCCAACATCACTATGTTACTCAATGTTTAGATTCTACTTAGCTTACATTGTTTTGTTGCCCTTGTTAGAATTATTGCATGGGTTTATCAAGATGGTTAAAATTTGGGACATTTATGTTGTGGATTTTGTTGAGGTTGTGAAGCTTGTGCAAGTTTATAAATGGTGTTATTGTAGTTCAATTAATTTTACATTCAATGATGATACATTTGCTATCTTCAACAATTTCATCAACTTTCAAAGTGATGTTTTATTGTTAGTTTGAGTTGTAAGTCCTACTTGCCTTGACCCTAATGTTATGTGATGTGCATTTTGCATGGGTATTAAATTTTCATGACTACATGTTGATGATTTACAAACTAGGTAGATGGAACCAATTTCTCCTCCACTATGGGAACAACATTTGGAAAGTGTGAAAACACAATGTTTTAAGACAACATCTTAGCTTTCTTGTGAGTTCCAATGTTGATTCCTAAATTATGAGCACATGATAATCATGGGCATTTCTTATCAACACTATTGGGTGAAGCATGATGTTATAACAAACTTTAGGCTTTGCTTAACCATTTTAAAGGATCATTTTACAATGCTTAAAAGTATTAGGCCCAATATGTTTGAGATGGTGTGATGTTATGTTGGATGGCATAGCCTTGGACCAATCTCATTTATTCATTTAAATCATGAAAAAAAATTGCAAAAGGATTATGAAAATAGATAAGGACTTAAACCTTGTTCACCAATATTTGTGACTAAGGCTTGGGGCTAGTCAAATTTTGTCCTTGAAAATGCTTGAATGGCTTAAACTTGTTGAAATTTGTATGGTTCGAATTTTAGGTTTTATAAAAGATGAATGGTTTCAACACCCTTTATTTTATGAAAACCAAAGTGCAAAATCAATTGAACACACACTTAAATCTATGTGTGAGGATGTTTAGGTAGAACTTCTTTACATTGAAAACTTTTGCATTTGACGAAGCTATTGTAACTTGCGAGAAAAAAAATCATGTAGAATAGTTGAAGTAAGGTTTATATCCAATTTGTTGTTGTTAATGTTTTTTAAAACTTTTGATTTACTTCCTATTAAACATGTAATGGATACCTTTTGTAATGGGCATGGGGCTAAGGGCATTGAGGTCTTTGAATATCTTTGGCTTGTTGGTTTTGACAAAATCAATTTTTGTGTGTTTATGTGTGTGTACAATATGGGCAAGGCAATAGCCAACTTGTGAATGTGCATGGATTCACATTTTGGTTTGCGTGTTTGTGTTAATGTGGTTTTTTTGTTTATAAGTCACAAAGTTCAATGGGCACAAGTTCATATCCCCAACAAGTGTTCGTGTATGTGCATGTGCATTGTGTGGGGACTATGTCAAAGGTTTTAAAAGTTTGCTTGAGTGTGTGTGGGCCTTGGGGGTTGGGAGTTTGTTCTATGTACATGGCATGATGTAAATTTGTTGCATGAAATTGTCACAATGGCAAATTGGTGAAGCATCCACAATCAATTAACACCTCACTAAAATTCTAAAGAAGCCAAAGTTTCTCACATTACAAATCTTGAAATGGTCAAAACAAAAGCAACCTCCTAAAAAAATTATAGTAGCCAAAGCTATAATTCATTTTTTGGCTAGTAACACATCAAAACCACAAGAAAAATAATACAGTGGCTACCTAGGCGATTACAGCATACACGAAAGGAGCCACATAGGCACCTTTTTAACTCTTTAAAAAAACTTTATTTCAAGCCCAATTACTAATCAAGTTCAATTTCATATGCACAAATGTTACACATTCCCCAATTTGGAGTTTTACAAAATCAAATAAAATTGAGGATTGTAATGGTTTGAAGTTTAACAACTAATGCAAAACAATCAATTATTTATGCAATTATGCATGTTTGTCAAATTTTTAGCCTACTTGCCCTAAGAACTTGAACTTGTGTTCAAGGTTTTTTTTTTAAGGTTTTGATTTTGATTTTAGTGAAAGGCTCATTCTGTAGTCTAGTTCTTGTTGCGGTTCCACATAAAGGGTGTTGGTTTAAGTCAAGGTCATTTTGAAGCCTAGGTTTTACAACCCAAACAAGAAGAACCTACCAACACTAGTCTTGACTCCACACATCCCACTTCCCCCACCATTACATTACATGTATCTTTTTAAGAAATGCTCTAAAACTAACATACTTCATTAGAAAAGTTTTTGTGGGTGCATACCAATTTTGGTTAGTTATTGATTTTATAATCAGCTAATAACCTAACCACTTGGTATTGAATTTTCAAATTGTATTAACCTACTTGGATGACTTGGCCCAAGTAAGTTATCAATCTTAAAACACTAAACACTTTTATGGTTAAAAAGAAATCAAATAATAATAATAATAATAATTTAATATTTAAAAAACCTATAATCGGTGTATATCCTCCATGTTAAACCAACGGTTATTACCAAAACCTATTGATACCATAAGTGGCACCCAATTTTACCGCAGGCCTAATCTGGTCTTGTTTAGTGACTCTGGAATGTAATCAATGTTTAACGGCTAACCATGAACAATTTTTACTCTGATATACTTCAGTTTGTGGTACACACTCCTATCATGTTCTGGATATAAGTACAACCACTTTTCTAACCCTTGGTATCATTCACCCTTGAATGTGGACAAATGTCCCATATATAAAAAGTACTAACAAGCATAAAACATGTGTTATCTTTGTACTTTCCTATATAAAATAAAAAATAATTATAAATAAATAAAAATAGTAGCATGGGCACAGAAAACTGAACTGATCCATAACCAATTATAATATTAAAATTGGCATATTATAGACAAATTAATTTTATACACAACCATTTACAACTTACCAATGGCCTCAATGGGCAACTTCTCTTTTCTTTTTAATTTTTTTTTTTGCAATATCTAGAATTAACTGGTATTTAAAAATAGGTTTTCCACCGAAAACTAGAGTAAACCCCAAATTCATGAAACATGTACGTATAATGGCATGTTGATTAACCGTTTAGATAACACAAACCCTAAACCACACACAAAATGCTGGGATCAAAGGGTTAATCATAAGGAAGTTCTCCACTAACTCTAAGAATCCTATGCTTCGAGATCCTTCTATCTAGGGTTCCATTTTGGAGCTTACATGTTGTAACCTAATTTTTTTGGGTGCTTTTTGATATGCTTTTATTTGTGACCTCGCACATGGTATTATTTTTAGTAAAAGGGCAAATGAATGAACGGTTTCAAGCTGACTACCCCGGCTATTGTTTGGTGCTTTTGGAATAACTTTGCTTGGCGAAATCAAGTGGATGAACTAGTATTCTTTAGCATGGATGAAACCTGTGCCCATGTACGTGCATTTGTTTGTTCATTTGGAAAGAAAACCTATGTTTGTAAAAAATGTCACAAAATATTAACGTAGCTCAAGCAAAATTAAAAGCTGAAAAAATGTGTAAATGAAGTGATTTTGGGGGGTTTTGAATCATCAGATTTTTTTGAATCCTCAGCTCTAGTAAGGTAGCCAAAACTGTAGAAGGATGCCTAAATGTTTTAACGTTCATATATTATTTTAGCCAAATTTGGCTAAATCTTCTTATGGATGATCATTAACAGTGCTTTTTTTTTTTCCTTAATAAATTCTCTCACTTTTTGGACCAAAAATTGGGAAATTCTCGGATTAAATTTTTAGAAGTGTAAATTTGACTAATTTTCCTAATTATTGTAAAAAATTGACCAAATTTTTTATATCACAAAATTAAAAATAAACAAACCCTTTTTATATATTTTTCATTGAGAAAATGGTTCAATAATCAATAGCTTCCACATCGGAGCTCCAAACAGTCAGTCTCAAACCAAGTCGATGTGCCCCCTAACTCACCGAGAGCTTTCCAAAGATACCAAGAGCACAGCATGAAGCACCATGGTTTAACCAAATCGGTGCACCCCTTACTCATCTACGGGCTTTCCAAAAATATCAAGAGCACAGCATGAAGTGCCATGGTTTGGGAGATATGAGCATGACAAATTTCAAAACAAACTACCTTGCTTTGCTTCATAGATAGATTGTGAACTTCAAGTCTGAATTTGCATGCATGCATGCATTAACTACAGATCTTGTGACATATTGAGTCTCACGTGCAGAAAGCCCATTTTTTATTAATTTATTGAACTTTCTCCTCCTCACTTTGAATATCATCTCTCACCACTGACTGGGTCTTTTGATGCTGTGAACTAGTTATAGTAGTCATTAATCCTAGTGCAGCCGCAGCAGCTACCAAAAGCTGATTCTAAGCATGGCATCATATTAGAGAATTGATGAGAGACTGCAGAGAACAAAATGTGATCTAAAGAAGTTAAATGCTGCAGCCTTGTAGCTACCTAAGCTACAATCTCCTGCTGAGATCACTACAACCAGAGCTGAGAGCCAAATGGAATCGATACCAGTGTACATTTATTGAGGAGCATACAGCAGTTCTTTTCTTTCTTTCTTTCTTTAGGCCAGTTCCTGAAGCAAATGATTGTTTTCACCTGATGTCTATTAACATTCAAAGAGAGATCATACAACAGTGTTCAACAAATAGGATTTTTGTCTATGGGTGAGTGTCTGTCCCTCTTCTTTCAGGCCTAATTAATAGTGTCTTCATTTGAATTTCTTTTGGGTTTGCTTCAAACTTGAAAGCCAGAATATGCAACCCTCCTCCTCTGAGAGACAGACACTCCAGAGTCCAGTAGACTTTCTCCAGATCAATCCAGATATGGGAAGTGTGTCAGCCAGGTTAATGAATTAATCAGAGGCAACCAGAGTTGTCAGTCCCTTCCTACACAAGAACCAGACAAGAAAATTTAATGTTCCTGCTCCTTGGAATGCACTAGAAAATTGTTATTATGGTTTTCTTTGGCTTTGTGGAGGGCCTAGATCCAGTGTTTTTTATTTTATTATATACATACATAATTTAATTTAACTTGTTTTGTTTTATTTTATTTTATTTATTTGCCTATTTTGTGATGTAGCCAAATTGATGATTTATACAGAAACAAATTAGCCCAAATTTTGGCTATATTCCTTATATGATTTTATTTTTTCAAAGAGGTTCCTTCTGTATTCTTGGTTACCTAGTGGGAATTTCATCATGAAAATCTGGCAACAACAGTTTTTCTTGGAAGTTTGGAAAATTTTGGGACTTTTGGGACTTAAAATTTTCCTCCATAGCCTTTGCTTGAAATTTTTTTCACTAAAGATTTATTTGGACTCATGAATGATTTCGTTAATTATTTTAGGTTAGAGCAACTCCCGTAGCACTCTATATTTCACAAGTACCAATAAGATGGAATATTGATGTTTTAACACTTGAACCCATCAACAAACATTTACTTTTGTTGATGCCTTTGAAGGGCACTATTTACTTACACACATCTACCAAATCATAAGAAATTTTCATTACATTGGTGCAACAATTCATTCAAATTTTAATGTACAAGATAACTTACTTATATCATTGGAACTACTTTTAATTGTAAGAAAAATTTAGTTATTTGGAATTGATTAGATCCCAAGAGAAGAGATTAGAAATAATTTAGTGACTCTTCCATAAAAAGGATGAGGATGATAATTATAAAACGTTAGGTGTATGTGACATAATAATATTGACTTGAAGTTGATGGATGATAATGTTTACTAAATGTGGATAAATGGGTTGATAAATCATTCGTTACTTTTTTTCAAATATTCAAGGGGTTGTGGGGGTAGAACTTTGAATCCATTTTTGTTTTAATGATTTCACATTGTTAGTTTGTTATTGAGTTTTGGAATGAGCCTATTGTGTAATGAATCCTTGTTGCAATAAATTTATGTGTCATTTTGATTATGAAAGAATTCAAAAGAATAAATTTATATATGGTGCCCACAAGGATGAGATCTTTAGATTTGTGTGATAATTTACCCAATGGGGGTGTATTCTTACTCACATAAGAATCAAGTTTGGTGTAACACACATAAAGATCAAGTTTTACGTATGTGCAACAGCATTACAAGCTCTAACATCGCTGTTGTAAATTGGAAGGTGTGCTGGAATTGTAATGCATTCTCAAGCTCCTGAACACTGCGACCGAAATTCTCTGATAATGCAAGTTCTGGTTTGATGCTGTTGTTGCAGGAGTTGAGCATCACTTGTCACCCATTTATCTGCTTATGTTTGCTGCATTGGGGCCCAGTAAGAATTTGAGTAACCTACCGCTTTATGTTGGTAGGAATTCAATGAAAAATTAACCCTTGTAGGTTTGAACCCCTTCTTAAGTTGTTACAAGAAAGACAAAGTTTTTCTTCAGATAACTTTCTTCTTTATGGATTTTTTTGAAGAAAAACTTTGTGCTGGATGAGATTCTTAAATTGGTGACTTTTAATTGTTTGTAAGGCTTCCCTTGTTGTCAAACTAGTAGTTAAATGTTGCATGTCTTTTGCATGTGGTCCAAGCAAATTAAGGGCATGCAAATTTGCAAGGAAAAAATAGCAAAAACATTTGGTTTTTTGACACATGATTCTTTAATTCTATTGAGGGGTCCACAAACCCTAACAAATTTTCTGTATACAATTTCAACATTGCAACCTACAGACACATGCATGGATTAGCACATGACTCGATGTGCAGTTTGTTTGATTTTGGTTGAAACTTGAAACCATGGAAACAGGTGTTCAAGAGACAATGATAAACTAGAGACACCACCATGAAGTATATAACGTATGCTCAATGACCCATTTGGGTTCAAGAGTAATTTGCAATGTGGCGGGCTTTTCTTCACTTTTATAAAGAACTGGGAATCCAGTTCCTAGTTGAGTTCTTCAGAAAATATTTGGATTCCAGTTCAGAAAATCAGATCTAGTTCTTACTATCCTTGGTTCAGGTCAATTTTTTGTCACAGTCATCTATTTTGATTAAGGTTTGATTAAGGTTATTAGTTATTACACATGTGAATAAACCAGAGAATGCAGCCAGTTTCGAGTAAGTTCTTCAAAATATAATCTGTTTCCAATTCGGGTTCTCAAAAATCAGACTCTTCCCTTCTGACTGGATTCTTAGTAATCAGAACCAGAACTGACAGTTCTGAACATGGGTAATTTGCTAAGAGGCCTTCGCTTGGGGGAGCAGATGATCATGAACCTGCTAGGTAGATAGTCTTAGTTTTCCACTCCATTCCATTTGCACATAGGACCCACCCACAGATCAGCAGCAGGGAGTCCCAATTGGTTCTTTCTCTTGGGCTTTTCATGCCAGGGTCTGCTGCTCTGGATGGCTTGGAAAAGAGAGAGCTCTGTCTTTCCCCCTCCCCCCTCATCATCATTTGAACAAACACTTTTGCGACAAAAGTGTTAAAAAGAACTGCAACTTTACAAGAGTTGCTCTGCAAAGTGTGCCCAAACTCTTCTTAGCTTGGAATTCTTCTAAACCCATTCTCAACCATTCTGCTGGTTTCTGGAAAAGTGGTTTCAAGTTTATCGGCTGCTCAAGGGGCAAATTGGCCTCTTTCCACCATTTCTGAGTAAGAGGGATTGAGAGGGGTGAATTATTTGTCTTGTGTGAGATTTTTGCAAAATTCTGACCCAAAAAATTAAAAATGAATATTTCCAGTTAAAATTCCTCTTTTTTTCAAAGAAAAGTGTTTTGAAGAAGAAAATTGTTTTGGAATTTTTTTTTCGCCACATTTCAACACCGTTTTTGGGTCATCCTGTATTTGGGTCCTGGTTTGACTATCTAATACTCATTTCATACTCAATTTGAGTGTAGCTGGAAAATGAGCAAAGTTGGGTACCATTTAATGAAAGACGGTATCAGTTGTCAAGATTTGCAAAATTGTATTTGGACAAGACTTCATGCAATGAAGAATATGAGCAGTAGTGAAGGCACACAGCAAAGGAAGGAACTGGGAGTGAAACCTTTTCTGGGGACCAATTTAGGTGAGAAACAATATTTTGGTCCCCTTTTTATTTTCCTCTGTGCTGTTTTAATCATGACTTTTGATTTCATTTCAAGTCTGGCCGCGACACTGGCCCTGGGTTGCGCTCCTTCATGGATAAACTCTAATATGGTTAAATTTTCTTTTGTAAGTGGTTATGGATTCGCCAATTTTCATAATCAATCAGATTACAGATACAAACCATGGTTGGGGATATGCGGGTTTTAAAATTTCTAGCTGCCCCATGTCTAGAACGGTGTTTTTTTTAATTTATTACCCCACGTCCTGAGTTTTCCAAATTCTTGTTGACCTGTTGGACATATGTGATTCCAGTTTTTTAATTAGGTCCTGACCATTGTTGAGTATTCTTTCGTTCCTTAAGTCGATTTTGAAAGGAGCCCTTGATTTGTTTGCATTACCTCAAGTATTAAACCAGCCAAGATCGGTTTTTTGAACTGCGCCAAAAAGACAGTTATTTGGATTATCCTTCAATGAAGACATTACAATCTACACTGCAATTCAATGAGTTTTTTTTTTTCCCAATGAAGGCACAAAGCAATTACATCTTGTGCACTAGAGAGCTCATTGAAATCAGCCATGTGAAAAACCCCAATGCAATTCAATGAGTTCTCTTTCAGTGAACACACAAGGCACTTACAACTTGTATATTACAAATCTCATTTCAATCGACCATGCAAAAAGAATCAGCCAAGGAATCCATATTCTATGAAGCTCAATGAAACTTCTTGATCCACAATAAACTTTTAAATGAGCAAGATTCAAGTCTATGCCCATTTTCGTCCAATGAAAAACAAGGAACATCTAAAATCAACAAAATAAAAATCACAAAGATCTGGGAATTCTTCCCAGATCTCCCTCATTTCAAACTCTCTATCAAACCCTCTCGTCGACTTTGATTTTGACACACACCCCTGCAAAGTCAGAAGGCTTAGAACACCCAGCCCTTAGATCATTGGGCCAATTTCCAACCAAGGGAGAAATCAGCTATGAAAAAATTGGCCATTGAATGTAAGAATCAGCCATTGAACATAAAACTCAGCCATGGAAAACTTCGAATGATGGGAGAAATCAGCTATGGAAACATCATCCATTGAACATCAAAATCAGCTGTTGAAAAAATCCAACCAATGAAAAAATTAGGTATTGAAATTTTTTCCCTTGAATGTAAAAACTGGCCATGGAAAATGTCCAACCAAGGAAGAAATTAGCTATGAAAAATTCAGCCATTGAACCGATCAGAAAGAACACAATTCACCCCTTAAAATTTTTAAAAAAACATACAAGATTGTGGAAAGTATGTTCGCTATGATCTTCAAAATAGGCCATGGAAAAATGATGTTGTCACTTGCCTTTCAAGTGCACATTGAATTGGTTTATAAGTTATTATTGTTGCTTTTCAAAATGTTGTTTCTAATTGTGGTTGCATTGTATGAAGGGATTCTCTCACACTTGACTTCCTTTGTTGGATTTCTTTGACCATGTGATACATTTGTGAATGTCAACTTGAGCAAATTTGATTGATGCATAATGTAATTTACAAGTCACTTTGTCATTTGAAATGGCATATTGAAACATAGCACATGGTCAAAATAAAAGCCATCAAATAGTTCGGTTGTGTCAAGATCATCACATGACACAACCAATTTGAAAGCTTGAGCACAAATTTACAAATTAGAGCCCTTGTCCTTAACTTATAAGGCTAGAATCTTTTATGAATGAAAACTTGTCGAGGATGTTTGAACTTCACAACCATGGCAAAACCAAAGGTATCATGGGCTTCAAACAACTCAACAATGATGTGTTTGGGCTTCCAATTGGTGGAGAGAAGATTAACATCCACCATGAAAACCTTCAGATTGAAAATGCATGTAGCTATCATGCATTCTGCCAAGGCATATTGCACATAATTTATCAAGGTCTTGTTCACTAATGTAGGGAGAACTTGGATGGGAAATTTTTCTTCAAGCCTAATCGAAGAATCAATCTTTGCAACCAAATAAATTCAACTATCCTTAATGGTAAAAAATCTTTAATCACAAATAACATTATATTTTCCAAGAACCTCTTTTTAGGTTTCATGGTCTTTCAAGAATGTATTTGAGGAGGAAAATTTAACCAAAAATTGAACATGGGGTTACAATTTGCCATTTAGTTGCTAGTTTTCAATGAAAAAGACCTCAAGGATGAACATGTTGCTCCTATTTAAACCTTTTAAGTAAAGAAGCATGTTCTTGCTCCACATATTTTGCCATGGTTGAAATGCCATGAACCTTGTTGTAACCAATGAAACATTGCAACGTCTTGTGTGGAAGGCTAGAGTTATGGGGGCCATTGTTTCACTATGATAAACAACACATCACATAACTTGACTTCGCTACATATCACCTTCTTTGTCATTGTTTACCTTGAAGAATGTTCAAGTTGTTGAAGTCCTTTGGTCAAGTTTCTATAACATTAGTTGTTGCTTCAAGTTTTTTAACAACACCTCTTGCATTATAAAATCATTAACACTAATGTCAAATAAGCTTTCTAGTTCCACATTGCTACTACTACTATATATTTTGCAATGTGCCCAACAATAACATAAACAAAATTTGAATATGGCACATTAACATCTAGAGTTGGTTACTCCATGGTAACAATAGGCTTGAAAGGTGGGGTTAAAATTTAAAGTTGCAAAATGCAATTAAAAAGAAGTTTGATTTGAACACACAAACATAGATTAAAGGATTAACAATTTGAAAGAATAATGATAAATTTGTGACAATGCATGGTAGCATAATTAAGCACTAACAACCCTTGAGGTTCTTGAATCTAGTTGGACTCTTATAGGAAAAACAAGAAAAAAAATAGGAAATGGACAAGGAGTGAGGAGAGACAAAAGACAAGGATGTAATAAAAAAAACAGCAAACAAAGTCAAATAAAGAAAATAGAATTTTTTAAAAAATCAGCTTCATCCACATCAAAATTTGATGCATTTTGTGTGGTCACTATCTTGAGCAATATATAAGCAATAAGGAAAATGACAATGTGATGAGCTCATAATCAAGGAATTATATTGTGACAATTTGTGCTCTCATTTATTTGAATGATCATCGAAAATTCAAACTTGTCAAACACAAAAACCCTAAACCTTAGAAAAACCACCAATTTTCTAATTCTACAAAGGCCAAATTCCATCAAAGAACCTTAGTTTGTTGTTTCTAAAAAGGTCAGGTTTTAATAAAAAAACCTTAGGTTTTTAATTCTATGCATGCCAAGTTCCAATCAAAGAACATCAATTTTTTAATTCCACACACACTAGGTTCATATCAAAGAACACTAGTTTTTCAATTCCCACATGTTGAATTTCTTTTTAAAAACCCCAACTCTTTTTGGGACCTAAGTTGAAGGTAGTTGTGGAGCTTTGAATCCCTAAATGGTTAAGTAAAAGATGGAAGCAAGTATGACTTTTCTAATGATTGTCAAATTGGAGCCATAATTAGTGGTTTAGCGAAACATGAATGGCTCATGATATACTGATTTACACAACCCAAAAACTAGTAGAAAACCAATGTGATTTCAAAGAACTACCCAACATTGGTCTTGACTTTCATTTTTCATGCTAACTTTCATCTTTTTGTTAAAGGTAATATTGGAATTACTTAGCTGAAAACCTTCAAATTCTAAGGTGCAAACATGCTAAAAGGAGGCCAATATGTGATTTCTTTTTTAATGAAAAGAGCCATATAATAAATCTGAATGTAGAAATATTTGGAATTTTTTTTGTTTAATGATCAATATGAGAATTTTTTAAAGTTTTAATTTTATAATATTATTTTTTTGTTGTTAAAAAATCATTTAAACATATTTTTGAAATAGAGGATTGTAGTGTTGAGGGATTTTTTTTGGCCTAATTTTGCATTTTTGTTCCCTTTAATGAACAAATATGAATAACATGAACCTACTTGCAAGAAACATACGCATGCAAACCACATCAATGGCTAGTCCATTTGTATATAATGTTGAATATTGAAAATTACAAAAAATTTAGATATGATTCCATCCATATTTGGCATTTATGCATGTTCATATTTGGAACAAACATAACTTAACAACATGCTAGGTAGAAATCGATATGATTGTTTTGAGTCCTTTGACTTCTTGTTTTAAAATTTGAAAATAAAAGAACCACAATCAAAATTGAAAACTATGTTGGCAAGCTCTTGATTTGCAATATTAAACATGAGGGAGGAAGGTTGAAGGTCTTATGACTTGGACCCAACTTGACACCTTTTTTGGGGAATTGCCATAAAAGCTTTTGCTATAACCAAATCAAAGCCATGAAAAATAACTTTTGAACACAAGTTTAAAATTTAAAAAGTAGTTCCACCCCAAACCCTATTCGAGTTTCTAGCGATGTTTATCACATCCAACATAGGGTATTAATTGTTTCCCAAACCTTGCCCATAAACACGAAAAATGGGACAATATATTATGATAGTTGGCTAATGACAATTAATGATTTTTGTGTGCAATGCCTTTTACGAACACCAAATCATGTGCAAATTTATTGATCAAATCATCACATAAATTATATTTCATACGAAATTTATCGTGCAAGTTAATTTATTGCTACTAATGGAATTCCTCTTAGGTAAGACAATTGAACTTTTTTGAAAAGTTGACAAGTAGGTTGAACTTTACAAATAAATGATTAGTTTTAATAAGTTGTAAATTTGTAGTTTTACAATCTTTTGCTTGGAAAATCTGTAATGTGCATGGAATAACTTGGGTTTTGAATAGGGTTCTTTGGAATAACTTGGGTATTAATTTTGAATATTGACGCACCCCCAAGCTCCTTAATGGACTCAAATGTAAATCCAAACTGAAAACAGTGGAAAAGTAAGGAATCGGGGCACGTTCCTTAGCTCGCAACACTTCAAGGGATAGAGGGGCATGCTGGAGCTCTGAGATGGGACTAGGAAAAGTGACAAGCATCAACTATTCACATGGACTTGCACAAAACCAACACAAGGTGGTGAGTGCATGGTTGAGGCACTTTTGGTGTTAAAACAAGCCACGGCCAAACTTAAACTCACAAGATTCACCACGGCCCGGACTTGGGGGAAGCCATCACCTTCCCCCTTATAGTATACTTTGTGCCTCTCCATGAAGCCCACGTCCAAATGGCTTTTTGTCCCAGTACTCCCAAATGGGAGTCCCGAAATTGCCAAAGTTGGGACTCCCGCAACTTTGGGGCCCTATAACTTTATGTGCAAACCTCTGATTGAGATGAGGTCTAAAACAAAGTTGTAGCCCTCGTAAAAAAAAATTCAATGGTATGTCGCACGCCACCTAAATGCAAGGAAATCAGGTCAATTCCGAACTTTTAATGGTTAGGAGTCAAATTGTCAATTTGACTCCCGACCCTTCTTTTGGCCATAACTTGTGTTTTAAATGTCCAAATGGTCATGCGAACCCATTTTAAACATTTACATTTCAATAGATTTTTAATGGTATGAAGAACTCCTTGAATCATTGAGTTTTGACCCTTGTAATCACTCTCTAAACATTCAGGAGTCCACCAGGATACCAACTCCCAACATGGGAGTTCATTTGGGAATGTGAGGGTTCTTTCCCTCACACTCTTTTGCACTCTTGAGGGCATGATAATGCAATTCCCAGACTTAGTCTTGGCCCGCACCCTTGCAAACCATTTGCCTTGGTCGCAAGCCTAAAGCTAAGGTTGCGACAAATACAATTTCAAATTTTGAATTCACGTATAAACCATAAATCATGATTACACATAGTGTCCTATAATCATAATAACCTAATGGAAAACCATTAACATAAGGCCTTATTTTTAAAGTTTCCAACGTCTTTTTTTTTGTGGATGTCCCAAGGATGTCCATAGGACTTGAAAGATGTTTTGAATAGGGCATTCATCCTTGGTAATTTAATGTTTGATAGTTTTTTTTAACTTCAAAAATGTCCTTTTTGGGCTTTGGAAATGACAAGGACAAGTTTTATGGATGACAAGAATCATGAGAGGATAGTGGGCATTGGTCAAAATGATGTTAATGGATGTCATAAGGGTTGTTGAGAAACATTAGAAAAACATTGGAAGACATTAGGATCGATTTTTTGGGTGTTGATGGGGGATGATGGAAAAATGCCAAAACACATGTGGGGGAAACATTGGGGGATGTCAAGTAACATCAAACAAAATTTAAGAAACATTAAGTAGAGCTGAGAAAATTTTAGGGATGTCAAAAAAAATTCGAGAGATAGAAAGGATGGTAAGAAAACATCAAAAAGATGTTGAAAAATGTAAGGAACATGTGGTAAAAAAAAATTAATGAAAAAATTAGGCAACACCAAGGAAACACTAGACAACGCTAAGAAAATGCTACTGGATGATAAAAAGAAATAAGTTCAAACCAAAATTATAACTTTTGATAAAGACGAAAAAAAATTTAATATTATTGGAGATGCTTGAAGAGATGTTAAAGACATTCCTAGGCTAAAGATGTCCTTCCTAGCAAACTTGTTTGTTTCTTATTGAAGGGAAAAATGTTTTCCATTGGATAATTATAAGTGCATTGAAAATTTGTAGATAATCATGTTAAAAACTTTGTTTCCATTTATTTTTTAAAAGGTTATTATATGATGAATCACAGTTTGACTTACAACATTTGTAGTTCTTGCAATTGGTCAATGTTTTATCAAGAGAGTTATGAAATGATTATGAACACAAGTAGTTGAAAAAGTATAATAATTATGATTATTAAAATTTGTGATCATCATAACAATTTTATTGAAAAAATGTTTAAGAGTTTTTTTTTCATGTGGATACATCAAAAGGGAGTTCATTACACATGTTTAAAGCTTGCACCTTATCAAGACCATTTAAAAGTCCAAATAAGCTTCCCTCTTGAACATTCATTTAATTCTATTGTGCTACAAACTTCATGACCTAAAATCTAATGAAAATAATAATGATCTTGTTTGTTCAAAATTGATTTCACATATTTGAAGATAATGGTTGGTTGATTGTGTCCTCCTTTTCATATAGGCCTCATGAACATTTATAAACCATCAACAAAATTTTGTTTTGAAACCTATCATATTAAGCAACTTGTTAATGTTTTTTAGAATATCCATCTTTTTGATGGGTCAAAATGTTTCAAATTAATATTCAAACCTTAATAAAATGCCAATAATTATAAATCAATATGGTATTAAATAATCTAGAATATATGTGAACATTTGGGAATTTGTGCATGTTAGGCCATGACAAATGTTATACTAGATATAGAAGTTGCATATGATGTACCAAGTTGTAAATCCTATGATTTAGATTCATTGCACATATTACAGATAAATCACATAAAAAAGAACTTTGTAACTAGCTTTCGTTCAACAAGCTAATTTATGTTCTACTCTAATAACTATGCGATTCACCTACTTTGGTATGGGCTAATGACAAGGGGAAACATTAAACACCTCCATAGAAGTCTATTCGGCTCATTGCATTACAACAAAAGGTGTCCCTATACGCCAAATGATTTCATTGGATTTAGAGTGAATTCAATAGTTGTAGTGAATGGGGACCAGTGAAAAAGCAATGAATTCACTAGTCTAGTGAACGAGGACCAGTGAACTGCACCCACATTTTGTAATAGTGTTGTCTAGGCTTATTTTTGGAGCATCACCTAGTTCTATTTGTTTTGATTTGCATTAACAATAAGGGGAGGGGGGAGGGCCAGGGGAAGCATTAAACACCACCCATTTAGCTATGTTTGGTGCATTGTCTAGCCTATTTCTGGAACATTGCATGGTTCTAGTTGTGTGGCATATTTGTGTCCCCCCCCCAACCCAAAAATTTGAAAATGTTATAACAAAACATTTAATATTTTTCTTTAATGTTCTATTGCCACCCAAATTTGAAACAATAACCCAAAGAAACCATTGATTGTTTGCACCAATACCCTACTTTCCAATTGTTGTTATAGGAGTGTTTTTTATTTTTTTTCATTTTTGTTTTTCAAAACACAAGTCAAAGCTTGCATAAAATCAGCCAAGTGTCACATTGTTGCCCACTTGGCACATTAAATAGAGCCAATGATTTGGGCAGAAAATTTGTGTCTTCCATTGCAAAGGCTTGATTACAGTGTCTATTCTAATACCTGTTTGAGTTTGGTTTTAGAAGAAAAGAAAAGCCTACCTCCAAGCTTTCATTCAGCTTTAAAAAAAACCCAAAAAATCCAATTGTTTTTCTATAACAATACCAAAGAAAATCTACAATTACACTATCTAGATCCAATATTTTCCTTCACTCATTATAGTTTTTCATGAGGTCAAGAAAACACAACATTAGAACTTGAGTTTGGTTCAAAACCAAGTGAGATTAATAAAAAAACCTACAAAAAGTACATTAGCACTCGAAGGGAAGTGAAACTAAAAAAAACACCATTTTTTTGTGGTAAATTGAAGCCCACTTTACACTAAGAATCAAGGCTCAAAAAACCTTGGGGCCAACTTTGAGCATTTTGGGTTTGCAAATTGGTCCCAAGTTATTAATAAATGCTAGAACATTAATGTTAAGATATTAATAAATGTTGGAACATTGGCCCTAGGGGTTGCAAATTGGCCTCCCAAATTCAATGATATCCTTTTTCTAGCCTTGGGCAGGGTTTTTTTTTTTGTTTTCTGAAAAGTTGCACAATTTGCCACCATATAAAAGAAAGAATTATACATTTTGCAAATATGCTAAAGGTGTGAAAGAAAATTATGCAATTTTATTTTTTTTGTTAATGCAAATTTGGTGAAAGAAATTTTGTCTTTTATTAATATTGTTAATGACATATAGGGTTGGCAATAAAAATTTGTAGCATTATCATTATCTAAGGTTGAATTCAAAATTGGCTCAAGTGGTGAGCCAACAATGAAAACTTGGGTGGATGTAACATGGCACATTGTTAAAGAATCTTATGTTTTCACCAAATCACATTATGGGGGGAGTGAACCCCAATCATAAAGACTTTGCCCACTCCAACTGGTAAACTAATAATGTTCTTAAACACAAAAAGAAAACATATTCAAGAACTTGGAAGGGAATGTTCACTATACCAATCAAGATCATGAAAACCAAGGGCTAATAAGTCCATGAAAACTATATTCCCCATTCACATATAACAACAAGTTAAAAAACCAACAAACCAACAAAAATAATAGAATCATACTGTAGCTAATGAAAATGAAACAACACAAGGCTTGTTTCACACTAGTCAAACTACAATTAAAAATCCTTTAAGCATTCAAGGCATATCAACATTTCTTTAATTGTCAAATCTTCACAACTTCATCATAAGGAAAAATATGCATTGTAAAAATTGATTGCCCAAGCATGTGAACACACAAAGCCAAGTTGTCAATCAATCAATTACAAATCTTAGTTTTGATGAAATCTAGGTTATTGAATACTCATTCATCTTCCATTGAACCCAACACTTGAATCATGACAATTTTTGCTAGTTTCACATACTTTGAAATGCTATGAGATAGGATAGTAAAATGAGAGATGATCCTTCACATTTTGGTCAAGGGGTTGATAGTATTAGGAGGGCTCAAGGTAGCCTTGGCATTACTTCTCATTATAACTTTGAACATGGACTTTTGCACACCTAGTGCAGAGACGCACACAACACCTCAAGAACCACATGTTCAACAACCCCTATCTTTTTTGGGGTACAAAAGAAATCATTCAAAACATTCATATGGGTGTTGAATGATTCATTACATTTTTTAAGCAACCAATAGTGAAGATACACAATACCTAATGCTTCATGTAGTTCATGCAATGAAAAACGTGTGTGTAACTTAATCACTAGTTTTGAGGTTGCCTCCAAACATTGGAACTTTACACTTGCCATGATTGTTTCAAAAATGTCCTTAGTCAAATAACATTTCAGTTCGGTGTTAAAATCTCAAGCTTGTGCCCAAAAGTGGTTTGTTTAGCATTCAAATACCAAGTGATCAATGCCACTATTCAAATCTATAACCCATTTCACTAAAATTATTTCATGCTTACCTTTCACAAGAGATTAGAAAGATACAAATGAATTAGATTTGAAAGTAGTAGAAGGATTGAGGAACATTTCAAATAATTTTGTTTGGGCCAAATTGATTGTTTTGCACGAAATCAATGACAAAGACATCTTGAGCTTGTACAAGCTTAATCAAATTCTTCACAATGTTCAAAAGAGGAACAATGCAAACAAGGTTCAAGAGAGTTTCATTATTAGTTATATGTTTGGAGTTGAAGGCAACAACTTGGATTGTAGGGCTATCAAATGCCATTTTCAATAGTAATGGACAATATTTTTGTAACACTTATTTAAATGGGCTTAACATAGAAATCCAATGTGTCTTGACATTGTTTAGGATCTTCAACCCCTTTGTTTCCATGATCTCCCTCAATTTAGCTAGTTCCAAATGCCTCTTTGGAAAGCTAGAGAAATATTTGTATAGTGATTACATGACTACCTCAAGATGATTGACCATAGGTAGAATAGAAAAGGTTTGGACAACTAGGTTTGTCTAATGCACCATGCAATGAACACTAGTCATGAATGGAGAAAATTGGGATTAGAGTTGGACAATAACACAAGTGTGTGGTAGCCTTGGAATACATTAACACCATCAGCACCAAAAGACATTAGTTTTATGGAAATGAAATTAGGGTTTGAAATACTTCCATTAACAAGAATTTCTTGCGTAATGATTATAATCAAGTTGGTTGCATTAGAGCCATCAACTACACGTTCTAAAGACAATAACATAAGGACCCTTGTCTAGTTTTGAATGGTATATAAATGGATTGAAAGCCAAGATTGGTTGTCAATTGAAATAACCTCATCACAAAACAAAGCAAACAAATTAGATCCAATACAAGCTTCATAACTTACATGACAATGGTATGAAGAGCTTTGGCCATACCCCAACTTGCATTATCACACCAATGTTTTTTTGGACAATGTTTAACTTTCAACAATTCAAGAAGAGATTTCATTTTCTTGAAATCTATTAAGGGTTTGCCATGAGATAACAAGTACAAAATGACAGCAAAATTTTGGACAAATTTTCTTTTGTTAGAAACCAAACCTTGATTAATAAAAAGTTAAAAAAACAAAATCAACAGGAATTTGGGCAAATAAAACCTAGTTTTTTGCATGTGCACACATTTTATTTTCATAAAATTTTCCAATTTTCATCATAGGCATAGCAAAAGTAGTTTTCCTCCTCCCTAAATATTTTAACAAATAATCAAGCTTAGGGATCAATAATTTATCTCTACCTTCAACTTTTGAACAAACTATGCACCTTACAGAACTCACCAAACCATCCCTATTGATGATAGATTCTACCCATGGCAAGTGTGCTACCCAAACATCCTGAAGTTTATGACCTAGTTCATATTTTCATTTCTTCATAGTGGATTTTGATAATTTAAGGTCTTGCTCCAAATCTATAATAGTTGCAACAATTACATTGTTGTTTGATGTAACAACATTAGGATTAGAACTTGAATGTTGGTGATTCAATGTTTCAAGTGAAGGTGATTTAGGGGCAAAAGGTTTAGATGGGGGAGATGTATAGGAAACCTTAAACCAAGCGAAGCCTTGTATCTGAAATTTAATAGAAGTTCTAGTGGGGCCATCATGCATCAGATTGGTTCAAAAAACCTAATAGAAACAAGGCTCTTAATACAAACAAAAGCAAAATAATCAATTTTTTTTTGGTGGAACCAAGGTTGATTTGGAAAAAAAGTTGGAATTGTTCCAAAAAATCTTGATTTCACAATGAAATTTTGTTGTCAACCTCCAAGCTTTAGTTGTGCACACATTTGTGAACAACATGATGCATTACTTGATACCTACAATGACAAACAAAAAACCATTTAGTTGCCTTGTACCCAAATATCCGAGATGAACACTAATGTTACAATAACACCATTGACATTGTAGTAACACCACCAATGTTGCAGCAACACAACAATGACATTGCAACACCACCACCAACATTGCACGAGTTGCACCACTAATGTTGCAGCAACAACACTATTGATGAACACTGACATTGTAACACCACCACCAACATTGCACCAGTTGCATTATTGACGCAGTAGCAACAACACTATTGAGCACATTCCAACAACACCATTGATAAACATGTTGTAATAACACCATTGATGAACATGTTATAGCACCACTGATGAACACATTGTAGCAGTAGCATTGATGAACACATTTCAAGAATACCACTAACCTGTAGTAACACCAAGGTTGAACACACTACAACACCACCATAGATGTGAGCATGCTACAACAACACCACTGACAAACATGCTACAATAACAACAACACTTACTACTTCCAATGACAAACAAAAAACTATTCAATTGCTTGAATATTCATGACTAACATGTTGTAAGTCCACTTGCTACTTGAAAACAAATAACCTTTTAGGACAAAAAAAATAAAAAATAAAATCCTAAATGTGCATAATCACACAAAAACACACAATGTATTGAAAATTCACAAAAAATTCCTAAGATTGTGTAATGCAATGCACTCAAAAAGATTTCGTGTGTGTTTGAACTGGGAATGTAGCCTGCTTCAGAGCTTCTTGACTCTTGAGTGTCACAACTCACAAGTTGCATGCAATTGCTCAGATGATGCATCATGATTCAGACAAATTATAATGTGTACGATACAAACTGTAGTTTGCTTCAAACTTTGAACAATCAACAACCTATAGTGTGCACATATTCTATGGAGTCTAGACATGCATCTCAATCTTTAGTGCTCATAACTTGCAACACAACGCTAACATACATTTCTACCTTCAATGCTCTATCTTTAGTGTTGTAGCTTCTAGCAAAACGTTAGCATGCATCTTGATCTTCAATGCTCATAGCTTGAAACACAACACTGCCAAGTTACTAGTTGCATTAAACAATCAACTTCCAAGCTTCCAAGTTTGAACTTTCATCATTGCCGAGTCCCAACATGACGGTTAGCCTCTGGAGTTTGGTGGCTAGGCTTGGGTCCTGTATAATTCTACATCCTCCCTATTAGGTTACATCCTTGATAACCTCCAACCTTAGGATGGAAAACTTTTGGCGAATCGAATGGTTGTGATTGCTCATAAATGGAGTGACAAAACAACCATCAACATTGTGCATTCAACAACGTACCCTTCACTCTCATCACCGTTTGGCGAGGTGACAATTTTGACATCTTTTTTCTAGCAACATTTGTTTGTGTCTAAGTGATCATGCTAGCGATGTGACTTTTTTAAAAATCTCACTTTGGTGAAAATCTTGGTTTTTTTAAAAAACAATTCCTGTGGGGAGGTTGCTGCCAATTTTTTTGGGTTGCTTTTTGGCAAAATTTTGCCAAAAGAAAACCCTGGTCCTGGGGCCAATACAAGACCATAAACTTACTTTTAGGGCCTCACTCGAAGATGGGATAGGTATTAGGGGGTGAAAGGAGGACCAAAGACAGGGTGAAGACAGGATGACTTTATGGAAAACTCTCTCAAATCCTCACTTTCACCCAGTGAGATTATCTATTTGTGTTTGTGCACATGCATAAGCAGTGTGACAGGTGAACTGTTCATTTGATAGCACACAACACACAATGTTCATGCTCAAGAATCAAAATCTGTTGGGTTGTAAAAGTCCAGCCATATCTGTAATCTGGAGGAAAGCTCAACAAGTGCAAAGGAGATGGTGTGTGAATGTGGATGTGTATCCAGCGGGAGTACTAAGAGAAACCTTTCTTTTTCTGGTTAAATTTAGCCGTTTGGTTTTTTTTCCCAAAATGGCTAAACATATGAACATTGTGGTTTTCTACTCGCCAAATTTCAATTTTGTTGTTGAAAAATTGCCAGATTTTTTTATTGGGTTCTAGCATGTAGCGAAAAATGTGAAGGATGCTCTGAACCTTTTCACTTTCATATCCTGTTTATAACCGAATTTTGCTAAACTGTCTTATGGATGATTGCCACTGCAGCCGCTACATCACAAAAATGGGGAAAAAACCCCTGACTATGAGCTGATTTGTGAAGCTTGTTTGAGGGCAGTAGCAGTAGTAACTTGTTGGACAGAAGCAATGTTGACATAAAAGGTACTATATTGGACAGTGGTAGATTATGTCCCTCCATTTGTCTACAATCTGTATTAGCTGACAGCACCCATTCTGAGAATACAGAACCTTAAAGACTATGTTTTGGTGGCCATATCCCATGGCCACATTTGTGATTCTAGGAAATTTGTTCTCTGTGATTAAGGACATCATGAATGAGGCATGATGCATAACTTCTGTTTGAATGATCATTAGGAGACTGGACCTTCACCATGCTCTTTCTCCACAGATTCAAAATTCATTGCTCAGATTTTCAGCTTTTCTTTCACATTCTTTGTTCTCCTGTTTTGTAGTTGATTGCTATAATCCTCCACTTTTTGTACCTTGACTCATTTTATGATCTTGCAGTTTTTCCTGCCTCCCACAGGGTTTGAGGAGAGCACAAAATGTTGTCAGTTCCAGCATGCTTCACATCCTTCACCAGACCTCAACTATGTTTACAAGCAATTTATCAGACCAATATGGGTGCCATATGTCTACTTTCTCTCTTGCTCTCTCTTGGCACCCCCTCATGTTTGCTCTTTGATGCTATTGACATACACTCTTGTGGGTGTGTTTCAATGAGCTAAAAAATCCCCTAATTCATGAGCAAATTTCTTATTGAGCACTTTCCAGACACTCCAGAGTGTAGACCAGCACTCCAAGGCACTTGCATGTTTGGTTCTGTAGGTTCCCCAGTAAGAAGAATTGTAACAAGAGGGGAATATAGTTTACAATCAAGGATTGAGACACCACACAACTGGTCAGTTCACAGTATGTGCAGCAAAAATCGACCAAAGCAGAGAAGCACAGACTTCATACTGCTGAAACTAGATACCAGTGCTAGGGAACTGGAAGCTTGAATGGGTATTCAAAGGTAAGGTCATGGAGAAGGGCAGCTTCATATTTGGGTGGTGCAAGCTCATGAGAGGCACATTACAATTTGATGACCTGCATCTCAGAATCCTTCTTACCATGCCATTCATGAAAACATTTGTAGCTCCAACACTTCAATGAACAGTTGCATGATATTGGGGGCATGTGTTAATGTGCACATTTTGTTCCATTAAGTTCTACCTCTTGAGTGCTGGCTGACATCAAGACAGTCTAATCTTCTACCCATTACTTCCAGAAATGTGACAGGAACTGAGGACATGGAATTTTGTGCTGCTTTCTGCCCTATGTTTTGAGCAGATTCTTATAAAGTGCTCATCTACTCTCACTTTCAGGTGCTGATAAAACCAGTGGGGACTAATAGCAGCTAGTTATTGTCATTCATGACAAAGGTGACATTGGTTGAATACAAGCTTGTCAATGACATTCACGGCTATCACCACACTGATTTTTCATTGCTTCTCTTTCATTTTGGTTTCACTGTAATGGATGCAACAGTTACAAGTGATATTCTTTGCAGTTTGATCATACCCACATGCAGGTGTGGTATTATCTGAAATCTGCAGATGTCAAAGATCCATTGGAGCAAGTCTACCCCGTAGTGGCAATTACTTTCTTGAGCCACTATCCTACTCCTTAGCCTTAATAATTTAGCTCACAATGCTAGCTTGCATCTGGCTTGCAGCTAGCATTACAGAAGCTCTGCCAGACTCTTGATCAACACCTTTTTCTGGTACCCATAGTGGTGCACTTTGTGCAGAGCCATATCACATTGAATCACTTGATTGCAAGTAACTATTTGCAACCTCATTCCAATACATAGTTTCTTGAATTGTTGTTTTTTGACAGTACATATGTAGATTTGTAGTTGCTGCTGCAACAAACTGAACTTTTGCCCAAAGGAAGGCAATGGTGATCACCACCAATATTCTGAGATGGGTGATCTTGATGCCACTGACAAATCAATCAGCAATGCAGCATTTGCATAATATCCAAGAATTGCGAGCATGCCAGTTTGTAAAATTCTTTCTCCTGCTCATAACTTACATCCACATTTTACCGATTCATTTTAGCACCAAATGTGGACATGCCCATAAAACTTGTCACTACAGGAATCCCACACTAAGACCTATCCATAGCTCTAGAAATCGTAAGCCAAATTTAGAATCCTGCTTGGGTGAAAGCAAACTAGAGTGGAATGGTTTTTCTGACACAAGATCATTTTTTGGTAGTTCTTAAAAATTGAAATTGCAATTTAAGCTCCATTTATATGTGCAAGTGATGGAATGGGACTCACCTAAAAAATGAGCTCAATGATCACAATAAATTGTATGAAATTCATAATAGAAGTTTTAGTATCCAATTTGTTATGGACTTTTTAACCAAGTCAAAATCGACTTCATCAACTGTCACTTTTGTTCCACCCCAATTCTTTCACCAGTGCTTGAACATAATTCCACTTTTCTTTCTTTGGGTGATCTTGATGCCCTTTCCCATCAGCTTCCAAAACCAACTTCCTATTGCTTTGTATCAAGCATAACACTCCAAACTTCCAATCCTAGTGTTGCTCTATTCAATTCTCTAACGATTTTCGTATCCTCTAATATGTCATAGATGCAACAACTGCATAACTTTCTCCTTCTCTTGCAGGTTCCTTTTTTCCTTGGTTTGCTTCCACATGTGAAAGCTCACATGGAATACTACTAAATGAATCAGAGCAAGAATGGACCCAAATTGAGAAGATGACATACCAACATTACATATATCTATCCCCTCATTTATGACTTGCTAGAATGTTCAGTTGCTTAGTCCAAAGTTAACTTTTAGCTTTCTCAATGGACTTTGAAGTTGTTGAAACAAGCCACCATCTCAATGACAATGGATAACAACATGAAACTGATTTTCATGTCCCTCCATTTCACTTGGGGTTTTGTGCTAAGAAGTGCTGCAATGAGAAACACAGGTTTGTGTTTTTGAGCATTATTGTTTCTCCACAATCATGGTTAGTTCATTGACCAAACCCTGGATCGCATACTTGGAGTTTTGTAATCAGAAGGAAATTGTTAAACAAAAAACTCATTTCATTGGGAATTTCTGCCTCTTTTTTTGGCGCCCTTTCAATCAAATTGGTTTTTAGGGCATTGTGGTCCCCACTCCCAACATAAGAACCTGATAATTGAGTAACATTTTGTTGCCATGGAAATATAACATCACTTGATATCAGCCTTTCTTTTTATTGACTAAATTCCGCCAAAAAGAAAATTTCAAAATTATCAAAATTAAAAATTTGAAAATGAAATGACTTTGGAGGTTTACAATTGCCAGGAGTGAGGGGGAAAAATAGTAAAAAACTCCAGAATTCTATATTTGGTTTTCAGTGTGTAGCCAAAGATAAGGAAGGATGATTAAAGTTTTGTACATCATATATGGTTTATAGCCATATTTGGCTAAATCTTCCTAAGAATGATCACCACTTTGGCTAAAAACAAAAATCCCCAAAAGAAACACTGCTTGACATGTAAATTGAATTTACTAGTTACCAAGTCTTCTTTGGGATGTAACATTTGGAGAAAAGAGAAACTACTTGGGTATAGGACCAGACTTATGTGATGCGTACTATCATTTGGAATGTGAAGTTATTTCATTTTGTCAAACCATTGTCAATCGGGTATTTGGTTGTGAACACAATTTCTTCCAAAACCCCAAGGTGTTCACATGGAATAACAATCAGAAGCATGTACAATTCATGGTATTGTGTGAATGAGGATTGAAACTCTAAGTTCCAACACAAGGTTCTACAATTATTTGTCAACCGTTGTCTTATATGGTATGTCCATATATTCAAGCCAATGGCCCACAGCATTCTTGGAACTCGAGGCCATCATATAGGAGTGTCGGGTAATTAAACACTAGGCCATGTTAGATGTGACTTACCATAACCAACCTAGCTATGTTGGGAAATCACTACATAAACAAATAAATCACTAAAAACCCATAAAAACCACACCTTGAGGAAGAACTTGGTGCTTTGCAAATTGTCCAGTTTCCCAAGAAAACAATTTCATGGAGAAACAATTTCATAGATGTTACTTGACAAAGCTTGTGATGTTTATTAAAATTTAGGTAGTCAGTTTCTGTGAGACGTTTTGGAATGGGCTTTAGGATTGGACATGCAATATTGACTAGTTTTGATAGATATTGATATTTATGACTAAAGAAAAATCATGTGAAAGCACTACAAGTCTTCACAATGTCTATGAATTCATGAAAATTTGTAACATGCATCAATCATTGCATGACACAAAAAGCTTTGGAAACAATTCAGCACATGGTATATGATATGGACAAGCACACCAAATGTAATGAATTTCAAAGGCTGATTGTGCCAATGACAAGGCAAGTGAAATGGCATAGTAGGTGGATAGGTGAAGTCACATTATGATTTTGCAGGGGGGTCACGGGTAATTTCCCCTGGAGTAAACTTGAAAAAAAATCATTACATGCCCAGGAATGGGCATGATCCTACTCAATCCATAGTGCACACCAGCTATCTCACCAGGTGGGTTACCCTATGGAATGGGTTGTATGCCATTCCTGGGTATGTACAGATTCATGCATGCCAATCTGGCAGGTTTTCAAGTTGTGTTAAATTGCAGAATCAGCTGCAACTGCTTATTTTTTCCTACCCACCAATGCTACATACAAGCTACATAATGTGCAAAGTTCACTACCTACATCTGAACCTTTACAGTAGTAAAGTGCCTTAGCCACATTCTGCTTAGTGTCCTTAGGAAGAGGCATACTAGCCCTCATCCTACAATACCTAGTAACTCACTAGGAAACAGAATGTGTCCCCCCACTAGGCCATGTTATTCTTCCTTCAACATTCTGTTTGGCTATCTGTTGAAACTTGAAACAATCATAAGAAAGGTTCTGAGCATTTGCATTTCATGCGTTGTACAACAAGCAGCTCATGGCATAATGACTCTGCCATTAACGGCAGGTTCAAACTTCAAACTAAAAACTTCCATTTATTGAATATAAAACTTCTCACCTACTCAAGATGCCCACTCACATTGGGTCAAGTTGAAGCCAAAACTTTATGCGCAAATCTTACACCATTAATGCATTGTCTTTTCCCTATGGATAGAGCTAACAAACCCTATGCACAAGTCCATATCTCCATGTAATTATGCTTTTCATTCTTTAAACATCCATGTATTTTATTCGCTAGTTTCAACAAAGAGTTGCTAAATGCGTTGTAAATATACAAATACATTCTATCATGGAGAACTTTTTGTTATCCCCATCTCTACTGATCCATAACTTCAGTATCCATTTGAGTCCAAAATTTCACCCCTCCTTCACTGCAGTGATTTTTATTTTTTCTGACAAAGTTTCTCAATATTTCAACATGAAAAATTGCATTTCTACATGTACAAAGGATTTTCCTTTTGTAAATGGGATTTTGAAAAAATTAAAAATACATGAAGCCAGATTTCTATAGTAGGTTCAGCAGGTAGCCAAAAGCATAGCAGGATGCTTAAATTGTTTGACTTTCATATCTAGTTTATAGCCAAAAATTGGCTAAATCTTCTTATGGGTGATGGCCAATTCCGACCCATTCCTCTCTTTTATGATAATTGAATAACAAGCAATGAAACTTCTCAATTAGAATGCAGGCTGAATTACTTGACCCTTAAATCAAGGAACTAGATAACTGAATTGCTAGCATGACCAATTTGACTGTTTTGTATTGTCGGTTCCTCCTCGTCTGCTGCATGTCTTGATCTGTTCCTGTGTTTTTGTCTCTCTTGGTTTGTTTGGTTGGGTTTTTCTTGTGCTTTTGTCTTTTCTTCTTCACCACATGCCCTGGCTATAGTGATATATTGTGACTCATATTAGACATTACTTCCAAGTTCAATTTTTCTGTTTTCCACAATGACTCTCTTTCATTGACCCATCTGACAATTTTGTAGACTCCCCAATATAGAAGTACTAAACTTAAACAGTGTTTGGAAACATGTGAGTCTCAGTATTATCAGTTCACCCATATAAGTTCTAAGAGGACATTGGACAAAGCATATGGGACAAAGTGAGGTACTATGAAAAAAATGTTGAGGAATACATTGAGAACTTGATAAGAAAAACAAAAATCCAAAAACCCTCACTCCCCCCCCCCCCAAAGAAAAACAAAATGGGTCCCAAGTTGGGTGCATGCTAGCTACTCACCTCATTGATTGCCAAGAATTCCTATGCCTAACTGTGTTCTTCACAATTTTGGCCTAGGCTATTGGAAGGGGCAGAATTGTGGTGGGCATAGTAACAACCTCCACTGTATTGTTCAGTGTATTGTTTGGGGAGTCCCCAACAATAATTTCCTGGTTCAAGTTGGCGCCCGAGGTAATGCATAAGGTTCATCTAGCTAGGGCCATTTTGGTGGCCAATGAACCTTGACTATCAATCTAAATTGATCACGGCCTTCCAACTCATGAAGGGCCTTGGTTGTTAGGCTGAAGGAGGTTCTTGTGTGTGTTAAGGCATTATGCTCTAAACCTTAGGTGCCACCTCTGGTTACTAAAGTATAATGCCATGATAGCAGGGCCTTCCTCTATACATAACAAAAACCTCGCCATCATTATTTGGTAGCGTATTTGAAGGACTCCTCACATGAAGGAGAACTTCACATGTCATTTAGTTTGTAAGCATTTATTGACTGAGGGAATTTAATATGTAAGTTATAAGAATTGGTGTAAATAGTTATCATTTATGACTGCTTTAGTTTTTTTGTCAAGTCTTTTTGGAATATTAAGTTGGTTGTTAGAAACAATGTCTTTGATTCTTATGACACATTAATATTTTCCATGTGGGACATTCCTAAAGTTCAAGCCCAAGCTTCCCTTCTCACACAGCTTACTAACTTACAGCCTACATTTTACTAAGTATTCCTCCACTGCTGGGAACTAACTCACCCCACACAAATTCTCTTCAAGAATTGCTTCTTTTTGTCTCTTTCCTTTGGTTGTTGGTCTTTAGGATCTGTAGCCCAGACTGGCTTTAGCCCAGCTCCCCAGCTCCTTCTGTGTGAACCAAGCTCTTTGACTATGGTATCTAGTTGGGTCACTCATGAGCAGTTTTAACTCATGGGTTCATGTGGCCAGGAATTTTTGGGGTCTTTTGGATATTGCAAAAAAAAAAAAGAGGAAAATAAATAAATTGTGGGAATGTGAAAACGTCCAGGGGCGCTTTTTTCTAGTGGAGTTGAGGTTTCAAAATTGTGGGGTAAGTGGACTGGCCATCATCCAGAAAAGAACTTAGCCATATTTGGCTAAAGGTCAAAGATCACAGTAAATGTTTTTTTGGAACTTCACTGTATTCTGGCAACATCCAAGAAGCTATGGTCTAAGTTTTGGTGATTTGTCAACTTTTTCCCCTTGAAATATGGCGACTTTTTGCCCATTTTTTCCCCCCAAAAAAACCTTTGTAGTAGGATTTGGGGTCACTTCTTTTTGGTGGCTAAGTGGCCAAATTTCGCCCAAAAATAAAACGCTGAAACTTGTATGCAGTGTTTTAATTTTTCTTATGACAAAATTTCTACTAGTGTAAATTTGACTAATTATTTTGATAAATTTTTGGGGAAAAAAATCACCAATGTTTTATATCACAAATTAGAAAAAAGTCCAAACCTTGTATGGACTGGCATTTCAATTACTGGAATCCAAAAAATACAAAAATTATATTAAGTTTGTTGCAAGTTACAAACTGATATATACAAAATCATGTGAGTCAAGTTTAAAACTCCTACAACTTGTTCATAATAAAATTGCATTTTTACAATTATCCATGCCCCAGGACTTGAACATGTGAGTTCTCCATGAACTTGATATCAAGCTTTCAGCTGGTCCAAGAACTTCCTGGAAAACAAAAAAAAGGAATTTTATCCTTAGAAAACTGGACCTGATCATCTCTGATCATCCCCAGTTGTAAATGCTTTGGCAAAGAGGAAGAGAAATTAGCATTTCCTTCTGTCTTCTTTCAACACCTGAAGTGCAGACCCAAGGCAATAGTGTTACACCAAGAGAACTCGATGATCAGTATTACAGTGCAGTTGCAACCAGTTTGAGACCCAACAGCAGCTTTTGGGTACACCTAGCTATGCAGTCTAAAACAAAACTCCAGTTCAAGCACTTTGTCATGTGTGCAACGAACGTCTGGGCTGCATGCAGCTTTGTGATTAGAATTCCTGATCTCACAATCTAGACTTGCAGCAAGAAGAAGCTGCAGGTTCTTCTTCTTCTATGCAATGGATCTCAAACTGGTTGCAACTGCAGTAATACTGTCATCGAGTTATCTTGGTGTGACACTAGCTACCCGATGTATATACTAGATCGGGAGTACTAAATCACCTCAGTAGCTTGCACTTCAGCTCATGGGTCGGTTGTAGTGTTGGAAAGACAGAAGGGAATGCCTTCCTCATTGCAAGAGCTTTTACAGCTGGAGTCATGAATATGAACTGGTCACTCACGATGATCATCTATAGATCATGCACATATTAATAAATTGTTATTCTCAGATCTGCTGTGAGCACAAGCTGCTACAGTCAACAGGCAGAAGATTAATCCTGCTGATGTCTTCAGCACCATGCATGTCCAACTTTGCCATGATCAGCTTGATCCCGGCCTTTCGCGGCAGTACTCGGGATATCCGCTGTTGAGGTTGCCACAACCTGCAAATCCGATGGAGGATCATGTCAATAAACTCTCCTAGAGGCCACAAGATGGAGAAATTTGGAAATTTATATTGCTATTGCAGGTATCTATGCTGGATTAATTATCCATGCAATTATTTCTTTTCGTAGATATTCCTTTCTGGCAGCTGAATTGATGGACAGTTGTGATGTGGGTATATTCACCAGCTATGAGTTCATTCCGGGATCTCAGTAGTCCTGCCCAGATCACCCACCCAGGCACAAAAGAAAGGGGGAGATTCTCTCGACACTTGATGAGCTCCCCCCGGCATCGCCAGTAACTAGTCTTAGATGGCAAGCTAGTTTTCAATCAAATCCACCGCGCCAGGATCTAGCTGAAGGCGCACATGGTGGCGCCCTCGATCCCGTGTGATCAGCGCTGCGCACAATCACATCAGACAGAATCTCAAAACAGGCATGTTATCTGCAGCCGTACCGTATCACTCCAAGAGCAGTTGAATACAAAACCGCTGCAACTGCAACTTGGTCTGGTTTGCTCTAGATCCCCCGTAAGACTATACTTCCACAAGATCAGCTCCCAATCGCAGATCACTCGTAAGAGGAGGCTCTCACTGCGCTAAACAGCATCTCTGTGGCCTGAATGATTGAAGCCGAAATCCAGACCCACCCAACACCATTTGCAGAGCTGAAACGGACCACTACGCGATTCAACCCATGACGACGGTTATACTTCATCTCTGAAATGGCTCTGGAAATCTCACATGAAACCCCAGACTGATGCAACTACATGCGAACTGCAAGAAACTCTCCGAACAACGGAAGATTTCATGTGGTGTGTTCAGAACCTGATCTGAAAACTAGAGACCTTCAATCTAGAAACTGAGATTTTCGTCTATTTTCACACCTCTGGAGCTCCCTTTTTGATCTTGCTGCTTAAATTAGACACGCCCTCTTCTTATACGCAGAAGGAGATCTCTCACGAACACGTATTGCAAACCAGATTCAGAATATTAAAAAATAATGAATATTTTGTCTCTTCCCGCCCCGCTGGCTCTTGTTCCGGTTTGAACCGACAACCACTTTCTACCGCGTTCAAACAAGAAAAACAAGAACAAGAAGACAGCTTCGTTGTCATGTCGGGCACCCGCGTAAAATTTTTCGGTCTTGGGGGGAGGGGTGGAAAAAGCCACTAGAACGAAGGTTCTCGAAAGGAACGCGAACTTCGTGACTTCCACGGCGATTTTCCCCAGTCGGAAACTGCCCGCGATCCCTGGAACTCTCTCTCTCTCTCACACAAGTCCCCTGGGATCCCCGGAGCCGGACAGCACTTGCCAGGAAACTGGCCGGGAACAAGACAGCATTGGCCCAAGTCAAATGGGGAATGGTAGGTAGGAAACCTAACCATTGTATTGACCAGTGTTCAAAGTGACCCTGGTAAAGTTCGATTATAAGGTCAAGAAGGAACAGGCTGCACGAGGACGTTAGTTTCTTTTTTAAATATTTTTTTCATAAATAAAAAAAAATTCAGCAAATTTTCACAGTTTTCATATATATAAATATATAAAGAATATTCTGTCGCAAATTCCACTCTTTTAGGAAAAAAATCAACAAAATAATAATAATAATAAATTGCAAAATGGTCACAATTGTCTACAATATAAAGAGGGGGGGGGGGAGATTAGTTGACAAAGGCCTGAGTGAAGCAATAGCCACCAGCACATGATGGGGGATGGATGGTGAGTGGATAAAAAAAACATTTTTTCTTTGACAACATGTCCCTTCCAAAAGATATTACAGCTCACCATTAGTGGATTCTTGTGTGATTGGCCCAAATAAGACCATCTTCAAAACTCTAAACTTTTCAGAAAACCTCTTCAAAGCTCTAAGAATGATGACTTTTAGCAAAACCTCAATTGGGAAAAAAATCTTATTGGTTCACGTGTGAACTCAAATGTTGTCGGTCTCAAGTGTTAAGGTTGGGACACAAAAGGGCACTATAATAAATATTAATAATGAAAAGGTAGATAAGATGGTCAATGAGAGATTGCTATGCATTTCCTCACGAGACACAAAGGAAATTGTATTTTTATATAGAAATTTTTTTTTAAAAATTAATTAGTTAGAGGGGTTAGAGCCATTTAGCATATAGGTTGGATATAGGGGGCTTGTTCATTTTTGTCAGCTGAAGTTTGGGGCCTGTTGCTGGTCAGTTGGTCAGGAGCTTTACAACAAGCAAGTGCAGGAAAACTAATATGGTTGGTAGGGATCCAAGTTGAATGATAAGCAAAAGGTTTCATCACAAGGGATTTTTGTGGTGGTTTCAATGAATATGATGAAAACTAATTACACCCCGGCTCCTTACTTAAGTTGATGATAACTTTTGCTTCATGCTTTACAATGAGTAAAGCCAAGCCTCGTAAATTTGTGGGTTCTATTTTTAGACACACAAAGTGCACCAAATAAAGGTAATGTCGACACACAAAATAAGACATATGCGCGTAGTGTGTCCCACACGACAGCAGGGCGGTAGGAAGTGCATGTTGCACCACCGCATGTATTCTCTGGGCTCTGGGAACATTTTCGTACTTTCGACACACCCAAAGGGCCACAACAGTGTGTGAATATGTGGAGGTCTCAGACCAAAGGCAAACATGCTCGTGCTATCATCATGTCTAAGTTGACCAAGCGCACTACGTCGTTCCAACACAAGCATGTGCTGGAGTTGGGCCTCAAGATCGTCAAGCTTGAAGAGAAAGGTAATACATTGGTCGTGATGAGCATGCGCTGCTTGTTCTGCATGTACCACGATCGGGATGTCGAGTTTGGCGAGTCACAAGCACAAGCCGACCAACAATATTCATATTTTCAAAGCGTCGTTCATCAAGCAACACTATTTGTCACACCTTAAGCAACATGCCAAGACATCGGAGGAATACAATGAACTTTTTGTCAACGGCAAAAAAACGTACTTCAACGGCAAGGTCAAGTGCAAACACGACGCACATGTACATTGACACCAACTAGGACGCCATCCGCTTCACTATGTCATTGCCGATCGTCAACGTCATCATCAAGGAATTGTTTTGTCGCGATGATGATCAAATCTTCACTGACGTCGATGAGGTTGACGACAAGGACGACGAGGACCACCACATGAACATGGAGCGGATCCGCAAGAAGGCGAAGAAAAAGATCAGTTTGAAGCGCAACGTGATGAAGCTTTTCAAGTTCGATGAAGACAACGAGATGTACACAATCAACATCCCGAACAACATGCACTTCTTCTTGGCGATTGACCACGTTGGGTGCGATGTGTCGTTTCGACAAACCGCTATCACGATCCGTCACGCCAAGGACCGCCTTAAAGTGCAGAAGCTAGGTGGCATCAATGATCATAATGTCGGCCAATACATTCGTGTTCTGGTCACCACCGACTTGAACAAGATCACGAATCTGTTGCTACACCCATCGATCTAGGCGTTTTCGATCACTGAAGATGGAAGCACGCATCGTAGCAACTTGTTTTTCGACATGCACATCCGCATCTGCATCAGTGGCATCATGTCCAATCTGCACCTGGTCGCCATCCCAATGTCCGAGTGGCACATTGCCAATAACATTTTGAACTTTCATGGATGCATTGAATGACGTGACAATGATCTGGCATGCCAAGTTCATGTCTATGTCGACCAATGGCGAGAACACAATGACCGGATGCCATCATGGTGTCATGACTTGCCTCGAACAAGCCGCCAAGTTCCTAGTGTTATGCATCTAGTGCATGCCGCATCAGATTGACATTATCATCAAGAACACGGTTGCCCTGCCTCAAGATGCGTAATGGATTGAAATCATTTACAAGTGGTGCGTGCTCCTGTGTCACCAGGAGAAGCTCATCATGGATATGAATGGCGAGATGTGCCCAAAGAAGACGAACCAGTGGGCGCACCTTGATAATACGTTTAAATTCTACATCTTGCACCGGCACCATAATGTTGAGCACACGGATGCCCATGCGCACTTCAAGTCGCCGTCAACCAAGTGGTGGACAATCATGCTCATCATCGTTCGAACGATTAGCGAAATCAACAAGATCGTCATCTAGTTACATAACCGATCTTTCATCATCGTCTAGTAGAAGATCAAGATTGGGCTCCTAAAGGACTTGTTGATTGGTATGTTCAAAATCAAAGGCATCATCGAAATCAATGGCGACAAGGAGGACATTGAAAACAAGTTCTACATCGATGGCGATTAGTGCATTGAGCACCAGCACATCATTGAACACGTTAAAGATCAGGGGTCGTTCAACTAGGAGTGCTACACGGGCCTCAACAAGGACAACCAGAAGGACATGGTGCTGCAGATTGCCTAGTTCATCGTGTTTGTTATCACCGAATATGATTACATCAAGGCCGAACGAAACGGCAACAACAATGCAAATAAGCTTGACACACTACTTGTTGTGCCACATGAGCTCATCAAGGTGGCGTCGCAACACTTCATCTCGGATGCATTAAACATGTATCGACCCCGTCTTGATCAATTCTGGTCCGAAGAGGAGATGGACGAAATCGAAGCCAAGCAACGCAACTTGATCAAGTGATACAACAACAACCAGCACATCAAGCAAATCATCGACTTGTACAAGCACATGGTGTCTTTCAATGAGGCGTGGGACAAGATTGGCTTCCCTTTCAATCAATTGCACCAATTCTACGGTGGGCTGGCAATGGCATTCTTGAACACGACGTTAGTCGAATCAGATATTTCCATTTTGAAATGGGAAAAGGACGATGTTGCAACCCCACTTTGAGGGAAGTGTGAGGGCGCCACTCACACTCCCGAAAATGGGACTTGGGAGTCCTTCTGGGACTCCCGAAAATTCAGAACACAGTTGCAAGGGTCAAAACACCTTGCATTGAAGTGTTTTTTATATTGTTGGAAAGGTCTTGAACTGTAGATGTCCAAAATGGCCTCGCATGAGCCATTTGGACATCTGTAGCATGAGTTATGGTCGAAAGAAGGGCCGGGAGTCAAATTGACAATTTGATTCCTAACCACTAAAGTCGGGAATCGACCCGATCCCAATATGTGCAGGTGGAATGCAACACGCCATTAGAAAGCTTTCGAGGAGAACTACAACTTTGTTTCAGACCTCGTCCCAATCGGAGGTTGGAGCGAGAAGTTATGAACGCCCAAAGTCCTGAGAGTCCAAACCAAGATAGTTTCGGGACTCCACTTTGGGAGTCTCGGGAAAAAGTGCCATTCAAATGCAAGTGCGGCGGTGAGACGCAGAGAATATTATATGGGGGAAAGTGGTGGCTTTCCCCGAGTTCGGGCCGTGGTGAGTCAAGTGAGTCCAAGGTTGCTCGTGACTTGTCCCAACACCAAGAGTGTTCCGAATGAGAACTAACCAACTTGTTGGTTGGTTTTGGATGCAAGAACGAATAACTAAATAGCTTGTCCCTCTTCCTAGTCTAATCCCAGAGTTTTCAGCACACCCCTCTTGCCCCCCTTTAGTGCTGAAAGCTGGGAACATGCCCCGAATCCCTTCCCAATTCCGCAACTTGAATAAGTTAGTCCCAACTTGGGACTAACTAAGGACTTAGGAGCATGTCAGACGATAATCACTCATCCATGACCAATCTAAAGTTAGAAGGAATATTCCAGTGTAAGCAAATGAATCAAATTTTGATCTTGTAAACGTCGAACCCTGCCCATCCATGCAATACAATAATAAACAACAATTTCTTGCCCAGGGGCGTCGCAATCATAAAAATCCATGGATGCACAACTTTGACCAAGGTGGTGTGCACAAATTAGTTTATTTTGTTTGATTTGTGTGAACACACAAATTTATGAGGCCTAAGTAAAGCACTTATGGGGACAATCTCAAAATGCAAAGCTGATTTCAGTAATCACCTTGTCCTAGGCCCTTTGTTTTGAAAATGCCCCCCCACCATGAGCTTTACCTTACTACATAAAAGGGCCTTCAAGGCTTTTGAAATGATAAAAATAATATGTTTTTGACAACTTAGGATAATTTCAAGGTTTTCAATCCAAGCATCACACATTAATTACATTCCACTTGGCTTCAATAAAACTAGGCAAGTGATAAACAAGGTTTTATTGTTTTGGTGATAATGAAAGAGTCATTCTTTTGTCTTTGTATTGATGCATTTTTCCATAAATTTTCCATTTAGGCTTATTCACATTTGAGAATGCTTAAACTTATATGTACACAAATTTGGCAACCAAATAACCCACTCTTGTACAACCATGGACCATAAAAAAGATTTAATTTACTTAATTGAATCCTAACCGAAGTGTTTATTTAATAAAATATGAGATTGAATACAATCAAATGTGAAATTTTAATCTTCACAAATATGTTGAGCTATTCCACTCAATGATATGTATGATAACCTAATGTAATCACACGCCATGTTACCATAATTACACATCAACATCATCAATTGATTCAACATAAAAACTATAAATCTATTATGAAACAAAACTCTATAGGGGATAAAATGACTTCAAGAACACAAATATATGAATTACAACAACATCAAAATACAATACACAAGTTTTGCGTCTTCCAAGCATGCATCAGACCACCTTTAAAATCTTTAGACTTTTGGAATAAAAACATTGGTTCCACTAAAAATAGTCAATTTCCAAAAATATCTTTAAAATTGGAAGAAATAAAATAGTATCTACTATTTGGAAATCCTAATTGGTAATCCTTAAATTATCACTAATTTTTTGTACTAAAAATAAATAAAACATTTTGATGATCATAATTGAAATATTTTTGGTAGAAAATTTTGGATAATTGATTAGTACAATTCTTTTTAGTAATTTTCGATAGTGACTTTTTTATAGTAATTTTTTATAGTTGGTGTTCAACAAAAAAATTCCTAATAATTTTCTTGTAGTGATTTTCTTGTATTAACTTTCCTATACTAAAATATTTTTGCCTTCAACAACCTATGCCTATTAATAAACTGATATTTATGGAAGAAATATTCTATGATATTAATATGAAAATGTTGGAAACAAGTTATAAATTAAGATTGGGACAATTGCTAAAAATATCACTGAATGTTTTTTTAAAAAAATTAAATGACTCTAATAGAAAATGAAGCCAAAAAAATTATAAGGGAATGTTAACCCTAGATAGAACAAGCATGCAATTATTACTTTAGACCCTACACTTGAAATGGGAATTATTATAATGGTTATTAACAACCACATGGTAGTGATTCAAATATAGGTTGGCCAAACACTATTGAGGATGTATTCTTAAATGGAGGTTCAAGTATCAACATTATTATGACGCAATTATGCACCAAGTTACACTTACCCAAACCAAAACCTACTTCATACAATCTACAAATGGTAGGTCAAACCACTACTAAACCTATAGGTTTGACCAAAGATCTTAATGTATGTATGTGCATGATATACATTATATAACTATGTTCATTGTGTTATAGAATAATGTGATAAACTCTAGTTATTATATGTTATTAGGTTGACATTCACTAAAAGATGCAAAAGTAGCCCATGATATGGTAATGACATGGTTATTATCTAGGGAAATGGCACAATCAAAACCATAATTGGTACAAAAAGTATAGGTAGTAATGGAAAGTAACTTGAAGTGTTATGGTGATATGATTTCCAAAATAAGATTACAAATGAAAAAGAATCTATATGATGTTATTATGAAGCTTGAATTTTTTTTCAATTAGAATTTTTAATCTATCTAAGGAAACAATTCCATTATACGTAATAAATACAACTACAAAAACTATAAAATTTGTTGGTATAGATGTAACCATAAAGTTGGTTAATGTACGTCCAACCATAGGACATTCGGCCAATATTCAATTACAAAATTTATGAATGGACCTATAATAATGTTGGAGGATAAGGTATAACTAGGAAACTATTATCACAATAAATCTAGACATATACTTATAGATGCAACACCTATTAAGGTGAAAGTACAAGAACTACAAATTGCAAAATGGGCCTTGACTAAAAAACAATAGTTAACAAAGTTCAACCTAAATACAAATGACAATTCTTAATATGTCAAAGTGAACGCACATCTAAGATTAGACTGAACAAAGGCCCTAGAGTAATTACTAAAGGAGGACAATGACATATTCCCCTAGACATCTAAAGACCTCATAAACATACCACTAAAGTTGGCACGACACAAAATTGAATTTGATGAGTTTCAATTCCACTAGCCCATTAAACCAAGTACAGGTTAAACCCAAACTACATCACAAACTTCCCGTCTCACAATTTGATAATGGAAAATCGTGCAAAAGTCATTTTTTCATGAGTTTGTGCACAAATATGGTGTGTCACTTGGGGCCACAAATTCTAAGCTTAATAAATACAAAAATCAATCAAATGGTTAAAAATTGAATCATTTTCCTTGTTGCCCTTTCAAAATGGATTTTATAGCCTTCAAAAAAATTATAATATTATATATTATTTAATCAAATGCATTATATGAACATTGTCAAACACAAATGTATGCATTACTTATTCATGAAAGAAAATTGAAATCAATTGCATTGTTTAATACATTCATTTTGATTCTCTTAAAATGAAAATTACAAATAAAACAAGGACTCAAATTATTTAAGAGGATTCAAAAGGACATCTATATTGTATCCAATCTATTCTTGAACTTTTTTATTAGATTAACAAAACATCATTCTAATTATAGTCATATACTAATCTGTTATAATCATGAAATAGTAAATGTAATAAAAATTCAAAATAGTCTTTTGTAATCCTTTTTTCATTAGATCATCCTTTTGGGTACCCTGATTATGAATATGCCCAAATATTTGTGAATATTTCAAACCATTTGAAAATATTTTCATTTGGGTGATTATGTCATTTGGGGTTTAAAATCAAGCACCAACCTACCAACGTGCAATGAACAAAACTTTCAAATAATACTTGAACAATGACATGACAATCATCTACTTTAAACTGAGGTTATGTTTTAATAAATATAAAAAGTATGGGATCAATATGAACTTAGTAAAAAAAATTATGGTATACTTTGGAATGATTTTAAGGTTTATAGTTTCAAAAAAAGAAAAAATATTAGAGATTTAAAGAAAACACAAGCCACAGTTAGCATGCTTATAGCTACAATCCACAACAAATCCAAATGTTTAATAGGTGCAGGTCCTTTAAGGTGGCACAAAAGCAATCAAGTATTTAGTGATTTTTGCATTATAGAATACCCATGGGTTAGTTGCAAAATGAAGGTCATAATTGGAAATTAGTAATAGCCTTAATGAATCCATGTAACTTGTATTTTATATAATCATCAATTAAGGGACCACAATTCAAAACTTTAGATGTGTGGTGCCTCTTATTATTTCCAACAATGAAGGAATAAGGAAAATACCACACATGAGTTAGGAAATTGGTCATTATGTTACTAAACCATTAGAAATTTTACTTGAAAACTTCATATAGCGCTAATACAAATCATTTTGAATAAACAAAATAGTGAACAATGTCATAAACCACAAAAAATAGGTATTTTGAAAGGTGGATAATTTTTTTTAGTCCAGCCTAGTTGTAAACATCCTAACTACTAGATTGTTGTTGATTCTATTGGGGCCAAGCACACATCAAAAAGATGCACACATATGTTACCTATTCATGGCCTAATTTGTTGCACAAAGTGGTTTATGTAACATAATATTTTCATATGATGTAATGAAAGCTAGATGTGTTATTTTGGACAAACACAAAATACTTATAAAATACCATGCAAGCAACAAAACCAATTGCATTTAATCCACCTTTTGAAATCATGATTTTCTTCTTGTGCTTAAGAATTTTTTCCATTTAGAATAATGTTATAATCATTTTGAAATTGTTACATATATGACCTAAATCACTAAGCTAATGAAGAAGAAAAAATGTTTCTTGTGGAACAAAAAATGTCAACAAGCTTGGCAATTCATAAAGCAAAAATATGTAGAAACATTGAAACTAATATTTCCAAATTGGAAGGTAGAATTTCATGTCCATACAAATGCATCATCACTCCTAATAATAGGTGCAATGTTGGCTCAAAATCTAACTAGGAAACATGATCAATTTATAATTTATGCGCAAGATTGTCGAATAATGTAAAGCATAACTATAGTTACATAGAACGTGAAACATTGGCAATGGTGTTTGTGCTTCATAAGTTCAAGCATTACCTTTTTTTTATTTATGTGGATGACATGGCATTGGTTTATTTAATGAACAAACCAAAGGTTTTAGGATGTATTGCTAGGTGGTTACTATTGTTTCTAGAATATGAATTCATTATGATTTATAACCCATGTAAAACCCATGTTACGGAAATTGCCTTTTCTAGATTGTTTAATAATACAAAGCCTACTAAAGCAATGAATTAAATTGTAAATGCAGCATTGTTCCATGTATAGCCAATTTGACTAAAAACAATTAGAAATTGAACAAGTATTGGAAGCCATGACATTGCCATAGAAATAGAGGGTGGCAAGAAGTCTAAAAAAACCTTTCACTATGAAGGAAAGGGTGTTGTTCAAACCTGGCCAATATTTTGTCTTACCTCAAAAGAAATTCCAATAGTTTTGAAAAAACTCATGAAGGAATAATAAAGACATTTGCAACTGACATCACAACAAGGAAAATATTGGATGCAAGATATTGGTGGCTAATGTTGTTCAAAGATGCTAATGAATTTTGTAGATCTTGTGATGCTTGCCATAGAACATGAGGATTAATAACTTAAACTTTGGCAAAACTAATGAGCACATTTCCAAAAAAACCATTTATGAAATGGGGGTTAGATTTTATAGGTCCCATCAAACTTGTAGAACATTATACAAGGAACATCTATATAATAATAGTCATAGATTATGCTACAAAGTGGGTGGAAGTTAACGCATTATGTACAAATATTGTAACAATAACAACCAAGTTCTTATATGAGTGCATTCTCTCCAAATTGGGTGTCCCATAGTTGTCACAAATCAAGGACTGCATTTCATAAATGATGCCATAAAATATCTTATTGATCAATTTATGTTACAACATATGAATTAAATTAATCCACAAGGAAATGGATAGGTTGAATCCACTAACAAAATCATTAGTGGACTATTGATAAAATTGGCCAATGAAAATAGAATACATTGGGATGAACATTTATCCACAATTATTTTTTTTACAAAGTAGTCTACAAACTTGTTACATGGTGTACCCCTTTTCAACCGATCTATATGGGTTGCATCTTCTAATGTTAACACAATATGTTTTGACAATCATTAATGGGCACCACATATATGCAAACCTAATACATGTGATCTTTACAAGTAGGATTACAAATTTGGAAAAACTACATAATGATTAATTACAAGCATAGGAAATTACAATTAATTGAATAGAGCACTATGGAATCATCAACGTCATATTAAAAAAAAATTAAATTTGGTGATTCTATAATGTGGTTTCCCAAAGGAAGTAAAATTCATTTAAGTGGGCTTATTCAAGGTTGGGGTTCCAAAAAAGGAAAATTGATTCTAGGACTTTTGTGGGGCTAGTTTTTGCAAATAACATTTACTTGAAACAAATTTAAATGAAAATTTTTGAATAGTCCAATTTAAAATAATTCATGCGATGGTGGTGAGTTTTCAAATTCATACATAATTATGTATGAGTATTTTGGTTTATAACTAGAAACGCAAAAAATCCCAAAATGAATTTCAATGGACAACCAAACATGTTTTTTTGCAAGATTATTTCCTTCACATGTGACTTGCACTTGAAGCTACATATTTTGAACCCATTGAACATGATTTTTTTGTCAAATGGTTTAAAAAATGAGTCCTTTGCCTTGTAACCCTTTCCTTCAAAATTTCAAAACTTTGAAATTTTATTATGATTTCAATTTTCATCAAGTTCATCCAATGAACATATACTTTCATAAAAAGGGCATGTTTTATTATACAAAAAGTTTTAAATCAAATTGTATGACTTTATGCATTCATTTTGATTCCTTAAAAAAAAAAAGTAATCTAAAGTTTTTTAAATACAAGTCATTCCTTCTTGGTACCCCAATCATGAATACACCCAAGGAAGTTTACCAAAAAATGGTTTGGGCCTTATAGAGTGTAGTATTATTTATCTAACAACACATGTTTGTTAATTACTATTGATAGGTTTGGCCCTAACCCTATACTTGTGAATGTGAACAAATTAAAATCCTACAATTATGTCAACAAAAAAATTTAAGGGCAAACCATCATAACCCCAACATATTGGGATAACAAAACTAATAATATACCATTGGTACGCAATTTGTATATGATGAGGACAACTTTGAAGAGGATGGCGAATTAACATATAATTGTTATGTGGTTCCAAAACCATTAGTTTTGGCCATGGATGTAGCTCATGTACAAATAATGACAAGATCATCAAGGGTACAATGTAAATCGGGCATGTAGATGACTATTGTGACAATTTTATTAAAACAATAACCCTAGAAAAAAGTCAAAAAGTAACTACGATTATCAATTTCACATAAATACTTATGATAACCATTGCAAAAAATAAATACTATATCATTGTCACCTTTCATCTTTGTTGTTGTTAGTCGCCAAAATGAACAAAAAAAAACTTGTTTGAAAAATTGTAAAACCTTACACGAGAATGAAAGGAAGAAAATAGATAATAAAAATGAATAATAAAAAACACTCAACAAACTAACCAATGTCATTGCAAATGCAATCTTTCGACCATGGTCCACCAACACCACCATCTTCACCAAAGTATAACCCAAAGTAAGAAACAAAAAGATTCTTCAACAAATATCACACACAACATAAGATGTTGAGGATTGGATTTGTCATATATGAAAGCAAGGACCAAATGCAAGAACACAAACATCACAACTGATGGTGATTACAAATGAAGAGGAAAATGAATCCCAACAACAAGTTTGACCTAAAAAACAACAAATGCCCAACTCTTACATACTATAATTCTACTTCAAATCTCCATTTCATAAACCTAAAACCTCTAGTTGGACAATGGCCAATAGTAGTGGCAAAACACCATAGGTATCATCGGTTCTTCCAAACAAACCAAATATATACATGTTTCCTCCATCAAAATAAAGTTATGCTCTAGAATTGAAAACTATAATTATTTGGATTAATATGGCAGCAATAGAAAGAAAATGAGCTAATAGGGCAAGGTTGGTAGGATTTTTTGACATTTAGTGGAAACACAACGTCATGAATTCTTAATGGAATGCTTTAATACCCAGAAAGAATAGGGAGGAAAATAAGTTTTTGCTAAAATAAGAGAGAAAGTTGTGGTTGTAAACAAACACATTTTAGGAGAAATTTTTAAGATTTTAACCAATGGGCTAAAAGAAGAGAAATAAGTAAACAAGATTATGGCATATAAGATGTTGAAGAACATTGCAAAACTTGATGTTCATGTGAGTATAAAACAATGGAATGTGGCTAAGTTGAAGTCACCTTATGAGATTAGATTCCCTGCACTTATTCAAATCATATATCGAAAGAAATTTCATTATTGCAATAACAAAGATGTCATTTCAATGATGAAGACAGACAACAAGGAACAAATAGATTGGGCACATAATATGTATAGACACTTGGCCAAGTAACTGGAAAGGTAGATTAAGTCTCAAGTCAAGATGTTGGAAAGGAAAGGTAAAGTGCATGCTAATAAAGTCGTGTACAACTTTGCACTTGTCATTGAAATAGTGATGCAAAAATGGTTTTTTGGCCAGCATGCAGAGAAACCATAGCCAGCATCAACATCTAGAGCATAGGTACCCACAACCACACCAAGTACAACGGAACTAAGGGGCAAGCTGCAAGTACAAGCAAAAGGAACACACCTGAACATTGGATGGGTTTAGCATGTTCATCCCTTCATCCTTGTTCAAGAACCCTAAGAACATTCACCTCATGTTTTACAATAGGTACAGCCCAAGGTGGGGAACATCACTGAAACAAGGGGGCTAGGAGGAGGCAGCCCCACATTTTGGCAATGTCCTAAACCTTGGGGCAAACCCTACATAAAAGGTTGGAAAGTCATGTTTCTTACTCTCTTGTTTCCATTCTCCTCCAAGTGTGGATTATATAATTGGCAAAGCTTAGAGCTGACATAATGCACTTGAAAAACCCTAATCAAAATGCACCCAAACTTGCCAATGCTAAAATCTCACACAAATAAAGCACCATCATGTGGGAATTTCATGTAAAATATGTGTTAAATAGGAGTTGATCCAGTTTGGTGACTGTAAGGTGAATATGTACATGCATGTCCTTGGCAGCTTTTGTCCTCTGAGAACAGAGTTTCAGTCTCTTCAATAGTTGCACAAGTATTGGCATGTTTGGCATGTTCTGTTGCAGTAGTTGAGGCAGGGATCTGCACTGGGATTTTATCTCGATCTAAGTTACTGGGAAGCAGGTCTTGGTCACTGCCTTCACTGTTTCTTTGGACAATTCATATTGCTGAATACCGAAGTCTAGTGGACGCTTGAGCATCAATGTTTGTCTCTGGCATGGCACAAGGGATGCAAAATCCAAATGTGTTAGTGCAACCACTGTGCACACCACCTAGTCGAGGGCTTTCCAACAGTACCAAAGGGTTGGCAAGGGGCTCCACAGTTTGGGAGGGTTAAGGTGTGGTCACAAAACAAACAAACACTTATACATAGATGTGTTCAAAGCACAGGTCAAAAGCTGTCAAAAGCTGGTTCTGCTTGGGAATACACATTTGAAGCAATTGTTACTTCAGGAAGATCAGAAACTTTGTCTATCTTGGAGTGAATGCCCAAGGGTTCTCAGCCAGCTGTGGTTTTCGAGGAAATGAATTCTTCTATCTCCAAGTTTTCTGTATGTCATCAGATGTTCAAAAGGGTTTTAAACTGGTGCTTCTGGTGTGAGGGTTTTGCTGGTAAGGATGTAGGATTGCACAAAATCTGAACAACCACAGCATTCCTGACTATAGAGTCTGAACAAAATACAGACACAATAACCTGCTGTTTCTTTTGTTGCGTTATGTATCCCAGAAAAATAATAACAATCAACCTGACCAAAAACCAAGGACAATCCAATGTGAGTATTCACAAATGATCCAATGTTGCTCAATTTTACCTGGGACATGCCTGCTTACATGTATCACCATCTCATCAGATTTGTAGAGCAGAATGTGGATCCATTCTACAGAGTTGTACAAGATACAGAGCACATGTAGCCTTATACAGAGCCTGATTTTGTAGGCTTCTCAAATCTGACTTCTGTTCAAAGACTGCTCATTACTGGATTACTTTTTACGTACACTACTTGCCTCAAGCTGATCTTGCCACTAAAATATGCAAATTAAGAACAGAGCAAAATCTGCATGATAGGCCACTGGTGCAAGAGTCACTCAAAGACATACTGCTGTTCTTACAGCTTCAAGCTTCTAGTTCTGTGGGGAGGAGTTTGCCTGTTCAATGGCAGTCTAAACACTCCATGTCTAAGACTAGATTGTGAACAAAGCAATCTACAGGATGGGACAGCCACTGGACACATGCCAAGAAGAGCCTGATGTTTGTTTCTGATTTGGAAAAAGCATAATGACTACTACCTATAAGCTGCAACAAAACTATCAAATCAAACGATGCATAAATGATGCGCACATCATCATTGTTACCCATTTCTTCAAGGGGAAGAAGGTGTGTGCATCATCATCATCATACCCATTTCACAGGAAGTTGCATCTGATGTACTCCAGCCTTGTCTTTGAAGTTCACAGCAACAGCTTGAACTTCTATGCAACTCCTCCCAAAGTACATGGAGACAGTAACTTCAGCTTTGGTCTTCAACTTTGCACTGTTTGATGTGTCGATCACAAGCTCTCCTTCCTTGACACATGACTTGCCAGTTGTATATCTTGGAGAAGTCTCATCAGAGCTAAAGAGCAAGATTGTCATTGCTTTGTTCTTTACATCAGTCCCGTAGAATTGCTTTGTGATGCATTGATCAACCTCGACTGGAGTTCCTTTTTGTACAAAGCTGTAGAACCGGTTTTTGCACCTCTTGACACCACCATCATAGCAAACGTTGGCAGGATCATCTCCCTCTTCGAAATCAGGCAAGATTTCGACACCATAGGTTTTTCTTGCTATCCTTGACACGATGCCACCAGGGTTTAATGCAAGTGCTACTGCTCCTTGACACACAGCACTTCCCGGACTGGGAGGACTAACTATCTCTAGAACCTCATCTTGAAACCTCTCTCTTATCCTTGCCATAAGGTATGGCGATCCAGCAAAACCACCTACCACCAACATGGCCTTGATTCCCGTGGTCTGTGACAATTGTGCAGCAATAAGTTCAAGGTTTTTGTTCACTACTGGATCGAATATCCTTTGCATGTCTTGATAGGTAAGCTGGATTTCATCATATGCATCTCGTGGAGGCAATCCCAGTCTCTCTTCATAATCCTCCCATGCGGATGCCAGTGCTTGATGCAGTTGAATGTCAACATCTTCACCAGCGCTGAGAGGATCACCAAAACTGCATTTCAATTCCTCCCAGGTCTTGAGCAATTGAGACATGTAGCCAGGGAACTGCTCGAAATAGTCATTCAAGCATCCAATCTTCTGACAAAGAGTTGCAATGAATTGCTTATCCACATATGTACCTCCACACAAACCCCCGGTGCTACGCGTCACTTCCTTCACTTTGAAGCTGTCTTCATCTCCAACCCATTCTTGCACAACGATGTCAGCAGTACCACCTCCGATGTCAGCCACCAAGAGCTTATCTCCCCGTTGAAGACGCAACTGCTTGAGATTCCGATGACAATGACAAGAAGCAGCTTCCGGTTCAAGAACCATGACAAGAGGATGAGGACTTGCTTTCTTGGCATCAGGACGACCTACCACAAGACCCGCGTCCACCATGCACGCTCTCATCTGTTGCTTTGCACTATCACTCCAAATGGAAGGTACGGTGACACACCATTGCACAGACTCCATCGTCAACTGCTTACCGTAAGAGGCTTGCAGCTGCTGAATGATAAGCCTACCGAGCTCTCTCAGATAGTCAGAGATGACACGATTGAGACTCAACCCCGATGGAAGATCGCAAGCAGATGAAAGCGCCTTGCCGCCGGCGGTATCATCACTATTATGATCCGCAAGATGAAGCTTGAAGCGCGTGAGATAGGATCCCACAACAGGCATGTCAATGGGAGAAAGCACAGGCAAATCGACAGTGGAATGAACAGGCAGATCAACTGCAGACAAAACGGGAACATGGTCTCCCACTCGTCCTCGCATCTTCCTCACTGCAGTGCAATCTCGTTGGAATTCCGTGCGAGCCGGATATCCCCAAGACCTAAAGCGAAGCTCTCCGTTGGCCATCTGTTTGTAGTAGATCCCTGTGATGGTTTTGCAGTAAGGTTTGGGTGCTCCAGCCCAGTCATAGAAGGTGAAGATGTCCTTGGGTTCTGATTTGTGTGCGAATGCATAGCCAGAGTACGTGGTTCCGAAGTCCAGTCCCACTATAACTCGAGCTTCTGTACCATTCTTCCCTCCATCCATGATGATCAACCCCAAACCCCCCCACCCGAAAACGCAAAAATATAGATCTATCTACCTATGTTCTTTGTTAGAGATCTGTGTTCTTTTAGAGATCGATGTCCTTTTGGTGAGGAGGGGTGCTTTTCTTTCTTCAAACCTCCACTAACTTCCCACTTACACAAATTGCAGAATACAACACAAGAATACACAACTACTACCATCACAAAAACGCATCAAACAACACAACATACACAACTAGACTACCCATCACAAAATGGATCAAACAACAAAACATGCACAACTGGTAGTATCATTACAAAATGCATCAAACAACACAACATACACAACTACGACTACCATTACAAAATGCATCAAACAACACAACATACACAATAACTAGTAGTACCATTACTCCTACACTCCTCCACACCCTTCTTCACTACATCAACAAACAAGTGAAACACAGAAAAAGAAAAATTGTTATAGCAATCGCTCTTGATTCTCCACCTCCTTTTTAGAAGACTACCTAGCACTCTTTCTTCCCTACCTCAACAATTCCTCTCTCATCAATCTCACGCACTCGCACACAAATAGATTCTCCCTTTCCTCAGTACCTGCAGAAGAGCTCTTCTTTCATCACACATATTACACACGTAGATCATCCCCTTTTTCTTGACTACATAAAAAATTCTTCACATACACACATAGATAGATCATCATCCCTTTTCCTCGCTACGTAAGAAACTCTTCACATACAAACAAAGGCCATCCCGAGTTTCTCTCTCCCCTAATGAAATTTTCTTGTCCTTACCGATTTTCCTGCATTCTCTTCCCTTCCGCAGTTCACGCGGTTCTTTGACTTACCCACAAAGGCCTTTTTCGAGGGTGGGGCCATTTTCTTACTTACTACGCTGTTGCTGTTTGTCGCTGAAAGACTTAAGACGCTGTGTAAGTCCCAGCTGTTCTCTGTATCTGTTTTTCAGTAGAGTTTTAATGAAAGGAGGTGGAACGGAGGCCTCATGACCATCATGACCATCATCAGACGCTTCCACTTGCCAAGAAAGTAAAGAAGTGAATTGGGTCCCATTTTCATGACACAACAATCAAGTAAAGAAGAGAATTGGGTCCCATTTGCATGACACAACAATCAACTCAACTGTAATTGCTGAGTTGTGGGGGATGCTTTTTAAGTATTGGTTGTGTATTGATGTAAAGTATTTGCAATTTCTTATTATTCTCAGTTTTGATTGTTCACAAAAGCCATATTTTTCATGTACATTGCGGAACTTTTTTCTTTCTTTTTTTGGGTTTAAGACTTACAACATCTTTTGAGTTGATTTCTCCTTTTGTGTGTCTTTGTATGTGTGCATATGTGTATGCATGTACGACACATGTGTGTGTGTGCATATAGATGAGGTTTTTGGTTTATTTCATGTGCATTTTTTGAATTATTAAGTATATCTATATCAGGAAAAGTGTGGTAACAATGAACAATAACCACCAACCCTGGTTGTTGTGGGATTTTCTTGGTTTTTTGCACCAAAGTGCCCACTAATCGGGTTTAGTTCCCCCCCCCCCCCCCCCCCCCCCCCCCCCCCCCCCCCCCCCCCCCCCCCCCCCCCCCCCCGCCCCACACCCCACCAGCACACACCGCGAGGCAGACGGCGAAAAGCAAAAAAGACGAACGAA
>Ga0116231_10000169_pt1 | contig 90346 bp, 78 predicted proteins | sample S1TSphgellanicum_2_FD_89695 | JGI IMG/M metagenome (GOLD analysis project Ga0116231, IMG submission 89695) | Host-associated microbial communities from peat moss isolated from Minnesota, USA - S1T2_Fd - Sphagnum magellanicum MG | ecosystem: Host-associated > Plants > Peat moss > Unclassified...
AATCTTTTCTGCTTATGTTAGTCATTCCTCTTCAAAGTCCTATTCCCCTTTGTCTTTACCAATGTGCTTCTCTCTTGTCCCTGCCTCAATTGTCATTGTTTTTTTAATGCGAGCAAATTAACTACCCCATGGTTTGCACTAGCAAATTTGTCTGGTCAGAATTGGTACGTTGTGCCTATATAATGCTGATATACAGACAGAAAGAATACTTGATTACAAGATCTGCTTCTCAAACACACAAAAAATTTCAATTTTAAGTGGTATCATGTCTGTTACAATGGGGTAAGCAAACCATGCCAATGAACCAGATATAGTCATTGACTGAATTTTACTTCAAGGTGCCTGTTGTAATGTGGACAATGAGTAACAGTTGCTTGTTAAAGTGTGCTTGAGTAGAATCTGCATTCCAATTTTCCAACAGATATGTATGCCTAGTGGGTTTGGTTTTCTGCAAACATTTGAACTCTCAAGTCAGTTGTCGGTTCCATATATCAACCAGTGGTACTCTGCTACCTGTGCCTGGCAACTCTATCATATGTTAGTACATTATAGTGAGCACTTTGCTAGAGTTTTTTTTGCTTGATCAAAACAGAGAGTTCAAATTGTTGCAGATTCACAATTGAATGGTGCTTCAGCATGTACTTTTAAGTGTGAAGCCATTCAGCTTCCCACAGGTTCCTTTCTTTCCAAAGTTCGTACATTAGACATTGGCTTGGAGGATCCTCTTGAGGACCACTGAGTTCACCATGTTCCGCAAATTTGTGGAAGTTGAGTTGTTGTTTAGAGCCTCCACTTTGGTTGTTGTGGGGAGGGAGGTGCTTTTGGAGCTACAGTGTATTGTCAGGAGCTTTTCTCATCTTACCTCTTTTAGCTTTTCAGCCTGCAGCCTGAACTTTTTCACCTTTTGCCTATTTGAACATTGAGAGGAATGCAAACTGCAACGGTTTCCCATATGCTGAAAGTTGTCCATGAAAATATATGGGCAATAGTGCAAACTCCACTTGCAATTCAGTGTGACATGCAGCTCCTTCTTCTCCTGTGTCCGAGTGTAAATACCTGATCTCACTTCATCATCAAATCACTCCACAATGGAGCATATTGTGGTTAATCTGGCTCTTGAAAAGGGCTTTCACCCAAATTTGAATTGGATAGTAATGAGAACAAAAGAAAAAAGATGGTTGCAATTGTTGTAAATTCAGATTGGGTAGGTGTTTGATCTAAAAATTCAATGGTCCCCAAGTCCTTAAAAAATGAAATCTATTGATGCATTTAAGGGCCTGGTTCACCAAGCTTTTGTATGGTGCACAAATTTTTTTAAATACATTTAATAGGTGTGCTTGAAGATGACCTATTTCTCATGATAAGGTTCAAAGCTAGCTCTGGCTTTAAGGTGTTGTATACCCGAGTGAATGCTTAGTTCTTGCCAGCATGGCCCAACAAATCTGTAGTGTATGTGGAGGGCACCTTATATAAGTCCATCAATTTCCCTCCTAGAAAATGGGAGGGATCTTATGCCTACTACTCAATAGTGGGAGGGTTCTTACACCTATAAGTAGGCATAATTTCCCTCCCACCACTGAGAAGTAGGCATAATATCCCTTCCACTCCTATGCCCCTTGATCTATGTAAGGTTGGTTCATGATAAATTTTGCCTTGTGCTTTACTAGAGGTAAAGCCCCATGGGTGGCGAACATTCCCAAAATGTGAGGCTGGACTCAGCTATTGGCCTCTTATATACCCCATCTGATGTGAGACAAATGTTACAGGGAACAATAAATGAAGCCCATTGGGTAAAATAACTTGGCAGTCTAGACTCTAGTCGCTAAACCAATCTAAATTTGTGTGTTAACTATGTCCCAAAATTTGTGCCACAGTCCTTAGCCCAGACTGAAAATGGTGACAAATAGTTTTGGAAATAAAAGTTCCGTGCAGCCAATGAGAAGGCTCAGCATGCACTCATGATAGGTCCAGTTTTTTTTGGGTGGCCAAGGGATTTTTTTTGTTCTTTTCCTTGTCCCCAATGAGTTTCATCAGGTTCCCAAAGGGTTCCCCAAGTTCCCAGGTTGTTCCCCCAAGACGTTCCCAATAGCTCCTCAGACTTATTCTGCAGGGTTTGCCCAAAGCTCAACTCTCATGTATATCAACTGAAATGGTGAGCCATAAGGGATTTGTTTTTAGTTTCTGATTGGGATTCCAAAGGGGTGCTTCTATTGGGGAGTGCCCACTGTTCCAAAAACCATTATGATATGCCAATCAATACAACTCCTTCAGAAAAGAAAAAAAGAAGTTTTGAGCACACCCATGAACTATAGTGGTTTTTAGGTTTTTAAAAACTCATCAAATCTAGGCTTTAGAAGAGTTTACAAAATTGTCTTGATTGTTTTTTAAAAATTACAAATTATTTTTCAAGAGGCATGGGTCTAGGCTCTCAAAATTTTTGAGAAATGTTTTCACTTGGGTTTCAAAGTGCCATGTCTCACACATTTCAAACCTACCTCTATTCAAAGGTGGTTTTCACATATTAGTTTCAATTTTTTCACATATATTATTTCAAAATTTGGGCTCAACGTTGTTTCACACTATTAGTGACAATGATTAATTTTTTTTTGCATGGACATAATAAGTTTTTTGTAATCAGTTTTGTCTTTTCAAAAAATAAAATTTTGTAAATTTCACTATATGTCATTTTGTTCCATTAATATATTTTTTAGTCTTGATTTGATAGGAAAAATACTAGCAAAAGTCCAATTCATTAAAAAAATTCACAACAAGTTACAAACAAACAAAAACATGGAAAAGATGCAAGATAGACAACTTGATACAAACAAACCAAAAATAAAATAAAATAATCCGAAATGGAATTTGATCTATGATGAATTATAATCCAAAATGAATTTGTAATTGTCGTAGTGATGATCACCAAAATACCCATCCTACATAAACTAGTTCCAATGAAACATTGTCATTGGAATTATAATTTTTATTTTTTAAACTAAAAAATATTCCTGTAAAAAAATTAAAAATTCTTCCAACATTTTATGTGTCCACAATTTTATCTTGTTGAAATGAACTTTCAAAGTCTTTTAACTCCTTCTCAAAATCACAATCCTTCTCAATTAACTCCACCAAATTAGAAGGTGGTTTACAATTGACTTTAAGATCTGCAAGATTTAATAAGAAAAAGGGAAAAAATAGGTTGTAATAAATAATTAAAAAGTCACTTTCATTGGAGTATTCAATTTTCTTCAATGAAATTTAGACTCTAAACAAGCCTTGTTCCATTTTTATTTGCCTTTCTATTTTCTTAGGCCAAACCATACATTTTTACAAATTTGATTGGATAAACAGACTTGTTAGAAACAAATCTACATATTAAAAACATTTTCATCAATAATAACATATGAACATGTTTTAAAAAAACATGGTCAAAACAAATACCTTGAAAACTTTCATCCAAACCTAAAAGTTCACATCTCATAATAGATTTCAAGGTAGTTATCATAATATACAAATTTGACCTTTCATATTTGACATATGCAATGATTATTTTTCTTAACCCATATTGATCAAATAATTTTGTTAGCTTGTTGGCCAAGGCTTGTCAAGTTATCTTTGTTTCCTTGAATAAACCAATAATCATTCATTTATGTTATCAATTAGGTCCCACAAAATCAATAACAAATGCAAATATATCATGTGCCCTCCTTGGACATCCATAAGTCAAAGCTTATTGTTGCAAAAATAATACCATTTCATTTTCAATGGACACTATATTCTCATTTTGATTGAACTCCATTTGCAACCAAGAAAAGTACAACTGGACATTGTCCAACTCATAGAATTAGACTAATGTTTGCATATGTTGTTTTCAAATTTTAAAATGGAGGAGAAATTAAGAAAACAAGTATCTTTTTGACTAAACAAATGTGTTCAATTTTTAGTTATCTTAGCTATGCTATGAAAATTAAAAAATCAAATTAGGGCATTTATAAACATTTATAATTGTGAAAAAGTTACTCACTTTTCTCCCCTTTCTTCATAATCCAACAATGTGTAAAATGAAAAAAAATTAAAATGAACCAATTTTTTTGTGAATAGATGCGTGTTTGTTGGCCAAGCACAAAACAAACCCAAAAGCAATTGAAAAAAAAATTACAAACAAAGAAACACCTTCAAACTTGAAATGAATGGAATTTGAAAAAAACAAAACAAACTTAACAATTGGAATTGTAGTTTGAAAAAGTTTCCAACTTTCCCACATTTACACAAAACAAAAGAAGGGGGGTAGTACCAATTTGAAGAGCTAGGAAAAACCAAGAAAAGGCCAAGTATGAACAAAGAAGTACTTAAAAAGGTGTTGAGTAACAGAACTAGGAAAGACATTGAATAATAACAAAACTAGGAGAGACACTAAACAGTAGTAGAACTAAGAGAGGCATTGAGAAGTAACAAAACCAAGAAAGGTGTCAAAGAGCAATAGAACCAAAAGAGGCAACGAAGAACAACAAAACTAGGAGAGGTTACTCATTGATGAACAATGGAACCAAATGAAGCATTGATGAACATTTGGGAGCAAGAACATAACAACTAGGAAAGACACCAATGAGTAAACGAAGAAGAGTGTGAAAATTAAGAGAGACATTGATGAAAAAAAAAATAAGAGTAGTATAACCAAGAAAGGTGTAAACAAGCAAAAAAAAGAGAGCCATAAAACCAAAAAATGTGCCAATAAGCAAAAGAACAAGGGCAAAAGAACTAGGAAAGGCATTAATGTGCAAAAGAGCAAAAGCAATATAACCAAAAGAAATGCTGATGAGCAAAGGAATTAGAATATCAAAACTAGGAACAAAATAACAAGAGCATAAAAACTAGGGGGTGTTAGCAAGCTATGGTCTACACAATTTGTGACAACTTTGGAACTACATATATTATTAAAGTACCAACACATAAAATTTCACTCACTTTGAATAATTTTAAAGATCACATATAAATGATTTGGGTTTCAAAATTTTTAAAAAGTCATAAAAATTATGAATATGATATTGAAACATAATTGTGCGTTATTGTAAATGTGCACCAATAATTTAATAAAGATTTCCTTAAAACCTTTATTTGATAACAAATTTCCATTTTTTTTCAAAACTCAAAACTTCATCTTACTTTTGTCAAATGATTAAAAACCCACTTACCCAACTAAATCTAAAAATGGAAGAACATTTTCCAACTTAAAAAAATCATAATCATCAACATTTTCATACCATAATGTACCAATGAACATTTAAAAATCATCTAATCTAAATTCCATGACCTTAAGAAAAATTGAAAACTTTAATGGGAAAAATTATTTTATGGTTTTGTTTATGTATGTGTAAAATTTCATGGAAAAAATATTATTAAATGTAGTAATTCTTAGTCCTTTTGTTGGAATTGCATAAATGTGATAGGGCTCTCCAAATCAAAATAATATTTTGTTGGACTATTATATCATTCATATGTGCATTGATTTCATAACATAATGCTAGATTGGGATATGATTCATCATTTTTTACAAAATTTTAATGAAAATTATTTTCCAAATTTTTGCCATGATGCACGAAACTTAGATAGGTATTGAAAATTGTCAAGCTATGACAATTTTTTGTGTAGACTGTAGCTTGCCAACACCCTAAGAAAGACACCAACAAACAAAGGAACAAGAATAATAGAACTAGAAAAAGTGCCAATGAGCAAAACAATAAAAACAATAAAATCAAGGACTATGCTAAAAAAAAAACAAGCAAAAATAGTAATAATAATAAAACCACGAAAGATGTTAATGAACAAAGGAACAAGAGTGAAAAAACTAAGAGGAATACCAAGAAAACCAAAAAAATAAAATTGAAATCATTTATATAAATATGGACTTTAACAACTAAAAGAATTCAATATTCAACTTTGAGGTTGAGCTTATTTGTCAACTTTTCCAAAAAAAATAAAATTGCTTACTTGCAAAACCTGCCCTTGTTTTTTCAAGAATGTTTTTTCATGGTTTTGGTTTTGGGTCCAAATTTAATAAAATATTATATCCAATGTTTGGTTTTTGTTTTTGTTCCAACAAAAGGATGTGAGCTTGGGTTTGGGTCACAAAAACTTCACCTTGAACCTTTAGTTTTAACATTGGAAATTGGACACCCACACAACATTGGTTTAAACCTTTCATTAGCATAAATAAATAGTCTAGTTTTTCTCTCAAGCTATTTTTCTCTTTCATCATTTGTTTTGCCATAAAATGGAACGAATAAAACAAAAGTTGCAAAAGGAAGTGTATGAGGAATCAAGATGTTATCTCTTTCTCTACTTGTTTCTTGTTTATGTTTTCCCTTGTTTCTTATTCTTTTATTTCTTTGCTTCTCTTTATGTTGACATTAATCTTCATCTATTGCATCTTGACATTTTTCTTCTTTGTTTATCATTTTAGTTGCTACATTTTTGTGTTATTCTTCTTTACTTGTCTTTTAGTTTTAGTTTTTTGATTGTTGTGTAGATTTTCTCTTCCTTGGCCAAATTTTCTTTTTTATTGCATTTTTGGAAGTGCTTGTGTGCTCAAAACTCTTCCTCTTTGTTGAATTTTGTTGGTGCAAAATGTGTCATCATTTTGTTGCATTGTATTTTTATTCATCATAGTTGTAATGTGTTGGCTTCTTTCTTGTTTATTTTTATTCTTTTATCCCTTTTTTCCCATTGTTGTGCAAGTGTCTTTTACTATTGACACATGTGCTTTCTTTTCTCTTATGTCTACATTGGAAGATCATGATGATCAATTTTATTCTTCTTCACCTATTTTGGTGTTTAGCCAATTATTTTTTTGAGTTGTATTTTGTTGATGCATGCATTTCATGCAATACTATTTATCTTTATTGCATTTTGTTCAAATGCACATATCTTGTGTCCCTTCCATTAAAAAAAGCTTTTGAATGGAATAAAATAGGTTTTTAAAAACATAATTGGCGACACATTCATAAAACAATCATTCTAATTCCACCGATTTCGCAATTGTTTTTTCTTTACTAGATGCATTGTCATTTGGCTATTTTGCATACCAAATTGTCAAAACTAAGGTGCATCAACTTCTTTCATATTCCTTATTATTTTTTCTTTCCTTATTATTGTGCAAGTTTCTTGTGTTGTTTTATTTGATGTCATTTTTATTTTTATTTTTATTTTTTGTGTGTAGGAGTTGGTAGTGTTTTTTATTTTATTTTGCAATTTTGTTCATTTGGAACCTCATATTTTCCTTCAATTTGTGTGTAGATGCACAACATGACTTTTTTGAATCTTCCATATTATTTCTTTTGAATATAGTCTCTTTTTTTTTCTTTTTTGTTTTTATCTTTGAATATTTCATGATAATGAACTTGATTCCAAGAAGAATTCTAAATATTCTATCAATGAAGTTTTTATTCAAGGATTATGTGAATTATATCTACCCAACTTAACCAACTTTTTGATGTTGAAGTTTTTGGATCAAGGTTTACACCATCCTCACCTTTTGAAGGTTTTAAATCAAGGTTTGCACCATCTTCATCTTTTGCTATTACAACATGTACCCCTTTTTCAAATTTTGTAAGTTTTGAAATTTTGTGGTTTTGATAATGGATCTAATGTTTACATAGACAACTATTTCTTTTGAATCTCCTCATCTTCCGAAAGCAAATGTCTATGTGGTATTTTTGAATTCTTACAACTTGAGATTAAGTGAAATTATTTTTTCACCAGAGACATTGAAGGCTCTAACATTGAATAAAGGTATAGTAAACCCACTTTAGAATGATGCCTTTAATGATTTTTTTTGGTGACATTAATGAATTATGATTTAAATGTGTATAATCACAAGGTGAACCCATCCTTGGGTGGTACCAGTAACAACCACCTTCAAAAATGGTTAAGGCACCAAAATAGCCAAATCATTTTCATGTGCCCTTTTTAAAAAAAAAATTCATAATTATAAATTATTATTTTTTCATGTTTATCCATTGCATATGGCTTGAAGTTTATTTGGGAATAAGAAAATTTAAAAATTTAAAATTTTATATTCCTAATTTAAATGGCTCTTCAAAAAATTGATAGCCTCAATTTTGAAAATTCATAACTAAATTATATTTAATCAATTAGTTTCCTAATAAGAAAATAAAAGTGTAATGAATTAAAAATTACCTTAGGAAAAAAAATTCACAAGTTTTTCAAATCATGTTTCAAATTTGTGTTCTTGACCAAAAATTCGAGGAAAAAAATCAACACTATGTTTTTGAAATTTTTTCTAGATGCAATGATTAAGAACATCAAAATATAAAATATTATTGATATTTCAAAATCTATGGAATTTAATAAATCTATTCATGAAAAAAACTTATGAAAATGTTTATTTATGTTTTTTTTATGATTTTTGAAAGTTTCATAGATGTAGGAAAATCAAGGTGTGACATTCCTAATGGTACCACCCAAGGATGGGCTTGCATGACATTTCATATAAACCTTTACATGATCGTGAATATGGGCAAAAATATTTTATAAAACAACAATTTCATGCTAAAATAAAGGTGCCAATTGTTCAAATATTCTACATGGGTTATCTTAAGTTTTACTATGCATAATTAGACTTGAAAAATGTTTCCATTTTTGCATGTTTTAATGTGATGATTTACATTGAATTTGAGTTCTTTAACTATTAGCTTGTCGATCTTGTCAACTATATATTTTAAATTAAGATTTTCTACTTCCTAGGCAAGTTTGCATATCTTTTATTTGTTTACACTAAAAGGTTGTTGCTTTTTCTTTTCTTTTTAGCTGGGTTCATTGTTATTATTTTGCACAACATAAACACAAAGCGACACTAACATTGCCAAAGGGAACTACAATTTACAAAATCCTAATATTTGCTCTAGATATTCCCCATTATAATCATATTTATAAAAATAGCTTTACAAATATTTTGTGCTCTTAACGAACGTGATAGTGATTCTAACAAATGGTGTTTCTTACGGAAAAAAATGGATACTAAGAAATGTGTGACACAAAAAAGAATGTGACTAAAATTGGCGTGATTGAAGAGGAGTTTACTAAAGTGTGTTTTGACATGACTGAATGGCACCATGTCAAGAAGGGTCATGGTTTGTGTGATATCAACCACCACGAGCATGGCTTTCAATGAACACTACTCGACTTCCATCACTGCAATGGCAAAACCCATCATTGTCATTAATATTGTACACTGATGGTTTGCCTTCAAAAAGGTGTTTCTTTGTGAAACAACCTCTTTCTTCACCATTGGATGTAGGCAACCAATTGGCAACACATGGTGTGCCCTTCAAATAAAGCAAAATTTCACTTCAAAAAATCTTTGGGAAAAATGGTCTAAATGGTTCTTGAGATTAATAAGTACCCCTAGTTTATAATGGGGGTATTCGCCTAGGCTGAAAATGGTGACAAACAGTTTTGGAAAGAGAAAATTCATGCATCCAATGGGAAGGCTCAGCATGCAGTAACAATGGGCCCTATTTTTTTTTCTTTTGGGGGTAGGGTGGGAGGGTGGGAATTTTTGGTTTCTTCCCCTTGTTCCCAAGATGTTCCCAAAAGGTTCCCAAGTTCCAGGATGCATTCCCCAAGATGCTCCCAATAGCACCAAGGTTTTATCCCATTTGGTTTGCCCAAAGTTCAACTCCTTTGTATATAACATATAATCCAGGGGTGCATATTTGTTTCTATTTTGCAAGGGGGGGGTCCAAAAAGGTGCTTCCATTGGGGGGGGTGCTCAAGGTTCCAAAACAAATTGCTGATGGGCCAATGAATATGGCTCGTTCAGGAAAAAAAAAAGCTTTGAGCTCTGAACGACCCACATTCATTGGGCCATCAGGAATTTTTGGTACCTTTTTCATATTAATTAGTTCATGGGCCCAGGTTTTTTTAATTTCTGGGGGGCTAATGGGAGTTATTTTTTGTTTTTCTTCCTTGTTCAATCTCTGCCCCTGCCATTAGGCCAGGCCAAAAATAGTGACAAACAGTTTTGGGAATAGATTTTCATGCAGCCAATGGGAAGGCTCAGCATGCACCCATGATAGGCCCTGTTTTTTCATTTTGGGTGTGGTGTGGGGTGGGGGGATTTATTTTTGGTTTTCTTCTCTTGCACGGGAGATCGTGGGTTCGACTTCTGCTCCTGCAATGCAAAACATTGGCACAGAATAAAAACAGAATTTCTTATTCAGTCTATTTTGAAAAACTGAAGAACATTGAAACCGGGTTGCATGGTTTCTTGCAGAACTGTGCAAGGCCGAAAAAGGTGTGCAAAAAGACAAGCGAAACCAGTGTCAGGCAGAGCTTGTTAGGGGGCGTTTAGCGCACCAGAATAATATGAACCACACTATACACCCACTTACATGCTTCTTCATTATTCCTGAAATTTACATGGGTTTAAGATAGAGATACCCCACAGAGGAATTTGGCATCCCCTGACCACAGCATCTCATGTGACGCCAAATTTATAGGGAACAAGAAAACAAGCCCATGTGGGTTAAATACATTATATGCCATTAATCTAGACGCTAATTTCAAAACCAATATAAATTCGTATGTTGACAATTGCATACATGGATGCCGACAATGACCTTGATGTGGGAAAGAAAGGCAACAAATCTAACATCAAAGCTGAAATTTTCCTGTTCTTCCACATCTCTTCCTTTCAGAGTTTTAAACCCACCCATCCTTTCACACAATACCATTGCTGTAGGTGGTGCCCGATATCATGGTCTTCCATCCTCTTGCAAAGTTCGCCACTAATAAATGTTGAACTCCTTACCAACAATGTCAAACATCCTTTCTCCATAACATTTTTGTTATAGAAAGACAACATCGTAAACCTATCATGACATAAGGATCAAGATTTGATCTCATCCATGCCCAGAACATGGCCTGGCATATTTGATCATATCATGCATGTGATAGGTTACGATGCATGAATTGACGTATGAACCATGTAAACGGCCTATCTATACATAGGTATTGGAAGAGGAGCAATGGGGGTCAAGAATGAGAAAGAAAAGCTGTGTTATGTTGTCGTGTATGGAGAGAAAATGAATTGAAGGTATGTCGGGTCACCTTTTGTACAAGTTGCATATAAAAACCCCTTGGGTTGAATAATGTGACGGGTTACCGTAAAGATTGCATTATTTTGTGGCAAGGTCCCCTGAATTTGTGGAGTGGAAAAGATGGGTGAGTAGACTTGGAGGTAAAGTGAATGTGTTGTTGTAAAGTCATGCACACAGTGAAAAAATTCCAACCCATCAAAGTCGTACCTGCAGCTATACGCCTCTAGAGGTGCATTTCCCAACCTCCAAATCATATTCAACCCATGTTGAGGGTTCAAAGTTCAAAGGTAAGAAAGTATAGAAATGGATGATATCGAGCTGTAGGGAAAAATGAACACTGTATTCAATATTCAATATTGTAGGACCTTTACCATTTCGGCAATAGACTGCCGAATAATTGACTAAATTTTAAATTTTAACTTCGGGACTTGGTTTTTTAATTCTGAAAATTCCAAGTTGTAATGGTTATATCCAATAATAAACATATGTTATTCAACGTTGTGGCAAAGTCTAGTTTGTTTAAACCATTTCAATGCTTAGAACCTTGTTCTTGGAAGTTTGGTGTTCAAACCCCTTTTTCTAACTTTTGAAAAATAACAAATTTTCTTGCCAAAATTTGGTCATTTTTAAAATTTTCACCATGATGCATGAAACTTGGATAAATATTAAAAACTATCAAATTATGACAATTTTTTGTGTAGACATAGCTTGCCAACACCCTAGGGAAGACACCAACGAGCAAAGGAACAAGAATAATGAAACCAGAAAAGGTGTCAATGAGCAAAAGAATAAAAGCAATAAAACCAAGGACTACACTAAAGAAAAACAAGCAAAAATTCAGAACCAGGAGAAGTGTTGACAAGCAAAATAATAAGAACAATAAAACCACGAAGGATGTTAACAAACAAAGGAGGAAGAGTGAGAAAACCAAGAAGAATACCAAGAAAACCAAAAAAAACAAATTGAGATTGTTTATATAAATATGGACTTCAACAACTAAAATAAATCAATATTCAACTTTGAGGTTGAACTCACTTGTCAACTTTTCCAAAAAAATCAAATTTGCTAACTTGAAAAATTTGCCCTTGTTTTTTCAAGAATGTTTTTTCATGGTTCTAATTTCAGGTCCAAATTTAATAAAAAATTATTTCCAATGTTCGGTTTTTTGTGTTGGTTCCAACAAAAGGACATGAGCTTGGGTTGGTCACAAAAACTTCACCTTGAACTTTCGATTTAACATTGGAAACCTGATACCCTCACAACATTGGTTTAAACCTTTCATTAGCATAAAGTTTTTCTTTGCAGCTATTTTTTTTTTTCATAATTTGTTTTGCCATAAAGTGGAACTAATAAAACAAAAATTGCAAAAGGAAGTGTATGAGGAGTCAAGATGTTATCCCCTGTGCTCTTTCTGTACTTGTTTCTTGTTTATGTTTTCATTTGTTTTTTATTCTTCTATTTCTTTTCTTGTTTTTATGTTGACATTAATCTTCATCTATTGCATATTAACATTTTTCTTCTTTGTTTATCATTTTAGTTGTTACATTTTTGTGTTATTGTTTTTTACTTGTCTTTTATTTTTTGATTGTTGTGCAATTTTTTTCTTCCTTGGCCAAATTTTCTTTTATATTACATTTGTTGAAGTGCTTGTGTCCTCAAAACTTTTCCTCTTTGTTGAATTTTGTTGGTGCAAAACGTGTCATCATTTTGTTGCATTGTATTTTTTATTCATCATAGTTGTGATGTGTCGACTTCTTTCTTGTTTATTTTTATTCTTTTATCTTTTTTTCCCGTTGTTGTGCAAGTTTTTTTTACTATTGACACATGTGCTTTCTTTCTTCTTATTTTTACATCAGAAGATCATGACGATCAATCTTATTCTACTTCACCTATTTTGGTGTTTAGCTGATTATTTTTTTGCATTGTATTTCGTTGATGCATGAATTTTGTGCAACACTCTTTATTTTTATTGCATTTTTTTCAAATGCACATATTTGTGTCCTTTCCATTAAAAGAAGCTTTTGAATGGAAGAAAACAAGTTTTTGAAAACATAATTGGTGACACATTCATAAAAGGATCATTCTAATTCCAAAAATTTCATAGTTGTTTTTTTTTTACTAGATGCATTGTCATTTGGCTATTTTGCATACTAAATCATCAAAATTAAAGTGCATCAACTTCTTTTGATATTCCTTATTATTTATTCTTTCTTTATTATTGTTTAAGTTTCTTATGTTGTTTTCTTTGATGTCATTTTTATTTTTATTTTGTGTGTGTAGGAGTTGGTGATGTTTTCTTATTTTATTTTGCAATTTTGTTCATTTGCAAGCTTGTATTTTCCTTCAATTTGTGTGTAGATGGACAACATGCTTTTTTGAGGCTTCCACATTATTTCTTTTGAATGTAGTCTTTTTCTTTCCTTTTTTGCTTCTATTTTTCAACATTTCATAATAATGAACTTGATTGCAAGAAAAGCTCTAAGTATTCTATCAATGAAGTTTTTTTTCACGGATCATGTGAATTATATTTACCCAACTTAACCAACTTTTTGATGTTGAAATTTTGGGATCAGGGTTTACACCATCCACGCTTTTTAAAGCTTATAAACCAAGGCTTAAACCATCCTCACCTTTTGAAGGTTTTAAATCAAGGTTTACATCATCTTCATCTTTTGCTATTAAAACATTTACCCTTTTTTATATTTTGTAAGTTTTGAACTTTTGTGGTTTTGATAATGGATCTAATGTTTATATAAACGACTATTTCTTTTGAATCTCCTCATCTTCCAAAAGCAAAGGATCAAGATTTGATCTCATCCATGCCCAGAACATGGCTTGGCATATTTGATCATCTCATGCATGTGATAGGTTACCATGCATAAATTGACGGACCATGTAAACGGCCTATCTATACATAGGTATTGGAAGACGAGCAATGGGGGTCAAGAATGAAAAAGAGAAGCCGTGTTATGTTGTTATGTATGGAGAGAAAATGAATTGAAGGTATGTGGGGTCACAGCAAAGTTGAAAGTATGTCAAGTCACCTTTTGTTCAAGTTGCATATAAAAACCCCTTGGGTTGAATAATGTGAGGGGTTACCATAAGGATTGCATTATTTTGTGGCAAGGTCACCTAAATTTGTGAATCAGAAAAGATGGGTGAGTAGACTTGGAGGTAAATTGAATGTGTTGTTGTAAAGTTGTGCACAAGGTCAAAAGATTCCAACCCATCAAAGCAGTACTTGCAAGTACGCCTCTAGAGGTGCATTTCCCAACTTGCAAATCATATTCAACCCATGTTGAGGGTTCAAAGTTCAAAGGTAAGGAAGTATAGAAATGGATGATATGCAGCAGTAGGGGAAAATGAACACTCTATTCAATATTGAATATTGTAAAACCTTTACCATTTCAGCAATAGACTTCCAAATAATTGACTAAATTTTAAATCTCAACTTTGGCATTTGGTTTTTTCATTTTGAAAATTCCAGGTTGTAATTGTTATATCCAATAATAAACATGAAATTCAATGTTATGGCGAAGTCTAGTTTGTTTAAACCACTTCAGTGTTTAGAACCCTCTTCTTGGAAGTTTGGGGTTGAAACCCCCTTGTTTTTACTTTTGAATTTTATTTTATTTTTTGTTGCCAAAATTTGACCATTTTCAAATTTTCACCATGATGCACAAAACTTGGATAGGTACTAAAGATTATCAAATTGTAACAATTTTTTGTGAAAATCGTAACTTGCCAACATCCTAAGAAAGACACCAACCAGTAAAGGAACAAAATAATGAAACCAAAAAAGGTGCCAATGAGAAAAACAATAAAACCAAGGACTACACTAAAAAAAAAGCAGGAAAAATTTGAGAACCAGGAGAGGTGTTGACAAGCAAAATAATAAGAACAATAAATCTAGGAAAGATGTTAACAAACAAAGGACCAAGAGTGAGAAAACCAAGAGGAATAACACGAAAACCAAAACAACAAATTGAAATTGTTTATATAAATATGGACTTCAACAACTAAAATAAATCAATATTCAATTTTGAGGTTGAACTTACTTATCAACTTTTCTAAAATAAATAAATTTCCTTATCTGAAAAACATGCCCTTGTTTTTTCAAGAATGTGTTTTCATGGTTCTAGTTTTGGGTCCAAATTTAATAAAAAATTATTTCCAATGTTTGGTTTGTGTGTTGGTTCGAACAAAAGGATTTGAGCATGGGTTTGGGTCACAAAAAATTCACCTTGGACCCTTGATTTTAACATTGGAAATTGGATACCTTCACAACATTGGTTTAAACCTTTCATTAACATAAATAAATAGTCTAGTTTTTGTTTCTAGCTATTTTTCTCTTTCATCATTGGTTTTGCCATAAAATGGAACTAATAAAACAAAAGTTGCAATAGGAAGTGTATGAGAAGTCAAGATGTTATCCCTTGTGTTGTTTCTCTACTTGTTTCTTGTTTATGCTTTCATTTGTTTCTTATTCTTCTAGTTCTTTGCTTGTCTTTATGTTGACATTGATCTTCATCTATTGCATCTTGACATTTATTTTTTTTGTTTATCATTTTAGTTGTTACATTTTTGTGTTATTCTTCTTTACTTGTCTTTTATTTTTTGTTTTTTAATTATTGTGCAAAGTTTTTCTTCCTTGGCCAAATTTTCCTTTCTATTGCATTTGTTGAAGTGCTTGTGTCCTCAAAACTCTTCCTCTTTGTTGAATTTTGTTGGTGCAAAATGTGTCATCATTTTGTTGCATAGTATTTTTATTCATCACAGTTGCAATGTGTTGGCTTTTTTCTTGTTTATTTTTATTTTTTTATCTTTTTTTCCCATAGGTTGTGCAAGTTTTTCTTACTATTGACACATGTGTTTTCTTTTTTCTTATCTATACATTAGAAGATCATGATGATCAATCTTATTCTTCTTCACCTGTTTGAATTTTGTGTAACACTCTTTATCTTTATTGCATTTTGTTCAAATGCACATATCTTGTGTCCCTTCCATTAAAAAAAGCTTTTGAGTGGAAGAAAACAAGTTTTTGAAAACATAATTGGCAACACATTCATAAAAAGATCGTTATAATTCCACAGATTTCATAATTTTTTTTCCCTACTAGATGCAGTGTCATTTAACTTTTTTGCATACAAAATTGTCAAAACTAAAGTGCATCAACTTCTTTCATATTCCTTATTATTATTTTCTTTCCTTATTATCGTGGAAGCTTCTTGTGTTATTTCATTTGATGTCATTTTTATTTTTATTTTTTGTGTGTAGGAGTTGGTAGTGTTTTTTATTTTATTTTGCAATTTTGTTCCTTTGCAACCTTGTATTTTCCTTCAATTTGTGTGTAGATGGACAACATGGCTTTTTTGAGTCTTCTATACTATTTCTTTTGAATGTAATTTTTTTCTTTCCTTTTTTGCTTTTATTTTTCAACATTTCATAATAATGAACTTGGTTCCAAGAAGAGTTCTAAATATTCTATCAATGAAGATTTTTTTCAAAGATTATGTGAATCATATTTACCCAACTGAACCAACTTTTTGATGTTGAATTTTTTGGATCAGGGTTTACACGATCCATGTTTTTTAAAGCTTCTAAAACAAGGTTTAAACCATCCTCACCTTTTGAAGGTTTTAACTCAAAGTTTGCACCATTTTCATCTTTTGCTATTACAACATCTACCCTTTCTTTCAATTTTTGTAAGTTTTGAACTTTTGTAGTTTTGATAATGGATCTAATGTTTATATAGACAATTATTTCTTTTGAATCTCCTTGTCTTCGGAAAGCAAATGTCTATGTGATATTTTCGAATTTTTACAACTTGAGACTAGGTATAATTATTTTTCCACCAAAGACATTGAAGGCTCCAATGTTGAATAAAGTATAGTAAACCCATTTTACAATCATGCCTTTAATGATTTTTTTTGGTGACATTAATGAATTGTGATTTAAATATGTATAGTCACAAGGCAAACCTATCCTTGGGTGGTACCATTAGCAATCACCGTCAAGAATGGTTAAGGCACCAAAAATAGCCAAATTGTTTTTCTGGGCTTTTTTTAAAAAATGTTTTCAAAATTATAAATTATTATTTTTTCATGTTTATCCATTGCATATGCTTGAAGTTTATTTGGGAATAAAAAATTGGAACTTTAAAAAATTTGCATTCTTAATTAAAATGGTTTAAAAAAAAATCAATAGTTTCAACTTTGAAAATTCATAACTAAATTATTTTAAATCAATTAACTACTTAATAAGAAACTAAAAGTGTAATGACTCGAAAATTACCTTAGGAGAAAAATTCACAACAAAATTTTGAAATCATGTTTGAAATTTGTGTTGTTGACCAAAAATTCAAGGAAAAAAATCAATGTTTCGTTTTTGAAACTTTTTCTAGATGCAATGATTAAGAACATCAAAATATAAAATATTCTTAAAATTATTGATATTTCAAAATATATGGAATTTAATAAATGTATTTATTAAATTTTTTTCATGAAAATGTTTATTTATGTGTTTTCTATTATTTATGAAAAGTTCCATAGATCTAGGAAAATCAAGGTGTGACATTCTTAATGGTACCACCCAAGGATGCGCTTGCCTAACATTCCATATTAACCTTTATAAGATTGTGAATATAAGCAAAAATATTTTACAAAACAACAATTTTATGCTAAAATAAAAGTGCCAATTGTTCAAATTTTCTACATGGGTTATTTAAGCTTTACGTTGCATAATTAGACTTGAAAATGGTTGTTCTTAATTAAGATTTTTTACTTCCTTGGCAAATTCACATATTTTTTATTTGTTTTCACTAAAAAGTTGTTGCTTTTTCTTTTGTTTTCAATTGTGTTCATTGTTATTACTTTGCAAAATTTGAACACAAAACAACACTAACATTGCCAAAGGGAACTAGAATTTACAAAATCCTAATATTTGTTTTAGAGTTCCCCCATTATAATCTTATTTATAAAAATAACTTTACAAATATTTTGTGCTATTAACGAATGTGATAGTGACTATAACGAATGGTGTTTCTTACTAAAACAAATGGTTATTAAGAAATGTGCAACAACAACAAGAATGTGACTAAAATGGGCTTGATTATGAAGGGGTTTACTGAAGTATGTTTTGCCATGACTAAATGGCACCATGTCAACAAGGGTCATGATTATAAAGTGATTATAAATAGTCTAGTTTTTGTTTCCAACTATTTTTCTCTTTCATCATTGGTTTTGCCATAAAGTGGAACTAATAAAACAAAAGTTGCAAAACAAAGTGTATGATGAGTCAAGATGCTATCCCTTGTGTTGTTTCTCTACTTGTTTCTTGTTTATGTTTTCATTTGTTTTTAATTCTTCTATTTCTTTGCTTGTCTTTATGTTGACATTAATCTTCATGTATTGCATCTTGACGTTTTTCTTCTTTGTTTATCATTTTAGTTGTTATAGTTTTGTGTTATTCTTCTTTACTTATCTTTTATTTTTTGTTTTTTGATTGTTGTGTAGATTTTTACTTCCTTGGCCAAATTTTCTTTTCTATTGCATTTGTTGAAATGCTTGTGTCCTCAAAACTCTTCCTCTTTGTTGAATTTTGTTGGTACAAAACATGTCATCATTTTGTTGCATTGTCTTTTTACTCATCACAGTTGCAATGTGTTGGTTTTTTTCTTGTTTATTTTTATTCTTTTATTTTTTTCTCCCGTTGTTGTGCAAATTTCTTTTACTATTGACACATGTGCTTTCTTTTTTCTTATCTATACATCAGAAGATCATGAAGATCATGATGATCACTTTTATTCTTTTTCACCTATTGGTGTTTAGCCACTTTTTTGCATTATATTTCGTTGATGCATGCATTTCGTGCAACATTCTTTATCTTTATTGCATTTTGTTCAAATGCACATTTCTTGTGTCCCTTCCATTAAAAGAAGCTTTTGAGTGGAAGAAAACAAGTTTTTGAAAACATAATTGGCGACACATTCATAAAACAATCATTACAATTCCATGGATTTCATAATTGTTTTTTTTCTACTAGATGCATTGTCATTTGGCTATTTTGCATACTAAATTGTCAAAACTAAAGTGCATCAACTTCTTTCATATTTCTTATTATTTTTTCTTTCCTTATTATTGTTTAAGTTTCTTGTGTTGTTTTATTTGATGTCATTTTTATTTATATTTTTTGTGTGTAGGAGTTGGTAGTGTTTTTTATTTTATTTTGCAATTTTGTTCATTTGCAACCTTGTATTTTCCTTCAATTTGTGTGTAGATGGACAACATGGCTTTTTTGTTTCTTCCATATTATTACTTTTGAACGTAGTCTTTTTCTTTCGTTTTTTGCTTCTATTTTTCAACATTTCATAATAATGAACTTGACTCTAAAAAGAGTTTTAAATATTTTATCAATGAAGATTTTTTAAAAGAATTATGTGAATTATATCTACCCAACTTAATCGACTTTTTGATGTTGAAGTTTTTTGATCAGGGTCTACACCATCCACGGTTTTTAAAGCTTCTAAACCATGGTTTAAACCATCCTCACCTTTTGAAGGTTTTAAATCAAGGTTTGCACCATTTTCATCTTTTGCTATTACAACGTCTACCTTTTTTTGAATTTTGTAAATTTTGAAGTTTTATGGTTTTGATAATGGATCTAATGTTGATATAGACAACTATTTCTTTGGAATCTCCTCGTCTTTCGAAAGCAAATGTCTATGTGATATTTTCAAAATTTGACAACTTGAGATGAGGTGAAAATATTTTTCCACCAGAGACATTAAAGGCTCCAACATTGAATAAAGGTATAGTAAACCTATTTTATAATCATGCCTTCAATGATTTTTTTTGTGAAACGAATCAATTGTGATTTAAATGTGTATAGTCACAAGGCGAACCCATCCTTGGGTGGTACCATTAGCAACCACTTTCAAAAATGGTTAAGGCATCAAAAATAGCCAAATCATTTTCCTAGGCCTTAAATTATTTTTTTTCCACCAATAAATTATTATTTTTTCATTTTTATCCATTGCATATGGCTTGAAGTTTATGTGGGAATAAGAAATTGGAAATTTTAAAATTTTATATTCTTCATTAAAATGTTTCTTTAAAAAATCGATAATTTCAACTTTGAGAATTCATAACTAAATTATATTTAATCAAATTGCCTATTAAGAAACTAAAAGTGTAATGATTTAAAAATTACCTTAAAAAAAAATTTACAACAAAATTTTCAAATCATGTTTGAAATTTGTGTTATTGACCAAAAATTCAAGGAAAAAAATCAATGTTACATTCTTGAAACTTTTTCTAGATGCAATGATTAGGAACATTAAAATATAAAATATTCTTTATATTATTGATATTTCAAAATCTATGAAATTCAATAAATGTATTCATTAAATGTTTATTTATGTGTTTTCTATGATTTTTGAAAGTTTCATAGATCTAGGAAAGTCAAGGTGTGACATTCCCAATGGTACCACCCAAGGATGGGCTTGTCAGGCATTCCATATAAACTTTTACAAAATTGTGAATATAGGTAGAATTATTTTACAAAACAATACATTTATGCTAAAATAAAGGTTGCAATTGTTCAAACCTTCTACATGGGTTATTGTAAGCTTTATGATGCATAATTAGACTTCAAAATGGTTGTGATTTTTGCATATTTTAATGTGATGTACACATAGTATGAGTTTTTTAACTATTAGATTGTTGATCTTGTAAACTATATTTTTTTAATTAAAATTTTTTATTTCCTTGGCAAGTTTGCATATTTTTTATTTGTTTGCAGTCAAAAGTTATTGCTTTTTCTTTTCTTTTTAGCTGAGTTCATTGTTATTAGTTTGCAAAATTTGAACACAAAGCAACACTAACATTGCCAAAGGGAACTACAATTTACTAAACCTTAATATTTGCTCTAAATTTCACTCATTATAATCATATTTATAAAAGTAACTTTATAAATATTTTGTGCTATTAACAAATGTGATAGTGATTCTAACAAATGGTGTTTGTTATGAAACAAATGGTGACCAAGAAATGTGTGACACAAACAAGAATGTGTCTCAAATGGGCGTGATTATAAAGCGATTTATTGAAGTATGTTTTGAGATGACCGAATGGGCACCATGCCAACAAGGGTCATGGTTTGGTGATATCAACCACCACGAGCATGGCTTTCAATGAACACTACCTGACTTCCATCACTGCGATGGCAAAACCCATCATTGTCGTTAATATTGTACACTGATGGCTTGCCTTAACTAAGGAGTTTCTTTGTCAAACAACCTCTTTCTTCACCATTGGATGTAGGCAACCAATTTGCAACACATGGTGTGCCTGTGAAGTATGGCAAAATTTCACTTCAAAAAATCATTGGGAAAAATGGTCTAAATGGTCTTGAGATTAATAAGTACCCCTAGTTTATAATGGGGGTATTCGCCTAGGCTGAAAATGGTGACAAACAGTTTTGGAAAGAGAAAATTCATGCATCCAATGGGAAGGCTCAGCATGCAGTAAGGATGGGCCCTGTTTTTTCCTTTTGGAGGTAGGGTGGGTGGGAGAGAATTTTTGGTTTTTTCCCCTTGTTCCCAAGATGTTCCCAAAAGGTTCCCAAGTTCCAAGATGCATTCCCCAAGATGTTCCCAATGGCACCTAGGTTTTATCCCATTTGGTTTGCCAAAGTTCAACTCCTCCGTATATAAACTATAATGCAGGGGGTCAACATTTGTTTCTATTTTGCAAGGGGGGGTCGAAAAAGGTGCTTCCATTGGGGGTGCTCAATGTTCCAAAAAAAATTGCTGATGGGCCAAGGAATATGGCTCATTCAGAAAAAAAAAGCTTTGAGCTCTGAATGACCCATATTCATTGGCCCATCAGCAATTTTTGGTACTTTTTTCATATTAATTGGTTCATGGGCCCAGGTTTTTTTATTTCTGGGGGGCTAATGGGAGTTATTTTTTGTTTTTCTTCCTTGTTCAATTTCTGCCCCTGCCATTAGGCCAGGCCGAAAATGGTGACAAACAGTTTTGGGAATAGATTTTCATGCAGCCAATGGGAAGGCTCAGCATGCACCCAAGATGGGCCCTGCTTTTTTCATTTTGGGTGTGGGGTGGGGGGAATTTATTTTTGGTTTTCTTTTCTTGCTCCTCATGTGTTCCCATAATGTTCTAATCCTGTTCCCTTGGGGTTCCCCAGGTTGTTCCCTCAGGCATTCCCAATAGCACTTGTGGTTTCTTCCATATGTTTTGCCCCAAGTTTAACTGTCATGTATATAAACTGAAAGGTAGGCCGCTGGGAAATAAATTTGTTTCTATTTTGTAACTGGGGGTTCAAAGAGGTGCTTCCATTGGGGGTTGCTCAATGTTACAAATTGATTTTGCTGATGGGCCAATGAATATGGCTCTTTCAAAAAGAAAGAGAAAATGTTATGACTTCACCCATGAAACTATTAATATGATGGGACGCTAAATACCCCCTAACGAGCTCTGTCCGGCGCTGATCTCGCTCTGACAGTGCAACGCTGCTGAGAACTGCGTTGTTCTGTCGCAGGGTTTCAAAAATTTTACCCTTTTTGACTCTGTATCTGCAATAAATTAGAAAAATTATTTCCCCTCCTCAGTGCCTGGAGGCATATCAGTCGTTACTGGTGCATTTCCTGCATGGGAGGTCGTGGGTTCGATTTCTGCGTGCGCACGGAAAACAAACAGAATATGTTATTCAGTCTATTTTGAAAAATTGAAGATAACATTGCATTGGCACAATAGATAAACAGAATTTCTTATTCAGTCTATTTTGAAAAACTGAAGAACATGGAAACCGAGTTGCATGGTTTCTTGCAGAACTGTCCAAAGCCGAAAAAGGTTTGCAAAAAGACAAGCGAAACCAGCGTCACACAGAGCTCGTTAAGGGGTGTTTAGCGCACCGCAATAATATGAACCACACTATACACCCACTTACATGCTTCTTCATTATTCCTGAAATTTACATGGGTTTAAGATAGACATACCCCACAGAGGAATTTGGCATCCCCTGACCACAGCATCTCATGGGACGCCAACTTTATAGGGAACAAGAAAACAAGCCCATGTGGGTTAAATACATTATATGCCATGAATCTAGACCCTAATTTCAAAACCTATATAAATTTGTATGTTGACAAATGCATACATGGATGCCAACAATGACCTTGATGTGGGAAAGAAAGGCAACAAAATTAACATCAAAGCTGAAATTTTCCTGTTCTTCCACATCTCTTCCTTTCAGAGTTTTAAACCCACCCATCCTTTCACACAATACCCTTGATGTAGGTGGTGCTTGATATCATGGTCTTGCATCCTCTTGCAAAGTTCGCCACTAATAGATGTTGAACTCCTTACCAACAATGGCAAACATCCTTTCTCCATAAGATTTTTGTTATAGAAAGACAACATCTTAAACCTATCATGACATAAGGATCAAGATTTGATCTCATCCACGCCCACAACATGGCCTGGCATATTTGATCATATCATGCATGTGATAGGTTACAATGCATGAATTGATGTATGAACCATGTAAATGGCCTGTCTATACATAGGTATTGGAAGACGAGCAATGGGGGTCAAGAATGAGAAAGAGAAGCCGTGTTATGTTGTCGTGTATGGAGAGAAAATGAATTGAAGGTATGTGGGGTTGCAGCAAAGTTGAAGATTGTATGTCGGGTCACCTTTTGTAGAAGTTGCATATAAAAACCCCTTGGGTTGAATAATGTGACGGGTTACCGTAAAGATTACATTACTTTGTGGCAAGGTCACCTGAATTTGTGGAGTGGAAAAGATGGGTGAGTAGACTTGAGGTAAAGTGAATGTGTTGTTGTAAAGTCGTGCACAAAGTCAAAAGATACCAACCCATCAAAGCAGTACCTGCAGCTACGCCTCTAGAGGTGCATTTCCCAACCTCCAAATCATATTCAACCCATGTTGAGGGTTCAAAGTTCAAAAGGTAAGGAAGTATAGAAATGGATGATATCCAGCAGTAGGGAAAAATGAACACTCTATTCAATATTGTAGGACCTTTACCATTTCGGCAATAGACTGCTGAATAATTGACTAAATTTTGAATCTTAACTTTGGCACTTGGTTTTATAATTCTGAAAATTCCAGGTTGTAATGGTTTATATGCAATAATAAATATGTAATTCAATGCTATGGCAAAGTCTAGTTTGTTTAAACCACTTCAGTGCTTTTAGAACCCTGTTCTTGGAAGTTTGGGGTTCAAATCCCCTTTTTTTACTTTTGAAAAAAGTTTTTTTTTTCTTGGAAAAATCTCGCCATTTTTTGAGAAAATAAATGGGGATAATTTGAATTTTTTTGGGTTTTTCTAGTGGCAAATTTGACTAATTTTTCTAATTTAATGGTAAATTTTCGCAAAAAATTACACATGCAAAAAATGAAAAAAAAAGTCTGTTTAACTTAAATGTAGAGAAATAGCTATTCTATAGAATTTGCATAGGTTTTGCATCTAAGCAATGTTAGTAGAGTTTGAAAGCTGGGAACCATCCACACGACTTCACTTCACAACTGGAGGAAAGGGCCTGCCCATGGACATCATGAACGCTGTGTACAAGAGCTCCACTTGCCTTCAATTTCTCCATGTTCAGGCGACCAGAGACAGTGTTCATTATTTCTGGCCGACAGTTGACATAATTGTGATTATATACTGATATTTTACAGGGTGGGCTAATAGACTTGGAATTAAGAGCATCTCAAGCGGTGCTTTGTAGGTCCCTGCAAAAATATTTTTCACATGCAAGTTTAGTTATTTAGTGTTTTGCAATCCCACCCATAAAACTGAAACTGGGACAGCAAAGAGGTGGGGGAGGATTACTAATAATAAACCAATTGGAGCAATCACTATGATCGACCAACTACAAATACTGACCAGAAGTCAGATCATATTTACACTGACCAGCCATTTGTGGACCTTTGTGCCTTTTACCACACTCACTGCAACTTGTAACCCTATGCCGAGCCAAATGCGCATATTTTCACTTTTCTCCATTCAATTTTGCTGTGCGGCTCACATTTTGCTTTTGTTGTGCTTCCTCCAGAGTTTCTCGTTGTTTTCACTGTTGCCGCGTTAGTTAACATTGCTTCTGCCATGGCTTTTGTGCTGTTTTTTGTGTTCAAATACTTGGCGCTGTTTGGGAGGGGTTTGCTGTACCACGAAATCCGGTTCTTTTCTTAACACCCACAGGCTTTGGGCTTTAGAGTTTTTTCCACTGTTGCCGCGTTAGGTAACATTGCTTCTGCCATGGCTTTTTGTGCTGTTTTTTGTGTTCAAATACTGGGCGCTGTTTGGGAGGCGTTTGCTGTACCACGAAATCCGGTTCTTTTCTTAACACCCACAGGCTTTGGGCTTTAGAGATTTATGTGTTTTCAATCAGCAACCAGTCTAGTCTGTCTAGCAACAAACTTTTCTTCCACCTCACCCACTTAGAATGATATTCCACTAGCCGGGTCTCATGAACATGCAGGAAAGTTGTGAAGCTTGAAAAAAATCGAGCTCTGCTTGGACAGTGGTGTATGCTGCTGTGCTGACCTGAGAATGCATGGACATTAGTTCGGGCAACTATTCTTAACGAAAGGTCTCTTTCATTTTAGTTGAAGGTCGTAGGCAGCTGATGTGCAGGTGGCAAGGATTGTGAAGGACTTTGCTAAGCAATCTCCTTGGAAAATGGAGTAATCATACATCAATCGTTGGCCATCTGTTTGCCTTCAAGTTTCAACTCAGAAGTTGTTCAGCTTGTCGATCATGGCAGATGCAAGCGACACTTATGTTGTCCAAGAGGCTTCTAAAATACTTGCATCTAGTGATGTCGTGGTGGAAAGCCTTAGAATTTTTCACATAGATGTCGTGGTGGAGGGTGTGTGCTTGCAAATGGAATATCATCCATGCAAAGCTGATTCTAATGACGACCAGCTTGAGGAACCAGAAGTTGAGGGAGGTGTTCCACGACGTCGATGGAGTTTTTCACGAGTGGATGGTCTGAAGGAACTGATCCCTGCCATTGTCAAGAGCACTAATTTGAAGGCCCTACGTTGGGAAATTGTACATTATTACCCAGATGTTATTGAGTCGCTTTTGCAAGGTCTCTACACGAATCATACCATAGTCAAGGCTAGTTTTGAAGTTTTAATACAGGATCCTGTTGAAGATTTACTACAGGATCCTGTTGAAGATTTCCTGGACAAAATTGTGGTTATGCTTTGTCATAATACAAGCCTCAAACAATTCACACTAGACATATTAGGTCGTAGAGGTGAGCATAACTTATCAATTTCTGGCTTTGGAAAAGCATTGGGGATGAATCACACCCTTGAGATTCTTGAACTCGGGCTTTGGGGAATGGAATCGGAATTGGAGAAACTGGTCCAACCCTTGATTATGGACGAAAACGGGAACCAAGTCAACTCTACACTCACCACTCTCGCCTTGAATGGCCTTTTTACTAGGAGATCCTTTTGTGCTAGTATTGCAAGGATGTTAAGGAGAAATTCTTCGATAAAAACACTTCAATTGAACTGTTCTCTAAGAACTGAATTAGACACTCGAGAACTCATACAATCCCTTGCAGATAATCATTCCCTGGAAACCTTAGACCTAAGTTTCTGTGAGGGTGTAAAGGGCACTGTCTTTTCTGCTATCATGGATGTTTTATTGGTCAATTTCACCTTAAAAGACATAAAATTGTATGACACTCCTTTGTCTAGAAAGGACAAGGATGTGGTCATCAACAAACAACTAGAAAAGAACCTGGCGTCCAAAGAGTTACATGACATGGAGCTAGAAATGGCCAAACCAACATCTGCAAGAGTAATTTTTTGTGGCTCTCCATATGCTGGTATGTCCCCAATCTCCATTGGCCCCATTAAACAGTTGCATCAATTTGTCTTCCATTTGAAACTCAATGTTTTTGCTTGAAGCATGTCATCACATGGAAACTAGTATTTTATGATCAATTTATAGTAGAAGTTATTCATCTTGCATCTTTTGTCATAGTATGTGTGCATACATGATTGTTGTGGATTTTTGTAGGCAAAACAACCTTGCGCAAGGCGGTGGTCCGTTCCATTGAACACAAAAGTGTGATCGACAAGAACATTTTCAATCCTTGCAAAGACTACATGTTGAAGAAGATTGATGGGGGTCAACGATTGATTCAAGGAACCACACAACTTACACAACGCACACGTGGAATCGAAGTACATTGCTTGAATAACACTAAAGGGATTAGGTGGTCTATGTGGGATATTGGGGGTCATGAAGAGTTCCATGGCTTCCATTATTTCATGCTCCCGGATTTAAGTGACACAAGTAACCCATCCTTGTTCCTTTTGGTGTGTAGCCCATATGTATTAAGAGATGAGGGATTCCCTTCCAAGGCAAAGCTAAAACGACCCTCCGAGATTCACAAGGAGTTGGAATATTGGCTTCGATTCATTGCTTCCAAGAGTAGAAATACGATTTCCTTCAAGCCAAAGGTGATTGTGGTTTTGACTCATTCCGACAAAGATGATGGGTTTGTTGCTCGAGCACAAGACATTATCACAAGCTTGAAAAACCAATTTGTTGAATGGGTGGATGTGATATCCAAACCAATTGCTGTTGATGGTTTTTCCACTCAATCAGCCAGTATCCTGGTTTCTTTTATTCAAGCCAACATAACAGACATTCTTGAAAAATTGCCACCTGTATACAAGGTGTGCAATGAGGTCCAATTAGCTTTGAAACATTGGATGACCGAAAATCCAAAAACCCCAATGATGAATTGGAAAACATTTTCAGACTTGTGTCAAAGAACACGTTTGTCAGGCTTGGTCAAAGTAAATGTTGAAGAAAATATGGTGGCAAAAAGGCGCAAAGCAGTAGCAACAAATATGCACAATTCCGGAGACATCATCTACTTTGAAGAGCTCGACTTTCTAGTTGTGAATTTGGATTGGTTTTGCCACCAAGTGATGGGCCACTTGATCAAACTAAGTAAAGACCATGCTAAACTTTCTTCTGCCATAGATTCGGATGGTTTCACATCAAGGGCATACTTGGAGAAGGTTTTGGATGATTCCTTGAAATCTTCTCGTGACCTTGGTTACCATAAGAGCTCATCATACATCACAGTGCATAATTTGGTGGAGCTCATGTTGAAGCTAGAATTATGCTTTGAAAGGACAATTGGGTTTAACAATGATTGTAAATTGTTCATACCAACAATTTTGGACATTGATCAAGGACTCAAATCCTGGAATTGGTTACAACACCATCCAAGTAGCAATTCAATATACTTTGGAAGGAGGCTCCAATGTGATGATCAAAAGTGCACCTTCATACCTCGAGGTTTCTTTTGTCAGCTCCAAGTAAGTTATTTCACCATTCTTAATTAAGTTGGGGAGATCTATTACAAAATCTTGTGCTCAAATCATTCCAAATAAATGAGAAGATTGATGCAAGACCATGTATCCTGTATTCTAGAAGCCATTCCATTCAAGTTAATTTAATCCTAATAATTTTTTTAAATTTGGAACTTGATTTTGTGGTTGTTCATATTTCTATAGGTTGTTTTGCACAACAAGTTTTCACGGCTGGATAATGGCACAAGAGCATTGTACGTACCAAAAGAAGGCTTCATTCATATAGTGTTCAATGGTGTGGAAATTGTTTTGGAATACAATGCAAATGTGGGCACCCACATTGATGTGTTGGTATATTCACAGTCCAAGACTTTTGATGAAGCTTTGGATATGTTTCATGAACATATCATGAAACACATTCAAGAACGTTGTGCTGCTCCAAATGGATGTCAAGGGGTGACACTTGTGGAGGGAATCATTCGCACAGAGTGTGTGAAGGAGCGAATTTCTTTCAAACAACGTCAACACCAGGCAATTCTTTTGGAGGACTTGAAGCAAGCAATTCTTTCTAGTGGGAGTGGATACCAACACCCTTGGGATGAGTTGACGGAAGGGGGGAATGTCATTCTACCTGTAGCATGTGAATCTGCCATAAGGCTTCTGGGTAGCACAGAAATAGAAGATTTGGTGGAAAGAGGATTGAAAGAAGGGCAAATACATGAAGTTCATAATGCCCATTGGGATGAAGAGGCTATGGTCAGAAGAGGATGGGTGGGACCAAGTTCTTCCACGAGGTCGGATTCCTACTTGGAGCTCAGGGCCAAGAAGCATACTGTGAAAGTGAATGCTCCACATGATGCATGGACCAAGAAGAACAGATGGCAAGAAGATTTACACGAGCACGATCCATCACCACAACATCACACGGAGATTGCATTAAGTGAACTTACTCACGAAGTTCGGCATTTGTCAACTGTTGTTCAAGATACGCAAAAGCTTGTGAGAGATGAAGTTTTGAATGTGACCAAACTCATACGTGACTTGATCTTAAACTCCACACAAAAGCAAGTTCCACGCATTGTACTGTTCACAACATGTGACACCAATTTGAAGCAGAAATTGATCACAAAGCTGGTGCCCGGGATGGAAGCTCTTCGACTTCATCTCCTTTGCGAATACAAGACGAAGGAGCACATGGTGGAAGGACAACTTGGTTGTGAAGTGATTCTTGAAGATGAAAATTGGAAGAAAATTCATGAGTTTGTGGTTGAGGGGTTGAAATGGGTTTCCCTAGCTGTCAATGTGGGTGCACACATTACAATGGGGCTAGGGCACATGGTATCTAACCCTAATTTGGAATACGGGAAGGCTGTTGTTGCGGTTGGTGAAGGTGTGCTAAAAGACCCACCAATAGATTGGGCCACTGTTACCCCTGAAAAGCTTGTGAAGAAAGAGGCATTTGCCATCAAAACGGCAGAGACCATGGCATCTGCAGAGCAATGGTTGGTTGATTTTTTGAAAGATAAAGTCATTTCAACAAAATTCGGGTTGCAAAGGGTGGTCTACAAGGATGCACAAGGGAGGAAAACAGGGGAGATGGGATGGATTTGTAAAAAACATTTCAACGAAGGCATGCGAGCTGGTAAATTAGAAGGATTTGCATGTTAGATTAGAGTACATCAAAGTGATTGATTTTTTATTTCACATTGCAAGAAGAAATTTTGGGGCACTCAATATTTGAAGACACCATATCCTAGGCGCTTTTATTTTTTTAATGGTTATTATTTTCATGCATTTGATGCTCTAGGTATCTTTGCCATTACCATTTTAGGGACTTTGGGTTTTTACGTTTCATTTTGAAGATTGTTCTGTGCTTGCTTCTCTTTGAGATTTTACATATGATTTTGAACCTTTTTTTGTGTTTGCTTGATGTCACTACATTCTACAGGATATTTTCAAATTGGCCTGTGATTTCTATGATGTTTCTTGTTCTTACATTTTGGTGTTCCCACATTGTTTCCTAGGGTTTATTGTTGTGGTGGGTGTTTTACTTTTACAAGGTTGTTGGGTTTAGGGTCACATTCTTGATCTTGCTAGGAATTTGTCTTTGAAAATTTCCCTTTCTGCACAAGGCCCATCTACCATTACACATTGTCTCTATTCTAACCTAAAAACTTTAGGTCCTTATACCATTTGTCTATGTCAAGGATGTTTTTGGCTTCCAAGTGTGTGTTTGTGGTTCATTGTCTTACTAGAGTGTGACAATTTTTGTGCACTTGGTTTTTACCTTGCTTTAAGGAGTTGAGAAATTTTGGTGAGAATTAGAGGTCAAATTTTGGTCTTCTTTTTTATGGGTCTCTTTTTCACTACTCTTGAGCAAAAGGGTTATCTTTACTTTCTTCTCCTCATTGTGCTACATTATTTTCTTGAAGCCCACCTTGTTCTATGACTACTTTTGGGGTATATCCTTTGTCTTTGTGGAGCACCTTTTGAAGCTTATATTGTATTTCCTCATATTGCCAAGTTTATCAAGCACAGAGGTCCACCATTGTTTGGATTCATTCTTGGCTTTCATGAACTTGAAGTTTTTGTTGCTAGTAAGTTAGGTGTTTGATTCTATTTGTTAGGTCTAAGATGTCTACATGGTCTACTGACTCTCAGATCATAAGCCTTGAAATGAACATGTGAAGGAGGAGATGGATTAGGGATTGCATCCAAAAGCATTCCTATCCTTGGAATATTATAACTTCCTTCCCTTTTGACATGTTATATTGCACCAAATTTGAAATCTCTCAAAAGTAGGAGCATCACCAAATCCTACTTCCTGTTACTCTTTTCCTCCAAATGGGAGGAAAAAATAACATGGCAAGATGATGATAGGGGTTTTTGCATCACAAAAAGATCTTGATTAGGCTAGTGGTCAACTTTACATGCACAATCCGAAAGTATGCATTTTCTCTTCAAATTGATTTTCTGTATATTGCCCTTTCTTTTTCAATATAGGTTGGGTTCTAGAGTATCATAGCCAATGAGGACCTGTTCACAAATATCAAGGTTTTTGCATTCTAAGAAAGTTCAACTCAAAGCTCAGAATGAGGCATGTGACTTCATGGGTGAAGCTTGTACCCATGGCAAGGACAAATTCTAAGAGAGAATCGTGCACTACCTAATGTGCCAAAGGCAACAAGACACCCATGTGTGTTTGTGCCACTAATGAACCATTGACCAACTTGGTAAGAGAGTCAACAAATCTGCAAAATTTTGCAACATTCTTAAAACATTTCTATGAAGTTAAATGGAACAGAGACTTTGTGGGTCTTGTTTCTCTTCTTCCCAAAAATTTTAGGTTCCAAGAAGCCTATTCTACTGCATGGCCTTTGAAGAGAATTTGGACCTTAAAGTAGGGAAGCATTGGGTGTGTAGGTGAAGAATGCACCAGATTCGCTACAACAAGATTGTGTGGAATGAGATTTTTTTATAGCTATTCTCACTCTTAATAAAGGTAATGTTGTTTTTTGCCTAACCAGGGCTCTACCATTTTTGTCTAATTTCATCAATGTTGGTGTTACTCGTGTTCTAGCCTAAATGGTTGTTGCTTGCACGGGGGCAGGAGATGGTTATAAATGTGTGTGCACTAGACACTGTAGAGGTAGTGTGGGTGGCACCCAAACTTCAATTCTGACAATGCATTACCATCCTTTGCAAGCTTGTCTATGTGTGATTCACAAGCATTTGACTTGTTGGTGTGTTCAATAATAATTTTCATTTTCCCCTTTGACTTAATGAGGTGGCATGTGATTTGTTGAATGATTACTAGTAATGGTAGCTTTTCATAATCAAAGATCATTTTCCATTTTTTGAGATTTCAATTCATAAAAAACTCAAAATATTAATTACACATATTGATTTATATTACTTGTGACAGTCCCGAAGGTCTCGTTGGTCATGGTGACTACAAACTAGGTGGTTCTTAAGCAAGTTTTGATGCAAATTGATGAGGACCAATTCTCTATATGAATGGGAGATTGTGACTTAGGTGTTGAAGCTAGTGGCGCAAATGATGAATTTGAAAAACACTTGCCATACTTGCTGCCTTTTGTGTTTTATTTTGTTGGAGCAACTATTGGTTGAAAGAGTAATCTTTACTACATAGTTTCTTGTCATCACATAAAAACATGACCCTAATGACCCACCATCTAGGGTGATGATGGTGAAAATTATTACTTCCTTTTTGAAATGTCCCAGGTGGCCAAGATGAGATTGTGATGCAAGTAAATACTTTTCACCAATTGACTAAAACACCCTCTAGTCCTCCACATCCATGGATGTAATTTTATTTTTTTATCATGTACATCATGCATCGTAGACAAATTATTGATTCCGTGTTTTTTTCAATGCATTACTTAATGAGTAAGAAAGTGTTGGTTAACACATACATTTTTACATATAGTTTTAGTTTGTTCATTTATTGTTCTTCATCAACTCATTTGGTTGGAGGGCATGTATCCAATTCAGATACACATTGATGAAAAGAAGCACCCTGCACAATTCTAACTATTGAAAGTAAATTTAAAGGTGAAGTGACCTGCAAGATGACACGTTCAGAAGAGGGGGTGCAAATTTGGGTTTCATGCACGAAAGAACGACACCATGAATGTCTAGCATAAAATTTGGCTTTACCTAAATTCTGCAATCTGAAAGCCAATCCATTTCTTGTTGTCAAAGTAACAAATATGTAGATTAAGGATTGTCATTATGTGTTGCCTTCAATGAGGATGTTTTAACATCTGGGGAATCTTGCCAATATGGCAAGATATTACAAAACACATTTCCCATTGTATGGCTCTGCCCTATGCAAGGTATAACATGAATTAGAACATTCACTTGTGAGGTTATTATGTTGTAAGATTGTAAGCTAGTTCCAAGTTATCACATGTTTTTTATGGTGTGTTAAATGATCATCAATTAACAATGGTTTGCATCCCAATATATCTTGTATCATGAAATTGAGGCAAAATTTATGAACAAATTAATTATAAATTGGAGTACATTTTCACTTTGTAATAGCTTTGTCATAATGTTGCAATTGTAAAGAAGGACTAGATTTAACGGGAGTTTATCCATGAAATTTTACACATGTAAAAACACAACCATGAAAAAGAATATTTTTCACTAGAATTTTCAATTTTTTTAAAGTTGTGAAGTTCATATCAAATGTTTTAAAAACATTTGTTAGTACAATATGCTATAATAATGATGAAAATTGTGATTTTTTAAAGTTGTAAAATGGTCTTCCATTAAAAATGCTAATGAGCTAAATGTTGTTTTTACCATTTTACATAAAAAGAATGGATTTTCAAAAAAGAATGGATTTTCAAAATTACTAAACAATGGCAATTTGATATCAAATAGGGTTCTAAATCAATGTTTATGAAATTATTAGTGTGCTTTTACACAATGATACAACTATCAATCAATTACATATTGATGGGTTTAATAACTTATTTTATATTTGAAGTTCAAATTAATTACATGTGACTCCAAAAAATTCAAAATGAGTGAAATATTACATGTTACTGTTTTTTATATTATATGTACTCCCAATTTTCCCTAAAATTGTCCACACCATGCCATGCATCTACCCCAATTCTTTCACCTAGTTATATACTTTACAAAATTGAAGTTGTAGATAAAGGATAATTGTATAAATTATAATGAAAGAAGAACACTTCAACACTATCACATCCTTTGTCCCATACAAAAACGTTATCAAATATACACATAATGAAATATCTACTATTTAGCCTACCTTTTTAAGTACAACTCACTACTTACCTAATTTACCTAACTTAACTAGGTTTACCCTACATGACCTAGCCTAATAACTAGGCTTAGGCTAGGTTATGACAAGTTATAATTATTACTTAAAAATAGTAGGCTAATTGGCTAGTAGGTTATAACTACTACACATAAATAATTTAGTCCAATTCACATGTCATTTCATCACTAGTATGTTAAACTTTCTAAAGTAAACAACTATTTTTGAAGAATGAGATGTGGATTTGCAAATTGTGGAAATCCTACATTTTCTTGTCGATTTTGAATGATTTTTTTGTGTAAATTTAAAGGTTATTGGTTCATATGTTTCATGTCATGTCTACGTGTTAATGGGACACCATAAATTTAGCTCCTTTGGATGGTAATTATATAATACCTTGGATTGCCAATGCCAATATATGTTAATACACAAGTTGATTATGAGGAAATTGCAACAACAATCAATGCCACATATGGTCTTGCTATATATGTACAAATGGCTAAATTACTAGATTATTTGTAAGCAAATTTATAACTAGTTGTAATTCAAAAAGATACGATAGTAATGGGGGTGAGTCTCTGATGGGTCATGTCATGATTCTCACCCAACAACTCCAAAACCCCTAGAGCCAAACATGTTTCATTATTGGCATGAGGTGCAAGGGAGGGAGAAAACAAAACAATATTGCCATCAACATGGATTGTGTTTTAATGCATTCTAGTGTAGATGACATTAAAAAATCATGACCATGAAGATTGCACTAATTTGCAACTATGTCTCCATATGAATTACTTTACAATTAGGATGCAACTTATTATGAGAAATATAATCAATTATTCTTATCAAATTCCATGTTGAAAAATAACTAATTGCACATGAATTCTAAGAAGGTTGGAAAGGTATGGAATATTTTAAGCATATTTTTGTTGATTTTAGGATTTTGGTAAATTGCATTGATTTCATGTTCTAGTTGATGGGTATAGTCATACTAACAAAAGCCAAGACAATTGTAATCAATGTTTAATTTTTCATATTTTAGTGCCAAAGTTTGTATTAATGTCTCAAATCATTCAAAAACACTAATGAAAATGTTTTTTATGTATTATGAAAATTATATGTAGTATGACTTCAAATGAATCTAATTCGGATACAGTATTCAAAACTTTCATTAGATATTATAACTAGTGCTTTTAAGCATTGTAAGGACTCATACATTTGGGAGACTTTTGAAGAAGGTTTTTTAAGCTAGAGACATTTACATGTATATCCAACATCTCCCTAGGTTAGACTTGAATTTTTCAACTTTCAAATAAAATATTTAAAAAATATCTTTGGAATGTTCCAAATGAACTTTTAAGCTATCTACAAAATAAGCAAGTTTGGCTTTTATTATCCTGTTTATACCTTGTTATATAATCGTAGTATGCAACTTAAGCACTTAAATATAATGATGTGGAAGATTTAAAATACATGATCAAGTCATCTTTCCAAGGTTTCTTCTAGGAAAGCAAATGCAACTAATAAATGGTAGTGAAACTAACAAAAACCATTGCAACCACAAATATCTAATGACCATCAACTATGTGCATTGAACCCCACATCACCATGTTCCACTACGAAAAATTGTAGGTGTTTAGGCATTTAAAATCCATCTTTTATTTTCCTTGTCAATGGCGCTGATGGGTAGATGCACAATCAAGTGTCTCACTATTGTGACAAAATAATATTTTTTTTCTTTGGGTACCCTTTACTCAAATGCATATGGCGATTAATATATCCTTAGATTTAGTAACTAAGACTTGGATTCAAACTAACAATTTCATTATGAAGAAAATTGTGTGATTATTTATTGATAAAAAATTCAATTGTTAGTAGTAATGAACTTTAGAAATCAAAAAATATGCATTGGTCATTTGACTAGACCAAATCACAAAATGAAAAAAATTATATTGATTCACATTCCAAATTTGTATTACTCAATATATGATGTAATACAAAATGATAAATTCATATGAGGAATCTTTTATTTGAAAACCTTAATATTTGATAGTTAAGGACTTTTGAATGGTTAAAATTTGACCATATTTTCATAAGTCCATATGAGTTGCAATTTTTTTTTATCTTTCAATTTCTTTGTTCCGAAAACATATGTTTTTGAAACTTTTAGATGGGGCATTATTTTTAAGAACTTTGTGGGCTTCCTTTTAGAACTTTCAAATTGAAAAATGACATCAATTACATTAAATACAAGTTTTCACATAAATTTGGGAAGGTTTGTAAGTGATTGAACATGTATTATTCAAATATTAGAATAATAACAATTAAAAAAGTGAAACCCATGTCCATTTGAATCATTTTAAAAAATCTCGTATGGACTTATAAGGAATGTAATTTCTACCAATATTGAGGCATTCAATTGTGCATTCACCCTATTGTCATTATCCATGGCTTTTGTGGATTTTCTTTATACAAATCCTTGTTATAATTTTCCACGATTTTGACATTTTTTTTAAGTTTTAGGGGCAAAAATTAGAAAAATAAAACCAATCCATACTTCGAGGGATTGTTATGGAATTATTTCAACATTGGTACAAGTGTGTTGAATATTATACAAGATGACATTTGGTGGTTATGTTGTAGGAATGGATGTTCATATATCATATGGTTTTCACCATCTTCATGGTGAAAAACCTTGGTTCACAAGAGGCTTTAATTACTTGCATATTTCCTTTGCTTTTAAGTGCATTTTCAACAAATTTGTAATAGCCTTGAATTTTTAAAATATTTTCCTTGATATTGTTTTTTCTTAGCTTATCATTTTCCATAATTGAGCTACACATTTTGATGTTCTTAGTCCATTATTGAATCCCTAGTCCACCTCCCCAATCAAACCTTTTTAAATTGAATTTGGAATGTTTTTTTTAAAAACTTAACTTTGTTTCCAACATTTTTACAGTTGAATTTAGTTTTCAAAGTATGAATTATTCTTTGCTTGATATTTTATTTGGTTCGTTCAATTAAATTTGGTGATTATGGTTTATTTCTTTCAGTGGCTATTTAAAGACATTAGTTGAAAATATGTTGAATGGGCCTATACATATAGATTCACAAACCTAATTGGTCAAATAGAATTGAATAAAATGAATGTTGAATTTCATCAAAATGCCATGGCATATAACTCACAACTTCATCATGTTTTGTCAAACAATGCATTTGAACAACGTGAACAATGCCGATTAACATGTATTTGAATATGAGGAAGGCTTAAATCAATTTGAGCAATGCACATATTACACATGATGAGAAACAAGTCAAATGTTTTGAAAACATTCTTACCTTTCTTTTGATTGAACATGTATGTGCAACATCCATAGGTGTTATCTATTAGCAAACAAGTTCAACAACAATATTTGCACTAGTGATCGATGAAATGACAATTCATTGCTTGACACACTTGCATAGACTTTACAATGGAAATTTTGCATTGCATGTGGCATTGTAACTATGTAAATTTTATTCTATGGTAAGAACGTAAAAAAAATTAAAATTTTAATTAAATTTCTAAATCAAATGTGTGATTAGATTAAAAATGAAATCTGATTTTACAAATGTGAAACGACCCAACCATGTCACATGATTTCAATATCGAGGATGATTTTGATTAAACATGTAACAAAAAATAGAACAAATTACATGATGAGCTACATGTTCAGTTTCCTTTTTCATATTCATGCCACATGGGAGGGCTTGCAAAAATAATTAACTTCGCACTTTGCATATGTTAAATATTGAGAGAGGCTCAAATGGGGGCTGCGGTGTGCAACATTTTCTTAAATTGAGAACAGAACCTGTGAATGAAGACTGAACTAAGGTGAGAGCAGAGCATGAGAACAACCCCTTCCTAAAGGTCTAGTAGGATTTTCTTTCAACAACTGTGATTCATTCCCAAGCAGAAAATGCACCTTCTGCATAAGGTCTCTGCTCCTTTGACAAAAAATTCCACAGAGGGTAAGGTGCCCTTCACATCCACTATAAAAGTTCAACCATCCTTTAGATTTCTAACATGCCCATGACAGGCCCCTCCCCGGGGTGTAACTATGATCAATATCTAGACCCAAGGTGGGTAGAAAAAAAAAGGACTCCATGTTAGATCCAAGGTGGTACATGTTGCCCTCCAAACCTATTGTGAAGCTGTGTTTATAATCGTTATTATAATCATGCGAAAAATCATCAGAAAATGCATCATACCAGCTATCATGTCTAAGACTACATTATCAAAAGAGCCATCCTATCACAAGTGTGGAAATTCATCAAATGGGTTCCAAATCTACATAATTCAGCTGCAAATTATAATATTTCATTAACAAATGGTAGACCATATCTTTATTGGATGGGTAAATGTGTTACCTTGATATGCCCATGGGTATATCACAGGGTAAACATGTACTTTATTTGGCTAGAAAATGTTTTTGATTACCCAACCCCCAGAGGTAAATATTTCAGACTTACCATGTCTTTACTTTACTTAGCAAATATATTGTTAAGGTTTACCCTTACCCCAGGGAGAGTAATTGTTTTGAAGAGGGTAATCAAAGTGTATATGCTAAAATCATTGTATAGCATATCTGCATTTTCCTATTTTGCAATGCATGTGGTTATGTTGGATTTATTCAAATTATGGTTACTAAGCATGTTTTTTTATTTGTAATGAAATTTTGCAACTTGGTAATTTATTTTTCAGGAAATGAAAAAGATTTGGGTGAAAAATCTATTGAATATATTTTCTTTTACATTTTTATTTCTTTGTACTACATTAATTAACTTGGAAAAATTCTCACCTTCTGCTTTGGAACCCTTTTAGATTTTATGAACATGTGGCATTTAAAAGTTGCTTTGAATATACTTTTAATGCTGTTAATTGATTTCATTATACTTTGTCAAAAAATTTAGGCTGTTCAAAATTTCAAGTATTTGTGTTTGCAATGTCAATTGCGCAAGTAATTGTCTTCCTTCACTTGAAATGCCATACTTGTGTAAATTTGTTCTTACCCAAATATGATAAATGATGAAATATTTATCCTATTCTTACCCTACAGATAAGGTAAATGTTCTTCATTTACCTTCACCCTTGCCTAGAAATGCACATATTGCAAAGCTTTATACCCTTACCTAATTTTTCAATTGTTTAAAGTTTATATACATTCATGCGGTTGGTATATTTTTTGAAATTTTGTATTTACTCCTATCCGGCCAATACATTAAAAACATATACCCACCCCGCACTAGACCATATTTATTATTTGCCCACAGAGCTTCTTACATTTGTGGTAATTTGTAAAAGATAATGAATAGTCAAGAATTTTTTTACTTGGTCACATTCACAGCACAATTTTACCTATGCCAATAGCAATGGGAAAGTTGAAATTTAGGAAGGACAATGGATGAAGGAAGGCTAAGAAAAATGGGATCTGAAAAGCTGAAATCTGGAAAAATAAAAGAAAAAATGATCATCTACAAAGGTAGAATGTATGCATGTTGAAATTGGAGAAATACTTTAGATGAAATGAAAGCCAAGAAATAGAGGATTCAGGAAAATTGTAATCTGAGAAAGTTGAATAATGAAAATGTAGGGTACCAACAAGGATAAATGAACATGAAAACATGTTACAATTTATTTAAAATTCCAAACTAGTTGTGTTTGCCCCATACATGCTTGGTAAAACCTAAAATCATACATGCATGTCTACTTAGGGCAATAATAAATTTTTATAACATAAAAAGCAACAACAATATAAACAAACTAATCAATTAAAAATTAATTTCACTATGATTTTTTGTTATTAAATCTTCATCAAAGCCTTATTGAAGTTTTCAAAATAACATCAAATTAATTAAAAATATTTATATCTCAAAAAATAATTTTATATTAAAATTTTAATTTATTTTTAAAATTATATGTTTTTTCAATCAATTCTTACATAATTTTTGAAATCAATTTTTAAAGAATCTCATTTTAGTAAGATTTACAAGAATTGAAGCTAATTATTTGTATCTTTATCAAACAAATTCATTTAAAAAATTAGTCATATGAATTGTTTTTTACCTTTCAGAGTGATACAAAAAGGCAAGTGACAACCCAAATAAAATGATATAGAGGCATGATTAAATCAGTTACCTAACATTCATGTTTTGAAAAAAAACCCAACAAGTAGATGGATAGACTTCAAAACAACCCATCAACTAGATGGGTGCACTCAAAATTTACAGATGTACATCCATTAGCTTGGGGCAATAAAAATACTAGATCTAGCTTATGGGCCGTTTTGGGGGTTTAAATTGTTAGGTACACCCATTTCATGCTTGTTATTTATTTGAGCATAACATTGAACATATAAACCCACAACACCACGTCCTCAGTCAATAATTGGTGTGGGCCTTAATACAAGGTAAATTGCTGTAAAAGTTGGAACTTTAAACCTTGAAGTTTATATAACTTTCAGTCAATTCCTTAGTATGCCATAATTTCCAATTTGCTTTTGAGAAACTTATCAGTTTTTTTTTTTTCCTGGTGAATTTTTTCCTGAAAGAATTTGTGGAATTTTTGGAACCTTTTTTGAGCTAGTTCCAAGTTATCACGTGCTTTTCATTGGTGTGCTGGATGATCACCTATTTCTCACCAGAAGGTCCATGCGACTTGGAATGGTAAGGTGTTGTGGACCCAACGCACAGTCCTTGCCCAAAATGCATGGCCAAATAAACCAGTTGCAGATGCATAGGAAGTACTGCATCTTCTGCAATTTGACTTCTTCACACTTGTTTTGATGCTTATCAAAGAAGCATTACATCTGCTCCAGACCTAAAAGTTGATCTTTTGTCATTTAAATCGAAAACTCCAAAGTTCCATATCCAAATCTCTATCTAAATTTGAATACCATTGAAATCAAAAACCTGGGCACTGGCTTGTTATGGAAGGCATACTCGAAGCTGGACTAGAAGTTTCATACATAAAATTGAATATTAGTATAACCCAATACTGTGGCACTGGCTCGTTATGGAAGGCATACTCGAAGCTGGACTAGAAGTTTCATTCATGAAATTGAATATTAGTGTAACCCAAAACTCTCAGTCGTATGCAATTCCTAGAACTGACCAACACCAGTTTGAAGTTGTGGTTTGAATTGACAACTTGGTCATGTTACATGTTACAAAACAAACCTAAAAAAAAAACACCCAGTTGTAGTAGGGGGCTGGGGCTACACGATCAATCAGTCAAAGATTCCCATGTCCATCTTGGGGCCTCCCTTCTTGGAGGGTTGGGCAATCACACTGGCCTTTTAATGGTGACCACCATTGGAAAAAATAAAATACTTGTGTGTAACTTGTAAAGTGAAATGACATGTAATCATGATTTTTTAATACAAATTTAATGTTAATTATTTCCATTTTCCAAAAAAAATTGTGATTGATATTTTATATTAATTGATTGTCAGTTCTAACACACATTTCTGATTCCTGAAACCTGACTGGTAGGATGTGAGGTTTCCAGGTTTGTGGTGAAAACTATACCTATTTGTCTTGACTCAAAAGCGGCAAAAAATGAGGTTTTCTTTTTTATTTCGCATGATTGACAGTCTCCCTTCCATCTCGCTTCCTGCAATATTAAGATGAAAACTTCTGCATTTGGCAGCTGAAGAAGGATGACAACATGAATGATTGAATGAAGCAATATGTATTCATGATATAAATGATGATGTGATTATGAGGGAATGTACAAATGTCCTTAGGAATGTGTGGTCACAAAAAGCCAGAATTGTTTTGAGTTCCTGAACCAAATACCCTCAAACCAATTTTACGTTGCCCAAAGTGTTCAGCTTCTAATGACCTTTGAATGTGTCTACCAGACTAGTAGTACCCACTGAAGTAATTAGTTGGTGATTTGGATAAACAAGTTTTACTTTCTTTTTTTATTTAGTCTGAAAAGAGTGATAATTCAAATAGTGATCATTGAAAGCTCAAACGCCACATAAATCCCCAAATTTTTGGAAGACCTTGTGTTGTGAGGAATGAGTCCTTCTGAATCAAAATATTTTCACTCTGGTGTGCAATATATGTTTTGCTCATGCGAATTCATGTTTGAGAGTTCCCACAGCATAATGGAAATAAGCTATGTTGTGGATTTTCTACCTCTGTAAATATAACATTCAATGAAAGCTTAAACGAGGTTTACTGAATACTATATTACAGAGGTGGCTTCAACACATGTCTGCTGAATAATTAGCTGATTTTGAAGATTCCATTTCGAAAATAGATTATTCTGGGAATATTTGAAATGATTATTCATTTTCCTTCACAAAAAATTGCTCTTTGAGAAAAATATTGTTTGAAAATTTCAGATGTAATTTGTGGCAAAGCTGCCAAGGTACTTTGGCATACGACCTCCGAAGTTCAATTCTAAATGTAATATGAGTTCATTAGAAAGCAACATACAAACAATTAACAGTCTTTAGGCAAGCATGATAAAGCAAGCACCCATCAAGCAACCTACACAAATGAGTTAACCATATAATCGATGGCAATTTGAAACTAGAGCTAAAAAAATTTTTTTTTTTTTCTTCTCACACTCAAATTAATAAGACAGGGATATATGATTTTTTTAGCATGGTACATAGATTATGACACTAAAAAGCAATCTTCATGTCAAGCCTCAAGTTAACATTCTAGATTGAACCCACTCTCGTGCATCATGGTCAAATTCAAATTCAAACAAATTGAACATAATATGGTCAAATTACAATGATCGCCAATTTCTTTTCCACATGCCCTTAGACTAACAATGATGTTTTCATTAGTCTTATTGTGCAAATAGTATGTACATTCCAATATATTGTTGCAATGGATGGAACATCAATTGTTTTATGAACCTCATTTGAAAAAGTCCTTAAGCGAATAGTTTTTTTTTTTTTTTGGGTTCAAAAGCCTTGAAAGAGAATTCAACAAAAGGGCATGCTCAACAAAAGTTGTCTATCCAAAGATTACTACCATTTTTGGAATTGCCAAGATCTTGATATTTCAACAAAAATGATCACCGGTCCTCTTCAAACTTCCAATAATAAGTAGCTCTTTATTGATTGAAAAATAGTTAATCTGTACAGTTGGAAACCAAAATCGAATGGGTGAGCAAAATTACATAACAAAGCTCCCAAGTAGTTATTTTGTTTCCCTTTAATCCCAACTTGTACATTATTAATAATGTGCAAATTGGGACTTTAAAACAAACATAACCTATAGGTATAAAAAATAAAAAATATAATGTGAAAAACACAACTTTACAACTAATATATATAGTTAGTTGCCTTACTCACAATAGACGACGACGAGGAAGCTCCCTTGCGCTCGTCAAGGGGGCTTCCTGCCGCACGAGGACGGCTGCGCTTCACTTCCCACGTCAAAGGAGCAGCAGCAGCTGCCTGCGATGGATCTGCTGTTTTCAATGTCTATAAGAGTTGCTAACATGTCGGGAAGCTGCTCCAGAGCTTGGGGACTGTTTCCATTGATGGTAGTTTTTGCATCGCATTGACGCGATTCAGCAAGCGAGCGCAATTTTGTAGTTTGGACTGTTTTTTTTTTTTGTTTTTCCTTGGGTTGTTTCCAACTGGAAGCTCTTGCGGGGTTTCAGCTCAGACTCGAGTTTTCCAATTTTGATTGCAGCTGAATTTTTATTTTTCTTTGTTGTGGTTTCGATTTTGTGAAGGCGGAAGGGGAAAAATCGTGAGCTTTTGGTAGAGAGCATGGAGCTGGGAGGTCTCACGGGAGGTTCTCCAATTGAGGAGAGGATAGTGATTGTAGGCGGTGGTGTCGGAGGCCTTGCTTGTGCTCTTGCTCTTCATAGGTGTGTCAACTAAAGGAAACCAACTCCTGATCTCTTCTCTGATCACGTTTGTGTTGATTTTTGTTCCCTTCTTTAGGTTTTAATGGTGGATTGGAGGGTCAGATTTTGGGTGACTCTGCATCTCTTTTGAAGCCATCATGATCACCATGTTCATCTTCATTCGCAATTTTTTTGCAGAGTCGGATTAAAGGCAGTGGTGTTGGAGCAGGCGCCAACATTGCGGGCTGAGGGTTCTGCTCTCACGCTGTGGACCAATGCCTTCCGTGTGCTTGATACTCTAGGGATCGGTGACCAACTGCGGAAAGATCACCTGAGTATAGAAGCGTACATCCGTTTTCCCTTTTGCCTCTAGCCATGCACTCTCTGCATTTGCACCTGCTTTGAACTGCAATTTAGAGTTTGATGTCAACACCATCTTCATTACTGACGACATGAATTTCTCTTCCTGATAGTCTTCTCATCAATTCCAAGCTTTTCTCCCTTTCATATTTTGATTTCGAAGCTTGTGTCCCTTTCATCTTTTGATGTCTCCAGACTCCCTGCCCTTTTCTTTCTCTAGCAACGCATCCACCTTATTTTGGTCATTGCAATCCAGGTACTATTTTCATGATAACAATGGGAAGCTATTGAACAACATAAGACTGGCTGACTGTCCCCAAGGGTAAATCATCTGTTTCCACAATTATTTAGCACTCTTTTTATGTCCACAACTTGACAAAGCACAGAAAAGAAGCTATCGAGATACTCATTCATACTCAGAAACAATGGCATTCTCATTTCTCAAGATGTTGTGTATCGTAGAATGCATGTGATGAGCTAGGGTAAGGATACTGGATTTGGTTGCCACAGGCCACATGAACTGCGGGCTATAGAGCGTAGAATTCTATTAGATGCCCTTGCTGAGCAATTACCACCTGGCACGATTCGGTTCAACTCTCGCGTGAAGCGCATCACAAAAGTGGACGGTGTGCAAGGTGTAACTCAGTTGGAGCTCCAGGATGAGACCGTTTATTCTTCCAAGGTTAGTTACCCATGTGTTTGCTTTTGCTTATGCCATTTGTTTGTCCCTTCTTAATAGTTTGTGGTAAGAGACTCGTGCATTTGATTAACAGCTGTATGGTTTTGGTGGTCAGATTGTGGTGGGGGTGGATGGGGTGAATTCAGTTGTAGCAGAATGGATGGGTTTACCAAAAGCCAAGCTTGTTGGCCAAGTTTCTGTGAGGGGACTTGCAGTGTTTCCAGATGGTCAGAACTTCAAGCCGGAGGTGCATTACTATGTTGGCAAAGGGACTAGGGGTGGTGTCGTACCCATAAGCACAACTAAAGCACATTGGTTTGTTAACTGGAACGATTGGTCCTCAGGTACCTTCCTTTCTCTTGTATCATTCCAGATGGTGTTATGAATATTAGGGGCTTAGAGGTTCTCGTTAATTTCAAACAAAAAGCGATTTTGGCCCCTGTTTTGATGTCCCATCTTCAAGGTCTTTGGTTGTGTTGACAATGCCATTTGTCCTCCTTCTAAGATTTTGTTTGAACTGCAGGTCCATTCAAGGATCCAAAATTGTCCAAGGAGGATAGCCTCAAACACGCGGAGGGATGGTCTTTTCTTACTCCATGTATAGAGAACACGGCAATAGAGAACATAACCAAAAGCTCCATTAAACATCGCTTAAATTCGCATGAGAGCTCATCACAAGTATTTGATGGGGTAACACTAGCCGGGGATGCTTCCCACCCATCAACTCCAAACCTCGGCCAGGGGGCGTGTTGTGCCTTGGAAGATGCAATCGTTCTAGCACAAAAGCTTTCTGGAGCATTGAACCCGAATACTGAAATATTGAAGACAGATGAAAACAGTGATGGAAATATCAATCAAATGGTCGAAGATGAAAAGCTTCGACAAAGGGTAAACACTGCCTTACTTGAGTTTCAGGCAGAACGACATGAAAGAACACATCCGCTTGTGGTGCAGGCGTATAATGTGGGCATGCTAATGCAATCAGACTGGTCGCTAGTATGCTTTCTACGGAACTGGTTTATAGTACCCAGGATAAACGGACAAACTTTCTTGCAACACACCTTGTTTGACGTTGGGAAGTTACCCATGGTAGACTCAAAGACCACTGAAGACCAGTGAAATCACAACTTGCAAAGAAAACCCACAATTATGTGTCGCTTTTGACAGGATCTTGCCCTGTTAGGTTTAGGGTTTAGGGTTAAAACCCTAAACCCTAAACCCAATAACATGTCCAGGACACATATTATTGGGAAATATTATTCAAATTTTCCAAACATTTATTAGCTTGCAATTTTATGTTGCATTATTACTGAACTGTGGCACCAAAACTGGCTTCAAATTGTAGTGAAATTGTAGTGAAAACGTTAGTGGATGGAGTTGTCTGAGGTCTTTTGGGAGTTGGAATATTTTGGCAAACGCCATATATTGGTATTAGTATTGGTCGAAGTATTATTATTGGCAGTGCCATATATCCATAATGGGCATGCAAATTGATGATGGGTTAATTATTGGGTGGTTATAACGCTGTAACCAATCTATGTTTGCTGCACACATGCATTACTGTTAATTGGCCTTGCCTACCAAGGCAAGGATATTGTGTTTAGATTCATTATAGAATAGAGTAGCTTAAGGGTTTTTTGGCCCCTAGGTAATAGGTCTATTTTTATATGAGGATTGTTGACAAATGATATTTTGGCTTGTGTTGAAACTTGAGATTAGTTATAATAGAGTTATAATATCTTGAAGGATTTTTTGAAGATTATATTTTTGCATGGTGAAATATTTGAGCCTCCGTAATTCTTCTTTTGCCTTAGGATACTTTTTAGCAAGGCCACAGTGTGACACACCCCTTGATAGTAATATGGAATAGTTCCAAAATTTTCATTCCATAATCTTGTGGAAAGCAAGATGGTTGCTTTGAGATATCCCCACAACCTAGGAAAAAATGTGCTTTTGCAGAGAGGCCTGAAAGCCCAAGTCCTACAATTCATTTAAATCTGAGTAGTCATTTGAAGCTGAACTAATTCTTCATTACTAACGTCAAGATGTCAAACATTATTTTTAAAAATAAAAATTGAAAAAAGAAGGGCATTTAATTTGTAAATTTGACCAAGTGCCTTTTCCACCTTCTATGGCAATGATTTCCGTGGCAAAGCAGCTGGTGTTTTCCAACACATTCTTGGGCTGGGTGACCATGTTTAAAAGGCAATGTGATTGTATGGAATTTCAAAAAGGCCATGAAATGAGTGGACTTGGGCTTGAGGTCTAGAGTAGAATATTTTTTGTCCTGCGGTCCCAAGACACAGAATATTGGCTTGGGCCTGGGGGCGAACTCCATAAGACTCCCTTGGACATGGGCGTAGACATCTTACAAATTTTGTTAATGTCATGTCTTACACCCTGCATGGTTTTGTCCTGGACCCCTTGGTAACCTGGGGCCAATGGGAACAAGTATTGGGAACAAATGTATAATTTTATTTTATATTTATATATGTATGGAATAATAAATCCACAATGGTCATCCATGAAAGCATGGTAACAATATGAAATTTGATTATGGCTTGGGGTATGCAACAAGAAAGCTTTTTGGCTTGGAGTATTGGCACACTTGATCCATACCCCTTTCTATTGTATTTGGTTGGGGGGGGAAGGGGAGATTACCGCATCCAACCCCAAGTACCCTAAGGCCATTTTTGTCCCAACCCCATGACACTCATGCCTAAGACCCTAGACCAGTACATTTAACGCCCCAACCCTATCATGGCATGGGTGCCATGCCATCATTTCCTAAACTTCGGGCGACTTGTTTGGACCCCTAGGTAACCTAAGGTCTTTGTCTTGGGCTTCATATAAAGAATTATAACTGAACTATTATATCTTGGAACTTTAAATAACATAGGATCATTTTGTTCAAGGCCCCATGCCACCTTGACCTACACCCCATGTAGCCTAAGGTTATTATCGTAGGCCAATTATAGAATTCCAATTCATCACAAGCTAGACCATAGGTGGCTTAGACCTATGGCAATATTATTTTTTAAGCTTTGGCCCATGGATAACCTAAGTCTTTGCCTTGGACCCCACCTATGGAATTATAATCGAGCTATTACATACACCTTGGAACCCTAGGTAGCCTAAGGTCATTTGTTCAAGGCCCCATGCCAGATGAAAGCACACTAAAATGTAACAATTTAAAACACATATGGAAGTTCATAATGGTCTAAATGAACACTACAAAAGCAATGTGAAGGTAGGATACCTTGAATCACACAAGTCATTTTGCAAGTTATCATTGGAAATTCATTATAAAAAAAATCCAACCCTAGTTTACTTGATGGAAAACTTAAATTTGAAATATGAGCTTTTACATTATTACTTTCACTAAAGAAAAGACTTAAGGGGAAAAAACAATAATTCAAAGTACATAAAAAAATTTGATCTTCAAAATCCTTTCAAAAAGTCTTCTCTAATATCAATGTTATCACATGATATTATCATTGAGTCCTTTATTCAATAGAAAAATAATATGAAGATGCATGAAATCCATATTCATTGATTATGGATTGTTACAGGTTTTTTGGCACTTCTTTAAAAGTCCATTATGTTATGACAATTCAAAAAATATATTAAAAAAATCCATACAATGTGATTATAGTATATATATCATTGTAGTGTTGAGTCCTTTATTAACTTAATTATTTATATTTAATCACATGGCCCATCACAAATTTCAAAATCTTGCAAAAATTGCCTTGTGACAACATTTTATGAATAGTTTAATGTGCTTTCACCCTACCACAATGTCTTGCACCCCAAGCCACATTGTCCTAGCCCCCATGTAGCTTAAAGTTTTTGTGTTAAGCCATATGTAAAATTTCAATTTAAAACAAGGTGAACCATAGGTTGCTCAAACCTATGGTAAAAGAATCTTTTAAGCTTTGACCTTTCATAACCTAAAGTTTTTACTTTGGGTTCCATATATGGAATTATAATAAAGTTACTACACCTTGGAACCCTAAGCAGCCTAAAGTCATTTTGTTCAAGGCCCCTTGCCACCATGTCTTGCACCTTGGGCCATTTCATCCTAGCCCCCATGTGGTTTACAGTCTTTGTTTTAGGTCATATATAGAATACCAATCTAACACACAATACACCATAGGTTGCCTAGACCTATGGCAATAAAATATTCTAGGCTTTGGCCACATGCCCAAGTCAAGATTCCATGTCATGGGTTCCTACCACATGAAATCTTTTTAGTTTTTACCTTAGGCCAAGCCAAGATTCCAAATTTTAATTTACCCAAAGGTCAAAGCATGGTTGGGGTACCGAAAAGGATCGTTTCCTCACTACAACAAAAAATGTCCATGTACGCCAAATGATTTCAATAGATTTTGAGTGCATTCATTAGTCTTAGTAAAGAAGGACTAGTTGGAAAGTGAATTGATTGGTTTAGTGAATGGGGACTAATGAACTGCACCCACATTTTATAGTAGTGTTTTTTATATCTAGTGGACACCTTCACTTAAAACATGTTATAATTTAATGGCACATTCATATTAAAAGTTTGATTTTCTTCATAGATACATTATTAAGGTACATACTATTCTATGCATAGCATGTCAAATTTGGACAAATTTCAAGATTTGTACCAAATCTTGGAAAAAATCCACAACTTTGTCTTTTGAAAAAAAAAGTTCAAAGACTCATAAAAAATGTCTAAGAAAATTTTTGTGGTTCAAGATTCTTACCACAAACACCTTAAGTACTAATGTACATAAAATGTATCAATGTGACAAAAACCAAATGCCCTATTACAATGTAGAAAGTTTCAAAAAATGGAATTTTTGATAATTTTGGGCCATTAATAAAACATGGCCCACATTGGATAAATTTTACTATTTTTATTTTCATAAGTGAAAACAATAGATATTCTAAATGCTTATATTAAATTTGGAACAAAATTATTTTATTTGACATGAAAAAAGAAGAGGGAAATCTAAGACAAATCATAGGAAAAGTGAAGAAAAACATGAATTTGAGTGTTTTAAGAGTGAGTCCTTAGTGTTCCAACGAGGGTACCCCAACCATGCTTTGACCCCCAACAACTTCCATGGCCTTTTTGCAATTGTCCCAACCCCCATGTAATCCAAGGTCATTTTGTCTTTATAGGCACAATGACACCATTTCTCAAGCCCCTAGGCCACCTTGTTTTAGCCCCCCACATAGCCTAAAGTCAAGTTGTGTTAGGTCCCAACCACCCTACCTCACATCACCATATCTACAAAAGACCAAAAGAGCCATATTCATACATGACTTCAACTTTAGGCCATATTATTAAATAACATTTCAACCTTAAGTCAAAGTGTTAAAAAAGATTCCAATCCTAAGTCAAAATGCCAAAAAAGATTCTAAACCTAGGCCATATTATGCCAAAAAAATTATAACCAAGTAAGTGAATATGGCCAAAAGTTATCCCAATTTAAGCCAATATGCATATGCAAAACTAGTTTTGTCTAGTTGGGATAAATACTTTTGGCTTCTAGTTTAATATTAAGCCAATATACATGTAGGTTTTGCAAGAACATCTCCATTTTTACCATAAAGGCTATTGTCATATTGCAACTGTTTCACACATCTAGTTGGCAAGTTGGCTTAAGGTTAAAGTCATGTACCAATATGGCAATGGAGGTATTGCAAAAACTCTCCAACATCTATTTTATTCCCTCTTCACACCTTAAATGAAAATAAAATGTTAACCTTGCATGCGAGTATTGCTTTTGAGGTACCTTACAAACTTGGGGCCTCAATGCTAGTATTGCCATATTGATAGAAAATTCAATGCATATTGTTGAATGACATGATGTCTTTATCAAGTGAAATGAAACACAAAGCTCATTTTGGAGACACATTTGTGAAGTTACAAACTTTGAAATAACCATATTTTCCTTAAGCTTCAAACCCTAAAGTCATGTTCATTTCTTTATTCTTCTTCTTCATATGGATACATATTTTTTGTGTTGAATTCAGGTATTGCACCAACTGCCCACAAACCAATCAATTTTACATTTTTTTGATGCGGGTATTGCATGACTCGCCCACAAATCTAGATGATATCTTGTGGCTCAATGCAACTATTGCATGAACCATTGAAAAACCAACCCATATTTCCTTTTTTATGCAAGTATATCATGATTCGCCCACAAATCCAAATAATATTTTGTGGTTTCAACACTTGCAACTTCAACCTTTCATTCATAACATATTACTAAATTAAATGCAAGTGTTGCATGTTCTACCCAAAATCCCAATACAAATTTTATGACCTTCCTTTGGGTATTGCAATGGGCATCATTGGACATGGGGTTTATTATTCATATGTGGGTATTGCCCAAAAACCCTTGTTCTCCTTAAGATTTTATACATTGAATAGAGTTATCCATAAAATAACCTTGTTTTCACCTTATTTTTGGGCCTCCTTTTGCCTCATATCCCCTCTTTCAATGGTATCTGCAAAATAAAAATATTTTAAAAAATCTCAATATGAAATATTGCAACTCAATGTGAAATGCTGAAATTTAACATTTAATGCATGAGGTTTGAAAGTAATTATAGTGGTTGTATAATTAGCAGCAATGAAAATATATGTAGCAACAATGTAGGTGCTTAGGAAAAAGGAAAGACAAGATGAAACTCAATTTACCACCAAAATTGATGGTTTTTTGAATTTCATCCCTCGTTGAAGGCTAATGTATTTTTTTGCAGGTTTTTTTATAATCTCAACTTATGTATGACCTAACTCAAGGTTCTAGTGTTGCGTTTTTCTTACTTAATGGATAACTTTAATGTCCTAAAATTATGCACTATGCCACAAAAAAAACACATGTAACATTAAGATGGCAAAATTGAAGCATTGCATTAATGCATTACTTTGTGAGTAACATATGCACACCATATAGTTTACATATTATGGTATGAAATATCTATCTATTTAAGTCATTTTTAAAAAATCATCCAACAATACTCTTTCTTTTTGGAATACTTTTAAAATTGTCATCTTCTTTAATTTCTTTTTGTCTTCTCATTAATTTTTCTTCTATTTTTCTTTTGAAAACATTTTTCTTCTTCTTGAAAGAAAAAAATGAATACCAAAGATTTTCATTTTCAATTTTTCTTCTTCTTCTAGTTTTTCTTTTCTCCCTTTTTTTCTTCTATTTTTTTGTTAAATTCTTCTTTCTTTCTTCTTCAAATTTTTTTCCTTTCAATTTCTTCTTATATATTATTATTATTATTATTATTATTATTATTCTCCTTCTTTCTTTTTTTTCACTATTTTTTTTCTTTTTTTCAATATTTCAAGTTTTTCTTATTTATCTCCTCTTTATTTTTTTTCATCCTTTTGGATGGATACTTTGTGCCTCACACCAAAATTCCCAACAACAGTTAGCATTTTGTCTTTTGATGCAAGTATTGCATTACTTGCTTAGAAAACCAATTACTATTTTTGTGGATCAATGTAAGTATTACATTACGAACTCAAATGTTATTATGCAAGGATTGTAGTATCAACCCAAAAAACCCCATTGCATATTGTTTTGGAGGTAAGTATTGCATGACTCACCCACAAACTTGCTAAAAACATTTCAATTGACTTTTCCAAACCTAGTATTAATCTACTTACATTATTCTATTTCTTTTTTTGTTTTCTTAAATTTATTCTACCAATATTTTCTTTTTCTCCTCTAAATCAAGTTTTACTTTTTTTTTTGGTTTCAATATGCTTTCAATTTCTCTTTCCATTTTTTTTTACCTCCTCCTAAATTAATTCTATTTTTTATATTCTTGGTCTTCCTTCTTTTTTTTCTCATTTTCTTTTTCTTATTTTGAATGGTTTCTTTTCCCTTTTATTTTTCTTCTTCTATTTTTGTTTCCTTCAATTTGTCCTTCTAAATTATGTTTCTTCCTCTTTTCCTTCTTTATTTTCCTTGACAATTTTTTATTCCTAGACCATGCAAAACAACATTATAAGATTTTATGTCACAATCATAATGCAATTGAAATGCATATATGGAATATGTTTAACATAAGTATGCAATGTGCTTTTGATGGACTTACCAACTATTGTTAGAAACTTTGGTCAATGGTGCATTGTCTTGTATTTTCTTAGCATCCACATTTGGTCCCAACAATAATGGATCATTGTTTTGTTGAATGTATACAAAGAAAACATTCTCAAAACTTGCACATTCAAATATTTCATCACTACAAACCATGGTTCCTATTCCCCTTGACATCTTGAATCACAATAAAATTGTGTTTCTCCCTTGTTTTCATGATTCTTTCTCAATAACTTGCCATTTTTTAAAATGTGGATATTTCATAGCCCACCCATAAATCCAACCAACATTTAGTGGCATGATGTGGGTATTGCAATATCAATATCTATCCATCAAGCTAGCTCCAAGGCAACATGAGATATGTCATTTGACAACTTGCACCCCCATGACCTTGACATGTCCAAATGACCCAAGTTTGTCAACCAACTTTTAATTGGTGGCACTTCCAATAACAAATTATTATGTGAACAAACTTGAACTATATAATTTTCTTCTATATCCATATTGAATCCTTTGGAACAAAATCATTCTACCATATTAGCTATTGAACTAATGCCACTTCCTCCATACAAGTTCACAATCTCAACCTTATAACCATATTATTTCTTCTCAATCCTAATGTATTGTCTCTCCATAGTGAATACATGCAATACCTCTTGCTTACACTACCACATGGTGGCTAGGAGTATCAAAAATAACTATCCATCAAATAAGGGTTTGGTAATTGCTAACTCAAAAAGAAAAGATGCAAGAATTCTACAATGGTCCATCACAAGCTTCCGATCCACTTCCAACCTTCTCCAAGTATACATTTTGCATATTACAAGTAAAGTTCCTTCACCAAATCATTCATAAGATATATAAAGTTTATATCTTCAAACATCAAAGTTTCAAAGGGAAATTGTGTTGCATGCTAGATTATCAATTGAATTGCACCATGCCATTCCTCTTTCTATTATGAAATGGTGTATGATAATATATTAACTTAATTGTAATTACATTTTTTTTAATGGTTATGCCATTATCAACATTTCACTATCAATTTGTTTTCATCTTTCACATTCAAGATGAATATGGGTACTTCCAAACACCATGGGCCAACCAACATGACACTTACTAATTTTGGTTCATGGATGTTAACAATGTAGCATATATCAAGCTTAATGACCAGTTGGAAGGCCAAGACTTTGTTTGTATTAACAATGTCATTCATCACATAATTGACCAAACATGACACTTGACCAATCAATTTCTTTCATTTATAAATTCTACCCATTACAAGATGAGGATTGGAATAAAGGTTTTAGATATAAAAACTTATCACATGTAATTTCACAAACCAAATAAACACCTTGTTTGTTTTGGTGAACCACTTTTTTTGCTTATGATTCGAGAACTTTCTCTTATCTTGTTTGATAAGTTAATATCATGGAAACCCTTGTCCCTAGCTCGCAAGCTATGTTAAAAGCCCAATCCAACTTGATTAATTTTGTAAAATAACACCACAAAGTATTTTTTCTTGAAGTTGGTTTGGCCCACTTTCTAAAGTAGTATTAAAAACCATTGTACTACTCTCAAATATTGTGTTCTATGTAGCCTAAGTTGGTATAAGCCAATTTGTAATTCCTAAATCATGTTTAACTATTATCATATTAAGAAAACAATATGATTGGTTTCAAGCAAAAATGACTTTAACTTTATACATACCCTTTCTGCTTTTGATGACTTCCTTGGGGTTCATTATCAATTGGATACACATCTTCCATTAAAAATGGCACCCCTTCCTTGGCCATTGATGGGCTATTAAAGACATTAAATTGATCCAATGAACTTCAAATTGCACTTTCTTTATTTACAACTTTTGAACCTTTGACTTCCCCAATGATAAACCAAGTCTTTAATTAATGGACCACACCATCAAAAGGTGTTCAATTTTTGTCAAGTTTTTCATTTCACATTTTTATTTCAATACATCATTGCAAAACTATGACACACATAGGTTGATATGTTGTAAAAGGTAGGTGGGTAGGTATGTAGGTAGGTTGTAAAACTATACATGGGAGGTAGGAGGTAGGCACCTAATATTTATATATAATAGGCTAGCCTATTACCTAGCATAAAATGTCCTATTTGACCAAAGAATAATGGTCATTTTGATTAATGATGTCAATTTCTTTTGTTCAACTTGAGTAAAACCCATTATCCATTTTGATTAATGATATTAATTTTTTATGTTCAACTTGACTAGATGTCCCACTTGACTAATACCCATTGACTATTTTGACTAGGGTTGTCCAACTTGACTAGATGTATTTATAAAATAGGTCATTCTAATCAAATTGATTGATCAAACAATATACGCCTCATGCCTCTAGTCAAAATGTACATATTCACTAATAAAAAAGAACGAGGTAATCAACTTGAAAAGCTTGAAAAACTAAGAATTCTAGTCGTGAATTGACTTAAGATTTATCATAAAGTATTTTGGTGTTTAGTTTGCTCATACTTAAAGAGACATTTTGCTTATTAGATAGATCACACCTTATCCATTCTATGGGATTTCAGCTTTATGGGCAATAAGCCTACGTTTATTCCAGCAAATGAAGGTCTACAAATTTCTTGATGGATAGATAATCCTACTATGGATGACAATATCTATCAACACCTCATTGGGAAGTTGATGTTTTTAACTCACAGCTATTTGGATCTTTTATTTTTTGTCACCCTCTTCAATCATTACATGTAGCAACCCCAAAAATGTCTTCACTTAGTTACCTTGTGTGGAATTTTACATTATCTTTGTCATTACCCCTCCTATGACATTTATTTCTTTAATGGGTCCAAGCCAAAGTACTTTAGGTATACTCTTATGCAAACTATGATATTTATTTCAATGATCGCATCTCGATTGGCATATACATTTTTACACTTGGATTTGCACCAATTTCTTAGAGTTGCAATTAGAAACAATCCACCACTAGTTGCTTTAGTTGTGAATTAGAATACCATGCACTTTCTAATTGCACATGTGAGGCTTTTTGGACTCATAGATTACTTGTAGAAATGGGCTGCTCTGTGATTGGGCCAACTCCACTTGGTATGGATAATCAAAGTGTAATTAAACTTGCACAAAATCATGCATTTCATGATAAGACCAAACATTTGAAGTTGATTAGCATTGAAACTGCCTTCAAAGTGTAATGAAACAAGTAGCTAGTAAATTTGTTTGTATGAGCTCTTTGGGGAGTTGGAATATTTTGAGAAATAATAAATTGATAGCCCAAAGTATTACAATTTATTGGCAGTGTTGTAATTTGGTAATCGGCATGCAGATTCATGATTGGTAGTTGTGACCAATGTTTGGCACGAACTGTGGCTACTACGCAGTGTTCTTTTAAAGAATTTTCTGTTTGTAGCCAAAGTGGCCACCACCCATAGGAAGATGTAGAAGAAGAGGCTATCATCCCTAGGAAGATTTAGCCAAATCTGGCTATAAATAAAGAATGAGTTTAAAATCTTTAATAATCTTTCTATATTTCTGGTTACATGCTGAAAACCAAATGCAGGAATTTGAAGATTTTTACCAAATTTTTCCTAACCTCTGGTGATTGAAATCCTTGAAAATCATTTAAATTTCAAATTTTCAAAAAAGTATTTCGCTTTTTGGCAAAATGTCACCAGTAAAAAAAAGCCTTTTAGCATGTGTCAATACCACCCAATGGATTCACATTTTCATGGCTTGCAATTTGTTAGAGCCAGTCCAACTTCCTGTCCAGCAGGACCACTAGAAAAATTAAAGTCCAAATTCATTTGTAATCACATAGCCATTTGCATCATCTATTGATTCATTCACTCAATCAGATCATGCTTTGTATCATGTATTGTTTCATTCAACCAATCACATCATCACAGTTTCATGAGTTGGAAATTAGTAACCTTCCATATTCTTGTGGGGAGCAAGATGCCTGATTTGGAACATCCTTGTATGATCATTTGTGGAAAATGCCAAGGAATAAAAACATCCCACAACATTACGAAAAGAGTGTGCTTTTGAGAAAAAGCCTGCAAACCCAAGTCCCAGCAATCATAATCTGAATAGCCATGTCATATTGAACTAATATTTCATTACTAACGTCAAGATGTTGGACATTAAAAATACAGAAAATGGGAAATAAATGGATATAGTTAATTTGTGAATTGAGTGTCACCACATGCCTCTCCACCTTCTAAGGCTATTATTTGCATGTGAATGGTGGTTTTTTTTTCTGAACATATATATATATATATATATATATTCACCATGTAAAAGGCAATGTGATTGCCCAAACTCTCCCCAACATTGGCCCAAAAATAAACATCGATCACATCGACTCATTGACCATGTTACCATTAATTTTTTATAACGAGCTGGTTATGATAGGTATAATGCTAGATGTTACCTATCATTCATGCTTTCCAATTGATTGGTTGGGGTGTCTCCCAAGTTCAGAATTTTATGTTGCATTGAGATGTGCAAAAACTCCTTTGGAACCATAACTTTAACCTTACCACTAAGCAATGTTTAATCTTTTCCAATTTGTTGATGTAATGGAAGCATAGAGTTTTTTTTTTTCAATTTTCTGATGTTGCATCTTTGGCTAGCAGCCCAAGAGGGATTTAGCATTAAATGGCGACCTTTCTAAATAATAAAAAAAGTTAGTTAAAAGAATGCTACCAAACTAAAATCAAAGTCCAAATGTGGTGAAAATTTTAATTGTTTTAAAAAAAATTGGTAATTTTTTTCAGAAAGAATGCGAATATTGTGACAGAATGTTGATTTTTTTAATTATTATTTTTCGCATTTTGGCGAAATTTTGCACCAAAAAAATAAAATGCTGAGCAGAGGTGGCAATCATCCATAAGTTGATTTAACCATATTTGGCTATTAAAAATATGAAAGTAAATAATCTAAGCATCCTTCTATATTTTTGGCTATCTAGCCTATTGGAACATAATATAGAATCAGGCAATTTTTAGAAAATAAATAGAATTCTTTTTCAACATTTGATGACTTAATAAACACTGAGATGTGAAAACTGAAAACCAGCCTCCTTTCAGAACCAGTACTTGAGAGTTGAACCTTTCCTTCACATCTACCAATCTCTTCATCAATTTGCAGGGCGAGCAAAGATAGTGTGGCATAAATTGAACTGCCTAAAACCTACTCAAAATTGAATCAATAAGCATGATATTATTGAGCTAAGAAATTGAACTATTCCTTCACTAGAAACCTACAGTTAGTCTCCTTTTGGAGCTGCCTCGGATGTTCGACTCTTTGCCAAATTGTGATCCATACTCATGTAATTGTGATCTATAATTCATCCTGTCTGCATGGAAGATGCATACTTGCCAACTCTGGAGTTGAGATTCTGTCTTTGTCTCGTTTGGAAGTTAGAAATGCATGTCAGAATAGCAAGCATATGTACTATAGTGTAGTATGATGACCATTGACAGTTTTTTTTCTGCTTATGAGAGAATCTTGTGCCTGTTGGATTCAGTAATGTGTTGAGCATAGGAATCAAAACAGACCTTTGAGACAACAGTAATCTTGTTTTGGGGTCCAGTTCTTGGAATGTTAGGAGGCTTGGGGGAATTTGAGTGGCAGGTTTATGGATTTTCATGTTCCGATTATGGTGGGATTGGATGGGGTGTCTCCAGGTGCAGCAGGATGGATGGGGTTACCAAAACCCAAGAGTGTTGGCCAAGTCAGGATGGGGGGAGTTAGTTGCATTCTTTCCAGATGGTCATAACTTCAAGCCTGAGGTGAATTACTACCCTGGCAATGAGGTTAAGAGTGCTATCATACCCATAACTCCAACTAGAGCATATTGGTTTGTTTGCTAGAATGATTGGTCCTCAGGTCCCCTTCCCTCTTGAATGATCTCCAACAAGCACACTCTTGTGATATGTGATGTTCAAGCTCTTTTTCTTTAGTTGATTATGCCAGAGTCCTTTTGCCTAAGGTTGGTTGGGTGGCAGGTTCGTCAAAGGATCTGACATTGTTCAAGGTGGAAACCCTGAAAGACATACATGGATGGTCTTGTGCAACCTTTCTATGCATAGAGAACACATCAATAGAGAACATGGTCAGTAACTCACTCAGATATAGCATAAATTCACATGAGAGCTCATCACAAGTATGTGATGGGGTAACACTTGCTGGTGATGCTTCCCACCCATTAACTCCAAACATTGGACAAGGGGCTTGTTGTACCTTGGAAGATGCAATGTTCTTTGGCAAAAGCTTTTTGCAGCATTGAACCTGAATGCAGAAATGAAGACAAAAACATCAACCATGAACTTTGTTGATGAAGAGGGAAATCTCCAACAAAGGATTGACACTGCCTTTCTTGAATTTCAAAGAGTGACATCCTGAAACACATCCACTTGCAGTGGAGGCATATAAAGTTGGAATGCTTGTGCAATCAAGGTGGTCTGTGATATGCTTCTTATGAAACTGGTTATTAATAGCCAACATAAACTGCAAAACAATTCTCCAACACACCATGTTTGGTGTTGGTAAGCTCCCAACAATTGACTCAAAGCCTATTTAGACTTCATGCAGCACAAACTGCAAAGAAAATCACCAATGTGAATGTTATCACACAGGATTCTGCTCTGCTACACATGCCTGATATTTACTAAATACATGCAGGATTCCTCAAACTAGAAATATGTAACCATCCATTCACTTGTAATACTTTCCTTGCAGGATTGCAAAAAACTGTAGCAGCAAAAACTGTCTTTAAAGAATAACTAATAAATAGCTTTTTGAACTTGTTCTTTAAGATATTCAGATATATAGCACTAGTATCAGCAAAGAAGAATTTGATATACCCATACCAACAATGGCTACAACAGCAATAAAAATAAGGTCAAAATTCTCTTCTGCACAATATGCAGCGTATTTTTAAGTGATTTGCTAGTCAACAGCATTTTCCTAAGGCCAGATTGGAATCCAAGGATTTTCTTCAGCTGCAAAAAGTTTCAAGATCTTCAGGTGGCACAGATGCACAAGCTCATACATGCATGTGTGAAGTGGGTTGGAACTACACATGGAACATGGATGTATGAAAAACCACATTGATCACCTTTTTGTCTGGACAAAAGGATCATGCTCAATGAAAAGCCAAGCCACCAAGTCAATTTTAACATGGTAATTTCAAGATAGGTTGGAATTTCGTTGAGCAACCCCACATGTTGGACACGGAAAACAAGGTCCAGTGAGTATGTCGTTGTGACTGACCTCTGAAGTGTTGAGCATTCACTCCCACCCATGTAGTTCTGTTGACTTTGATTTGCTGGGTGACTTCTGCCTGATGTCATCAAGCAGGTCCAGCATTAAACATAGAGATCTGCAACAGCAGAGATAAGAAACCAGATGACTAGAGAGGAGATGGATGGGGGTCATACTTCTGGGCCCCACCCACTCTCCAGGCCATCAACTGCAACTCCAAAGGAAGAGGACCAGCCAATGGCAGTGTTCTATGGTCATCTTCCAGTCCCCAATACAGTGTCACTAGAAACTCCTCATTTTCCAGGCTATACATATACATTGCTTGCTCCTCCTGCAAAAAAAAGAAAACCACCAGTTTTTTGGTACTAGCAAGGTTGTTTCAACCAGGAAAATAATAGGTATTGATAACAGTTGCCTGAACAGGTCCACTACTATCTAGATAATAACTGGAATCCTGGCCACTGTTACTAATGATCAGATTGATAGCTTGGTAGATGCCAAGCATTTCTGGACACTGTAAAACAAACAGACATGTGTTCAGCAACCCAATCTTCCCCCCAAAATACTTAGAAGTCAAGTACCTCAGGCCAGGAGCAAAAGTCACTTGGGCAGGCTTGCATTATTTCAGCAGCTGCCTGTCCTGCACACCATGCCACCACTTCAACTCCAGCATCTTCTGCAGAATCATAAAAAACTGTCCTCAACATGAACTCTGGAACAGCTTCACGGTCATCACAGGGGCCACCACAGAAGCTACACATCAATGAATTCAATTGCTGGAAGGCCCTGCCGCATCGTGCATGTGAAGTTCGCACCTGCACATCCTCTGGACCCAGCTTGCCTATACGTACTCTGCACACCTGTCCAGGCCAGGATTTCAAAGTGTACCCAAACACTAAGCAAATTCCAGATTTCCCCACTTAGTTCCCAATCCACCTAGTTATCTGCTTGAGGCCTGGTAAGGGTAGGCATAGTAGTTTGACTTTCACTGGTGCCAACTAGCATATGCCTAGAAAGGTTTCAACATAACTACAAAAAGCTTACATGGGAAGTTGAAGAGGTAGAAGAGAGTGAGGACAGTGGAAGAATTTGGTGCAATGATGGTGATGATAACAGGGCAGGGAGCTGTGTTATATTGACCAGCATTGCTTCTGTGTCCTTCTCCAGCCACTGGCCCTCCACCCTAAGAACCCCTCAAAAGTCCAAGCACAGCTACACCAGCATCAGTGTGGACCTAAAAACAGTATCATGTAATTAGACCCATAGTTTCTTGCAACACTGTAAATGGCTTGCATCTGTTGAAGTGTTCGGCAGTTAATAAATTGGATTGGTATCATCCCTCTTTTTCTTTATACTGAAGTTGGCCCATGTCTTCAGAACTTATATACAGGATTTGGGGTCATGCCTGTAGGAATTACAATAAAGAAAACACAAAAGACAATACATCACATGTCAAAAATGGATAATGGATCATAGGCAGACCTGCCATCGCCACCAACAATGGTGGTCAGACCTGTCAGAAAAATCACATGACCCACAAAGACCTTTCCAGCAGACCTGCAGCAAAGCCACATGAATTGACTTATCTCTTCAAAGTGCTTTCCCTCTATCATTCAACATACTGTCAAAGCAGCAGAGACGGCCAAGATTAGCAAACAAAGTCAAGAAAAGATAAGTACCAGCGCTCATTAAAGTGCAGCTTCACATCCACAAAACCTGTTGGATCTTGGAGCCTTAAGAAGAATGTCCGGTTACTATGTTCTTTCTGCTCCTCATTACTCTTCACAGCTGGTGCTCCAACTGCCCAAGTGACATGTGCATAGAGTGCCACATGTGACATCCTTGGCTGCAAATGCCCAATTAGCAACTGCAAAAACAAGGCCAATGAGAAAGAAGTCACCTAAAGCAATTGGTAACTTAACATCAGGGTCTTAAACAGCTGCTGACTTTGCCTCATTACTACACATCCACTAAGGCTAAAATCTGTACTGATACAAACAAACACGCCAACTACTATATCAAATTGATGCAATGATCAGGGTGTACTACGCATCAACAGTAAGTTTTCCACCACAGATATCACCCCACCTTAACACTGGATTGTGGAGGAACTTTAAGCCAATATTGCTGTCACAGAAAATCCAGTTACAGAAGTGCAAAAGGTCTCAAATGATTACCACTAAGACCAGGAACATACCCGATATGGAAAATTGTTGAAGTCAACAGAACCTTGAGAATCACGGGGAAGCATAACTTGTGACATGAACACACTTTGGTTCTCGTCTTCTCTAGGGCCACAACCTGCCAGCTGCTCTGTCCTATGCTTTGCCCATTTGTTCACAGATTGAGAGCTGCCAACTGTCACCTTCAAGACAAGCCCAAACTCATGTTCATGGCTAGAATTGTAGTATACATGCCACTTGTTGTAAGTACTGTATCTGCTTGACCAGTCAAAGATAGCAAGCTTCACCAAACAAACCCCCAAAACTTAACATGGATACCTGCAGATCCAAAACATGTGTGGGATCAGGGATCCCCAGGGATCCCACAGTACTTGAAATCCTATAGGAATACATATTTCAATGAAGGTTCAAACAGTATGATACCTGCTCCTCACGGGGAACATATGGAAGTGTATAGAGGTGGGTAACACTGCCATACTGCAGGCAAATGGGAGCACCACTTTGAAGTCCACAGTCCCAACCTGTTGCAATAAATGGACGCTCAAGTGCAACCATGCTCCCTTCACTGTCCTCTCTCAACCCAAAAACACAAGGCAAAAGTATCAATAGATCTGAACATCACACTCACTCTCAGAAAATGCTGCTTCTTTATGCTATGCATAGTGAACATACCTCAAAAGACTAGAGATTGAAATCTGGTCATCCCACAGCACCAGTGGTAAAGAATCCCCAGTGTCATCACATAGGGTGATTACTTGATGTTTAACATGGTTGTGCTGCCCTTCCACTGTCACCTCCCCTTTCCTATCCAACCTGTCCACTCCCAGCCATATATCCTCATCCATTTGCAGGAGTGGCAAATGCTATCTCACAAACTGGAAAAAAATCACCTCTCAGTATTTTGCTATGTTTGGGTTGGGAGGAAGCTCTCAAGAAAACACCAGCAACACAGGCAATTCAATGGCAATTTGAATGTAGTGTAAGACACAAACCTGGCATAGAAGCAAAACTCAAGGTTGGACTCAGCTAGATCAAGCGGTATGTTTGCAAAGGTGTCAGAGCAGAACTTGGCACCCAGCAGCATTGCATCGTCCTCTTGTTCCTGTGCATGGTGACAAAAACCCCACTCTTCAATGCTAATGGTCAAAGAGAAGATATGACTGCAACCTAACATAATGTGCCTTGGATGCCATGAACTTGATATAGAAAACAATAGCATAAAATACAACTGAAAGAATCAGTAGTATTTGGGTTCAAAAAGTTCAAAAGAAAACTGGCTCTGGTTGCTTGAAAATCTCTAACTCTCATACCAGCTAGTTTCCACAATGCCAATCACACAAGCAATAACTCCAATGTAATCTTGGTCATAAATCAGAAAGTTGTTTCATGAAAGCTCAATTACACTAAAAAGTTTGTTCATCTCACAGAGCATTTTATGAGTGATTGCGCTGCCAGAGCAACTCAACATAGACCTGATTGGTGACATGACTCTTGACCAACAGCAGCATCCAATAGGTGTACACCATGGAGACCAACACATTCTTGACATTTAGGTCTTAATTCAAAGTGATGTAAGGGTAAGCGCCCTCTGGATGGGTGCGTGGGCCAGGAGCAGAGCTCAAGAACTCCACAAAGAAAAACCCATCTCAGACAGTTATTGCTTTACTGCACAGACGGGAGTTTCCATATAAATTACATGATCAATTCAGAGCTCAGAAACTCCAGAAAGAAGTAACCATCTCAGCCTGTTATTGCTTACTGCACGGATGGGAGTTTTGGTATCAGTCAGATAACAAATTCTGACAGAAACACATTCCTTGCTTCTGTCCAGCTACAATTGTTCCAAAATTGCATGATAGGTACTCCTCAAACCAGGTTGGCACCCAGTTGATGATAGCCACCCAACATGACTAGGGTCACCTAGCTGCAAGTTCATGTAGGAGTCCAACCAATGCAAACCTCATCCAGCAGAATCACTAGGAACTCAGTTGGAAGAAGGCGGGGCTGTGCCAACCCAGGAGCTGATCGCAGGTGGCAGCCTGCCAACCGTATCTCGCGGCCAGTCTTGAGAATGGCATTATTGGGTTCAATCAGGTCATAAAATCTGCAATCATTGCAAACTCCCAAGAGACTTAAAATGCCAAATCCTTATCAGCTACATCCTTCAACCCCAATACGCACTGACTGGAGGGGAAGACATGAAGCAAAGATCCCATATATGCCATGATTATGGTTCATAGCACAGAAACAACAAACCAACACTGGAAGGGGTGGAAAAAAAAATAATTTAATTACTTGCGGTGAAGATACAAATCAATGGTGCTTGAGCTCCATGTGTCACCAAGTGTCAACACATAGCTGCTCGTTCCTGCAGTACCCAAATCAAACCAAATCTATCTGAAATTGAACAGAAACAAACCCAAAAAAACACCTTGAGTTCATTTAGTGTCAGACCATCATCACCCTCATCACAAAAACCAGAGAAGGAGCTCATCACAAAAACCAGAGAAGGAGCTGCCATGACTACAACCCACTGACTTCATATGCTCCTAACAGTGGGTGCAGATAAAGTATATAAATAATCCACCCAAAATTTCAGGCAAACTAATACACAAACAAAATCTGCATCCTAAGCTTCCATCATGTTTCTGGAAGCAACACGAAGACTCAATTGATCATGCTGTTGGCTAGCACTCAAGAGACATGGCTACAACACTGGCAACCAGTTTTACATGGCCACAGGTGCTCATACGTGAAGAATGCATCCCTTGATGTTCATCCATATGATATCTGAATGTAGCACATGATGTCAGATGTGGCTTTCCATGGAAAGCACCTGCAAGATATAAAGCAAGGGATGGGTTTTTCCAGAAGGATGATGTGAAGGTAGATACAGATACAGAGAGAGAGAGAGAGAGAGAGGGAGAGAGAGCTGTACCTGGCAGGAGGTGTACAGAAAGGATGACAACCTGTAGCACAGAGTCCAGAGAAACAAACTTCTTCTCATGAATGGAGTCAATGGTGACCATATTTGGCAGCCGTGGAAGCTGCTGTTGCTTTTGTTGCTGGTCCAGTACTGTTGTCAAGGAGCTTCTTATTGCTGCACCACCATTCTTGTCACCAGTTTTCCAGCCATTCCCTAATCTCTCCTTTTCTTGTGCATCCTGCAACAGCAGACAAACAAACAAAAGTGTGCATTTTGTCAGTCACCAAAGGAAGGAAGGAAGGAAGGAAGCAAGCGACCCACCTCTTTCTACACAGGAAAGTGCACAGGAAAGAAAGAAAGGAGAGCAAAGAACCCAGAAAACCAACCTGGAAGAGATCAGAGAGTAGAATTGCAGGAGTGACGCCACTGGGGTAAGCACTGCAGCACGACAGCAATCGCATGCACACCCATGCCCAGCTGGGTTCCTGCTGATGCTGCTGCTGCTTCCTCTTCTTCTCCTGCTGCAGCTGCAGCTGTTGTTGCTGATGTAGGAGGAGAGTGGCTCGCGCTTCCTCCACCAGGCGGATGAAGACATCGTCCACCTCCATTGCCACCAAAAGGATTTGCTGCGCTTCCCTCCTCTCTCTCTCTGGTTCTCTTGTTCTAGGGTTGTCTCTCTCGCTCTCTGGATCTGTGAAAATCTTGTTTTGGGTTTGTACTTTGCACACTAGATTTGCGGCGACGTAGTGACCCTCATTGTTGTTCGATTCTTCTCTCTACCCTAATCTTGCAGCAAGTCTTGAGCAGCGAAGAATTAATAAAATTTCTCCTATGATCTAAAGGTATGATGATGATGCTGCGGAAAGAGCTCGCGCACAATAACAGGAGAATCTTTTGGCTATGTCGTATGTCGATCTAAGAGCTCGACGACATATGCAACAGTTGCGCTGCTTCTTCCCAAATGCAGGTGCTGCTGCATTCCAGCAGCAGCTCCTTGCTACCTCGCAGCATCATCAGTTCTAGCAACTCATCTTCCAAGCTCATCACACTCTCCAAGCAACTGCTGCAAGGGTTTTCTCATAGAGCAGGAGGATCATCATCCCAGGTTAGACTGAAGAAGAAGCAGAAGAGCAGCTCCTCTTCTCCATTTTGCGTTGTTTTTCCAGCATCGGCAACGTCTAGAGAAACGACGACGGCAATGGCGAAAGGAGGATGGGCATCAGAAGCAGCAACGTCAAATGCGTCTTCTAGCGAAGCTTTCTCAATGCCACAAGCGGAGCTCTGCGCCAACGATGCACAGTGTGTGAGTGTGGAGGAATTGGAGGGAGTGGAGGGACTGACGCAGTGGTTGAGGGAGAGGTTGATCTCAGGAGCAGAGCAGCTCAATACATGGGGTACTGCACCAGGGACTAAGCGTGTGGCCAATCTGTGGACTGAGCTTGTTGATGGTGAAATCTCGCTGGAGGATGCTCGACCTCCTAAGCGAACTGTTCATGTTGCCAGTGTGAAGATCAGGAACGAATCTGGGCTGTATCTTGTTGAATCTCACCAGGTATTCTTTGACGCACATTCTCTCTCTCCTCTCCTCAATCCCTGTGGCTTCTTCGTTTCCTGTTGTCAGGATCAGTGACAAGTGTGGATCACAAAGTGGAGATGCCCGAGAAAGAAATTGATGTAGATGTGTGTGTGCGTGTGTGTGTTGGGGATTTTCTTCTCTGGATAAATGCAACCACAATGCAATGGAAATGAATCCTGATCTTCATCTCCTCATCCTCCAGAATTCTTCTTCTTCTTCCATCTTCTTCTTCAGAATTGTTGTTGTTGTTGTTATTGTTGTTGCTCAGAGATCCTCCTCTTCTTCAGAAATCATCAGAAGTCTATCTTCTTCTCATTCTTCTTCTTTGTCCAGAAACTTGTTCTTTTCTTTCTTCCGAAGTCTTCTTCAGAAGTCCCAGTTTCTTCTGAGCTTCTTGTTTCATCATAAGCTCAGTTAGAGTTTGGGGAATGATGGGATGTATGCAACCACAATGCAATGGAATGAAGCCTGAACTTCTTTCCCTCCTTCTCCGGAATTCTTCTTCTTCTTCTTCTTCAGATATCTTCTTCAGAACTCCATATTCTTTTTCCATCAGAAGCTCAATTAGGGTTTGAGGAATGACTGGACAAAAGTCTTCAACTTGCTCTGTTGCAGACAATTTTTTTTGGGTGAAGATGAGGACACCTGGACTAGCTTTTGCTTTCAGTTTCTATTGCCTGGCATCTCTGGTGAAAGCTGAAATCAGAAGTGTTTGCTGCAGTTTATTTGCACAGTTGCATAGGTGCTGCTTGGAATTGAAGTAGTGCGATCTGAAGAAGATGGAAGAGTTCCATGTCTCTGATCTTATTAGTTTTGTAGTCAGATGGTTTCAAGTGAACTGAAATCACTGTGGATAACAGTCACACACATGCAAGGAATCTGTGAGAATATGATGGTTTCCAGACTTGGTAGTATCACTGTAATGGATCAATTGCTGCCTTGAACCTGCAAAGAAAAAAGACCATTCAAATGGTTATCTATGTGGGATGGTGAAGCAAGAGATTGTGGATTGGTTTTAGTACCTGTCAGCAATGGTCTTTTGTAGGGTTTTCTCTCCTGGAGATGGAATGGGTTCTTGTGCAACAAGATGCTTGTGTGTTTCATATTATATCCTTTTAAGGTTTTTGTACTAGAATTGCAGCATTGGTGCACACTCTGCTATATACCAACTCTATGGCTTTGATTACAGAGTTGTATGCTGGGGTCTGTCTCACTTGGGTTGCAGGAAATGAGCGATGGAAGGATACGGCCAAGAAATCGACCTTTATCTGAGAAGATGCGACCTGGAGAAAATGTGGATGATGCATGTAGGCGGGGCATATTTGAGGAGCTTGGGTGTGAATTGGGTGCACCAGAACGAGTCGAAATGCTGCCAGAGTCATACCATCGAGATGAGCAAGAACGTGATTCGTTCTCCTATCCAGGGCTATTGACGCAATATGTTCTCCACACAATGATTGCTGTGGTGAAACATCTTCCTGCAACCGAATTCTCCAGCCAGGAGGATGAAGGAGGAGATCACACCAATGGGGGAGCACTGGTAAATGAATCAGGGAATGGGAACTTGAGTGCACATTCAACAGCTGTTGGTGTGAAAAAACATTTCTGGAAGTGGGTTACAGAAAGTGAGCTAGCTGCAATCATGGCAAAATTCTAGTTGGTTTTCTCAGCTGGTTATTTCTGCACTGTCTTGTGCCAGGGTCTTTTTGCCTTTTGTTTCTGTTGTGCTCTTTGTATAATGAGGAATTTAAAGGTGTGTTTGTAAGATGTGCAATACAGAGTCTCACTTTGAGCTTCTGATATCTTGTACCACAGGTGTACAAGGTCTTGAAATGTGACAACCTCATAGTATATAATTAGTTCGCATACTTGTTAGAGATTTGGTTCTCTGAAAGAACCTTCATATTATTGGGAAGCAAACACCCACTTTCAATCTAGAGTGGTGTACGCACTGATGAACTGGTAATTGTTAAGGTTTTCTTGCTATTTCTTTTTCTGTCACAATTTCCTTGACCAGCAATTTTGTTTTCTTCTGCTCTTTTTCCACACATGGATGCACAGTGCTTATGTTTGATACATGTTTAAAGGCTTATAACAAACAAATGAATATCAACTAATTGCCTTTATAACCACTGGTTCTTTATCAGTTCTTTCATGAAAACTGTGGGTTCTTTGAGGTTTCTGAAATAACCAGAACTGGTGGCAATGATGATCTCTTCAGATCTTTGCACCACCCAAAAATAAGATTGTCGTTGTGCAAGCTTCATATCATGTGAAGTGAAATCAAGAGATTTTAGGGTTTAGGCTGGTGTGAAGAGTATAGTTTTACAACTCATCCTAAATGGGTATGATAATAACTAGGGAAGGTTACTTCCAATTTTTTCAAATAATGTGCAAAAAATAAAGAAAGCACTGGAAGAAAAAGCATTTTCTGCTTTGCAACTCAAAATTGTCATTTGTAATTGAAAATCAATTATAAATAATATTTTCCAATTGTAAACAACATTTTTTAAATACAAAAATTAGTTGTAAATGATTTTTTTTTTCTAGTGGTGCAACTAAATAGATAAATAAATATTATAATTCATTTCAATATAAATAAGGTGTTAACAATTGAAATATGAAAATTTATTCAGAATATTTTCAATTTTAATAAAATATTCTCTGAATATTTTATTATATTAACACACCCCTAAGTTCACCTTGAGGTATTGGGTACACTCCCAATATGGCAATAGTGAAAAGAATAAAGAAATATTTGTGAACATGCTCTTTAACTCTTTGCACTAGAAAAAAAGTGTGTGGGAGATCCAAGATGAGATTAGAGCAATGTGATCATCATGGCCACCTTATATAAGTCATTTGCATAAGTCAAATAACGTAAGAGGTTAATACAAATGGAGCCAACTTTGGGTTAGTGACTTGATTTGGATTCACTACACTCACATGGCCCAAATTTGGGAAGCAATTACCACCTTCCTTGTAATATATTCTATGAGTGACAATAGAAGCTACATCAAAATGGTCCCGAGATTTTCAAGTTGTGACTTTTGCAACTTTGTGAGGTATAACTCCCTTCATATGAACTCCAATTGTGAAGCTTCAAATTGCAAAGTTCTAACCTTCAATGAAATCTTTCCATCACCGTGTAACATGTTTTGATTGGAGGTCATTTGACCCACTATTACTTAGGTTTTAATAGTGGACAATCAAATTGTCAATTTGATTTAAGCTTGTTTTTTGTCATAATTTTTAATTATAGTTCCAAATGGAAAATGCAAGTTCATTGTTTATATTGTCACTTCAAGACCTTTCCAATGATTTATTTCAGGCCCAATTTTAACCATGTTTAGTATTTGCACTTTTGTTCCAAAATTTCAAGACCTTTTTTAAGATTTTAAATCCCGAAATGATTTTGGGAATCGTTTCCTTCGCATTTTTTTACATTTGTGGGAGTGTATGTAAACCCAAGACACTCCTTCAATCTACATTTTTTTTCGGTGCCCCAACATTGGTTGTGAACTTAAGGTTAGGGTTGTAATATACATCATATCAAGGACAAAACAAATATATATTTTGGAGAAAACAAACAATAAATTTGACAATAACCATGAACTACACAATTTTATGAACTACACGATTTTATTGTTTGAACAAGACATGATGCAAGGTAAGCATGAAATGGACTAAGAATACAAATGTCACAATCAGTGTTTGCAAAATTGAAGGGTGGTGACTTTCAAACCTTTGTTTATACTATCCAATGGAATCTTCTAGTAAATCATATTAATTTTTTTAAAAAATTCTTGAATGACACCTTTTTAAAACTTTTTTCAATCATTATTTTAATCACATCACTAATCCAAAAGTGAAGTTCAATTCAGTAACCTAAATGATTATGGGACCTTAAAAGCGAAATAACTTCACCCCACCTTAGTCATTTCATTTTGCTTAAAGTTATGTCATTATAAGATCATTATGTAATCATCATGTTTTAGAATTAATTGACATAATTAATTATTAATTGAGGTGATTCACTGTAATAAATGGATTTTTATTGATTTTATTGTTTTAAATACCATAGGCTATTGTACTCTAATTTATACTTTAAGTTATTCTTTTTTATTTTAATTTATTTTTCCCTAATTTATTTAAATTTTTTTTTTTTTACTATTCTACCCTAAACTATTTTTAGTTATTATAAATTATTCCACCCTATGTTTATTCACTTTAAGTTATTTTAAACTATTGAACCTTATATATTTTCGACTATTATAAGTTATTCCACCTTAAATTATTTTAAGTTATTGTATCATAAACTACTTTACGTTATACCCTAGTTTAAGTTTACATAACCTAAAGTAAAATAACTTATAATAGTTTATGGAAAATTAATTTAGAATAATATTAAAAATAATTTAAGGTATAATAGCTTATAATAGCTTCTAGAGTGGAATAATTTAGAATAATCAAACATACTTAATGTAGAATAATTGAAAAATAAATTAACATAAAATAACCTAAAGTAAAATATCTTGAAATAATATAAGGCGAAACAACTTAAAATAATAAAAAATAATTTAATGTAAAATAATTTTAAATAACCTAGGTGGAATAACTTATAACAACAAAAATAAAATAAAATAATTTAAGATCCAATAATTTATAATAGTTGAAAATAGCCTAAGTAGAATAGCCAAGAATAACCTAATGGGCAATAGTTTAAAATAAGTGAATATAGTTCAAGGTGTAATAATTGAAATAATGAATAGTTTAAAGTAAAATAACCCATAATTGCTTAAAATGGAATAGATTAAAATAACTTTAAAATAGCTTAAGGTATAAATTATAATAGTTTAAAATAACAAATGGAATAACAACGAAGAATAAATTAGGGTGGAATAACCTAGAATAATTGAAAATCACCTAGGCTAAAATAATATACAATAGTTTTAAAACATTAAAGCGAAATAAAATATAATAATAAATAAATAAAATAGGGTACAATAATCTAGAGTAACCAAAGGTGGAATAATAAAAAATAATCTTAGGGTAGAATAACCTAAAATAATTTAGGATAGAAAATTTTAGAATAGCTAAAAATAACAAAAAAAAACCTAAAATAATTTATTATAATAAAAAAATATTGAAATAACTTGAAATAACCTAGGGTATATAATAACTTAAAATAACTCAAAATTGCCAAGAATAATCTAGGATAAAATAACCTAAAATAGTTTTGTACAGTAGCTTAAAAAAACCTAGGAATAACCTAAAATCTTAGCTTATGGTAGCCTAAAAATAATTTAAAGGAACCTACATTAATTTAATCAGAATCTAAGACTAACATAAAACCTAATCTATGGTAGGCCACACATATACTTGGATAGTTTAAAATAGGCTACACTAGCTTAAGAATAACCTAAGACTAACTTAGGAACCTAATTTATGGTAATTCACACATATACTTGAATAGCTTAAAATAGGTTACACTAGCTTAAGAATAACCAAAAACTAACTTAGAAACCGAACCTATGGTAGTTTACATTAGTTTTTAAATAATCTAAAGTAGATACTTAGTTAGGTTAAAAAAAGAATGTGAATAATAATATGTGATGATAAATCATATCAGTTATTTAAATAATGGTTCAATCGTAAAAGGTTTATTTTTTAAGCATGGAGGTGAAGGGAGATGAGTAGTTCACATTTGCACCTTAAGTTAATGGGTTTAAATGACCTAGGTTCCTAATTTAAGCTAGGTGGCCTAGGTAGCATAGGTTAGGTGTGTAACCTAGGTTCAAATCTAACCTAATTTTGGGTTCCTAGGTGCCTACCTTAAGTTCCTAACCTAACTTAATTTTGGGTTCCTGAATGCTTAGCCAATTTATGAATTAGGAGGTTAACTTATTGAATTAACTATTGGTGAATTCATTTGTCCATAACAATTAGTCCTTGTTCATTAAAAGGTTAACCACTTTCACCATCATTGTCCAAGTTCATTCAAAATCTAATAAAACAAAAAACAAATTTGGACACATATTGGTGTAATGCATCTTTTAAAAAATTTCATTAATTATCTTATTCTTATAAAAACTTCCATTAATTTATGTGTTTAAAAAACTTCTAAGCATATTGCTCAAAGATCTTTTTAGAAACTTTTACAAATTTTTAATCATATTCTTCAAAAAAAATTATAAAAAATTTTACGAAATTTTAAACATATTTTTTAAGGATATATTGTGAAAACTTCTAAAACCTCCAAGCATATTCTTCAAGAATCTTTTTGAAATCTTTTTAAAACTTTTGAGTATATATTTCAAAAATCTTTTTAGAAACTTTAAAAATCTTCTCTTGTTGTTTACTTTTTGCAACATTACCCCTCATTTAGTGACACATTTCACAAGGAATGATGGAAATGAATTACGATTTTTTTTTTAAATGCATCACATAGTTTTTGCCACATAAGATGGTTGTTGTTCATAAGGAAGAACATTCAATGGCCCTCACAACTAACAATAATCATCAAAACCTTCTACTAAAGACCAATTGAAAATGGTTACATCATATTCATGGAGGGTTAGTTACATATATAAGATGCTACTACATGCAATAAAAATAAACCATTTTTGTATTGTGACATGTGTCTATGGTTTCAACTAATTATTTTTGTGATACATGGTAATTTTAATACTTATTTTGATATTTAATTAATTTAATTTAAATCATCCAACTTAGGGTTGATAGAATGTTAACATGTGGCATTTGAATAGGTAAATAGGTATGTAGGTAGGCCTAAGTAAAGGTAGGTAAGTAACTAGGCCTAGGTACATAGATAGGTATTAAACCTAGGTAGGTTTAACTAGCTAAGTAAGAAGGAAATTTGGGATGATCCTATTTTATTTTGGGTTTAACATTTAGGACCAAACCTCTTTTATTGGTTCATCCCAAATGTCATATTTTTTATAATACTTCTAGTGCACCTAGTTATATATTTTACAAATTTGGAAGGTAAGATAAACAATATGGGATAAAAAAAATTAATTTACATCCTAATGTGCAACTACTACCTAATAGATAAATATTATATTAACATTATAAATTATAATATTAACTATTAATATCTCTACTAATAATTAATATAATTATAATTATTGTCACTATAGTTAATTGTAAGATAGGGTTTTTAATTACATTATTATTATTAGTATTATCATTATAGTTAGTAATTAATAATTCCCTACTCTAGCTAGTAGGGTAGGTAAGCTAATTAATGTATTGTACTAGCACTAGGTGTACTAGTCTAAATAAGTTACTAGGTATATATATTAGCATAGAACTATCTATAGGTAGTATAGATAATATATTAGCTTAAAAATGATATTGTGACAATTTTTTAGTTGCAAGCATGATTGATATAGTTGTAAATGATGACTAATTACACACAAGTTGCAGAATGCTTGATTGCATATGACATGATTTCTAGTAGAAGGTTTAAGAGGTTTTGTCAAACGGTCAACATTTGGTAATCAAAGATCACAATAATGAAAATTTTTAAATTAATAACTATGTCCATTTGATCACTTTTCAAAAATTTATTAAGGATTTGTATGGAATGCTTATCTATAAAAAATGAATCATTGAACCATGTATTCACCTAAGCCATGTGACATGTATAACACTAGTAGAAATCAATCAAAATATAACCAATCTATTTGCAATTACATGTGACTATTAGTTGTTTATGAGTAGCTTTGATAGTATTTGCAATTGTAGGATCAAATTTCAAAACTTTTGGTCATTGCTATGATTTTGATGTGATTACGTTGTGACTATTGATGCTTTCATTCTATGGGCTGCATGGTTTTTAAGTCTATTTCCATCCATGAATAAGTTGATCTATTCGATTAGTTACAAATAGTCACCATGTTAATTTTCACCATAGTTATTTTTTTAATTGCTATTTGAATAGATTTGCAAATTGATATTTTAATTCCAAAAAATATTACTTGAATTTGAAAATTGTTATTTGAGTTCTGAATTTTTTTATGTGAATTTAAAAATTGATATTTAAATTCTGAAAATTGTTATGTGACTTCAAAAATTGTTATTTCAATCTGAAATTTGATATTTAAATTCTGAAAATGTTATGTGACTTCAAATTTTTTTATTTAAATCTGAAAATTGATATTTAAATTTGGAAAATAGTTATGTGATTTCAAAAATTGTTATTTGATCTGAAAACTGATATTTCAATTCTGAAATTTTTTATTGACTTCAAAAATTGCTATTTGAATCTGAAAATTGATATTTGAACTCTGAAAATTATTATTTAAATTCAAAAAAAGAATTGAATATGAAATTTTATATTTAATCTGAGAATTGATATTTGAATTCTAAATTTTTTGATTTGATATGAAAATTCATATTTGAATCCTGAAAATTATTATTTGATTTTGGAAATTGATATTATTACAATAATTACTATTAAAGGGTAATTATGCCTACTAGACTTATACATTTTTAATTTATTATTATTAACTATTATGGATTATTATAGTTAATAATATCTATAATAAAGTGAAATAATAATCAAAATAATAATAACAAATTAGCTAGCCTCAGTGCCACACGACATAGGTGGTCTAGGCTTTAGTGCAATGTAGACCATGTTAGTTAATAGTTAGATTACATGAATTATTTATAGGTAGTCAATTAAATTAATAAGTAGTTGTTTGGCAAAGTTAAGTATTAATTGGTAGATAGTACTTTAAAAACTAGGCTAGGTAGGTAGGTAGTAGTTAAGTAGATAAATAGTTAAATAATTATTACTAGACCTATAACACGTGATTTTTATAACACGTGATTTGCCCTAATAAGTGACAAAACCTAACCAATTACAAAACCTAAGTGACATAATAGCAAGTTAGGTGACAAGTCAACAAATAGTTACTCAACTAATAGTCTATAGAACCGATAGTTGGTAGAACTAGTAGTTGGTAGAATGAATAGTCTACAAAACAAATAGTTTTAATAGACAATTAATTTCTAATTTTTGGAATTGTTAGTGTGCATATTGGCTAATGACTATTTAAATGGTATATTTAGATTGTTTAAATTCTAAAATATCTTGTATATAAATAGGAAAAGAGAAATAGATGAACATTGGATTCTTTATTTTTTGTTTTTTGCCAACCTTGAAATGGAGAATGGAGCATTCTTGTTTTCAATCATATATTTTTGAAAGTTTTGTAATTTGAATACATTTGCTTTATAAGTGTACATAGGATTTAGATTTTTACTTTGAATGTACCTGCTACTATTTTTTTGAACCTATTACTACAAAAAGCAAAAATTCAAGCAACCTTGATGGGACTAGGGAATATTGAAAACCCCATTAATAATTTAATAGGGAATGCATGTAATACTTGCAACTAAATTGTGATTAAGTTGCAACTAGGTTGCAACCAAATTGTTTATTCCACATGGCCTTGTCTTCCACTTCAATTTTTTAAACTATATAAAGAGGTGCACTAAAACCACAAAAACATTAGAATGGAAATGCCGTTTGGGATGAGCCAATAAAAGAAATTCAACCCAAAAAGCTAAATAAGAAATGAAATAGGATTTAATCTAGGTGCCACATAGGCTATTGGAGCCTAAGTATGCCCTAGGTACCACATGACATAAATTTGAGTCGGGTGCCATGTGGCATAACCTAGCCTAGGTCCCACATGGCATAAATTTAGCTTAGGTGCCATGTGGTATAATGTAACCTAGGTGGCACATGGGATAACCTAGCCTAAGGTGGCATGTGGCATGACCTAGGTTAAGTAACATGATCAAACCTAGGTGCCACGTGCACTAGTTTATCATAAGTGTAACATGGCTTAACCTACCTACCTACTTAGGACTATCAACCTACTTACCTATTTCACAAGGTGCCACATGGCAAATTTTGATAGGTTATCAAAATAGTTACAACTATAATCACATATTTGTGTCGCATAAGTTATTGTATTTATACAATTTGGTCAAAGGTCCCTTATATTCATCGACCATAGATTTCATCAAAAAATTGATGATGTCATTATTGTCATCATGTCACTTGCGACTTGTTTTAAACAACTAATGTGAAAATATTGGCAAAATGTCGTTTATGTCTAAAAATTAGTCATCAACACTAGTCACAAATTTTGATTTTTCTTCTAGTGATATGTTTCAAGGAAAAGTTTTATAATACCTTCACTTATTGAAATCTTGGTGGTTCAAATAAAGTGTGCAATCTTTGTTAACCAATCAACCACAACAAGAATGGAGTTGTAGGATTTAGAATGCAAAAGTTTATGATGAAATCCATAAAAAGATATGAACATGGATTCACAAGTGTGAATGAATTCTTTCATAAACTTCCACATTTGTGGCCATAAAAAATCATTTGAAGCAAACTCAATGGTCTTGTTTACTCCAAAATTTCTTACATATGGAAAATCATGACATGTTTGGAAGATGTGTAATTATGTTGGCCTTGGTGGAACATTAAAAAACCCTTTGTAGTAAATAAAACATTTATTCAAATTCAGAAATATTGTCGTCATCATTTTTGTGAGGTAAATGTTGTTTCAAATCCTTTGCAAAAAAATCATCTTGAGGGTTGTTTCATATTTATTCAAGAAATTTTTTATCATTAGGTTTTTTGTTTTCTATCAACATAAATCACAATTATTCCAGCTTTAAGATGATGGACTTTTACTGGTAGAAAGCAATGTCTCCTTGTTTTGAAGTGAGATGTGAGTGGTGTGATAATGTATCTAGCTTGGATAGCCAAAAAATCTTTGTCATGAATTTCATATTTTATTTTGATCACTAAGAACTTTTAATGGAATCCAACATGATGTAGTTGTTCATCACTTGCATACTGAAATAATACAACACCAAGAACAAAATTTGAAACATTTGCTTCAAGAAAGAATGGTTTTGATGGGTTTGCATGAATTAAAATGGGAATTGTTGTGAAAGTATTTTTTAAAAATTTGAAATCTTTTACAACATCTTTAATATTCCATTTGAATTTGTCATTGTTTGTAAGTTGTGTCAAAGGAACAACAATTTTTGAATAATCTTTGATAAAAATTTACAAATCCCAAGAAACATGAAACATTGCAAACTAAAAATGAGGTTTGCCAAATAATGGTGATATTAACAATTTGAATTTATTTCTGATCCAATGAGAAGCCATTGTTGAAGATCATGTAGTTCCCAAGAATTCTACTTTTGAGTGATGATAAAACATTTTTACAATTTGGCATACAACTTTTTCTTGAGAAATTTGTTGAGAACAATATGTACATATTTAAAAAGTTTTTCTAGATGTAAAAAAAAATTCAAGATGTCATTCATTTAGATGACCATGAAGTTGTTTAGGAATTGTTTGAATATGCCATTCATTATGCATTAAAAAATTATAGGGGCATTCATAAGACCAAAAGGCATGACTTGTCTTTGAAATGGCCATACCTTGTGTAAAACATTGTTTTTTCACTCATTAGTTTATTTATGTGTACAAGATTGTAAGCACCCTTCACTTCAATTTTTGTGAATTTTTTTGCTTAATCAAGTTGCTTGAAAAGCCCTAAAATAAATGGTAAAAGATAATAATTCTTTATGGTGATTTGAAATCACAGTAATCCACACACATGTGGAGGATCCCATTTTTTTTTTTCACAAAATATATTAGTGCACTTGTAGGTGATTTTGAATGTTGTATGAAGTTCTGGAAAGGATTTTCATTGATTTAATTTTGTAGTTTCACCAATTCATTTTGAGAGAGGTTGTAAATGGGTTTGAATGGTTATTGCATTCGGGTGTAGTCACATAAACAAGAACCACAAGTGTAATGCTTGTTTAGTTTTTCACATTTAGAAGTGGTTATTTAATTTGGTGTTGAAAATATAAGATTTTTTAAATTGTAAGGTTCCTAATATATCATTGGAAGATATGAATTGATTTGAAATATATCCAATGAATAAAAAGTTTTCAAAAGGACTCATTGAACATTGTAATGATTGGTGTTCAAGTTTTTCAAACAATGGTGCAAACCATGACAAGGCAATTCCTAAAAGTAACATCCCAATTAATTTGACTTTGAAAACTCTATTGGGCTATTAGTTGTTGGGTTGCAAATGGATGAGGATATGAACTTTTTGAATAAAATTTCAAAATTTTGACCTCATTCTATCGAACTTTTTAGGCATATTAACTTTAGGTTATACATTGTTGTGGAAGTGGAATGGGATTCGAAATTTCACAATAGCTCCCATTGGCTTTGCAAAGCTCTTGGATTTGATGTTGCAAGTTATGTAAATTTTGAGTTAAAACTTGAGGTCAATTTGTTTAAAAGTTGGATGTTTGTTTCATAAATTTTTTGAATTTGTTGTTGAATATTATGCAATGTTGAAACAATCATGGGGATGAAATCTTCCATTATGATTCACCAAAATGTTTGAAAAACCAATAAATAATCTTTTCAAATTGTCACTTGGACAAGATAAATATATACCTTGGAAAAAACTAAAAAATTAACAAACAAGAAATTTGACAATGAACATGAATAAACAAATTTATTACTTGAACAAAACATGATGCATGTTAAGCATGAAATGGAATAGGAGTACAAGGGACACAATTCGTATTGTGAAATTGAAGGATGGCACCTTCCAAACCTTTTCTTTTACTATCCAATGGAACGTTTTAGAATATCATATTAACCTTTTGGCATTTTTCTCAACTAATCCTTCTTTAAGTTTTTACTAGATAACCTTTTAGAAACTTTCTTAACCATGTTTTTAAGAAGCTTTCACCAACTATTTTTTAAAAGAAATTATTTTAAGTACATCTTTTTGAAACTTTAATTTATTATCCTATTTAAAAGCTTTCATTTATTCTATGTGTTCTAAAAATTTCTAAGCATATTCTTAAAAAGATCTTTTTGGAAACTTATAAAAATTTATAAAAATATTCTTCGAGGATGTTTTTGAAAACTTGTAGAAATTTCTTTAATTTTTTAATATCCATGACACATCATAACATCAAAAGGGCCTTATTAAAAAAGGTGAAGGTACCACTATAGGTATTAGTTCATTTGGCCAATTGACCCATGGAATAAATTCAATGAAAGAATTGAAAGACCTCATTGAAGTTAAATGAAAAAGATGATAAAAAATGGCACAAATGTAGGCATAACCTAAACATAGGAAGCCAAAGTTACACCTTGCAAAAATTAAAAAAGTTTACAAATTAACCTTTAGTTTTAAGGCCCCTTTCATTTTCACTTAATGGTTTCACCTCCACTTTTAAACTATCTTTAAAATTCCCCAACTAGAACCCAAATTTCAAAAATAGGAATGAACTTTCCAAAATTTCGATGATGGTTTATCTTTAAATTGCATTTAAAGACTTTGTGCCTAACTAAAGGGTCTACTTATTTCAGTTATGAACCTATTTTGGCTATTTACCCACCTACTTAATGTACCTACGCATTTACCTACCTACCTACCTAAGCCACCTATTCGCCTATTTAGGTTACACTATTACAAAACATAAGTTTTATGCTAGTGTAATTGTGAATAAACTAACTGGGTGAAAACATGGTAACATATACAAAAAAAGTTGCTAAAAAAAATCAAGTTAAAAAAGAAGTAGCTTTTCACAAAAACACAAGAAAGTAAATTCAAATTTTACTTAAACTTTATTTTAAAACTATTGAGCCCTCAATTTGGTTTATTATGAATCAACTACAAAATTTCAAAAACTTTGGAATTTTTTAAAATAGGGAATAAATACGTTTGAAATTGACTAGTCAACATGGTGTTGAAACTTACTTTTTCATTAGAAAATTTAATGAAATATACATGTATGAAATTATAGCATAAAGATCATTGTATAGTCAAAGGCCTCACTAAAAAACAAATCTACTTTCTCTTTGGTAAAATATATTTGGCACATACTTGAATCAAATGTTACATTGCAAAAAGTAGGTTTTAAAAGCTACTTTAAACCTACTTTTACAATGCAAAATTTAAAAATTAATGCATAATAATGAAGAAGTATCTTGTTATTTATCATTCAACTAAAATGATTGAATGTCTAAAATTTGTGATGAGTTTTGGTCCTACTTTTTGTTCATGTAACAAGTAAATTGGCAAGTACTTTTAATTGTACACTTTACCATGTTTTCATGCAACTATAAAATCAAAGGTATTAGTTTGAAATGATTAAATGTGTTTAGTTGGAGTGACATCAAAACAAGGTATGTTCATTATGACTAAAATTTCTATGTATCTTGTCAAATCAAACATTATATTTTACACATGATAAATGTGGCACCCATGTAGAATTGTTTAATTTGATTACTATGATTAGTGTGATTGAAATCAATGGTCCAAATACAAAACATTTAATTATGTGGTAACATTAAAATTGAAAAATATATAATTAGTTTAAAACATTAATTACTAAAAAAATGAAATGATAGTATAGCTTTCATGTTTTTAATTATTGTTTATAATGATCTTACTATTAAATAAATTTGTTTAATTGTTTTCATTATTTTGTTATGTCAAATTTCCCAAACCATGGCACCTTCTCTTGCATTCTTGGTACCATTGGAAAATTCTCAATAAATAAGAGTGCATTGAATTTTTGGACCTATGGTGCAAAAGTTATTAAATACTAATTTTAATTTTAAAAATTCAATGAAATCAAAATAGATTTTTTTTGAGCAATTGGGGCACACTTTTGATATATTTGTAAAGTTGTCAATGATTAGTAGGAGAAATTAAATCTTGAATAGTTTTTATTTTTTGAAATTTTGTAAAAAATGAGAATTCAACTTTTAATGAAAATGAAAATTGGAGATTAGATTTAGGAAAAATAATTTTGATGTGCTCTTGGTGTTTTTTGACATCTCTCAATGAGTAGGATTCAATGGAAGTGGTTTGTAATTTTTAGACCTAATATGTAAAAGATATTGAATTTTGAATAAATTATGTTTGTCACTAGAAATTTAGTAACAAATGAAATTTCAAATTTTTGTGAGAATGAAAGTTGGATTTGACACTTAAGCTAAGGAAGTTGGGGGCACACTCTTGGTGTTTTTGGAAAGAACTCAATGAGTGTGATTCGATGGAGATGGTTTTATAAATTTTTAGACTTAAGGTGTAAGAAATATTGAGTTGACTAAAATTTTTCATTGGAAATTTAGTAACAAATGAATTTTTTAAAGACTAAGTAGAAAAATAAAATAAAATAAAATAACAACCTTAAAAACATTTTCAATCAACTCCATTATGAAACTATATTATTATCAATATTAAAAGAAAAGGAAATGGTAGAATAATTCATATTTATGTATTTCACATCTGGAATTAATTTCATTAAAAATTATAAGATTAAATTCATTTGATAAGAAAACATTACATGGAATTTTTTAAATAAATATTTGAAATTAGTGTATATGTATTGACATTTGAACTTTAAAAATATTGAATTATATCTAATTATGAGATTACTTTATAAAAAATAATTCAAAAATTATTCGAATTTCTAGCCAATTTCAAAATATATTTACTTAATATGTAATGTATTGACACATGAAAATAGAAAATTTCAGAAATTGAATACATTTATGAAAAAAAAAAAGTTTGAAAATTATTCATTATTAAAGGCATTATACTTGAATTTCTGAAATACATATTTAAAATTAAGTTAATGTTCACATGTATTTGGATGTCAACATCACCCATCACATGATTTCGTGATTGAATGCTTAATAAGGCCTGATGTATGGCGAAGAAGGTGGGAAGGTTCAAATTTGGCTTGTGTCCTATGTTTAAAAGTTGATTTAAAAATTGAATGTTGGATTAGACATGCGTTCGTGAACCATCAATAATCTAGTCAAAAAAAATTACTGAAATTTAGTCACCTCGCAGCTTCACAAGTCATGCATTGACAAAATGCTTACAGTGTAAAAGCTTGAAGTCAAGCCCATCACAAAGTAACGTCTGTCTGTTTGATGGGAATGTGTATGGGAATGTGTTCTGAGAGTTTGTAACATTGATGAATTACATATTTTCCATGCAGTTGCAGCTCTTTAGTGGAAAGCTCCTATCCATCCAACGAACAAGAAACAAGGTCTATGTCCTTGACTTGTCATTAAGCTGCTGAGATCACGACACATCATAGCAACCTAATGGAAAGAGACCCTCAAATGTCGAAAGGAATCTACTTTTTTCAAAAAAGGGTTTTGTCAGATTACTGAAAATTCAAACATGAAGTACCTACTACTCACTGGGGAGGTACGTTGAACAAAAGAGATGAAATTAAAAAGTTCTTTCCGTTACTTATCCCAATGTCGCAGGTCCATGAAGTGGGCCAGTGGCCTCTTCGGAATGAGTGAAGAAAGAGCTGTTCTCACTAAGATCGAGAGAGGATCTTTAGTGAGGGATCTCCCAACCATGAATCATTTTTATATGCATGGGATAGTGTGCTATTTGCATAGCAGATATTGAAGTCACAGTCATTTTTTTGGCCGAAAAAGGCCACACTAAAAAGAAGGATTGTTTTTCTCTGTGACAAATTCCCTTTTTAAATTAAAATTCGCCAAATTTCGAAAAACAAATCTTGGGGAGGGTGTTGTCACCAATGTTGGGCGGGTATCTATTTTCAACTATACCGGACAGGCAGGGTATTAATGAAAAAATTCATAGATGAAGCCTGGCAGGCCTGAGCATAAGAATATTTTTGGCAAACTGAAGCCCACAGGGCATAAACATAGGACATGTTTTTTTTCGGATGGGCATGCATAATAGATATGGAAAAAGGGTGATGCTTGCTGGTCATAAACCCAGGCATGTGCATTGACAAATTGGTCATAAGCTCACTGGGCATAAACACAAGACAAATTTTTCTTTAGACATGCATGCATAATAGATATAAAAAAAGGTGATGGCTGCTGGACATAAATGCAAGCAAGTTCATAATGGATAGTGTTTTCAAGCAAAAAACACCAAGTTTGATTGATCTAGAGAGTACAAATCTGAGTGTGAAACTATCACATAACAAAAACCTCATGTCTTTTAACAAAAAAATTTATATACTATAAACCTATTACTAACTAACAAGATTGTAACCTCATAACTACATCATTACACTTAACATTCCATGGAATTGTGAATGTCCGAAGAATTGTTGAGGTCCACATAAGTGGTTGCCTTCAACTACAATCATAGCAAGTTGATAGGAGATTGAGTGGTGGGCGTAGAGTGCTCTCTTAGATTCTCAAACACCATACATAGAAGCAAGCCACTCTCACCATCAACTTTGGCAACCCATATGTTTCCAGCACTTAAAAATTTAATGATATACATACCTAAACAACATACAATATGACATACTTCACATCCACCAATGCTAGGAATAAAAGTTGAAGACAACTTGTAGCTAGACAAGAAACCACAAGGTGAAGAGTAAAAGTTGAAAACAACCCACAACAACCATAAAAAACCCCAATGTCAAAAATAAAAGTTAACATAAGACATCCCACAACAAATACATTCATGTCCTTCAATTAGACAACACTTGACAAGTGGGAATAGAAATTGAAAAACATTGATTCATGTAGATACTAACATAGATACAAACAACAAGCACATGTACTTGGAGTAAACAACCCAAATGACACCAAAAATCTACCTTTTAACTTCATGTGATGCTTTGAAACAATTCAAGGACTTTCATACTATTCCTTTGCTCATCATTGAAGCGCTTTGGCCTTAAGATTAAGATATTTGCAACCAGAAAAATAAAAAAAACATAGACAACAATTAAGGTTAATGTACTTGCACCCAACAAATTAAAACAATATTGGAAACGAAAACATAGATGCAATTGGGTACTTCCCCTTTTGTTTTTCATATTTTTCACTTTTCAACCATACAAAAAGTTAATCTTCTTCAAACAAATTGACATAAGAAATGAGTTTCATTTTCTAACACCATGCCATTTTCAATGTCTATGTATTTTTCAATTGATTTAGGTTCAACATTTGCGCACCCAAATCTAGGATCATTTGGCCAATTTTTCATGATTAGAATTAGTTTACCTTAATTTTCAATACCAAGCCAATAACGTTTCGAACCTGTGATGATACTAGCCATATTGAAAATTCTTTTAGTTTCAATCTATGAATCGACAATACCCATCACTTATTGGGCAAGATGTTTAATATTGGGACATTGTTACTCATGTTTTACCCACCAAGTAAAAGGATTGAAAGCATCTATTGACACTGTAGTGGACTTAAAAAAAGTGATAATCCAACTCTAAGAAGGCCGAATGCAATTTTTTTAATGGAAGCCAAAGATCCAAAGACCTTTAGTTCAAATACATTAAGTGTAGTAGGGTCATGAATAGTCATAGCAATTGGTGTTAAAGCCTTGTAGACAATCAACAACAAAGGCATCAAAACTTCTTGATCATAATTAACAACTTGCATGGCTAATTCAAGGCCATTGTATTCTTGAATGAGTTGCAAATTCTTAAAGCTTGGGTCAAACATAAAAAATGACCTCAACACACCAATAACTTCAACTTGCATGTAATGCCCAAGATGCATCAATTCTAAGTCAAAGTCTCCAACCTATAATTCCACAAACATAATCAAGCAATTAAATTCGCAATTTTTTTACAAGGTAAAACACTTAACTAGAAACTTTAAACAAACAAAACCAAAATCTATTGGCCCATATACCTAGATTTCATGATTAGCCATAATATAATTGTTGGTACACATGCCAATAATCATAGAGATAATAGTAAAAATGACATTAGATAATATTAACCATTATCTATGAGACTAGTTCAAGACACATTGGGTGGCTACTAGTGTCATAATTTAAAAAACTTTCTGTGCCATAGCCCATGTTTGGGGAGTAGGTATTTTGTTTTGCAAAGCAATGGTTTTCTTTGAATAACAAAGATTTCTAGCATTTTAAAACTTTAGTGTCATTTTGAATAAAATCATTTTGGAGGCAAATCGAAACTTGGCATGAGTTTTTAGTTTTTTAAAGTAATGCTTGGAATCTCTACTAGTCTTAGCCTTCACTCTTGCTTGGCCCTCCCATTTTTCTTGGTCCAGGCAATTGTTTTCTGTAAAGACGATTAAGTAGTTTTAATTGAAATCTCTCACGTTCCATTACACACCTTGAAATCATTTGTAACATATTGATAAACTTAGACATGGCATGCCCATAGTAAATGGTAGCATAAGGTTGTGGCAACATGAGTGGAGCACAAGAAATAATATTCGTTAAGGCCATTATGAAGGTGCTCAAATTAACACCCTCATCCTTCACATATGATAATACCTTGTCCAACAACTCATATCGAGCAAGTAAGTATTTTAATTGCATAGCCATTGCAAACCCCATTGTTTCATGAACCTCAAAAAGGCCCATTGTAGTATGACATGGCTGCCATTTTTTTATTGATGTAATTAACAACATGTGTAAAAGTGTCAAATCTTGCTTGGGACATCCATAAATCAAACGTGGATGTAATTGTGGTGGCTTTAACAAGCGTAGGAAAAACATGGCATTCCATGGTCTTACAAACCATGTTAGGGATAATATCACTAGTGAATTGTTATTTATTAGCAAAGACAACCCGAGTACACTAATGATGCACAAGCCTTCTCAACTAAACATTTTGAATCGAATTCAAAGGACAATAGCCTTTGGCAATGTAAAACACCAAGTCTTCAAAGAATTGTTTTTCAACAGGGTCGATTTTTTTGTAAGGTATCACTCTAATGGTAAAGAAATTAACAATGGTTTATTTTTCTTTTTATTAATTGGTGACCAACAGGTGCCATGGTAGCATCAAATCATCATTGTACTCGGTATAAGGTTAAAACTATAAAGAGTTCAAAAGAAACATGATGACTCATGGCAATTGTGCCATGGTCCTTATTATATTTAATCGAACCTTTTCAATTTTGTGTAAAATTTTGATTGTTTTTTTCTTGTTACATGCTATGACACATAATGCATTTCATTTTTTTATATTGAGAGGAATCAACATCAACATTATGGTCATTCAATTAAAAAAATACCCATGTATCTGCTGGCCTTTGCCACATGAGCCAATATTCTTGGTTGAATTCCAATTGGACAAGCAATTGTTTTTGTTGCGCATGTAATTCAACTTGAAAAATGTCCTCGTTGTCCTCACCAAGTTCTTTATCAATAATTATTTCATTGTTATTTGCTTTAAATTCAAGCTCGCCACTCCCAAGCCCAACACTTCCACCTCCAACCCCATCTTCACCAAAGCTCACACCATAGTTAATTACATTCAAATTGATTCTGTTTGCATCTTCTTTGATGTCGTTCATAAAAACATCATGGTCCTCAACCATGATAGTCTAATTTTTGAAAACGCAATGAAACACTAACAAACCTATTGCGATGTAACAATTGTTGAAAACTTGAAGCTTGTAAGCTATAAGACATTGAAGATGATGAAAGACGAAATACCAGCTTACCAACTTGACAACTAGAATAAGACATGAAAATACCAAAGATGAAATCAACGAAACACAAGATACTAGCTTATTAGCTTGACGAGAAGAAGAAGATACTAGAGCACCAAAGATGAATTCAATGAAACACGAAATACCAGTTTGCCAACAAGAATAAAACTTGATATTACTAGAACAAATCCTATTTTATCATCCTACTGTTCTAGAAAAAATAGGATGAAAACAATAAAACATGAGGTAACTTCAACTTGGCAACACAAAAAAGACACAAGAGCACCAAAAATAATGCATTGAACACAACAAAAAAAAGGAGAAAATCAAAACTAAAAGACATGAAAATAATCAATTGTAGTAAGAATGCTTACCTTATTCCTTAGTCCTGAACATCAATGCAGTTGTTGCTAGTAGGTCTATAATTTCACAAATTTAGCATTCCTTTCCATTGTAAGCCATTTTATCATGGATGTTCTCTTCTATCAAGTCAGTGGTGGTTCTTTCCATTGCAAGCCATTTCTATCATGGATCTTCTCTTCTATCAAGTCAGTGTAAAAGCAACAACTCTCAAAAACTTTGTAGATTACTGACCTACAACTTTATCAAACACTAAATTATAACCCTAAATTTCAGTACCTTGCACATGTTTGCAATGTGCAATGCCTGCTCGACCAATGCAGCTCACAAAATTTATAAAATAGAAGACTGCCCGTATAAGGGCATCACCTGTGTATGGGAGAAGAGAAGTATACTGAGGTAGGGTATCAAGAGGTTTTTTGTTGAGCCAATACCTGACTGTTAGGGTACCCCATACAGGGTGCCTACTCGGGTTGATACCCAACCAAAACTTCAATACCCACCCAACACTGGTTGTCACTTCCATCTATTGTTTTAAGGGTCCCCTAAATAGGTGTTGACAATTAAGGTGAAATCTGTCTGGGGATGCTCACCAGTAGTGTTGTTTTTAAAAATTGTGATGTCAAAATTTTAGCGGATTTTGCCTCAAAAATTGCAAAATTGGTTGAAATTACACTAGAAAAACATATTTATTCAGAATATCCCAGATTTTCTTGTCGAAAAAAGCGAAAATTCGCTCCAAAAAAAGAGCACTGCTCACTACTGTGATTGCATTTATAAAAAAAAAAGACTCATTGAAGTGATTCTATGCAAGGTCTTTTTAAGAGAGAATGTTTTCTCCAAATGAGAGCATGTATCAGAGATGAAGAAAGTGACAAGGTCTGTTTCCTTTTTAAAAATAAAAAGTGGCCACTACAATCACATTTTAAAGAATAAGTTAATATATTTATATACCAGTTTCCAACATTATCGTATTTATGAATTGACAAGAGTAGATATTGACGTTCATCCCATTCATCATGTAGTTGGTGAAATTAGACCCTCCAAAAAGCAAAACGCAGGGTTTCTTGTAGAATATAAAAAGTGAGTCCATTTTGCTTCGTAGATGAATCTGTAGGATAAAGCCCCAGCTAGAGGCAGTGCCATAATAAAAGGCATGGACTTCCAAAAGACAATCATCCATCGTGCCATCCTGCAAGATGACATCAGTCTCCTGTCCATGGACGTTCATCCATTGGTGGGGGTAACCCAAAATAAGGGCCCTAGGATGAGGCAGTTTGGTCGCACATTATGTCCATGGTGGCTTGCATTCATAAGATTAGGGGCATAGACAATAGGATCTCCCCCTTGTCTTTCCTAAGAGCAACATTGACATATATATGGTGCCCACCAAATGGTCTAGGAGATTTCTTGAAATGCTATGGGAAATAGTTTCACACACCTACAGTCGCGTAGGAGCAACTTCTATTGACGCATGAAATTTTGCCAACAAAAGAGAAATTAAAATTCCAAAATTCCAAACTGAAGTGATTATGGAGGTTTGCAATCCCCAAAAATTGCCAGACTTCCTTTTTTTGGTTTTTAGTGTGTAGCCAAATAATATATAACATAAAGATTAAAGATTTATGTTTCATATTTATTTACAGCCACATTTGGCTAAATCTTCCTATGGATTATCACCACTTTGGCTGGATAAAAGAAATCATAACAAAAACACTGCAAGTTTGGAGTAGTCGGCACTTTATCAATACTAGTGGGTACCCGTGACGGTCGGACACAATCCGCCCGTGCCTGCAGGCCCGCGTTGCTGCATTTGGCTCTCAGGACATTGGGTTTCAGGACCTTGGTATTTGGCTCTGAGGACCTGAGTTTCAGGACCTCGATAAACGGACACTGGGTTTCACTCTCAGGACCTGAGTTTCAGGACCTCGATAAACGGGCACTGGGTTTCACTCTCAGGACTTGGGTTTCAGGACCTCGAAAGCTCTCCATCCTACGGTCGTCTTATCTTTTTCCCGTCACTTTTCTCTGCGTCCACCGTCACTTTTCTCCCGCGTCCAGTTTTCCCGTCACTTTTCTCT
>Ga0116231_10000170_pt1 | contig 90190 bp, 65 predicted proteins | sample S1TSphgellanicum_2_FD_89695 | JGI IMG/M metagenome (GOLD analysis project Ga0116231, IMG submission 89695) | Host-associated microbial communities from peat moss isolated from Minnesota, USA - S1T2_Fd - Sphagnum magellanicum MG | ecosystem: Host-associated > Plants > Peat moss > Unclassified...
GAAAACCATAATAAGTAGTATAAAATATTGGGATTTAGCAAATCTTAAAAAGGATTGGGTAAAAATTTCCTGTAAAAAAAAAAAAAAAAAAAAAAGATTTGCCACGCCGCAGGTTCAAACGAACGATGTGACCCAAAACTTGTTGCGATTAAACTCTAGAAGACCATCAATTGATCGATAGTCGACTTGCAGTATAATATATGCTCGCAATGCCGCTGACCATAACAACTTCAATCGTATCGTGCCATGGTCCGGCAGTATATATAATTGTGTACGTTGTAACTGTGCAGCATCAATTACATACAAAGCATTAATCAAGCTTGTGAGCTTTTTCTGGTTCGAAACAAACACGCTTCAATTTTTATGTTCAAGCAGGAGCTGCACAGCAAACTAGAGATTTCAGATTCAGACACGACGATCTGTGGCACCAACTTCCCGGCCGGAGAAACTGCCTCTTCTTCGAATTGTGCTTACTACTAGATTGTTGAAAGTTGCTAGAATCTTGAGAAATGGAGCACAAGTTTGATCATTAAATAGCTAACTCCTAGATTCTGCTTGTGGGTCATCGTGGCACGTGGAAGTGCCTGATGAGCTGAGGAAGAAGTCCCAGTGGAATCAATCATTTGTCCAATCAAGGAGAGCTTGGTTGTGAAGGGTTTAAAATTGGTCCTGGTCCTGTAACTCAGTGTTTTTTTTTGAGTATTATTTTTCCCAAAAACTTTGTGGGTTTTTGGACCCAGAAAAACTAAACTGGGATATAATTTTGCTTTTTCTTTTTCTTTTCTAGTGTAAATTCGACTACTTTTGTTTCTTCATTTTTTGAAAAAAGCAATTCGTCAAATTTTTGATATCATGGAAATGGAAAACAAGAAAACAAAAACACAAGACTAGTTTCTCACCCCCTCTCCGTCCAAGATTCATCCCTCAAAAATCTAGATGATTTTCTTGGCTTTAGTTCACCCTATGACCATGAAATGAGCACAATCCATTCACCTACTAGATGACGTTATTTACTAAGAAAACTTTAGAACTTTCTACAGTCCTCTTTGTGGCAGTGAGTGTTTTTTTTTCGGGCCAAGAAAATTGGGAATGTTTTGGATTCTTTTCTATTTCTAGTGTAAATTCGACTAGTTTTGCTATTTCTGGGAAAATTTTCGCCAAATTTTTAATATCACAAAATTGAAAATATAAAATCCCCGTGGTGGACGTGTTCTTTTTTCAGTTTGCTATTGGAGCAGATGTTGCCATCATCCACAAAACCAGCGTTTTCTTTTGTTTGTCGATTCTTTTTCAAAACAGTGAAAAAACAAATGAAGAATTGATGCATGTTGGAGGGCTTTTTCACGAGTAATTATTTTAAAATTTTAATTTTGAAAAAAAATCACTTGGTAGTCAGAAATACAAAAGGGTGCCCCAAAATTGTACTTTCATACAAAAAAGTTCCTCCATCTTTTTGTAGACAATTGCAAGTCACTCAACATCAGAAAACTGCAAAAAAAATTAAATTTTTTTTAAAAAATAAAATAAAATTATTTACCCAATTTTGGCTTTAAACACACACTATTAAAGTGAAACCATTTCAGCATGCTTCTATATTGTTGGCTACCAAATTGGAACTTGATGTAGAAACTAGAAACCAGCTATTATTTAATACAAGGTCCAATATTTGGCAATCAGAAACATCCAAATACTCTCATATTTTGCAGTTTTGGAAATTAAATTCACCAGCTAGCGAAATTTCCCCAAGGAAAATAAAACTGAAGTTGGAAGCTATGAGGTTTATTTCATTTTATTTTAATTTGAAAATTAGGTACTAGGACAATTCCAAAGTGGGGGGGGCAGTGGGTCAAGCAAAATCAAACAATTGGTGTTGGTATGTCCACGCAAAGGCGATGAAGTAGTGTGACAAACAACTAATACGGACTGATATATTTGAAGCAATCTTCTGCATATTTTGATCCACCAAGACTTTGTTTTGGCTTCCAAGAGGAACATGATGAGAGTAAGAGACAATTTTGGGAAGTATCATGACAAAACAACAAGCCCCAATAGAATTTCCAAGCACTGAAGGTTCTTCTATTAACTTCATGGCAAAACAATTTGAATACGTGTCAAAAATCTGTGTGCTAGGGTGGAAATTTTCTTCCAAAGAAAAGATTCCATATACTTTTTGAAAAGTTTTGACATTAATTGAAGTCGGGCACGCGCATAAGACTGTGTGTTTGTGTGCAAGACTGTGTGTTTGTGTGCATGTGTCCACCTTAAGGCAATGAGTAATTTGGTATTGCAAAGAGTAAAGCACAAAAGTGTTTTCATACAAGACTAATGATTGCCTTGCAAGAAACCGCATTTTCCCATTATGCTTCCTTTTCCGCATTGGATGCATTGCAATTGTAATTTTCCAACTCCACATTATCCTATGCACAAGCTTTGGGCTTTTCCAGTTCAGTGTTGGATTAACAACTTTAGAGCATTGGACTTTACCTGTTCATCATTAGATTTAACAACTTTGCGTTGATGATTGAACCATTGTAACTCCACAGTGGTTGCCTAGAACTTTATACCATTAGAATGACTTCACCTGTTCACCTTGTACTTAACAAGTTTGCATTATACTTTTTCAACTTTACATTTTGGACTTTACCAGTTCCAAGTAGGTTTTCTGAAGCCTTCTATCACACATGTCTAACTGCAATCGGACTTTTTGTAGAAGGTCCCCAAATAATCTAGGATGTGCACAACATGAAGTACACACTGGATTTTGCATATTTTCTGTACAATGTCCAATGTTGAACTAATAACAAAATTCTCCCTTTTCTTTTTTTCTTTTTTCCTTTTTTCTTATCCCTTTGTACATTTTCCTAATCTACAGTGTGTCTACCAATAAAAGTTTTACAGCGTTGCATCATTTTGATGTCCAATCAGCATCGCAACAAAATAGTTTCCAATGTCAACTTTTTCACAACGGATTTATCCTGCCCTTCTCCAAAATGTTTATTTTAGGACCCACATCATTGTTTTCTAGTGCGCATTTCTTCTCCAAAATAGTTCTTTTTGGGAGACAAATAATTTGTTTTCTATGGTGCAGTTGTGTTAAGCTGGAAAGAACCTGTTCGCAAGGAGCCCACCTTTTAAGCTAATATTTGACATGGTTTTGAATGGCTTGAGGACGAAATGAAAGGGTTTGGATGCATGTAATTGTATAGGATCTAATAGATGTTGCAAATGAATGAAAGTCCAATGGATGAATGGAGTCGACAGATGAATGTGACTCCATCAAATGAAACAAAAGTCTATGGATGCTGTCAAAACCAATTAAATGAGTTTTGATGGCATCTGAAACTAACCTAATCTAGTTAACTGAAACAATGTATAGATAAACAAATGGGAATGAAAGTAGTAAAGATGTTGGATGAACTTAGATGAATGAAATGCATTCAATTGGGTGAAACAGATTTTCATAGATGAAAGGAATTATTGTATAATAAAGTTGCATAGTTAAATGTGGTGAAATTTTACACATAAACCTGATACGATCAAGTAAAATGTGTTTAGATTAAAGAATTTGACCCTATCGGATGGACTTCCATATATGAATTCTTTTCCAATAACAAGCAATTGAACAAGTGAAGATGAAAATGACACCATAAAATGAATTTCCATGATCTGAATAAATGAAACTCTTTGACTAACTTCCAAATTTGAAATGCATTACGATAGGAGGTTTATAATTCTATTGGATGAATCCCATCAGCAAATAATTCAAATAGATGAAATTGTTAATCATTATTCTTCAAATTTTTGACATATTAAAATCTAGGATGAATGCATGGAAGAGTGACTCAATTTTAGTTGTAAATACTCCATACAAGTTCATATAAACTTTCTAAAAATAGTTGAATGGACATGGTTTTTGATTTTTAAGATTTTAATATTGTAATATTTGATTGCCAATTGTTTACTCACCTATGAAAATTCCTAAACCTAGGTCAAAACTTATATCAAAAGTTATTGATGTCATTTATTATGGTGAATGCCATTTAGAAATCTTAAAATGAAAATTCATAAAGCCTATACAAATAAAAGTCAATTATTTTTTTAAATAGAACATTTTCATTACGCACAATTTTTAAAAAGAAAAAAAAATCATTTCAAAAGGACTTTTAAAAATAAGGAATTTCTTTTTAATTTTCTTCAAATAGAAGCTTTTATTATTAACACAATATCGTGAAAAGGTTACCCTTTAGTCCATCTATATACAACACAATTCAACATTTTTGGGCAAAGGAGATTGGAAAAATTGTGATGCGGGGAAATATTTTGGGTGCACATTATTAAGTGCATCTTGGGTCCATGTTTCCCCATCTCATTGCTTGAGTAGAATTTGTATTCCTGACTTTGTTCATCACCATTTTGGACGTAGACTTTTACAAGAGTTTGGGTACCTATTATAAAACTCATATTAATTAGTCTAATTAATGGTGATTCATCCCAAAGCTTTTTTTTGGGTGTGCAATGGTCATGTAAAACTATGTGAAAACATGTAACTTCTATTTTAAAGGAAGGGAGTTGCTCAAAGTTTCATAATTTGATGGGCCCATCACCAAAGAAATTATGAAACTTTGGGGAACCCCCTCCCCCAAAATAGAAATTACACATTTTAACATGGTAAAATAAAGATTTACATTTTTTTTCTCTTACATGGAGCATACGTCGTAAACCATATACACACACAAAATTGGTCAAAACATAAGAACATTAGAATTATGAATTATTATGAGAATCAAACATTTCAAAAATCCAATATTGAAAACAAGAGATTTTAAAATATTAACAATATTATAACTTCATGAAATGTGTTTTTAGCTTGTATCCCAATGTGCCAATTGATTTCAAATGTTCAAAGGTCACACTTGTCCACTAATTAAATTGAATGAAAATCTATGAATTTGATCCAATGTACAAAATAAATTTCAAAGATAATAGGAATTTTTATCATGGAATCAAACCCATTGGAGGAAGGTGGATTTATATCATGTGAAAAAATCACTTGTCTTAATTCTAGTGACAAGAAATTTTTAAAAACTAGATGTATATGGGTGATTTTTTGGAATCTATAATATGATTGTCCCTAAACAATTCCAAAGACAATTCATACCTATTTCATTTTAAAGCCTAATTATCTCATTCCTTTTTTAATAAGTACCTCCTTTCCTAATAATAATTGTGTCACTTCTTTCCCCTACCCACCAACATGAATATTAAAAAAAAGATTAACATGCACTGCCTTTTATTGTCCACACTATTTATATCGATTAAAATTAAATTAAATTTGAAATTGACATAAATAATGATGAACTATTGGAAGCCACACATGAGAACATAAGAAGAAAAAAAATAGTTGGTCGTCACTAGAAGTGTGAAGCAACAGAAAGCCTAAATGGGATTGTTGTCAATTAGAGTGGTGGTTTCAAATGATGGTTTTAGTAAACCTATCATTTCACAAAAATATGAGAAGATTTTAAAACTACATCATATATATAATATAATTTGAATTGAACATCACTTATGTCCTCATCACAGATATTCAGGTTCTAGGTTCAATTTTGAGAAAATTGCATCAAGTGGTCAATTTACACAAACATATTGACCCAAAAAATGATAAATTGTTAATGTTTATACATGTAATGAGCTGCGAACTTGGTGCCCAACACTCTTGAAACTAACAAAATCACACATGAAAACATGCACACTAATTTCTTGGTGTTTCATTCAAGATTTTTTTTTCATTCTTGTTGGTGTTTTTTCGGAAGATTTTTCACTTGTTTTTTTAAGCTCTTGCAATTTTTATATTGTATTTTTTCAATGTTATAGTTTCTTTTTGAGTTATCAAAGTTTGTTCCTTCAAGCTCTAATGTAGTTTTATGTCTGATTTTTGAACTTAAACAGACATATTTGATAATCCAGCCTAATTAGAACTCCACAGTTTAATGGTAATATATTCAGCAGAACCATCATTGCTCTGCATTTGCTTAATAATCTTAGTAAAATTATTCTTTAAGCATTCTTCCTCCTCCTAGTCCACCATATTTTGATTGCAAGGGCTCTCATTCCTTGAACACTTGTTCAGATATCAATTACTATAGTTATGTGTTGTAAACCTCTGGTCCACTTTCCTCATAAATGAGGATCACTTCCTTATGCTCAATCAAAGTATCTCATTTCATTCCAATAGTTGCTAGACACGAATATGAGAATAATCCAGCACAAAAAACAGTAGTAGGGTTTCGGTCTCAATAGCCTTAATGTTGCAACCAATTCACTAAATGAAAAACTTACTCATAATACTCCTCCACTTGCTCTTTCACCTACTTCATATCACGGAGCTTCATGTCAATTTGATCATCAGTTTGCTCCCTTTCAATAAGGCTTATTGAAAGCCTGCTGAATTTCAGCAAAAGTACAATGAGGATGACCCTTCACAAAATTAGCACCCCATTCAGAAATATTTCTGAATGTGCTTCGAGACAAATTAACAATATCACAATCTTCCGTCTCCTCATTGACCCTAATGATACACTTAAAAACTTCAATATGAGCATCAAAATCTTTTCATACGGAAGATATGATAACACTTTTCTGCTTCATCAATCAACCTTTTCAGCAGGTGGTGGATATGATGGTCCAGGATAACAATTTCAGTGGCTACAATTTTTATCTTCACACCTAGACACAAGCTTATGAGGTTATTACAACATTGAATTGTCAGTTTACTAAAGAGAACTCTTCAAAACAATTCAAGGCTCCCATTCTAACAACCTCATTGGCCACATAGGCTTTTTTTCACCCTGAGGCACAAGCATATTCTACACACCTTGCATATTTGTGTATCTTTTCTACACTAATACTATAACCTAACTATGCCTTGTATGCAGGTAAAATTACAAAGCCCCTCAGATTCTTTAGGCTCGGTCTTTGGCAGCACGCACTGCAGCAAATGCTTGGATGTCACTTGCATCTGCAGGCACTTTCATTGTCTTCCGTAATCCTGCACTGAATGGTCGCAAGAAGGGATTTGTTTCCTTCTCTTCACCCAGGGTAGATGGAATCTGACCTCAAACCAACAAACCATGCTTCATAGTGAATACCAATAGCTGGGTGCAATAGGCTTATTCCTTAATCTCACAAACTTCAAGGAAAACAGCAAAACCTTCAATAAAGTTTCTGATGATGAGGGAGTACTTTACAGTTCAAAGACAGATGTTTCACTTCCATACTGCCTACACTTAATCTGATCATAGAAAGACTAAAACATCCATGTAGAAGCATGCAACTCAACATGCTGTGCTAAACCACAGATTTGACAACACCAATAATGGGAAGTGGAAAAGAAGTTGTTAATTGTATAAGTACCGTTGCCAAGCCTTTTTGACGAAGCTCCTTGACCTGCTCGAAGCGTGACTTCAGTCTTTTGTTCTCTGGTTCTACTGTTATGGCAAACTTTGCATTCGACTGCAGTTCTTCAAGAAACACATGTTATACAACTACTACAGGGCCTAACAAATATTCACATTTGCCTCAAATTATTTTTCTCTTGGCCTTCTGAGTAGTACTTCTGTTATTTCTCTTATTGTCATTTCTGAAGATTGTGTAATCACAGTAACTTTAGGTGGATGACATAAGATCCTTTTTTGATACCTTTCGTCTCATTTGTAAGCCTTATCACCTGTTCCTTAGGTCTAAGAGATACAAAAACATTCGTTTGAAATGCAACCTTGTACATTTGTGATGCCATGCAGGAAAACTCTCCTGAAATATGATTCTGGAAGAAATACATAGAATGTACCAGAGTATATTCATGGCCACAGTAAACAAGAGTGTCATCAGGGAGCCCTGCCAGCTTTGAGAGAGACATCCACATCTGGTTCACCACCCCAAGAGCAAAATATATACTTTTAAATTGCCAAGACATGTTCACTGTATATATATAGTTGTGTAGTCTACTCTATGAGCATTCAGAATTACATGTGGCCAAAAAAGGTTGGACTATGACCTGCTCCGGGGAACCTTCAAACAGACGGCCACACCCTATAGAGAAGAGAGTGTCCCCAGTGAACACAGCCTTGCTCTGCTTGAAGTAGAAGCTTACATGTCCTAGACACATCCATACTCACACCACAAATCAATGCTTTGTGGCAGAGAAATAGCCACATTCAAAGACCATATTAAGACCTCTATGCATATCATTATTAATGACAGGAGGTCTACATATTCACAACATGAGGCAACCAGAAGGCAAACACAATAACACTCTAAAGGTAATACAACAATTAGTGCAGTCATAACCTTGTGAGAGTTGATCACAAAGTGTCAGACCGTTACCTTCATCACAAATAGCAGTGACAAGCTGCCATGACTACCCACTGACTTCATCAGCTCTCACCATGGGTGAAGTTAAGTATAGAATAACACACCCAAAATTCCATGCAAACCATTATACAAAAGTTGCATGTTGAGTTTCTGTCTCATTTCGAGAAGCAATGGGAAGACTCAATCGTGGTGTTCCAAGCACTTGAAAGACATATCTAATTAAAAAAGGTCAAAGGTATTATCAATCAAGCTGCAATGAGCTTGTGAGGGTAAGCTTCATTTCATCTTAGCTTGTCCCTGTACAAGCAAGCATCTAAGCCTTAAGGCACAGAGAGGCCTACACAGAGAGGCAGTAGTATAAGCTCATGTTATCTTCTTCCAGCACTCAGTATGTGTGGTGCTGTCCATACTGTGAGTTGCATGATAGTTTGATATCAGCCCAGATACAGCCAATAGACACCAAAAGCAATCATCAGCCTTCCATGTCTCACTCAAAAAATCACCACAAAATCCACAAAATGTATTATGTCTCAGGACATGGACACAGTCTCCATCAACATGCCACTAGGTTGCCTAAGGTTCCAGGGGAAAAATAGGCTGTCACCTCGTGTATGACCAGGGGTATCAAGAACTTGCATTTCTTGCTCTCCAAACATCCAGATCTGGCCATCTCTCAGTGCCAAATCAATACCTGGTATCCGCTCCTCATCTGCTCTTGGCCCAACCACCTACCCTACAGACATTGCATTCATTACTCAGGATAATCTTGAACATTTCAAGTTCAAGGTCCTCATAAAGAGGACCCCTGAACTTTTGAATTTATACAGCATTTGAAGGGAAAGACCAGACAGGAGGGCTAGAATATAAGCAGGGAGACAGAACCTTTGCATTGTACTTTTTTTTGAGCTCAGCATTTCCACCAGTATGATCCCAATGGTGATGTGTATTGAGAATGTACGTGAGGGAGAGGCCCCTTTTATTTAGGGCATCAATAACAGGTCCTGCTGCTGAGGGATCCACCACACCCGTCACTCCAGAGGCGCTATCATGAAGCAAATATGCATAATTGTCTACCAGACATGGAACCTGCTGACCCAGCCCAACTACCTTTGTACACTCAGAAACCTCTCTTACCCCAAAGACTTCCAAGGATCTAACTGTTTTGTAAACTTAGAGCAATGGACAGCAGGAGAAACCAATTCAGTCCAGCTTTTTGGGTGTTGCCAATACTTACAGAGACTCATGTATATGCATGCACATACATGCCAGCATTTTCATAAATGCACTTGTTCTCATGCTGAAGGTATCATCATCACTAATCAAGAGACAAAACTCAACCAGGAACTATGGAAATGATGTACAAAAACCCCACAGGAGCATGATATAGAAGAGGAAAACATCAGAAGGACAGTAAAGAAAGACATACATACCAAATCAATTTGCAATGCAGCTTGCATAAGCACAGTATTGCTAATCTGCCTCTTATTACTGGCCCAGCTTGGAGGGGAGAACCGTAAATTGTGCATGCCACAACTCCCTCTGCACCAACCTCTATTCTGCAAAATCAGTCACATGATTCCTCATTACTTCATCTGCATATCTGTAAGAATAGAGGTTTCTGTCTTGCCTCTCAGTTTCAAGAGAAACCAAAAAAAACCAGAAACCCTAATCAAAGAACTGACAGTTGAAGACACAGTTACACCACACTTAAGGATCACTGATGAGCCAATTTGCAGCAGCTGTTGCCTCCATAGAGACAGAATAGACTCAATGTTTCTAACCAGATTCTTTAACAGAGCTTGAAGTGATTACCAACGCACCAAATCACTATCTGTAACCTTAAACCCTAAAACCTATGCACAATCTGTAATTGCAGAGAAAGAAGAACCTATCATGGCTTCGTCAGCTTTAAGAGCACCGCATCATCTTATGTGATAAGTTAATTGTTCAGCAGTTGTTCACAGCGCTCTTAAAGCTCCGTGGATGAGCTAGATAATTTAGCTCTGCCTAGTTCAAATCATCATTCTCTCTGACACGGACAGACAGACCCAATTTTCCTCCTAAGCCACTCATTCATTTTGATACAATTCTGCATCGTAAACGCAGCATGCTCACGTCCAGAAGCGAGCCCAAAAAATTCAAGAGTTTTCGAGCCTCTTCTTACTGGCTCTATCTGCATTCCGTAAACGAGAAGAGGGAAGGGGGAAAAGGGAGGGGAAAACAATTGAACAAAGAAATGGACCATTCCTGATCTCTTCTTAACAGAATTTGGAATGGTCAGAACCAGCGAAAAAGAAGAAGAAGAAGAAGAGCGTACTTACATGAGACAAAAGAGCAAAACGAGGGACGGAGGAGACGGAGGGAAAGCGCGCCATCGTCACGAGGGTCTTCATTGCACACACGCTCCAAAACTCTCTTGTGCACCTCGCTCTCGCGTTCTCTCCCCTTCTCTTTCCTTTCCGCGACGGCATTTCGTTGGATGAAGTTTGTTGAAAGGACTTGGTTTGGCCCGTCTAATGGATGAACTTTGCTGTTGTTAGCCAAAAAAATCCTTGGTTGTGAATCTTTGCAGGCCAACAAGAAGTGAGACATGGATATGCAGAACACCCAAACAATAGTTCAGGAAGACGTAAAGACCGCAAAGAAAATTTTTAGTGTTATAGCGGAGGCTTTGATATACAACAACAATGTGGTTTTTTTCCTCTGCAACACAACAAACAGCATTGTTTTGCTTTTGAGCATGTCCTTACAAGTTTAGCCCTGGGCACGCACATGCACGTTGATGAGCATGCTGAGGATCCTGCTCACAACTTGCAAGGTGACTCACACCCAAGCAAATACTTGTTAGCTCATGAGCTTTCTTGGTTCACTTAGCCTATATAACATTTACCTCCATCAATGGATTCCACTTAACTAACCATCATGATGATTTACAACTGAAACATCCTAGCTTTCTATTTAACACAAATAAATGGAACTACAAATATGCATGACAAAGAAGAGGTCGGTACAAATTTACTTATTTATTTATTTGTCTATTTTCACATGGAGATTTTGGAGCAATGCAACATTTGCATTTTTGCTTAACAAATTTGAAATTTTATTGGGTTTTGGGTGTTTAGAATGTCATGTATCTAAACAAACTTGCAAACTCAATCGAACTCTAAAAACCATACATAGGATTTATTGCTCTCAATTTAATGCCCACTGATTTTGGGAGCCAGTTAATGACCCAAGCCATGGCTTATGGTTAAGCTCACGGTTAGCTCGCTTTTTAGCCTAGAGGTGGGGACCCACCATCTTGGTTAATGGAACTCTTATGTGCCCAAAGCAACTTGTAAATAGATACATTTTTTATTTTTGCATGTTCCTTCTCTTTTCATATTATTTTTCATTGTGTCAAGTAACACCTTTCAACAAGGAATTATCAAGAACAAGCTTTAGTTTAGCTTATGCATGTCATTATTGTGATAATGCCCTTGTATTCAAGTGTTATGTCATGTGTTACCATGTCAACATTTACAGCTATCAATGTCTACACACACATTACAAATGACAAAACCATCTTTATGGCACATCATCTCCAAATCAAAAAGACATACTTACTTACACCACACATAACACAATGTTCACAAAATTACAAAAAAATGCATAAATTTTTTAGAAACTATAAAAACACACAATAAAAAAAGGGTGTTAAAATTTCACATCACCGAATGGTTTTGAGTCCCATCCAAAAAATAATTGAAACTTGGTCACACTAGAATGGATTTCCCATTAATCAACAATTGAACCAAATTAATTAAACTAACCTAGTTTAGTGTTAAACTAACTACATGATTTAATTGAATAACTAACATATACACCTAACAATTGTTGTGCACGAATACAATAATGTCTATAACTATTGATGTCTATACACACACATTACAAATGACAAAAATCACCTTAATGGCAGATCATCTCCAAACCACCCTCTATTTGGGACTAAGCATCCCACTAAGCTAAATAATAATGTAGGGAATCCTTTCAATAAATCCACCAAAAATGAACATCTTGGTTTTAAAATGGAAGGACTAGCAAGTCAAGTGCAAATTTGAGCCCCATCATTAATCACCTAATTATAATTCCCCCAAATCCTCATGCCAAGTGTGCATCATCATGCAAAAAAACTTAGGTTACTCCCTATTATTTAACTATAAATATCCCCAAGATTATGTTGTGCACCAAAGGTAAAATTATTTTTTGATTGATATTTCATTCAAAGGTGACATTACGCATCCCATATATCAACCTCTTGAACACAAATCACACATTGACATAATTATTATCCCTGAAAATTACCCACACAACATACATCGAAGGTTGGTAGACACAACAACCAAAAAGGGGTCAATTTGGCCATCCATGTTATGAAAATGACATGACACACAATTTTTAATGTGGTCTTTCCATGTCTAACCATCTTGGCCACCCAATAACAATACTTTGGAAAGTAATACCTTCCACACATGCAAAATAACACATCTTACAATCACATCCAACATAATTGATGTTGTTTGATACAAATGTACATAATTTTTTAGCTCAAATTTTCGAACTCCAAGCCAATAATCACCTCTTTGAATAGTGGCATAACATCATGTATTTTGGTGTTGAACAATTGCCAAATTTTTCATAATCATTGGCATTACACTTGTTCTATTTGTTGCTCACATCTTTAACGTCACACATTTAAATCATCCAAATTAATTATTACCGTCACATTGCATTGAATTAAGGCTAGTAGTTTAGGCTCATGGCCAAATGGTAGGAAATATGTTTTAAAAAATGTAAGAGAAGTTTGTTGACTAGACTTATATCCCATGGCTAACCATGATAATTATAAGTCCCAATTTCTAATATGGCCCTTTTGAACCCATACATTCATAAACCTCATTTCATCGTTTGCACCATTTGTTCAATTGATATATTTACCTTAAGATGGTCTCATGAAATCGTGTAATGGTCAATTAGTGTTCAAATAACTATTGGAACTCATCATGAAATTTTATGCCTTGGTTGATGAATACTTTAGTTCAAACCCCAAACTTATTAAATATTTTGTTCAAAAATGCATAGACAATTCTTTAATTACTATAATCCAATAATGGTGCCAATTTTAACCACTTCAAAAAGTGTTTGATCATAATCAAAACATATTAATTTTGTTAAGTTGTCAAGCTTAATAGGTCGACAAAATTCAAACTCCACTAATACCCAAACCCCATGATGGGCAATGGATGTAAATGAAGTGTAGGTGCATTGAATGATGTTCACACTTGATCACACACCACACACCATGAAATAAAATTTTGAACATGTAGTTGCATCACTCACCAAAAATATTGTGCTTGGAACAAATTAATTAGAGGTTTGTTGGACCCCAAAATGGCCCAAAATTTTGTGAACATGCCACACAAGGCCCTCACATGCTATTTTTGGTGAAGCACAACATGCACATGTTCATTTGTCCATGTGTGTAGGAAGGAATTGCCTTCCCACTTGAACCACTTGGCCTTATCCGGAACATGGTCACACTCCTTGGATGTCAATCCAACTAAAACTTTGCATACTTGTAAATATGCAATAACATATGCATTTCGATGAATATCTAAGGCACCATCACTCTCTAATTCAATGCTTGCATCACTAAATTTCCCATTACTCATGTTAGTTTTAAGTGCATCCCTATAACATCATAAAATACATAGGTATGCAAAGACATGCAAACCTGAAATTGTTTCCAAATCCACACACTAGAAAAAAATCTTATCATACACAACTACATCGACTATTAATCATTTGGAGTTACTTTTGATTGGTTTTAGAACTATTTAACAAGTCATTCTTGCAACTACATTATAATTAGGTTATGGTTTTTTTTAATTATTTTTTCATATGGATAGTTTTTAATATGATTTTCATCCAAAAAAAGGCATATATGTCCCATTAGTTACAATAGTGACCAAAATTAATTGCACCACTATGGGATAGACCTATTAATACACTATGGGTGTATTAATCGTATTTTACTTGTATTTAAGGCATATTATGTGTATATTATACATATGTTAAAATTATATATTTATAGTTTATGTATATTAAGGTTATTTACCTACCTAACTTAAATACCACTTGACATCACCTAGGTCTATGGTTAGCATAAGTCCCATGTGGCCTAAGGTTGGGCATAACCTTGGTTAACTTAAATTTAATTAAAGATTAACCTAGGTTGAACTAAAATTAGTTTACACAATAAAAAATCTTGTCCTTTTTCACCACCAAAATCTAATAAGATAATAATTAAAAGGAACATTTCCATTATTTTTTAACCTAGTTGGTTTTAGTGTAAAAAGACTAATTGATTAAGACAATTTTAGTTAAACCATGTTTGGTCATTTAAAACAATGACAAGTTTCATTAAGTAAATTAACAATTATTTTTTAAATGGGAAATTTGAAGTCCCAAAGTAAATGATGTGAATTAATGGAAAATGTCTCAAAAATGTTAGTGTGATTTTCCATTTAAAAACTAATGCACCTTTTCACTAACATTTACTTGAATAGGGAAATCTCACATGGCAACCTAGGCCATATTAAAGGATTTATTACCCATTTATGAATTGCCATGTTGTAGCCTAAAGTTAACAAATGAATTTTTTTGGCCCAATTATGTGATGCCATGTGGTAGCAACAACTTAATCAAATAAGGCTAAGGGACCTTATAACCTAGGAGGCCTAGTCTAAAAAGCCCAACCTAAGTAATTTAAACTAGGAGGTTAGCCTAAGAAGTTAACATAGGTTACTTAAGCTAAAAAAACAAACCTAATCTAAAAGCCTAGATGGGCTACCTGCACAATGAACCTTGGTCAATTAGGCCATTTACCTATGTTGTAAGTGTGAAAATTTGAACCCCTCACCACCACTTTGAGGGTTCAAATTATCCACAATACAAATATAAACAATAATTTTATATATATATATAAACTTATGTACCCTAATTAAACCACTACAAGGAATCTTGTCCATTCCAACCCATATGTTTGTGACTTATGTCCAAATCAACCATTTTTGCAACTTTACATATGACTATCCTTCATGGCACTTGGTAAAAAACGAGTAGTAGTTATATAAATGACTACAAAATGGTTTATAATTCCATATGCAACTTATACTTGCAACTAATGTCAATTTGGATGAAAATGAAAAATAGACTTATATCATTCATTTTTAGTGATATCCCAAAATAGATGTAAATGATGTTATTTTTGTGACTTAGAAGGTGGTTCAAGGGCCATTGGATACCACATGACATTTTGTTAACTTTACTTGCAACTATAAATTTTAGTCGCAAATGCACATGTAATCAAATGTGGGAAAAAAAAATTAAAATTTTGACCAATGAAATTGCTAGATTCAGTGGTCTAATTGTTTTCCCTTAACTTTTTTCAATGAATTAACCATTAAACATGTAATAAGGTTTGGTGGCTTTGTGAAAATTTCAAAGGACCCATGGCAATTAATGGTAGAAATAGGCTAAGTAGTATGTATTTTATCATATTGTTAATATGTTCTTATATTAATTATTTAATTAATTAGGCTATGTAATTTATTTATTAAATAGGTTAAGGTTTAGGTAGTAAGTGTAATTAAATAATTAGGTAGGATATGCAATTAATGTATTAAATAGGCAATAAGTAGGATAGGTAGTAAGTAACAAATAGGTCATATGTATGTGGGTTAAGTAATAAGTATTTTATCATGTTGATATATGTGATTTTTTTGAATTAATTATTATATTAGATAGGCAATGTAGTTTATTTATTGAATATGTTAGGTAGTAGGAATAATTTATGACCTATTTCATATCATACATTTAAATTACATTTTGTTGGTACAATTATGATCTATTATAAGCAAAATTGTATAATATAATTTTTAAAATCAAATAAATGTTTGAGATGTGAAAAAAAATAATTTTTACATAGAAATTTTATCATAATTTTAAGTAAAACTTAAGATATTCTATGTGTAAACATAATAGAATTTATAGTTCCATAAAATCAATTAATTATATGGCATTAATCAATATTTAGAAATGAAAACTAATTATGTAGATTAATCTTTTATATCAGAAATATAGTTAATAAGATAAATTTTATTATATTTCTATTATAATTTATTTATGATTCATTTATATATATTATATGTGAATAAATTATATCACACATTTTAATTAAATTATATTGGTAAAATTATGATATATCAAAAGAAAAATTGTATAGTATAATTTTAAAAATCAAATGAAGGTTTAAGATATGAAATTTATTTATGTATTTTTATTATATTATCCATTTATAAATCGTGTGATGAGTTTATTTTTTCCACAGAATGGTCTTTGAAATTGTATTGAATAACATTTTTCTTTTCAAATTGTTTTATATTTTTAAGGGGAAAAAAATGTGTGTGTATACATTATTGGGAAAACTTTAAGTTTAAAGTTTAATCTTGTCATTTGGACAAAATCGTAATAAAATATCAAAGTTCAAAAATGATGTTTTGCGTAATGTTTGAAATCAAATAGGTTAATAAAATGCATGTTACTTCTTTCCCACAACAACTAGGGTGGCTTGGTGGTAAAAGAGTTGATGTCCATCCTTGGGGTTCAAAAATCAATCTTCATAAATGCCATGGATTGTGGTCAATGCTAGAATGTTGACAAAATATTTCCTACCTACATAGCCAACATAGGCCTATATAGGTTAACTTAATCTATGTAAGATAATTTAAACTAACATGATAGGTTAATTTAGGTCACTTAAAATAACCTAGGTCCATTTAAAAACATAGACCTAACCTAAGATAATATAGAATATGTAAGCCAACCAAGGCTAACATAAACTAACCAAAGCTAACTTAAGTTAACATAGATTAATTTAGATTAACTTTACATTAGCCCTAGGCCTCCTTATTTGACCTAGACCTCCTTAGGTTATCATAGTTAACCTATTATAACCTAAGGATATTTAAATTAAATAACACTGACCTAATGTAACTTAAATTAAATTTAAACTCACCAAGGTTAAACCAAAGTTAACCAAGGTTAAATTCAAAATAACTTTACATTAGCCAAAGATAAACATATGCAATCAAAGTTAAACCTAAATTAAACCTAGGTTAAACAAAAGCTAAACATCGGTTAACCAAGGCTAAACATAAACTAAACCTATGTTATTATAAACTAAACTAATATAAGCTAAGGTTATACAATTTAAACTAAACTAACCTAAATTAACCAAGGCTAAACCTAAACTAAGCCTAAGTTAATTTAAGATAAACCAAGGTTAAAATTAGGTTAAACATATGTTAAATTTAGGTTAATCAAGGTTAAACTTAAATTAAACTTCAAGTAACAAGGTTAAACATAATCTAATCAAGGGTAAACCTAAGTTAAACAAATTGGTTACACCTTGGTTAACTAAGGCTCAACATAAGCTAACCAAGGTTAAACTTAAGTTACACTAAGCTAAACCATATTAAATTTAAACTAACCAAAGTTCAATTTATGTTAATATAATAGAAATTTTGGTCTCTTAATCAAAAATTACTAGGGCATTATTGAATTTTATTTCAAATTGAAATATTGATGAACATTGATCAATCAATAAATAAAAAATTTTAAAATCTCATGTCACATGTGAAATTCACCTCATGTGTGTAATTAATGTCCTAATGTGAGTTAAAATGTGATGTTCAAGGTCTGATCATAATGAAATCAAAACAAAGAAAAAATCCTCACTTCAATGGCCATGCAAAATGTGTCATATTAGGAACAAGAACTTCTTGTTATGTGTGAATGGATACACATATGTAATGACATTAATAACTGATAAAACATGGAAAAAACCATTATAATATTTTTGTGGTTTAGGAATGAGGTTTTCATTAACTTTTGAATCACCAAAAAATATAAATTGGGATAGTGAGTTCCACACTAATGAACAACATAATGAACATTACAACATTGTTCATTTATCTCCAACAACTAATGCAAAAACTTCTCCAATTTTAAATCAAGGTTTAACAAGGTTTCGTTTTACCAAATTTTAGTGTAGACAAGGGTTAGTTTAACCAAGTTTTTGTTTAATCAAAATTTAACCAATATTTTATTTGCCAAAGTTTAATCAAATTTTAGTTACACCAAAGATTAACCAAGGTCTAACCAAGTTCAAATGTTTTCAGTGCAAACATTGTTGTATAATTTACAAAATTGAAAAAGAAGATAAAAGATATGAGATATGTTTTATAATTGTAACTTGGTCACAAACTAATTTGTGATTATAAAATGTATCTCATATCTTTTGTTTTCCTTTTAAATTTTGTAAATTATACAACAAAATGGACTATTAACATTGAAAAAACATAATTTAAAAAAGACAAGTGTCATTTAGGATGAACCAATCAAAATGGTTTGATTCTAAAGGCTAAATATAAAAACAAATTAATAGAATCAACTATCTATTTAACTTACCTACTCATAAACCAATTTAATTAAGTGGATACCCCTACCTACCTACTTATTCACCTACATAATTAAATATGTATTATATATATGTAATATTTAATTAAAATTAAAATTTGAAATATTTGTGGATGTGTCACATGTCACAATTACAAGCACATGAATTGAACGCCTTGATTTTTTTTCAAAATTAACTAAAAATAATTTTGAAATAATTTTCTGACACATGGCAACATATCATTTGTTTTTATTATTCACCAAATAGTTGCAAACAATAATACACATGTAATCAAACAAAAAATGAAATTGTATTTTGTTGATTTTTTATTTCATCCACATCAATCCATGTCATTCGTGACTATGGTCACATGCAACTTGTCCAACATGACTTAGGATTAGTGGGATTTTAATCATATATGTTGCTTGTGATTAAAAATTAATCACAAGGACTAGTCACAAAGCCTCATTTTCCTTCTAGTGACATCATCGTGCCAACAAGCCCTTGTGGTGTCCTCCTTATAGGAACTTGGGTTCCAACTTAACCTATCAGCATCCCAATCAACCCTATTAACACTATCAATTATGTCAAACTAATATTCTAGTAGTATAAAAACCCATTTTACTAACTTTCCTATGAAACAATTTTATTTTTTCAAGAATTTTAAAGGTTAGTGATCCATGAAAATGTGAATGGGCTACCATAAAAATACAATTGGAATGAAGAAATTGTCCAAACAATAATAAGGCACTCCTTTTCATATGAATTATATCCGACCTTCGTCTTGTTATTAGACTAACTAGCATAGGTCACTACAAACTCTCAATTGTCATCATCAAGTTGGGCAAACACTATTCCTAACTCTAAAGTGCTCCAATCCATATGTAACTAAAAAGGTCACCCCCCAATAGGATGTTGCAAAATGGGTGTTAATGTGAACCTAACTTTCAATTCTTGAAAAACCTATTCCTATGTTTCACCATATTTGTATTATTGGTCAATCCTAATCAACTAGGCTAAAATTTTAACAATGTTATTAAATCCTTTACCAAACCTCCAATAATAATTACACATGCTGAGGAAGGCTCACAATCAACTAAAATCTAATGGTTGGGGCAATTGTAAGATGGCCTCAACTTTGACCTTCTTAACCCCTAATCCACTAAGATAAATCATGTGACCCAAGTACTCCACCTAATTTTTTTAAAATTGGCATTTGCCAAAATGCAACTTAAAGTTATGTTCTTTAAATCAATCAAACACCTCTTATAAATGATGCATGTCATCCCCTACAATCAAATTAAGAACGATAATATCATTGATGTAGCACTTGGCAATGGCAAAGCTAGCCAAAACTTAATCCATAACCTTCATGAATTCCTTCTAAAATGCTTCTAGCATGGTAGTGGTACTAGTGTGGAACCCCATTGCACACTCATGTTTGTTAAGGCCACATAGTATATCCCAAATGTGGAAATAGAAAAAATTAGGAGTAAAGAAAGAAATACACAAGTCTTACAACATAAAAATAACAAATAATCATTAGCTTGAAAAATTTAACCTACAATAGTACAAATCGACTACTAATTTTTGAAGGGGAACAAAGTCTTTAACCAACTTGATAACAAATTACAAAATCTGAATATTAAAACTTGTGAAACAAATGCAATTTCAAAAACAAAGGCAAAAAACTTTAATGGAAAAGACAATTTCAAAAATACATGTAGTTTAATTTCTTTGCATCAAAGGATAATACTTAAATATGCCTTTACATGCACAAAAGACTCTACACCTAAGTACATCAAAACAACAATGGGAATCTAATCCTCAAAATGATGATTATCGTAAAAATAATTGATACATTTTAAAAACTTACTCCAAAATTAACTACATCTAATTTTATCCGCAACTAAGAAATCTTAATTGATAGTCAACAACTATCATTAAAATTTTAATTTTAAAAACAAGATAAAGATTTTCAATAATAGTTTTTGTTAGTAGATTTTCAATAATCATTTTTGGTAGATTATTTTTAATAGTTGAAATAAGTACTAACAATTCATGTAATAAAAATCCTAACAATTTTTACACCTTTAACATCTATCATCAACATTTAGCTCCTCCATACTGGAGGAATTGAAATCTTAAATCATCCTTGGACCTCCATCTTCAAATGCACGAAAACATGGAAAAATTTAAAATGTTAATAGGGTTATTCTTGATGGAAGTCCAACCATATTGACCACCATTAAAGGTGGTTGATCATCATGACAAGTCCCACGAAAGTGTCTACTTGAATGTTGCATGTCTACTTGAAAGTTATATGTCATTCACCAAACATGTGGGTGACCTAAGAATGAATCAATATGTTTGTTGAATCATTTTTAGTGATGTTAGGTTAATCCACATCCATAAAAAACGATGGGCATAAAAACCAAATGCTCTAACATCCATTTGCACTAACTCATTAATCCAAGCCCTAATTTGTTGCCATCCTACCAAAATAGCTAGTAAAAAATCTTCTATTGACAGGACATTATCTAACAAGTATGCATATGGATGAATTTGTGTAGCCTCCAAATATTGTAAAATTTGAATCAATTTTCAAAATACTCTTGCACTGGGGTTTGAAAATACTTAGAATGTACAAACTTGTGAAAAATCCTAGCACAATCATTTTGAAATCACCAAATCAATTGGCCCAATCTTAACCAAATCTAACGCCCCCAACAAGGTAATTTTATTTAGTGGGGAACACTAATAACCTTGTATAAACAATGTTGGCAACAAGTTGGGATAACATTATTGAAACATCATGGCATGACACATGGAGATTCGTTTGGTTTTTTCATCCCTTTTGACATAATGGTATTGTTAAGGCCACCTAGTGAACTATTGGGTTTGGTTGTGAAAAGATGTAGGAACTAAATATAAAATTTGTGTTTGCAATGTAGGTAAACAAATAGATTAAGTATTTTCTTATCAACTTAGTAGGAAAAAACAAACAAATTTGAAACAAATACAAATTCAAAGACCTTACAATGAAGAAATATGTCCAACAACAATTGGAAAAGACAATTTTTAGAATTAAAAAGTACACAAGAACCTTTTAATGTTAGATTAGAACATCCCTATGGGCAAAAACATCCTTGGGTGGACCACTAAAAATGTCAAACCTTGATTTTCCTAGACCTATCAAACTTTGAAAAATCATAAGAAACACTTAAATATTTTTTTCATAAATTTTTCGTAATGAACACATTTATTAGGTTCCATAGATTTTGAAATTCCAATAATATCAAGAATATTGTGTATTTTGATGCTCAAATCATTGCATTTAAAAAAAGTTTCAAGAATGTAATGATGGCCACCTTTCTTTGAACTTTTTGGTTAGAAACACAAATTTGAAAAATGATTTGAAATTTTTTTTGATATTTTTTTTCCTAAGGTAATTTGGAATCATTCTACTTGTAGGTTCTTATTAGGTATTAATTGAGTAAGCATAATTTAGTTATGAATTTCCAAAGTTAAAGCTATCAATTTCTAAAGGGGCCATTTTAATTAAGAAAACAAAATTTTAACAATTTCCAATTTTATTATTCCAAAGTAAACTTCAAGCCATATATTAGTGCATGCAATTAATAAACATGAGAAAAAAATAACTTATAGTTGTGAAAACATTTGAAGTAAAGGGCCCAGGAAAATGATTTGTGCATTTTGGTTCCTTAACCATTCCTTGAAGTGGTTCTTAGCGGTCCACCCAAGGATGCTTTCGCCCCTATCTTACATTCAAAAATTGGACACCTTAAATACCCTAAAAAAACTATAACAAAATGGTGGAACATCCAATTAAAATAATCCCCAAAAAAAAAAATTCTATAAAGTTCTTCATCTTTTTAGTAACTATCAAAAAATTCCTAGATTATGTTGACAATTTGATCTTTATATAAAACCCATTGTTTTGCTTGTGCCTTCTTGCTCCTTTGTTGATAGATCAATATTTATATCTTCATAAAAACATGCTCCATTTTGAAAGTGTCAAACTCTTCCACTTGGTGATGGTAGAAATTAGCCACTTTAGCTTTATGCCTTAGGGACCTCATCTCCTTTTCAATTGCCTCCAATTCCTCTCAGGTCATAACCAACTTTGTTTTCATCTCTTCAATACTCTACTATAGTAATCAGATTATTTTAATGGACTATTTTTGGATTCTTTCATTAAGGGCTTCATTCTAAACTTATAATTTTTCATCATGATCATCCTCATGTAAGAAGATTAATTCAAATTTCCCTTTAGTCCTATTAAGTCTAGAATGGTAATACAAGTCTTAGTTTGTTCAAAACTATAATGCAATCTTCATCAATCTTTAATAAAAACATTTTGTGGAAAAATATGGATTTACATGTGAATGTATTCATCCACAACAAGTGAAAGTGCCAAAAGTTATAAACTTAAAAGAGATTTCCAAGGTTTTTGGGCAAGCCATTAACAAAAATGGTTATAGTTATAGGATTCAAACAATTTAGAGTTCATAAAAAATTAACCTTTATGGATGGTAATCCACCCAAAACCATGTCTTCCATCTTCAAGGTTGATTTCTTTAGGGATGGCAAGAATATTAGTTTGTGAAAAAATGGGTACCATGAATTGGGCTATGTATGACAAATTGAAAATAGCAAAGGTGCAAATAGATAAGTGAGCAAATGGAACTTGTAAGCTCAAATGAACAAGGAAATGGTGATGATGATTTAGACAACAAAGGATGGTCATAATGTAACTACACTAAACGGGGAAGGTTCAAATTTTGGCCTAAATTTTCATTTCTTATTATGTTTTGTGAGATCTTGGTATTTTGCATGTAAGGAAATTTAATAATGTCCAAGTTCTTAAGGTGGTTTAAACTTGATGGAGTTTTAATTTATTCTTTTGACAACAACTCTTTAGGTGACATCTCCATTGACAATTGTTGTTAAAGATTTGCAGCAATACATTGCATAAACAAATAAAAGGCTTCAAGATGCAAAAGGTAAATTAGTTGTAACAAATCACAAAAGGCAAGAGATAGAAATTTCTATTATAAGAACACAAGACCAGCCTAAAGAACACAACCATCTCATTGTTATTGCACAAAAGATTATGGTTGCCCTAGAAAAGGAATTCAAATGTGCAAATACGAGGATAACAGACTATGGAAAAAAAAATTGACATGCAAAAAGAAGTGTTTTGATTGGTTTTTTCCTTGTTAAAGGCCACAATTTTAATTTTTAAGAAGGTGGTTAAAGAATTGAAAATTATAGTGAGTTTTTTGTACATGTTTTGGAAGAAAAAATCACCACTTGCAGATGCCACCATTCAACGACAAAAATGTATGTGTATACAATTGAAAAAGGTTCATTCAAAAATCCTTCTACTTCCATGCCTTTAAATTTTGTGGATGATTATGATATGATTTTATTGACTTGTTTGTGGGTAAAAAAATGTCCATTTTGTGGTTTGGAACTTGAACCTTTGCAAGTAAAGAAAGGTGTTTCATGTAACATGTCTAACCTGATTAAAATGCACATTTGCATTTCATCAAGTCCATAAGATTAGTAGTTGCAATATGTAACGAGGAGATGCATGAATGGTGGTGAAAGGTTGTTGGAATTTTTAAATCTAGAATAAAACAAGCATGTCCATCTCATAAACAATCCCAACAATTGAGGAAAAAATTAACAAATTCCCAAAGCATGGATTTCAACCTTTACCAATATTGCATTTCTGGTTGAACGGGCGCAATCATTTTAACATGAACCACAACAAGTGTAACACATGCTTAATTTTTCACGTTTAAAAACAATAATTTAATATGGTGTTGAAAGTATTAAAAAACTTAATGTATTAATGTTCAATGATAATATATCATTGGAACATGTGAATTAATCTAAAAAACATTTGATGAATAAAAGGCTTTCAAAAGCACTCATTAAACATTATAATGCATGTTTTTTAACACACAAAAAAATTATAAACAAATTTCAAAACCTTTGAAAATTACATATATTTTGAAACATTTTGCATATACCTTGACAAATAATATAAAGATTTTTTTTAAAAAAATTTGAAGAATTTTTGGAAGACTTTTTAATATATATTTTAAGAAATATTCTTTCAAAAATAATCCCTTAAGCAAGCGCATGTGGTTCATGTTATCATGTTTCCACCTAAAGATAATACGATGGGTAAAACACCATGAAATTGGCATATAAGTTGTTTTTGAATCCATGTGAACACATTGAATTTCCATATAAGTAGAAAATATGTCCACATGTTGCATTTTCAATTAATGTCAAAGGTGTAATTGTGGAATATTGTCCACAAATAATCTAGTTCATTTTTGTAAAAGTCCATACATCAATAATTTGTTGGAACTAACTAGGTATACACATGTAAGTTTTGGTCTATTTGTGTTTAGTAAGAGTCCATGTATTATGGAACCCTGTTGTAGACTCAATGGTGAACTTGTATTAAATATTTCCATGATACTTTAACGATAGTTGATAAACTACCACTTTAATACCCTAGTATACTTGAACATTGAATATTATGGACTTCAATGTATATAATGTTCAACCAAAGTCCATGTGGAATCCTAAAAATGGATTTTTTGGACTTCATTGCACATAATTATATATTAATGTCCATCCAAAGTCCTATAAAAATCATTGTCAGATTCATTTGTAAATTTTGTGTAAGGACTCACTACTACAGATCCTATCTTTTAGGCCATCTTTTTCCACTAATATCTCAATCACAATGGATAGCAGACAAAATTGGGGTCAGTCACAAAAGATTAGTCATTTATGATAGGTCTTGCTAGCAAAACGAACAGTTACCATGACTGAAATCACTCGACTTAAAACAACATTATGCCAACATGGCATGTCTAATTCAACATAAAAGTGGACTCCTTTGGGTGATGTGGCATCCAATGTGTCATGTTGTTCTAACTAGTTTTATGACTAATATGCTTGTGTGGCATGTCTACTTTGACTAATACTATGACTCAAATGGGATGATGTGGCCATTGAAGTCCACTTATTATGTGATTAAAAGCGATTGACATAGCATGTCTAATGCAATTAAACATATGACTAAATATGCCAACTAATCATGTCTTATATGACAAATAATCATATTAAGTTAGATGATGTGGTTAGTTGGACTAGGTTTGCGTTAGGTCTGGGTTAAGTTAGGGTTAGGTTTGGCGTAGGTTAGGGCTAGGCTTGTTTTAGGTTGGGGATAGGTCTAGGTTAGGTTCGGGTTAAATATGGTGTAGGTTCGGGCTATGTTTGTTTTAGGTTAGGGATAGGTCTAGGTTAGGTTGGGGTTAGGTTTAACATAGGTTTGGGGTAGGATTTATTTTTTGTCTATACCTATTTTTGTGACTAATTGTGCCTATGTGGCATGTCTAAATTGATTAATATTCTTATTAAATGTGATGAAGTGGATTGTCCTATGTGACTTAACATCAAATTACAAATGCTAACATGGCATGTCTTTTATGACTAGTTTTCTTACTGATTTTGATGACGTGGTTCCACATTCTTGACTAAACATGCCAATAATTGCAACATGGCATTACTTGTATGATTAATTTCCTCGTTAATTGTGATGACATGTTTGAACTTTTTTGATTTTAACTATATGATTGATTGCAACATGGGATGTACATTGTGACTAATATTGTGTCTAATTAATGATGTGTTCATTCGTTATGACTTTCTCTATGACTACATTATGACATGGCAATTCCATATTACTAATTATCCTATTGATTTTGCTGATGTGGCATGTCTTACTCTATTAATTACTTTGACTAAACATTTTAACATGGCATGTCTCATCTAACTAGTTTTTTTATTAACTAATGTTAGAGGATGTCCAATTTCACACTTTGTTTTCAACTAATTGTGATGACAAGGCATGTTCGATGTAAATAATTACTCATTAAATAATGTCTATTATGATTAATATCCTAATAGACTAAACCTATATCAATATTAATATCTAACTGATATCAATATATATAACAATGGATTGATGATTAATTACATATCTAATTCCTTGAATCTTGACCTATTAGCTATAGGTACCTTCTAACAACGCATATCCACAATTGATGCACATAACTAGATAAAACATAATTGTTGCAAAGAAGAACTTAAAGTTCATGTATTAATAAGGAAGTTTTTACTTCAGAAGTATGAATGTACACACACTACATATAAACTACATACATTACAACTAATATAAGGCTACATAATGGCTACAAATATTTTTGTGTTAGGTTCAATGGCCACCTCACTATGTATCCCATTGCATCTAGTATTATGCAAATTAGAGGATCTTGATCAAGTAAGGGATATGGCAAGACAATAGCACCTTCATACCCTATTGAAATTACAATAGTGATGAAGTCACACTAGTAAAAAAACATTGTTTGACTATCATTTACAACTAAATTTTAATTGCAAGCAACACAATGACTAAAAATTAGCATAGTAGCAAACAAAAAGTTGTAGATGACCATTACGCAAACGATGGATGAAATATTTTTTCGTAAAGTACAAATATGGAAATTTTATATGTATCCAAGGATGAGTTCTTGCGACTACACTTGCAACTACACTTGTGACTATAATGCACACTAATATGTTCACACGTGGTGGCCTAAGAATGTGATATGTGGCATCATTTGGATTTTTCGAAATATTTTGCCAAATAATTTTTTTTTCCAACCATCTAATTGAAGCAACTGAATTGTGCCACTTGGCAACTTAAGATTGCCCTATAATCATTTAGGGTTAGTTTAGGGTTGGACCACTTATGATAGACCACATGGCACCTAGGTTAGGCTTAGGTTAGGGACCTAGGTTAAGCCACCTCTAGCCTAGTTAGGTGCCTAAGATACCTAACCTAGTTTTGGGCTAGGCCATGTGGCACCTAGGTTAAGCCTAGGCCACCTAGCCATAGGGCTAGCCTAGGTAGGTGTAGGTCTAAAACTTTTACAACAAAATCCTATTTTATTTTAAGTTTAACCTTTTGGTTGGGGCTTATGTGATTAGTTCCTCCCATATGGCAATTGAAAAAATTGAATGTGTTTACTCCACCAAACCAACCTACTTATATAGTTTGTAAACTTGACAAGGAAGACAAACAATATGAAATAAAATTTTAATTGCAACTTAGTCATATAGTTATAGCCTAGTTACAACTATTCCCTAACACATACTATTACATAGCCTACCTACTAAGTAGCATAAGTTCTTACTAGGTACCTATTTAAAAAATATTTATTTTAAAGTACATATGTAAATAACGTATACATAATTATTTATTTTAAATACCTATTTAAATAGTCTCTAAATAATTATTTATAATTAAATAACCTATTAAATAGCTAGTGGGTATGTAGCTATATATGTATGTAGGTACCTAGTAAATAGTACATAGGTAGGTAGGTATATACATATAGGTATGTATGTACTATTAAATAATATATACGTGTAACTACTAAGTAGCATATGTACTTTATGCAACTATAATGTGACTACTTTGGTTGCATGTGCAACTAAACGTATATACGATGTTGTAAAAAATACAAAGACATCATGAAAAATCAACCTATTGGAATGATGAAATAGGTCATAGTTGCAACTAATTGAAAGGAAGATCAAAATCCATCCAAATTTTTAAAATAGTCACATAGGCAACCATTCGTAGTTGTAGGCGACATTTAGTTGCACATAGTTGCACAGGGAATGGTTGCAAATGATAGGATTCTATTAGTGGCACTAGCCACATCTTTCCTGTGGCATTTAACTCCCTTTCCACCATGTCTGATGAACATACCAATTGCACAAGGTTTGCCTCCACCTTTTGTTAGAAGAAGAAGTCGTTCATTTTTTTTACATTACGAAACAATTTTGTACATTCAATTAATAAAACCAAATTGACACAGGCTTCACAAACAAATTCAATTACAAAATTGACACTTAACTTACTATATTACATTTCAAAGACTTACATTTGATCGATATTCTTCTAACTTTGGTTTTTGACTTTTTGATTTAAACCAAGTAGCTTGAAGCTTTTGTGTAGTTTTTTTCAACAAATGACTACCATTTTGAAGGTTCTTTTGTAAATTTGAGTTTTTTTCTTGACAAACCTACGTGTTTCAAATCATCCATAACTTTGTAGTAGATGTGGTATTCAAATGAGACATCATTGGATAATAGCATTAGGAGATAACCTTAGACACTTAAAGCATGAATAAGAAATTATATAAATACAAATAGGTTGACTTATTATCATACCAATCCCTTACTTGACGTTGGTCATTGACCATGCAAATCTAGACACTTCTTTCCAATGTGGGCTCTCTTTTGTGAGTCGCATCTGCCCATGTGGGTGGGATTCCCATACCTTATAATGTTTGGTGCCTCCAATAATCCTTTCAAATATGGCCATAAAATGTTCAAGTAATTATCCTCTACTTCTAAATTAAAAGGTAGGGCCAATATGTAGGAAGATGGCATGTCTCCTATGCACTTGAATGAGTAGTCATTTATCAACAACATATTATAGGACCTAGACTCCTAAACCTAGGACTTATTTCATCCCACACTCTCTTCATGTTTTTTAGAACAAGATCCCAATCTCTATTTAATGGATGTGTGATATGTGTACATTCACATTTTTCATTCCTGCACACAAATCATGGGTTCAAACCTTCGACCCCTACAAATAAATGTTGAACCATGGGAACCAAGTTTGGGAGGGTTGATGACCATATCCCTATATCACACTTGGTGCTACACATACGTAAAAACTCATCAACACGCAGATGTAGGCTTACTAACTTGTTTCCACATTGTCTTACAGGCACTAGTGGACCCCATCTCTTCTAGACTTCAAATGTTTTGCATCACATAATAACCCATTGACATCTAGGACCAACAAATATTATACATTATTTGGAACAAGCTTGCTTGGAAAACTAATGTAGGCACTTGTTGGATCATTGAGCTCACATCTTTAAGGTCATGTTTGAGCACAATGTTGCTTCCACCCCCCACTTTTTGAGCCTATGATTTGGATCAAGTATGTTGGTTAGAACTTACCAAAATTAAAATATCATCCCCATCTGAATTCTCAAGAGAATGTACCACTACCTAAAGTTACTCCTTGTTTATTGTTGTATTAATTAGATCTGTAGATGGCTTAGATCCTATAGAATATGTGTTCATTTGTTTAGACACATCTTGTTGCAACTACTCATGTGGCTTACATGATAAATTATGTTCAGGTTGATCTTACAACAGTTGTGATTAAATCGCATGATTATCCTACATGTAATTCAACAATGAACACACATTAAACTAGGATATACAAAACAATACAATGTCCATCAACATGCAAAAATAATAGACTCTAAAATTACATGTCCGTACTTACACATGCACTAAACATGGAATACCCATATTTAATTCAATTCGATCTTTTTTCCTATTTTCGCATGTTATAACAACCAAATTAATGTTCTAAACTTCAAACATTCTAAAAGTGTTAACAATTTAAACTTGTATAACATGTAGAATGCCCATGTACATATATACATTATCTACAAAATTTTTAAATCTTTTAGCACTATCAATAGTTGACTTTCAAAAAAATTACATTCACCCAAAATCTTTTAAATTATTGTTGGAGTTGTAAAGGTACTAAGGCATTGTATGGTCATACCCCTCCCATACTCCCAATGTCTAATTTCACAATATCAATGTCCTTCCTCCCTTATAATTCAAATGCAAAACCAAGTGTATAGGTAGTATTCAATTTCAAAAACTTCCACATCTCTTCAATCATACCGGACATCCTTTTTTGGCCATGCATTAACTCATAAGTGACCTTCTTCAAATCATCATGATTTTGTTCCAAGGTTTCAGAACGCACATCGATTTCTGATGTCATGTAATCCCCCCTAACATGACCCACGTTGCCATAATCCAATTGTTCTTCTTCCTATAAAGCCACACCATAAATTCAATTTGATTACAGTACATTCTTAGAAACAAATTAATAGTTGATAGTACCAACTACATCGTTCAAATGCTTAACTGCTTCACATAAATTAAAATTCATCAACAAATCATTAAAAATGCAACTCTTCTTAAGGTACAATTTACAAAGATCATGCTAGCGCACAAGATTTAATATCCAAAAACTAGTTCTAATCTAGTTGCAATCAATCTAATAGACATTAGAGTTGGAGAAGAGATGAAGACAATCCCATGAATCTAATAAAAAAATTAACTATCTAACATAAACTAGGGTTTATTTATTCTACTCTAACTTCATACTCCTCTATATTTTCTCATTTGCGCTTGGTAGTCTTTTTTCATTCACATTCCGCTTGTACCTCCACTAATGTTGTTGGTTGTCCAAGATCTATTGCCTAGAAACCCCATAATTATACACATTTTGTGTTAGTTAATCACATATGAACATAATTAGAAAGCAACCAAACACATGTTAGAAAACTTGTAAAATAACAAGAATTACAAAAAGAAAGAAAATAAACATACCAATTGTTTAGTAGTTCCAATTTCACTTGACCGTTTAGTGCATTGGCCACTTTTTACAATGGCCCGAGCTTTGGTCATTCGAATTGTTTGCTCTATTTTTGTCTTTTTTTGCAACACAACTTTCATTTGATTCTAATGTGCCTTTGAGACATTTGAAGGTCGCCTTTCACCAACTTCAATTTTTTTGAACCATCCACCCCTTAAAGTTATGACAACCAATGGTTCCTGCCACCACCCACTGATCTCCCTTCTACATCACATTCTACTACATGAATGGTCTACTTACTAGTCTATTGAGCTACCTCAATCCCCATCTTCTTCATCACCTCATCTAAAGTTCAATGCCTAGCATTCTATTTAGTGCCTCTAGAACGCACATATGATGAAACCACTTGTGAATCTAGCTTATAAGACAAATCTACAGCTAATGTATAATCAACATCCTTACCTTCTGTTGTTTTCTAGCACTAACAAAAACTTGGGAATGTTGACATTATTGGAGTAATAGGATTAACATATGGTTGTGTACAAATGGTAAACATATGTTGCCATGATGAAACTTGGTTAGGATATGGTACAAATGTGACTATTGGATTTGCAAACCAAACACCAAGCATTTGTTGGGATGCAATTGGCATTTGTGGGCATGTTGTAGTAGTTGCTAGTGTCGATGTCGTTGCAAGTGCTAGATGTGTAGGCCATGTCAATTGCATTAAGGGAAATGCAAGTGGTGGTTGCGCACTAGCTTTAAACGTTGCGAGATTTTGTGGCCAAGGCATTTGAGGGTATCCAAGTGGCATTTGTGAGAATGGACTTACTGTTGGGGTTATAGTGGCAAGAGGCCAACCAAAATTCATTGGCCGCCTAGGCATGTATGGTGGTGGCCATGATTCACCCATTGGCCAACATCTAGGCCAATTTGTAGGAATTGTTGCATTTTGGGCCACTGCTCTTGGGTTTGTGGGAGTTCCATAACCAAAATGGCATGTATAAAAGCATTCAAACATACTTGAAGTTAGAAAACCTTTAGCTAATCAAATTCAAGATGACAAAAACTAAACATATTTGATTGAAATGGGTAGTGACAAGTTCAAGCAAACCTCCAATTAGTGGTTTTTGGAGGGTTGTTGGTTGGCCCATTAGATATCCTACTCCAACAAATTGTGGCCTGCCAAAAATGAAAAATTCACTAAAATGTGAACTACAAAAAAATTAAAAGAAATTTTGTAACTATAGACAAAAAAATTTAAAGTAAAGGAAACCAACCTTTAACAACTACATCAACACTATGGCCTGATGTTGGACCTAATTGTTCTACCATTTTGGAAAGAAAATTGCTTGCAAATTTTCATCAATACCTTCACAATTTCAAAATATTTTGTAAGATCAAAATAACAACACATTCCAACAAAAAAATTACAACGTCTATTCTATTGAAAAACAATTGAAAAGTGTGGATTGCAAACCTCTTAGTCTTGTAACATTTGGGGCAAGTGTGGCATTCATTGTTACACTAGCTCCTATGATAAAGATGGTGCATGATAACAATGCATACATTAATCTCATAAACTAAAATACAAAAAATGACAATGTTTTAAAATGTTCAATATGAAGGTTATAAAAAAAAACTTGCAGTTGGAATTATGTCATGATTTGCTAGAAATTTGCTCACATCCTCACCATGGGAGCCAAATTCATCTTGGTAATCAGGGTAGTTCTATTGCGCAAATATGCTTGAAGAAGCTTCTTTATGGTCCAATGTTTAATTTGTGTCCTAATTATCTTCCCCTTCTTTTACAGATTTAATTGCATCACCCATTTTGTTAAGGTTACTTAAATCTAATAGCTACATGGTTATATATATTGGATATTAATTCAAATTATATACCTACTCACCCATTGCCTTAATTCCATCACAATTGTATTCCATTTCCTCCATGTTTGGGTTTATTTAAATTCAGAATCATGGAATTATATTTATACAAACTTTGAATTTCTATTGCATATTACAACTAGAAGTAACAAGAACTTGCTTCTAAAGGAAAAAAAAAAGTGCAATTGCTTTCCAACAACTAATGCAAAAACATGAAGCTTGAATCCAAAAGTAAAATTCTTCTACAAACCTAACAAATACGAAAACCCTAAATTTATAACTTCAATTGACAAAGTGAAATGTCAGGAAACATACCCTAGGATTTGGCTTTGGTTTGACTACATTGTCATAAGGAACTCTCTTGAAACTCGTCCTCAACATTTTCTTTAGAAAAATTCAACTCTTCCTTAGGTTTTTGGGACCCATAATCTTGCTTCTCCTTCTCAAATTCTAAATTGGAATCAACAATGTGAGGCTCGTCTTTGCACAAACAACTACTACATTGAGGCATTAGAACATTAACAACAACCAATTTCTTGCACCTCTTGCTTTGTTGTGCTTCACCAAGCGCAGCTTTCAATGCAATTAGCTCTCTTTGCTTGCACAAAAACAAGAAAAAACACAACAAGTTCAAGAATGTTAATGTGACAAAAAAGAAAGGTAGGTAGAATGCAAGACTGTGAAAATTTGAGAACAACCATGATAACAAATTGTGCCTAAGTGTGAGAGCTAAAAAAAAGACAAAAATAATCTTTATATACTAAAGCAAAATTGTGAAGATTTGAATTCAAATCTTTCCATCCAACGGTAAAGATCAAAGAAATTTCAATTGAGTAGATCTACGTTGTTGGATGGAAACTTCATTTTATCTAACGACGAAGATCAATCCAAATTCAAAGAAGCATATCTAAGTCGTTGGATTTTATTTTCAATCTATCCAACAACCAAAATCTAGCCGATTTCAAGAACAACCAAATCTTGACCGCATGTATATGTAATTTTATTCATCAAAATAAAACATGTTAACATGTTCACTCACATGTCCAATTTCACATTATTTGACTAAATTCAGTGAATCTATATTGATTCAATGTGCCATTTGGAAAACTTTGACTAAAATTGGTCATTTTACTAATGAATCACATGTACTATTTGGCACAACTTGATTAATGTCTATAATCCATTGACTCATATTTGCCACTTGGCAATATACTTAATTTTAATTGTCCTGTTGAGTCACATGTGCCATTTGACACTAGATGATTAAGTCTAGTCAATAAATGATGACTCACACTTACCATTTGTCATTATTTGACTAACATTTGTTAAACATGTTGATTCAAATATGCCATTTGGCAAGATCAATGATTAAGTTTAGTCACCAAGTATCTTAACTCACAATTGCCATTATGCAAACTATGATCAACATTAATGGGGTCCTAAATTCAAAATGCCACTAAGCAAAATCTAACTAGGTTTAATCATTCTACTAAATTGCATGTGCCATTTGGCACTTTATTATTAATTTTATTTAAAACTACTAACTCACTATGCCATTTGAGTGATAAATTTAGTCAACTTGGCATGTCACAATCACCATTTAGCATTTTTTGACTAATTTTGGTCTTATTGATGATTCACAAGTCGAATTTGTATCATATGACCAATTTTATCAGCAAGGGCTAATTCAAATGTGCCATTTGGTAAGTTTCTAATTAAACTTAGTTAGGAGGTATGTTGACTCACAATTTCCATTAAGAAAAATAGTGGGTTTGCTAACTCACAATGCCACTTAGTAGTTTTGAATAATTATAGTCATTCTACTAAGTTACACAAGTCATTTGGCATTATGTTAATAATATTAGTTAGACATCATGACTCACATGTGCTATTGGCAATATGTGTCAGAATTTAGTCAACTTGACATGTCACAATTACCATTTGACACTATTTAACTAATTTTGAACTTAGTGATGATGATTCACATATGAAACTTGTGGCGTATATGACCAATTCTAGTGAACACAAACTGATTCACATGTGCCATTTGGTAATATGTGACTAATTTTAGTTTTAAAATGGTGATTCATTTTGACAGTTGGCAATATTTAACTAAGATCTATCAAGATGCTAACTTGCAAATGCCATTTCACAATACATGACTACTTCTAATCAATAATGTTGACCCAAATGTGTCGCTTAGCACTATGTGACTACTTTTAATTAATTTAACGATAACTCACATTTGCCAATCTAACTAATTAAAGTCATATTGCTTATTCACATATGCCATGTGACATTTGATAACTAATTATAGTCAAAACAATAACCACATATGCCATTTGACATGCAATGTGGCGTATCTTGACTATTTTCAAGTTGGATTACAACTCCATTTTATGAGGTGACAATCAAAATGTGATTATATTCAGTTAGTATGCCAAATCATATTTGCAAGGTAATAATATGAATAATTTAAATAATGGTCAATAATGCAAGGAGGAAAATTAAAAGTAATTTCAGAAAGGAAAGCTCCTACACATAGTTCTATTTCCAAGCTTTCTACAATAATAATTGAGTTCATCGCATCTATACTAACTGGCTCAAATTGATGTTAAGAACTATCGATTAACTCATAATAGTAGCAAATGGTTCAAATGCAAAACAAAATTGAAAATGTAGTTTTAATCAAACATGGAAGAAACAAAATGCACTTGAACTCTGGACCAAAGATCTTGTTGAACTTTTTCTTGTTCTTAGCAATTGTGCATGCTTAAACTTTGCCATAGTCTTCCTTTTTTGTCATTGTGGCAAACAAGTCGACTCACTCCTCAAACCTATACAAAACAAGGTAAGCAACACCCTATATCCCACTTATCTAAGTTTGGTTACTTCAATCTCAACCTAGCTCTTCATTAGTTATCAAATGAGTAGGAATAGGTTTCCTTCGTATCTCAACTTCTAGAAATAGCCTCTTTCTTTTATATCCAAGAAGACCTTGTTTACCCCCAAGTTTGTTCCTTTTAGTTCATGAAGTTTCCTACATTTGTGCTCCATGACCTTCAAAGTAAATCATTTCACCAAAAAATGATTGAAAACACCTTATAATGACATATTTTAACCCTAATATTTTGCCACACAAGGCATTCCGCACATGTAAATTAAAGATGTTGTCTAAACATGAAGTAAATACTTAGTCTTGTAAAAAGCAGTTATCCTTTCTACCATCCATGTTGAGGTGCATTATTCAAGTGTACTTGATAAACATAATGATGAATAACATTTCCCTTGAAACTTGACATTAACTTGGCAAAAAATGGTATAGGATCCTCAAAGCATGATGAATTTGATAATCTTTCTAATGTTATTTCATCATCAAAGCTTTGTACTTGATTTTTAAATAGTTGGTGATACAAAGTTCAAATTCATTAATGAATTATTAGTTTGAAGACTAATTGTAATGTCAAATGTGCAACATCTTGAATTCAATAACTGATGTTCTTTGTGAGGGGTTTCAAATTTGTGGAATTTTTTAGAGTATGGCATACCCACAGTAGCCTAGTGCTCAACAGTGTGATGACAACAAACAATATTGATATGCCATCATCATTGAAGAGGGAAATTCAATTGGCAATAGTGACAGTGGTTGTGGCAAAAACAACAACAACAGTAGTAGCAACTATAACAATAATGGGAACATCAACTATACTAGCAGCCAAGACCAACAAGAGTTACTTTACATCTCCAATTTGGTCTCTATGTAAGCTTCCCCATGTGTTTGTGTGAATAATATTTGATTTCAACTAATGTGAATAGTTGGGGAAAAAAATATCATGCAAAAGTTTGTCGGGGAAAAAATTTGATGCTGAAAATGCTAGCTTCAAGAGGGTGGAATAGGTGAAGTTGTTGCAGTCAATTTGATAGACATTAAGGTTGGATTTACAACATTAAATAGCAGCAGATGGATCAATTTAAATCACTTTTATTCAACAAGATTGATAGAAGATCTAATAATCTAATGGCTAGAGAGTGAAATCATGCATAGGTGCAATTAATTCTCCCCTCATAACCTTGATAGAAGCTACCTAGTTTGTGGGGTAGCATTTCTGTTAATTTCAATAAGATTTTATTTTCTTCCACTTGCATACATACATGTGTCTACCATATTCACATGTTAAAGAAGTGACATTCCTTTCATATTGGCCATGAAATATGGTAGGCAACACTTATGGATGTTATGAATGTATAGGAGTCCAAATATATTTATCATGATGTTTCTACTTACCATTTAAGTCCCAGATATAAGTTTTATAGTCTAAAAGATCTATAGTTTGAAAATCTATAGTCTATCACATGAAATCTATCATGAAATGGTCTATAGTCTGTCCAAATCTATCATGAATGGTTTGTAGTCTGAAAGTCCTTAGTCTGCTACCATTTTTTGGATGAAGGATTCTATTTGCCATAGTGTAACAATGTGGCACTTTGACTAAAACTAACTGGTTGTGTGACTGTGTCATCACATGTCTTGTCCATTATGATTAATCATTTAACAATTGTGATGACATGGCATGTCCATGGTCACTAATCATTCGACTAACTACGATGGCATGGCATGTACATGGTCACTAAACATTCAACTGAATATAATGACATGGCAATCCACTATGACTAATGGAAAGACATGTGACTATTCAAGTGACTAACTATGTTGACATGGCTTGTCAACATGACTACTTTATGATTGATTATTATGATGTGGCATGTTTATTATGCTTGAGGTTATGATTCAATGTGATGATGTGGTTAACCACCATGATTAATTATGTGATTAGTGTGATGAAGTGGAACCTAACATGTCCAACTTGACTATTTGCATGACTAACATGTATATGACTTCTTGGAAAATGCAATGGTTTGGCATTTTGAAACTAATTTACTATTATTTTACAACATGCATCTTATTGATAAATAGAGGTAGGTTTGTCAACTAGCTACCACATTGGGAACTCTCCAATTCTTGTACCTGATCTAGGTTGTTTTATTCATATACATTTAGTCACAAATTATGAGTGTTGTCCAACTTCTCAAGTTTTTTATTTCTTTTCATTATGAAAATTTTGATGATAGGAGTATTGTGAATAACCTTTTATTTTGTGCAATAATTTCAAATGACATAGAATTGGTTGCAACAATTGATGAATTTGTTTATCTATTTGTTGACATAGGTCCACGTTTTCGCATCAGCCATAAATGCCTCCAAAATTGATGCCCAAGTTATATTTGAAGCTAATGAGCTTGAAGCAAGTCAACATGGATTAGTTAGCTATGATTGTCCTTGTATGTGTTGGCATAGTGTGAAAAGACAACTTTGTAGTGGAATCAAAAAACATCTTAGGAAATATGGTTGCAATCCATATTTTCAAATGCCAATGGTGGTATGAACTTTTTTTTTCCTCGCACCTAATGTGATGGCTAGGTATTGGTTTTGAAAATGAAGCATATAATTTTAGACAATTATGATTGGCCATTATGTTTCTAGTCACTGGCAGATTGTATGAAGGTCATATAGTCAAAAACATATAATTTCAAATTATAATTTTCAAATGTATAATCTCATATTATATGTTGCTAATTTAAAGCATAATGAATGTCATATAGTTAACAACATGTAGTCATATATATCTAGGTAATCAAAGTTGTAGACCTTGAAAAGTTGGTTTATTCAAAATGTTTAATTTGTGATTGATGGAAGATTTTATGTCTAATGTTTAAATGTGTTGTAAATATTTACAATAACCAATAGTTCAAGAGAATAGTGAAGGGCAGAACAATTTTGTGGATAATTAAGGAATTGTTACTACTAGAAGTGTGCATGTTCGGGAACACACACAACTTAATGCAGAAGTTCAACTCCACAAACTTGTTAATGAAGCCTTTGCAACATATGATAGGTTGTAACAAGTGCCTGAAGAACAAATCCTAGCACCTAAAAGTGAAAACTTGGAGGAAATTAGAGTTAATAGTACTCCTCCAAAAAGCCCAAGACCCACTGATGTATTAATGGAGGAGCTTATTTCAAAAGCTTCAACACCATTATTTGAAGGATCTTTTACATCCATACTATCAACTATTCTTCTTCTGTTGAATTTAAAGATTGTGCATTCTGCGAGTAACATTTTCATGGATGAATTTTTTTTTTTGTTACACAAATAGTTACTTCCAAAGGGAAACAAGATGCCAAAATCATCTTATGAGGCCGACAAGTTGATTAAGTCATTGGGTTTAAATAATGATTCATTCCACACCTATGAAAAAGGATGTGTGCTCTTTTGGGGTAGCTTAAAGCAATTGTAGGTGTGTCCAAATTATGGGACTAATAGGTTTATGGAAGGGTCAAGATCTATTCCATGGAAGGTCCTTTGACATTTCCCATTGATTCCAAGGCTACTACAAATGTATAGGTGTAAATCCTTGGTAAAATTGTTAACTTGGCAGAAAGATGGGGCTAGTACAAATGGTTTTGTATACGTAATGTGGCAAATTCACTTGCTTGGAAACACATCAATGAGAAGTGGCCAAGTTTTGCCAATGATGTTTGCAACATTAGGTTGGGTTAACACTTAATGGGGTGAACCCATTTGGTGACCTCAGTTCATGCCTTTTGACATGGCCTATGATATTATTGAATTATAACTTGCCTCCTTAGCTAGTGACTAAGTGATACTTCTTGATGTTAGCCCTAATAATTTTCAAGATTTTTTTTGTAAAAGTTGAGAATGTGGATGTGTACATGCAGCCACTTATTGAAGAATTATAGGTCCTATGGACTAGTGTCCAATCATTTTATATTTTTTCCAAGGAAATATTTATGCTACAAGCCTTGTGCAAATGGAGTCTACATGATTTTCTAGCATTTGGACTATTCGCAGGGTGTGTGACCAAAGGGCATAAAGGATGCCTACCTTGTGGCTCTGCCACAAAATCTTGTTCTTCTAAAAAACTAAAGAAAATCATATATTGTGGTAGTCACCATTACTTGCCTAGAAACCACCCATATCAATGCAACAAAAATGCTTTCAATGGCGAAAAAATATTTAGGAATGCACCTACATGAGTGTTCGCATTAGACATTATCAAGTGGACACAAGAACAAGAGTTATGGCTCAAAAGACTTAGAAATTGAGTTGGTGGGAAATTGGACCCTATTCACAAGAATGGCATCAAATGTTTAAGTAACATGTTCTAATTGCCATATTGAGAGGTACACTACTACATTTACCATTCCTAATTTTGAACTATTGAATATTCCATTTATTTTCAATTTGTCATTCTTGTTTACATCAACCAAAATAGTTTTTTAGAATGCCAACATTCTCAAAGACTTGATAGTTTAAACTGCCTAAACTATGTGATTTAAACTTATGGGTAAATAAGTTACAACAAAATGCTAGTATCCATCTTTGGGTGAAACCATGGTAAAGTATGCCAATGAGGGATATTTTTTTTTGGGGAAAATATCCATAAACTAAGACTTAATACATTGAACTCATTAATTTTTTAACTTTAATGATCAATAAGAGGAAGATCTTTGACTTCATTGCATAATATTGAATATAATTGCATGTTTTAATATGCATTTAAGTACTTTTTTATAAATACAAGTACAAGAAAGTAGGTGTCACATTCCTACTTCAAGTATATGAAAGTATGATAAAAGTACAATTGTAATTGAATTTTTAGTACTTTCAAATGGATAGAGCACTGATATGTATCAATGTGTATTTAAATTTTTCATATCATAATCATAATTTATCAAAGTTCTCATATAAAAATATGTTGGAAATTTTGAAAACCCAACTAGTTTAAAACATACTTTTCATCCATTTTTTTTATATGAAAATTCCTCACATTTCATGTGTAGCTTACTATAAACTCAATGGAGTACACCATTGTTTCATAATGAAATTTAAAGAAGTTTTGAATAGGTTTTTTCATGTTTATACCATAAATGTGATTGTGATTGCATGTGTGACTACTTTTTTGGCATACTTTACCATGCTTTCACCCCTTTTGATAGTTGAATGCGACTCAAAAAATGTCATTCCTAGATTCTAGAGTACAAGGTTTTAAGGTCTCAAATTATTGCAATTAACATCATGAGTAGGCATGCATCATTCCAGTTAAATAGATTTGAACAGTGGTAACCTCTTAGAAACCTAAAACTTGTCAGAAGAAAAGTGCATCCTTGTGATAGTTTAATTGTATTTATAACAGCCCAACACTAAAAATATATAAAAAGATTAACCCCAATTTTTATTTTTTTAATGAACGTTTACCAAAAAAAGAATCTTGCAACATATTTATCTTTTTCACCCTAATTTTTTGAAATAGTAGAAAATTTCCCATCTTAAATTAAAAAGCATTGTTCTTGCAACAATTAGAACAAAATTTTGAAATTACAACATTTTCAAATAAATCATAGTTTACAAATTTGGAATGTGCAAAATGACCATGTGCATAAGACATAATAGAAACCCAACATATTTTATTGTTGATTTTGCAAAATTTATATATTCATTGAAAATATGATAGTTTTTGTTTCCACACATTCATAATGTATGCATGACTTGTTGGTCAAGAATTCTTTGGATGTGATACATTGTGAAAAAAACTTATGTGAAAATATCTTGAAGATAATATTTGGCATAAAGGATATTGTGGCTGTTCGAGAAGACTTGAAAAAGTGCAAAATACGAGCACATCTTTGGCTTCAAACTATTGCATGTGGGTTGATTAAACTGACAACCTCTTATGTGTTGACATATTAAGAGAAGGAGATATTTCTCCGCATCCTTCATCATTTAAAAACACCTACACATTATGTATCTTTTTTGAAAAAAAAACTCCATAAGGATGGGGACTTGAAAGGTGTGAAATCACATGACTTTCATGTCATGATGCAAGACATTTTACCGTTATGCCTTTAGGGCCTCATGTCAAAGGGATGCCGGATGTCAATTATCCGTTTGTGTCATGTTTTCAAAAAGCTTTGTGTGAAGATTGTGGACCCAACAACTATGGGTGAGTTGAAGAAGGAAGTGGCAATATGTTTAGTTCTATTAGAACAAGGATTCCCTCCTTCTTTCTTTGACATCATGACACATCTTTTAGTTCATTTGGTGGAGGAATTGGAGTTGTGTGGTCTAGTCCACATGCGTTGGATGTACCCTATTGAAAGGTATTTGAAAATCCTAAAAGGATTTGTGTGGAATAAAGCAAGGTTGGAAGGAAGCATGGTTGAAGGGTATGCGCTAAAAGAGGCTTTGGGGTTTTGCACTCAGTACATACATGATTTCACAACCACAAGAAGATAGGTGTGGGATAACAAAGAAGAACCCCACATGAATGACGAAGTGCTTGAAGGAAACGGGTGCCATGAATCATGAATGTAGACCTTTGTGACATGGCGCATTCTTTTGTGTTATAGAATGTTGAGTCAATGTCTCCATGGTGCAAGTAATTAATTTTGTCATTTTCCACAAAACATGCCGTTTGATTCAAAATTGTGAAGTCTTTGAAAAAGCTAAATAAATTGGAAATTATTTTGGTTGTCGTAGTTATAATGTTGTTTGGACATTAAAAAATTGGCACTAATGGGGAAAATTTTCATGCTGGAAGATCCAAGAATTAATTTATAGCTTATGTACATGGCGATTGCATAAATTTCATGTACAAATTATCAAGTCTTTGAGAATGCTCAAATTGAGTTCTAATTATTTTGGTTGTTTTAGGAGATTTATAGAGCTTTTAATTATAAATAACCAAGCTTAATGGTTATAGTCAATTTGTCTTTGACAAGTTTTAGGTAGAGGTCCATTTAATTATGTTAAACTTCTTTTGGGAGGCTGCTCTTGATGCTATAACAAAAAATTGAAGTTTTGATGGGTCACTAATATAGCCCACTTTGGGACCCAAGTGGGATTTCAAAAGAAAAGTCACAAGTTCAAACTTCAAACCTAGTGGTGTGTGTAGGTGAAAGTCATGTTAGCCTTTTTCATGTGGGACTAAATTGGGGCTGATGAATCTAGTTTACTACTTGTCAGGTCGAGTTTATTATTATGTTTCAAGAAAATAAGAAAATAAATAAATAATTAAGTTAAATATATGAACCACTAAATACGTTTGATTTCAATGGTGGCATTTAGAGCATTATGGTGGTTTAATTTAATTTAATTTAATTTCGAAAATGGAAAATGGGAAGTTAAAGCTTATAAACAGTTTGTTGTGACAAGAAATATGCCAATGAAGTATAGGAAAGAAAGGTTGAAAGGATGGAACTCCTACATCAGAATAGGCAATCTCAAACATGACATGTTGAATTCCCAAATCACCTTTGGGAATTGTCCCCATTTCCAACATGGCTAAGGCTTTTATTGCCTCAAGTATCCAAGGAGAGGACATAGTTGATCAAGAAACAATACACATGTCCATGTCACCTATGCTAAAAGTTGTCATATTGTTCAATGTATGCATTTGGGAACCACATTTGTGTGGTGAATGTGGAAGAACATTTAACCATAAATGATAGTGGCATAACTACCACATTTGAACAAGTGTGTGTTTTAGGACCCAATGATCAAAGGCCTATTGTTGCAAATTTGGAATATTTGGGGTGGGTCGAGGAGATCTTGGAGTTAAATTATGGGGTTCTAAATACTATGGTGTTATTATGTAACTGGGTGAAGGCAAATTATAGCGAAAGTAATGGAATTGTAAAACAAAATGAGTATGGCTTCACCTTTGTGAACTTTGGGTCATTAATTCCAATCTCAAACCATTTTTTTGCCTTTCCACTACATGTAGAACATGTTTTTTTTTCTAGTTGTGATTATAGGGAGAGGGGTTGGAAAGTGGTTCTTCAAAAAGATCCTCGTGGGAGATGAATAATAAAAAGCATTTAGCTCAACCCTATTGAGTTTGATATGTTTAAGGTCAGTAATGTTGATGATTATTTAGGGTTGCAAGTTCCAATGTTTATACAAGAAACAAATCAGCTACCTACTATTGTAGGTGTGTCTATTATTTGTGTTACATATTTGAATGTTGATGACAATGAAGGGGACCAAGATAATGGATATGATAATCTAGAAGATTATGCATTAAACAACTCCAATGATGCATGATGATTCATTCCCATATGTTTGAAACTTGTATATGAACATGTTGCATATGCATATGATTAATTTTTATTCCATTTCATGTACATTTCTTTTCAAACCTTTCAACTTGTGTAGTTAATTGAAACCTTACATAATATTTTTGCAAAATTTATTTTGATTTTCAAGGCAGATTTAGATCTAATTTTGATTTAAAATTAATTATCAATTGCAAGTCTTTGAAAAAGCTGGATACGTATAGGAGGAAATTATTTTGGTTAAATTCCAAGAGCATGGTTTTTGTAGGCTGAAATGTTTTGTTATAATGGAAAATAAAAGTAAATATGTGATCCATCAAGGCATTGGAAAATTATCAGAAAAAACTTAAATTTCCCATACCTAAACAAATTAATAAAATATATATTTACTTACCACGTAGGAAATTAAAGTGATTATTTTTAATCACATTCTTGAATGTGTAGCAACAACTATTAAACATGTGTACTTTATGTGACATATATCAGTCACAAATTGCTAATATTCTTATTACACATGTATTTCAATGGACTAATTGTCGTAACCCCACTTTGAAAGAAATGTGAGGTCACCACTCACACTCCCGAAAATGGGACTTGGGAGTCCTCCGGGATTCTTGAAAACTTAGAGCGTGATTGTAGTAGTCAAAACACCTTGCATTGAGGTGTTCTTTATACCGTTGGAAAGTTCTTGAAGTGTAGATGTTTAAAATGGCCTCGCATGAGCCATTTGGACATTTGCAGCACAAGTTATGGTTGAAAAAAAGGCCGGGAGTCAAAGTGACAATTTGGCTCATGACCACTAAAAGTCGGGAATCGACCCGATTCTGGTGTGTGCAGGTGTAGTGCGACACACTGTTGGAAAGCTTTCGAGGAAAGCTACAACTTTGGTTTAGACCTCGTCCCGATCCAAACTTAGGGCGAGAAATTATGAATGCCCAAAGTCCCGGGAAAAAAAACCATTTGGATGCAAGTGTGGCGGAGAGCTACATAGAATACTATATGGGGGAAGGTGGTGGCTTCCCCCAAGTCCGGGCCGTGGTGAGTCAAGTGAGTTCATGGTTGCTCGTGGCTTGTCCCAACACTAAAAGGGTGTAGAATGAGTTCTAACCAACTTGTTGGTTGGATTTAGATGCAAGGTTGAATAACTGAGTAGCTTGTCCCTCTTCCTAGTCTAATCCCAAAGCTTTCAGCATGCCCCTTTCACCCCCCTTTAGTGTTGGAAGCTGGGAGCCTGCCCCGAGTCCTTCCCAATTCCCCAACTTGAGCAAGTTAGTCCCAACTTGGGCCTAACCAAGGACTTAGGAGTGCGTCACTAATTTTAATCATGTTACCTATTAATATGACTGTAGTATATAGCTCCATTGATTACTTTTAGTCATATTACCGATCTTTTGTCTAAACATGTACTTATCATGACTAATTTAAATCACATGTTACTATTAATCATGTTACATGTGGTAGCAAGTACAAGACATGTGTACCTCATGTGACATATATTAGTCATATTACCATCATCCTTACTACATGTGTATCTCCCTTGATTCATTTTAGTCATGTTAATATTGCATGCATAATTCCATTGACTGATTTTAGTCATATTAATATTTGTTGTCTACATGTGTACTTACCATGATTGATTTAGCTCATGTTACTATCAGTCACGTTACATGTGGCAGCATGTGGTTAATGTCAATCATGGTGTTATTAATATGAGTACACGTAGGCACCAAGAAGTTTTATGTGTTTAGTCACATTGTCTATTATGACTAAAGTTCATATCACATTAAGTCATAACAGACTATGTTAGATTTGTGATTAGTCATGATGGACATAATTAATCATGTGCCATTTTTAGATTTGATAGCACAATCATGTCAATAAAATTTAATTAATGAAAAGGACATAGTTTTGTTATAGTGACTTTTGTGTAAATTTGTTCACATAATCCCATTTGCCATTGTTGATTCCTATAATTGTACATTGCATAACATTTAACTTCATTGTCCATAAATTACATTCAATGTGTTTCAACATTATACAAACATGGGTTTTCTCTCCCATAATATGTTTTGTTATTCCAAGGCAGTAAGACAAAATATTTGAACGTGTGTCCATTTCCTTCTGAAGAACATTTGCCTCAATTTATGAAAGGACCACTGTGCATTTGCCCATAACTAGTCTACTAAATAAAACAACAAATGTGCATCCCAGTGTGGGTAACATATATTTGTTGCAACAAAATCAACACCACCCAATGGACATTATTATGAAATTAGTAATCCACAACAACCCAAGCCCCAAAAGCCATTTCATATGCATAGTGTGATCAAAGAAGTTCCCACAAATAACAAACCACCATCAACAAAGGTCATAACTACACAAATAGTTGCAGATGGTGGACATCAAGGTGGAAGAAGCATCTAGACAAGAGGATGTGAGGTTTGACATTGAATATGATGAAGAGGTAGATGTAATAAATGAAGATAAGAAAAAAGGATGATGACCAATAATTAAGAAATGGGAAAAAAAAAAAACCTTAACATGGCATTGGGATGGATGAGGATGTTGATGACTTGGAAGAACCACCTTCACATATAAATAAACACAATTTGGAAATGAGGAACCTATTACCAAGAAATTTGTGAGCAAGGACAACTCACTAAAATAAAGAAAAAGGAAAGGTCCAATGTATGAAAAAGTCTTCATTACAAAACCCACACAACTATTACAAAATGTGGGTGCAATTCATTAGTCTTTGTTCAAGGGACTAATAAATTCACAACATCCCACTAGGTCTTGTTAAATAGGACTAGTTAATTCATTCAAAATCCAATAAAATCATTTGACATACGTGGATGCAACAACGGTTTAAACTTGAAAGTCTAAAACACATATGAAGTGAGGTCCTAACATAGATCATATATAGAACATGATATTTCCTAAAACCAAGGCATAGAAATTTGGTATGAATAAAATTTATTAACAATATTTTTTTCTTGTAGCTAAGCCTATGATGTGGTTTTTAATAATATCCTAGATTTGGGATTTATGTGGTGTTATGTTCATATGCATAGAACATTTAAACAGGTTATACCAAAGCTGCAATTACCACACCACCACAATAGAGATATAAGGACCCATTGTGTCTAACTATATGTGTAATTCATTAACAAGCCTTCATAAAATGTATGGTTATTTTTTGGTGGCAAATATCTTATGGTAATTCAAAAAGCTATCCATCCAAATGTAATGGATTTATAGGTGCAATAGGTTTTTATGTGCTCCAATATATGTTCATGCATTTTCCAACCAAGTTTTTAGTTGGAAATACATGAAGTTTTAGCACCTAGGTAACCTAGGTGCACACTTAGTTTAGGCCTTGACCTAGGTGACATTTAGGTTAGGTACCTAGGTTTAGGTCTTAAAACATTTTTTTAAGTCCTATTTTTTTGGGTAAAGTTTATTTGTTGGCTTCTTCCAAATGCACCTAGCCAACTTGATTATATAGTTTATAAACTTAAAATGTAAGACAAAAAAATATGGGACAACCTTTTTGCAACTATAATATATTAGGTACTAGCTAGCTTACATAACTATTTACTATCTATTGCCTACTAATTGGTATATAATTACGTTATATACCAATTTCCATTATTTTTACATTATTCTAACATAATTAATTTGCCCCAGGAAGTTTATTATGTAGCGTAAATTCTATTAATTTGGCTAACTTTTTTGGAAAATTCTCAATAATTTTTTTGAAAAAGAAAAACCCTGTTTCTAACCAATGAATGCTGCCCTAATATTAACTGAGGCATCCAAGAGATAGAATTATTCATCCATGAAAACACACGTTCACTCAAACGAAAAAGCAAAATAGACTTCCCAGAAGTCGACGCTGTGATTTCCTTCCTTGTAACATGAAGGAAGCTAAGTTTCATCCATTTATAAATCACACGTGAAACAGCCTTCATCATCGTGGTTCTCATCATGGATGTTTCTCATCTGATATCATAATGTAAGGGGAAAAGAACTAAAAGAAAGCTACGTTTCATCTATTTATACACAATAGAAACAGCCTTCTTCATCGACGGAAGATCCCTGAGAATGGATGCTTCTCATCTACGGAGGTCATAGTTTTGAATGTAAGAAAAAAACTACCTTTGAAAATTGAAAGTTTGGGAAAAGGAGGAGGAGAAGAGGGGTGGGTGGGGAGGGGAGGGCAAATCTGGTTCGTCAAGCTGACGATCGACGGCCAAGAGCATCGAAGCCTAATAAAAGAGAAATTAAGAAAATCGCGCGCTTTTAGGGGCTTTGAAACGATGGCGACACCTTAAATCCCGCGCCCACATGGATGAACAGAACAGAAAAATGAGAACTCCACATCGTCGTTTTCATCCCATCTCTCCCTTCCTCCACGGACGCAGTTTTATTTTGAATTCCGGAGCGCGTGTTTTTTTCCGCTGAATTCTGCACTCTGGTTTTTCTGCCTGCGCGCGCGCGCGCTCTCTCGCTTTTAGTCCGTCGCTCCCTCGCTTTTAGTCGCTTGCTCGCGTTCTCCCGCGGTCTCTTCAGTACCCTTTTCTGGCTCCTTACCTTCTCGTCTTTCTACCCATCGTTACGGTGTCTTGAATGGTGGAGTATCGAGCGAGTTTTCGTGTTGGTTTTGTTTGTGGGTCTCATTTGTGAATGTATGAGAAGCGGGTCGAGGATTGATTCGGCGAGTTTTTTTTGTGGGTATGGTTGGATCTGTTTCGGGAGCTTTCTTTCGGTGTCTGAAATCCTTTTTCTTGGGCCCTGTAAGTTTGTTTTACTAAGTTTTAGTAAATTTTCACACTCACATAATCTGTCTCCCGCGCATTCTTTTGACGTTCTGCAGTTCAATAAGGCAAGGATTCAGCTGAGTTTTTTCATTGTTGCATAGTGGTCATTTGATTCAGCAATTTTTTTCTTTATTGGATCGTGTTTTAGCTGCTTGTTTCGGTGTGTGTGTGCGTGTGTTGAACGAGCGAGATGAATAGAACCCTTGTTTCCGAATTTTGTCTGAGTTATTAGGCTTTTACGGGCCCGCTTGCTCGTTTCTCGGACTGTTATTTTTCTCCCGATTGCTTCTTCCGCTTACTGCAGACATCACGATAATGAAGGCGCTTGTGTGTGCTCGTTGAGTTTCGTAATTGGTTTTCAATTTCACGTGGAACTGAGAGCATTGCATGTTCGAAGTGCTGTGCCCTTCCGAGGCGAAGCTCTGCGCAGGTTTTATCTCGTGCCGCTGGTTTCAAAGTCCTGCCCCCATCGTTAAAACCCTGGGTGATTGTGGCGGGACCGGAATTGGAGCATTGTGGTTATGTGCAATCAACATTTCTTTTGATGAAGGGTTAGGTTGTTCACGAACGCTTGAACCATGCACATGGCGCTTTCGCCACACAAGGGCAATCTCAAATCGACGCTTTCTCAAGACAGATCCACCAGAGATAAGATGCAGTCAGTTGCAGGAGGTATAAACAGCTCTTCTAAGACCAAAGCACGGTCTTCGGAGTTACTAGAGACGCACAGCATTGGTAATGGCAGCGAAGGGAAAGCGAACAGGAGCTGCCAGAGGAAGCGTGGAGCAGCGGCTGCAGCAAAAGCGACCAACTGCGAGAACATGGACGACTCTGGCTGCAGCTTATCGCCATCTCTGGATGCCGGGGCACCCATGCAATCGGAAGCTGACACAAGGGGCCATGCATCATCATACAACCGCAAGGACAAATCTCTTGGTCTGCTCTGCGACAAGTAAGTTCTCTTGATCGGCCCTTCCGCCTTTGTCCTTTAGTAACCCTAGAACTTTTTAGGGCGTTCCCTGTTCTATCACAGAATTCCATATGTGTGCTCCTGTCCTTCAAGACTTGCACATCTCAACTCGTGTCTCTTTAGGAGGGGTTTTTTAATAGAAAATCAATTCTTGAGCTTCACGTGGATTGGTCATCAACATGCCAGTTGTTTTGCGTCTGTGGGTCTTTTATGAGGCCATTAGTTCTGTCTTCACATCACTTACCAGCTTTAGATATCTTGATCTGCAACCATGCCTGCTCTACTGCCTAAAACTCTGCTCGATTGCATGGAAAGGATACTTGTCTTGCTGCTTTCAGAGTCTGAAATCTTACATTGGTACAGACTAGCTCTGTTTTGCTCTTCCCAACTGAGGAGAAAAAGACATTCAGACTAGTGTTTCATGGATGTGTGCAGCTTCTTGAACTTGTATGGTACTGAGGAAGGGGTATGCATCAGCCTGGATGAAGCTGCAAGCCGCCTTGGTATGCTGCTGGAACCACCACCACATGCATGACCATTCTTTTTTCCTCTTCATGCATGGCCATTCTGGTTGTTTGCATCATGGATGTAAATTGGTTATTCCAATCTGCTCACTGTGGCAAGCCCTAGGATCTATTGTTCTTAAATAGAGATCATTGAGGGTCCTTTCATGCCAGCATGCAAGATCTTGCAATTAAACATATGGTAACAAGTGCCTGGTTTGTAAATCTTTTGTGTAATCAGATATGTTGGTCAATGGTGGATCCATGGATGCTTCATGCTCTAGGGTCTCATGGTTTCTTCAATGTTTTCTTCTTTTCTAGTTTGCAGAAGTCAGTCTAAGAATTCTTGGGCAATTGTGCTGGCTGTGATGATGTTCAGGTGTTGAGAGGAGGCGAATCTATGATATTGTCAATGTACTTGAAAGTGTAAATGTGAGTAGTCACAAATGTCACAATGCCTCCACACTTAGATGCATTTCAAAAGGGACTACACTATGACCAATGATCAGCAAGTAAACTGAATGTGGAGTTTAACATTGATGTTGTGCTGTGGTGTTGAAGATAAGTTTGCTAGCATTTCATGACAACATGTTCTTTTGCCTCAGTCTATTGTGATACTCAATAGCTTTGATCTGGTTTACAGATCTTGATACGGAAGGCTAAAAATCGCTACACTTGGCACGGATCCACAAAACTGGCCCAAGCACTTCAGACCATGAAGGTAGTCATTTGAAGCTGACCTGTTGCTGTGCACCTCACTATGTGCAAGTAAATGAAGGACAATAGAGGATAGAAAATTATTTACTTTTATCTTCGTATGTGGTACTAAAGGTCCCATCTTTTTGGTTTGTTTGTCTGCTTCTTTTATGCAGGAGGAAGCATTATGTCATTATGGATTAGCAGAATCTCAAGGTGCTGCAGGAGTTCACAATAACACAGGAGTGTCTGACTCCCCACTGGTACAGCTTAGCCTTTCACTGAGCTGTTAGTTAGCTATCATGTAGACTCAAGGGAAAGTGGATTTTTCTTCTAGGCTTCTAAATAACCTACTAGGGTTCACTGTAATTGTACGATAACAGTGTGGGAACTGAGGAATGTGCAATGATGATTCTAACAGTAGACAAAAACAGTTTGAAGTTAAGTTGCAGTTTTTCTGACAAGATTGCTGTTCACAGGGATGTTGCTCTTCAGATGATGAGGATGAAGGGAGGAAAGTTATTTCAGCAAACTTAGATGGTGGAATCTCACTTCAACCTCAGCAAGGTGGAGGACCAAAAGAGAAAGCAGGTGTGAGGGAAATTTTCTGCCCAATTTCCTTGCAGGTGTAAAAATGCATTTTCAGCTCGTGCTTTTGTGCACCATCCTTGCTCAGGATAGTTTATTCATTTCATATCCTATAAGATCTTCACAGCAATTGTTTAAAGACCTTGGTGTTGAAGGCAGCATTTATTGATGTTATCCATGGTTTGTGTTTGCAGAGTGCCGCCGTGAAAAGTCTCTTGGCCTCCTCAGCCAGAAATTTGTGCAGCTCTTCCTTATCTCACAGGTACAGTAGAGTTGCATTGTCAATGTTCCCTTCCTAACTTTCTTAGACTTTTTCCTGTACGTAGGAACTTGCTTATGTTATATTGTATTCTTTGGCTACATCTGCATGTATCTGAGTGCATCATGCATTGCTGGAATGTAGACAGAGACAGTTTCCTTGGAAGATGCAGCTAGGTTGCTGCTTGGTGGTTGCAAGGACCCTTCCAAGCTCAAAAGTAAGTGACCAAGGGTTTTTTCTGCTCTACTTTTAACCTTTCTGCTGTGGGTTTCTGACTGTTCTCATTGAGGCTTCAGCAAAAGTGAGGTACCCAAGAAGTTCCCTACTGTTCATTTCCTGACAACTTTGTTGCATTTTATTGGCAGCAAAAGTGAGGCGCTTGTATGATATTGCAAACATTCTCTCATCCCTACAGCTCATTGAAAAGGTATACCCAGGGCTTCTTTACCAGCTTGTGAGACCCACAGAATTGGCCCACCAAGGAACTGCAGCTGGTTTCAATAGAGCTATGATGAGAGTATCTAGGTGTTTGTGTGTTTGCTTGCTTCCCTCCTGTCAGTGTTTGCTAGAGCATCCTTTAGAGTGTTCATCCTGTTTATTGTCAGTTTACTAACAGAGCCTTGTTACAATTCACCAACTGTCTGGGGCTGATGAAGTCAGCTGCGAGTTGTAGAATTTGACTAATTCATCTTGTAACTTTTACCAGCCATCTGAGTTGCAAGATTGCTCTTGAACTGCTCCTTAGGTTTCACCTCTCTTTCCTTTTCGCATCCTAGTATCTTCGTGTTTTTCCTAGACAATATGTAGACTAGGTTGTGGTTTGCATCTTGAATTTCAAGCATTGGCATTGAGAATGTAACTGGTTCTCACTATACTTTGCACTTTGATATAAAAGGATCAACCAATAGCTTGTAATGATGCAGACACACATGACAGAGAGTCGGAAGCCTGCATTTCGGTGGCTTGGCACAAAGGATGATCTTGTCGGTCCAGCCTCCAGAAAGCGAATGGCTGGGATGTGTAGTACTGCACAGCACCCAATTTACAGCTCTCTGCCTCCTAATAAGACTGGAAGAGGTGTTAAAAGGTTTCCAGGAACTGAGAATATGGTGAAGGGAGATCAAACTGTTATGAAACGTGCAGCTTTGAAGCCATTACAGCCAAGGTGTCCTAATACAATGCCACCCTACCCCAAAGAGCTCATCAACAAGCCTGTTCCATTATATCCACGCACACCTCAAGTGGATACACCTGTACCTGATGCAACCAAAGTTGTGGCACCCATGGCTCCTGGTCCCCCAATTGGAGTGGCAGTTGGTACAACAGGTTATTAACTACATTTTGGTCTATTAATGCTTATGAAATTGCATCTAGTGTTGAAAGTTATCCCCCTGCACGTCTCCTGCAGTGCATGCCCCAGCGACACACTAGCACTGTTGGTTAAATGCTACTTTGGATGAATCTGTTGACTGCAACTTCATTCTGGTGTCTTTATAAGTGTGTGCTGAGTTTAGTGAGGAAGTTATGCAACATGTGGCGACTTGCAACAAGATTCCTGTTGGTTTTCTTAGATTGTGTATCCAGAAAGGAAGTTCCTTACTTCTTTCTGAGTCATCTGAACCTTCATGCTTCAACAGTGCAGAGGAGAATAGGAGTATGCACTCTACTATTCATGTGCTGATGGAATTTCCTACTGCATGAACACCATTACAGGAGGTTGGAGAGAATGGAATGAGGTTGCTCCAATTGCATCATTAACCAGCTCTGGGTGGTCATCACCACAATGGTGTGAGCACATCACAGTGGCGCATAAGGTCTGTCCACAATCTGAAGACATACCTGCTTGTACTGCAGCCACATGCACCACCACATGTGCACCTGTGACCAGCTGCTGCCCTGCAGTTGGTGCTCCACCCATTATTCCAATGCCATTGAGAGGCTGCTTCTCCTGTCCAGCCAAAACTTCTCCAGAGAATAGTTGTTATCCAATGGTTCCAGCACCTACAGGAGCTTTTCTTAACCCCTTCTTGCCTCCATTTGCACTGCAGCACCTTGCTGCTGGTGGAATACCTTTCATGCCAGGTGTTGGGGCAGGACAGGTGCTTGGGTTAGATCACACCAAGCCTCAGGAGTCTTCCTTGACACATACAGATGCTAGTGTTGCAGCAGCAGCATCAGCACTGCAGTATCAAAATGAGAGTAAGTCTTTCCTCAAATCTTCCAGCTCCTGCTTCATCTTTAAATTAATTTGTTTTCTGGTCTGCCATCTCATTGGTGGTGAGGTTATTGTTTGAGATCAAGTTTATCAGGCTCTTACTAATGTTGCAAATGTTTGATTGTAATGTCCAGCACTAGGGCACATGTTTGCACACTATGTGGATGCCTGGAAGTCATTTTATCTACAAGCAACCTCCATGTCAAGCCCGGTGTGCTTTGAAGCTCCTCCAGCACCTTGTGATCCTCTGCAGGGCACCTTGTAGGTGTTGTAAGACTTTGCTGACTGGGAGCACATGTAAGTGCATAGTTGAGAATATGTGTTAGACTATCCAAGCGATTTTGACACTTGATTGCTCATTGCAATCCAATCCATTAAACAGTTTAGGCTGTGAATTTGAAAGTTAGAAAGCTTTCAATAGATCGCCATCTGATGGCGAGTGCTGTAACAGAGAGTGTCAATACACAACATTCTTTTCTTCATTCATGCTTTGTAGAACCTGCATCACAGGAGGTTGTCAAGTTTAATCCATTTTGTTTCTTTTCATCCTGGTCACATCATGGCCATGAGTTGTGTTTGCAGAGACATTGGGTTGTCTCAGTTGAAAAAAATTGGATTTGGACATTGGATTCATTTATTGAGCATTGCAGTTGGATCAGGTGTGCAATGTCTGACAATTGCCATTGCCTTGATCATTTCCATACTTGGGGCATTAGGAATTTTGGATTGAAGTCCTCATCAGAAGTCTCAGGGTAGAATCTTTGATACTGAGAACATTTTACTTTTGCACAAAGAAGGATGTTGCATTCTTTTATCATTGAAAATGCATGTTGTAATTTGTTACAACTGACTAGTTGTCAGTCAAGTCAGCATGGTGAAGAGTCTTCTGGTGCTTTTGAATGTCAGGAATATTGCTAAGGGATCTTGCATTTGGAATGTAGAATTTGAGCATCCCTCAATGACTTGTTGGGCTAAAGAACAGATACCAATGGCATTGACACATTCTCTGAAGACTACTGCTGTGACATTCACTTCTGTTGGAAACAGCTTTGCTCAATAGAAAACTCTGCACTCTGATTTCAGGGACTGCAGTTTGAGTTTGAGAATTTTTCAGACATATGACATGAAGCTGGCCCGGAATTCAAACAACAGTGCAGCTTGTTTGAGTTTCTGTTTTGGAGGATTTCTTTTGCAGGCTCGGTATAGTAGTGGTTGGGAGGGCCCTCTGAAGCAAAAGAGTCACAAAAAAACAAGTTATCAACACTTACCAAGATGAGCTTCACCTCAGGAGCGATCAGTTGTTTTGTCTGCTGAGCTTTGTTTCCATGGGTGCTTAGTTGATGAGCTTTCTATTGACCAGCCTTATCATGTCTGTCTTTTCAATGTGTATGTCTGTAACTCACAACCTGTGCTTATCATTGCACTATCATTACAATGTTGTTGTGGAGATTTTATGTGTATCTCTGTGTTGTGTATCATCATAGCTTCTATCCTCCCATCATAGCATCATGCACAACTGTCTTCTTATTAGAAGAATGAAGCAGTAACTGTTTGCCAGTAAGGGTAACAAAAGGCACAAGAAGAATGCAAATATCATTACATCATATGCGGGGTTCAAAGTCTATTGTATTACTATTGCAAATCCTTTTGCTTTAGTGTTCCATGAAGTACCTTCACTAATCCTGATAGAAAGGCACAGAAAGTTAGTACCTAGTAGCTGAGTAGAATAGAAACTCTTGGAGATCTTTCATTCATAGAGACTCACTTCTTGCAGGTTTGGAAGAGTCCACAGGAAAAGTGGCTTGTGGAGCAGGCACCCACTCGTTGGTGGCTGGATTCCCTCCGTGGTGGATCAGTTCTCCTGGCAAAGCTTGATCATCAGACAGATGGAATGGAGGGGTTTCTGGTGGATCTAGCTTGATGAAGCCTGCACCAGTGGTGTAGTGCACTACATCCTTAGGAATAAAATCGTCGTAGTATTTGGTGTCCACGTATTCGTCTGCCACCACAATCACTGCTGGCCCATCTAGTGGCAGTTTCTCAGACGAGGCCTCCAGCTCCTGGAATCGGAGGAGCTCAGGTGGATCTGAGGAGAAGGGTCGAGCTTCAGACTCTAGCGGGGTGCTCAGTAGCTCATCGACCTCACTGCGTGACGGCTTGAGTGGTCTTTTGGGTAAGAGAGCTTCCAGTTTTTTTCGCACTGCCGCTGCTCTTCTTTCTTGCTCTTCTGCTGATACCAGTTCCTCACTCCTGCTTGGCTTTTCAACTTTTGCTCCTCCATCATCTGAGCCTGCCATTCTGGTAGCAACCCCTTACTACACCCCCCCACCTAGTTAGCTAACAAAACATATATATATCTCACAACCCTTAAGCTCTCCTTTTCCCTTTGCTCCGCCTGCAGATCCAACAGACAAAACACCGATCTCTCTCCTCTTCTGCAGCTGGAAGCACCCAAAAAAACGAGAACCTCTATTGAAATGAAGAGACTCTACACAAATCTCAGCGAACAGCGGATTCTCGAAAGACAAGACAAGATCTTCGAAACTTTCAGGCGATCAGTTTCTTCTTAAAGAGAGAGACTACTAAACTCGATCAAGAAAAAGGGGCATCATCACAAGACTTAGAAAACAAAGACATGTCAGATCTCAATGATCAACAAACCTGCATCAGAAAGAACTACTAAGGTGTAATTCTCTATTGGTAATAAGTGTAAGCACAAACCCAAGTTTTTGAGATTGACAAAAGGGTTGTGGGAGAAGCAAATTGATTGTTGTGGGCGCGGTGGGAGCTCTCTGATTTCTTCTACCTAAGCTGCAATTGCAAAAGCTTCTGATGATCTGAAAACTTTCTTTGTGATAATAAGATGCATTAGCTTGTGATGATACCCAATGTCTTCCTACCCATTGCCTGCTTCACCCATTATTGTTTGCCAACGGTCATGGGTATTTCAGTGAGGAGGAGATGATGATGGATCGTTGCTGAGTCAGTAGAAGAAGAAACAAAGAAGAAGAATCTGGTACCAAATCCATTATCTATTTTTGTCTCTGGCTTTGTCTCCTGTCGCTCCCTTCTGTTGACACATACACTCTCTGTGGGAAGCAAGATCCAACACGTTTACTAAATACTACTCAGCAAAGTAAGTTCCCCCAGTTTATAATGGGGGTATTAACCCAGGTCAAAAATAGGTTCCCATCAGGTTCCCAATGTGTTTCCCAATGATGTTCCCAATAGCACCTCGCTTTAATCCCATATGTTTTGCCCAAACTCCTCCCCTTCTCGCCTATATACGTGGGCCAAAGTGAAAAACACTAAATTCAGCAACAGAAATTTTCTATGTTGGGGTTTGTCCATGGTCTCAATTTTTGTTTGTGATTGGCCAATCAAATTGGCTCATTCCAAACAAAAAGTAAAAGGCTGGAGTTGTGAGGCACCCTCAACTAATTAAACAGAATAAGTATCCCTCCCAAAATAAGTACTATCAATAAATATAGGAGAGGTGTCTGGAGGGAAAAAATAAGTTTGCGTTTGAGTAAAAATGCCGGCGGAATTCAGTGTGTTTTTTTTTTTTTGGTGGCGAAAACTTTTCCAAGAAAAAAAAACCATGAAAAATTCATGGTTTGGATTGTTTTGAGACCATTTTTCAAAACCAAAATCAACACAACTAGATGTCATCAGTTGCAAGAGGCTTCTGAAAGTATGATTCTATCCATAAAAATCAATTGCCAGTCGATGCTAAATTTACTTGGGATGCTTGTTAGTGGACTTCAAAATTTTGACCAAAAAAACCCCCATTGTGCCTGATGTGTTGTAGACTATTTAATGATAACTTTTTTTCAACACAATTTTTTTTAATATTCCAAAGGCCAAAATGATCGATGGAAAATCTGAAACATGCCCAAAAATTGATCAAATGCATTTTGGACATATCCACATATCAAACCAAAAAAAAATGATAAGTCCAAAAACTCAAATTATTGATAGACAAGTATCATTATCTACCAATATAATACTCACGTAAAAAGTTTGTTTAATATTATATTGTCAAATAATTTATGAAAATTGGTGTCAAGGTACCCAAGGTTTGAAAATAAGGCATGGTTTTTTTTTAAGGGTTCACCTTTTGACAACCCTGATCATCATGATTAACTAAAGAGTTGGGGAGTGTAGACCAACAAGTGGGTATAAGGTTAAAATTATGTATGTTTATTACATAGTTATGAAAATTTATATTTTTATTTGCATAAATATATTTTTATTTTTTATGTGTCACTATTATGTCACACCATTCTCTTATCATGTATTTCACACAATCATAAACTTTACCAAAACCTTTGAAAATTAAAATTTCAATTTCTTTTATAATTATATTTTATAAAATTTTGTACTCATACAATAATTTGTTTTTAATCAAGTGAAGGTGTTTCCAAAAGTCACAAATACACACTTATATATTAATCAAAATGAAACTAAACAAGAAAATTTCAAAAATCTACACATCACATGACTTTCAATGTGATTCAACATGCGTATTAATGTGATAAAAAATTTCACATAAATTATCATGTGTAAATCAATGCACATTAATATGAAAAAAAAAAAATCATATGAATTATCATGTGAAAATCATGCATATTAATTGAAACTATGACCAAACCATAATTATACTATGAAATCCAATCATTAAATAAATTATCAAACTTAACTCATAGACAATTACATAAGTAATAATCTAATTACATTAAGTTACAAGAACACACATGAACAATGAATGCATAAATTACAAAATACATAATATATACCATCATGACTTTGGTAGTTGTTAAATCTTTAATGACTATTGTACATGTGGCAAATTTTTTGAAAGATCACTATTTTGAAAACTAAGTAGGTGGTAACAAGGATGTAAATGAAACTTCGAAGGAAAGCACCACACATTCTTGCATAACCTCATCAACAAACATTGGAAATGAGCTTTCCAAATGTGAAGTTGTATATATGCATAGATGGTGGGTTTGTGCATAAAATATTTGAATTACTGCATTGCATTTTGAATTGAATTTTTTTCATGCATGTGTTATGTAGATATGTTGTCTTTGTTTTAATCTAGTATTTGAAAGTATAAGAGGGATGTCCATTAATTTAATGTTATTATGATGTTCTAAATGTTCTCTTCTTATAACATTGGAACAAATTTTGTCCAATAGCCAATTATTGAACCAATTTTAAACAATTCAATTCCAAAAAAAATTACATTACAAAGGAGACATGACAAATCTCAAGTAGTTGTATACCAATGGTTATATGTTTAGACAAATAGCTAATGTTTTGCAAACATGTTCCTATATGTTTTCACACATCCCAAAATCAAGGTTTTTTAAATGAACACGCCCCATGGACTTGATTTGTTTGGGGCACACATCCCTAAACCAAAGTAGGTGCTCGTGTAAAAACAACACTAATTTAATGTGCATAGTTTGCCTTGCAAAAGGCTCGAGTGAAGGTGTCCTAAAAGGCAACCCCCTGCTTCTGATGTTGCTTGTGTAGATAAACCTTCATTACAACACTTGCAAAGGAGATCATAGTTTGGGTGATCATTTTAAAATGTGCCTTCACAATAGCCACATCACTACCTTCCATTTCATGACCCTCCATTCACCACCCACATCACATCCATGGTGGTGAAAACCATAGTCATTTCACTACCCTTTGCTGCAGTGAAAACCATGATAGTGAATCTATGGTTATTGTGGGTTCCAAAAATGGTCCCATGGCTATTTGTGGACATGCGCATTGGCTATTGTGGGTAGGTCATGCACTTTCATGGCTATTGTACGGGTGCATTTAAAGAGTGATCACCCAAACTATGATCTCACAATAGTAGACTTTCCATCCATTTGTTGTGGAATTCTAAGCTTATTGATACCTAACTTATGCAAAATGATGGAATAGAAAATAACGTGGAAAATCATATTGCATAGTGTGGCCTTTGCCAGTGGCTGAAAAGAGAATTCATTATTTGTTACCGAACTAATTTTTCTTTCCAAAGTGAGTTTTAACAATTTAATTGAATTTTTAGTGACAAGAATTTCTCAAAATGCAATATCTACCACATCTTAGGTAAAACCTTACTCATTGAGAGCTTTCCACCAATATCAAATCATGCCCCAATTTTCCAAATTCTTTAAATTTTGATTTTATTGAATTTTCAATGATAAAATTGTTCAATATTCAACAACTTTGGCACCATATGTCTAAAACAATATCAATTGGATATATTGGTGGGTGTCAATTATCAACCTGCATAATAACCATATACAAATAAATGCATATATAGATTTGGGGTTTTTTTTTTTTCATATTTAACATTTTAAGAAATTGGTAGACCTAGGTCCAGCGTATACTTTATGCATATGCCCACATATGTGTATTTGTTGCAAGTGTGACCTTGCACTATGCATATCTGGTGGTAAATTTTTATGGTATTTCACATATGAATACTTATCCTATCCTAACAAGTTATTATGAAGGTGGGGTTTTTGTGTGAGGTAATTGGGGTGGGGTTTGGGGTGTGATTGGGTAGGTTGTTTGCATTGTCGCAAGTAGAGTCGTTTTTTGGGAACTAGGGTTCAACTTCCTCGTCAATTTAAAAATGTTTATGTTCTCATGTGAGTGAAAAAAGTTTTTGATAATGTATATTTTGAATATCCATAACCTTTGTATATTTTCATTATTAATTTGAATTTAAGAACTGACAAATTCATATATGCTAAAGGAACAAATTGAACTTGAATCCATATAAGTCTTGACAAATCAATTATTGAGAATTTAAAAATAAAATATGTGATATTGCTATCTGAACTTAACTTTGCAATGTGATATTTAGTCAACATCAATCTAAACCATTTTTCCAATTTCGTGATGTAGGTGGACTGGGGATCCTCCACAAGAGGGCTTAGCCAAATTTGGCTATAGGTTAGAGAGAAAAATAAATAATTAAAAAAATCCTACATGTATTGACAACATGCAAGAACATCTAAATATATCAAATTAACCTTCTTTTCATTGAAATATGGCAAATTTGGGAGATTTTTTCCCAAAAACTTCTTTGCAAAAGTTGTACCCCTTTTTTTGGTCAATAAGTGACAAGATTTCAGCACAGAAAAACACTAGTCTAAGCATTATGAAACCATCTCCTTGCACTCTTTACTCGTCAAGGACTTTTCAAGATACAAAGTGTGTGGTCGAGGGTACCATGGTTTTGGAGATCTCAATGTGAGAAACAAACAAAACAAACAACCTTAAGAGATAAATGGTTCGCTGATGAATTAAGGAGAAGTGCAAATTCAATAATTCTAGATTTCATTTTCAAATTGATTATTATTTTGCAAATTTCAAAAAAAGAAAAAACATCACACAATTTGTTCACTTATGTTGATGGGATTTTAGTGTAGGGTAAAACTTAAGGCTGTAGGCTTTCCCAAAATAAGCACAAGGGGTACCCAAGTACAAGCCCAATTCTGGTGAAGCCCACAGACAAGGGCTTTACTAAGCATAAAAACTTGCCCTCATTTCATTGCCCAAGAGTGGCCTCAAAGAAGGAACTTGGACTCATCATGTTTGTGTCCCACAACCCCCCTCTGATCCCTCCTCCTACCACCCAGTCTGTTTCTCATGGGGTCATTTTGGGTTCACTTTTGTCCCATGGGGTTATTTTGATTACAAGATAAGCTTTTAATTCTTATATTTGTAATCTTGGTAGGAATTCTTTTAAAATTAGGAATCATCATTTGGACCATTAACTTGAAAAGTAATTCGTGTAATAATTTAAGTAATGTTTTTTTATTATGTCTCTCTCCTTTTTATTAGGAAGAATTTGTGAGCTTTCCCATGCCTTGGGACACACTTTCTTGCATCAAATTTCAACAAAAATTTGAATTTTTTTCTTAATTTATAAAATAAATAAAATTCAACACCATGGATCATTATGTATCTTTGGTTTTGTTCTTGCTATCTAATTTTGAGAGCCTTCACAATGCAAAGGGCACAAGCAATTTTGCCTTCTTTGGTAAAAAGGTTTTTTCTTTTGCTTGGCTTTCTTTGTTACACGGAATCACGCCCTCAAAGGATCTCATGGAAATAACCAAGGGCTAAAACACATTTTGATATTGTTGAGGGGGTGTTTGGCATAGGAAACCACAAATGTTGGATATAAAATATTTGCAAGCCTGTAGAATGACATTTTTGGGTTTTCAAACTCTCTTGAAACAATTGCACATGTTCTTAGAATCACACGTTAAAATGTTTGTGTGGGTTCCATTATCAATTTCAAAGGTGGTGAAGATTATATTGTAAAGATTGGCGCATGGAAGCCTTGTAGAGTGGATGGTAAATTTGTACAATGTTGGAACATCAACAATTTGGAAATACATAGTTGTGGTATGTGAAATATTTGCCAACCATGACAAATCATTTGGGATTTATATTCACATTTCTAGCACAAGCTGGTTGCATTCAATCACAGAAAAATTTAGAGATATCACTAGATTATAGAACATTGCATGTGTTATTGATGGAATTCACATCCCTTTGTTTGGAAGACCAAATATGACAGTCATTACATCGGCTACAGATTTTTACAATTGCAAAAAATTCCATAGCATTATTTCACATGGGGTATGTGATTGTGATAAAAAAATTTGAATTGTTTTTGCATCATAACTTGGAGTTGTTGATGGTGGTTCATTCAAATTAAGTAGTTTGTATAAGGAACCAAGGTTTTGGAAAATTTTGACACAGTTTGTAGTTGATATTGGTGGAGTGCAAGTATATCCTTACTTGCTAGGTGATGCAATTTACCCATAATGAAGATATTTGATGAAAATTTTCATGGATAGATGTGACCCTAATAAGGTGCAACTCAATAATTCAATGAACTAGGGCTATGTGCTCATTGAGATTGGTTTTGGGAGTTTGAAAAATCAATGGCACATTTTGAAGAATCTCAATTATAGAGTTAATAAAGGTTGAAAAATCATTATGGCATGTTGTGCTCTTCACAACTTATGCGAATAAATGAACATGCTTGAGTCGATGGTGTGTGATATTTGGCAAAGAGGAGATACCTTGGTGGGCTTTTATGGCAAATTTGTTCATGTTATAGAGAAGGTGATGTAGCAAAAAAGGCTGATGAAGTGGTACACGATGTTTTATTTGCATCATGGTTGGAGCATAACCCAATAACTTGAGTATTTATTCCATTACATGTAACATTAAATCCCATACAATGTTACATGATTATTGTGCTGATTTGAAAATAAAGTTTGCTTTTATTTCATACTAAACCTCAAGACAATGTTGTTTCATTTGACAAGTATTCAAAACACATACATACATGAAACTAGATGCCCTGTTCTTTTTCATAGTAACTCTCAATTTAAAAACACTAACAAAAATAGTTGCAATTTGAACATGTGCATCTAAGAACATTTCTACAAGCTTATATAAGTTCGTTCTACAATTTTTTTCTATGCTTCAAACTTAAGAATTTCAATTTTGTTATAAGATTTTGCAAAGCTTGACAATGTTACAACAAGGCTATTTGCACCTCTAAAATTCTTATGATGTTTCTTTGAAACATGTTTACCATCAACATTTTATTGATGGCAAGCACATGTGTGAGGAATAATTAAGGATGCATATGTACGTGCTCCATCAACAAGCACCGACAATGTGCGAATGGGAAAGGATGTATAACATGGTGGTGGAAGTTTTTTGCATTTGGGTTTGGTGTGATGGTCAACGTCTTCTATACTTTGATGGGAACCAATTGGTGTTCCCATATCCTTTGCTCTTGGTAAATTGTCAGCCTTTGTAGTGCTTGCAAGGATTTGATCTATGCGATGGAACCAACACCACTTTAAATGTGTGCTTCCAATGACTCTTTCCACCTTCTTTGTAATGTATTTTTTAAAACTTCTCCCACTTGTCCTTGACTTGGGCATGATTCTATAATAACTCATGTGGAAAAGTCTTGGCCAACTTTACCATTTGATGTTTTGTCAATAAATTTGTTTGAAATTGCCTTCGCCAATAGCCAAAAACGTTTTCTCAAAACATTGCAACAAAAAACTAATTGCATCTTCATTCTAGTCATGACCCTTATTAGTAGTTTTTTTCAACTTTTTTGGATGGGAAATACCAAACACAACACTAAGAAACATATGAAGCACATGTGAGACATGTGGGACCATAGCATTGTTCGACCTACTAGGTGGAGAATACATGAGCAACTTGGTGAAAATGAGTTGAAATATATTAGTTTTTTTACTTCTTTTGGTTAAGAAATAAATATTTGAAGGTGTGTCAAAAAATGGACCCTAAACTCACTCACTAATAAAAATCCCTTATAGAAGGCGTAATTTTTTTCTTTATTCCCAAGCTTTAGCCGAGCTACAGCCTTTAATTATTCACGTGAGGAATAATTTTTCTATGGCCAACTTGAACTAAACTTTCCATGGCTGTTGTAGTTACCTTTTTTGGCCAAACTTCGCTACATAACCATCATGTGTGCATGCCTTTTGTGTAAGTCAAGGCTTCAAGGGCTAGATGCAAATTTGAACCTTTTATGTTGGTTGGCTATGTTTGTTATAACTTACCAATTGCAATGGTAGCTTAGTATCATTCAACCTAATCAACATGGATGACAATAGGAATTGTGTGTATTGCGTTGTCTCAATATTAGTTTTTTTATTAAAGATGTGCAGTCTCAACAATCATTGTTGGGTTGTTTGTTTATTCTTGTCAAAATCATTTGTATTTTTACGTACATATGCAAAATGTTTATAATCTACTTGCATATATAATGTAGAGAAAGGTGAATCAATTGAAATGTTAAAAATAATGTATTATGTTAACCAATGTTGTTTGGTGGATTATTCATATATAAACTTTGACCTATTTACCATTCTTTTTGCAATGTTGCTTAAGCAAATATTTGTGTTTAAATAATCACCAATGGTTTGTTTTATTGCCGAGATTTGGTGGAAGTGATCATTTGGAGTATTTTGTCTTGTGGGGAGTAGTTTGGTTAACATGTATTTGAAGTGTGGGGGCATCAAGGATGCTTGGAGATGTTGTAATTTAGACCACCATACTTGGAGGATGTGTGATGCATGGGCGTGGTACAAAAGTTTTTAAACATTTTAAACGAATGTATGAAGTAGGTGTACAACCACATGATATCACATTTATTTTTCTTATCAACTTGTAACCATGCATAGTCTGATGGATGAAAACATGTGTTGTTATGTTTCAATGGTCACAAACTATATGATCTTTGCAAAATTGGAATATTACACATGTATGATCAACTTTCTTGGTTGTATTGGTCATTTATAGGAGGTAGAAAATATGGTCATTACAATGCCCTATAAACCACTTGTGGCTACATGGACATACCTATAACATTGTTTTTTCAAGTGTCTATTGATGGCATCTATTGAGGTTCATGTAAAGACTATATTATCCCTTGTCATGAAGATATGTATTATAGTTGCTTAAGGATCTTTTGTTTCATGGTTTGCAAGTTCCCAAAACAATCCTTTATTGCTAGCAAGGCATGCAAAAAGAAATTAGGCAAGATTCACTTTGTTGAACATCAAACCTTTTAAAATCTTTACCACAACTTGTACTATCTTTGGATTTTTCTTGTTTACATGTTTTAGGCGAGCTAAAAGTACTACAACATTTATAATTGGGAAGTATTGCAATCTCATGAAGTGGTGTCTAATGTCTACCACCCGGTTCATTTTGATTATCTAGTTAATTTTGGACTTTGAAGGTCTTGAACATAAGAACCTTGAACGTAGATTGGTGGCCACTTCATTGAGCACTTAATGTCTAGTTGTGGATATGAATTTTTTAATGTTGTATCCTAGGTCAAACAAATCTCTAGAGGCAAAGTTCTAACTTTGTTGTTGATTATGCAAGGCCTTACCATCTTTGCATTCTATAATAAAAAATTGGACACCCATTCACTCAAGTTCAATTTGAGTGTTGGGTGTATATTTGTTATGACAAGATTTGTGCAATGAAAATTTTCTTCCCTAGGGAGGTTGTTTGTTAAATATGAAGTTGGGTAGTATCTTGTTCCCCATACAAAGAGCTGCTATAAATCAAAATGTGCAATCAAAAGGTGTGAGGTTGAATTCATAAATTGATGTTTAACTAACCAATTTGTGGAGGTTCACATTCAATTGTAATATTAAAAAAATCAAATACATGTGTGGAACCTAATAGAAGCTTGTGGTTGTTAGAGAAGATGCATTAAGTTAGTGATGTCTAGAAAATCTTCAAAACCTTAGCAAAAGGTCCTCTAAATGTTGGTTTGAGGTTAACTCACATGGATTCATCTTATCTTTTTTGTAAATTATAGATAGTTGAATTTTCACTTATTATAATGTCATTGTAAGAATTGTTTTGGTTGACATGTATGCAAAATGTGGGAACATGGCAAATGCTTGGAAATTATTCAACAACGTGCCATCTCAAAATGTGGTGACTTGGACCACCATGATATCGGTACATATCAAACATAATCAACGGAAAAAGACATTGCAACTAATTCCTAAAATGCAACAAGAAGGTTCGTGACCATATTTTTAAAATATTTTTTTGGTGCTGCTAAATACATATTCACATTGAATTGTTAGGGTGATAATATTCAAGTGCAATGAATCTTTCACTAGCTTCTTACTTTATTATATAAAGATGTAGGTAATGTTGCAGTTGGTAATTTGATACAAAAATCCATCCCTATTTAATTATTTCAACCAAGTAATTGCCCAAAATTAATATGCAGCCATCATTTTGTTCGGTACATGTTAATATTCAATTTTTTTTTAATGCAAGAGCAAGATGAGGAATCTAATGTGAAGATGATGTAGATGTTGACATGATGAAGAGGCTATAAGTCCTATAGCAATTTCATGTCCCAAGTGTTGAGGTCTTGCAATGCCATATATGGTTGGAAGTGTGGTAAAATTATTTGTTGCAAACATTTGTATTAATCCAATCTCATGAGGGGTATCTTTGGGTCAAAATGCTTGAATAGGCTACTTGTAGCTAGTTTTAAAAATAAATATTGGAATTGCATGTCACATTTTGTAGGGAACAATGTTCACCTAAAGGCATTATTCATTTTTAGCACATAGTTGTTGACAAATAACAAAAAGGCCCTAGGGTTCAAATTGAAGGCCACCAATGGCATTCCAGTTATCTCTATATGTGGAAATGTTGGGATTTCAAACATTCAAAATTTGATTCAAGGTACTACAATTGTTCATTCTTGCCAACTTTCTATCATGAGTTCAAAGAGACATGTTAATTGATGTCCTTCAAATCCCAAAACTTAAATGGTTCTTGCAATTTAATATGACCCAAAAACATGAAACAAGAGTTAAATGTTTCTTCTACCATGATCCATTTTCTGTTAATTTTTCCTACCTTTGGTCCGATCAAGTTATCAAGATTTTCATGTTGAATTAGACTATTTCATAGTGTTTAAAAAAGTATGTTCAAAATTTCAAGACCGCAAATTTAGATCTTCAAAAAGGTGTTTGCTTTTGCATATGTGCATACATGCATTGGATTGTGTTTATGTAACTGCATTTGAATGGTTTAGATGGTTTAAATGCTTTTTATTCGTATGACACATGTAAAAGTCATGATAGTAATGCACATGGTTGACTTATTGGTGTGCTAGAAGCTTGCCACACCAATTTATGAAGAGTGAACTCAAACATTTAAATTAACCTCCTATTCTCCATGATTTGACATACAAATACACACAAGACATGATATGTGAATCCTATCACTTGTTTAGACGTTGCTTGCAAATAGATTCTGCCCATGACTTATGTTAAAGGGTGGCAATTATGGAGGTTTATCTGAGTTCTAGAATTTAGTTAGCTAGCAAAGTTTTAACAACTATTGAATTATCTGCCAAAAAATGAATTATGGTATGTTAATCAACATTCCAATTGATGTGCAGAGTAGGGCATGTTTTGTTTGGATGGTAATCATCCTTTTTTAAAAAGGTGTTAATTTATATTCCAGATGTCATTCAAGCCTCTGTAATGCATGATAATATAATGATGACGGCTTAATTTATCAGGTGTCAAATCAAGGCATGAAAGGAGCCATAGTCAACTTGTGCAATGCATAATTGCTTATGTGTGTGGAAGTGGTATAAAACTTGATTCATTGTAGCATGAATTCTTGAAAATGCTCATGCCTATAATTGGTGAACTTGTGTTTTTAGGGCCAAAAAAAAAAGGTTTCTAAGACTTATTTATATATAGCATATTAAAAAACAAAAAAATGAATTTAATCATCAAAACATTATTGATCATTCGTTACAAACACATAGTTTGCCACAAAGAGGGTGATTTCATTTAGCATAAAAGAGACAAAAGATAGAAGATTAACATAAGGCATTGTTTAAAAGGGCTAGTGTGTGCATTGTTTTACTATGTAATTAATTGGACGGGCATAAGTTAATCATTACTTCTCAACCAATTACATAACCAATTGGTTTCTTGATACTCTTACTTTCAAATGGCGTCTTCTACAACATAAACATCCAACTTACTTCTAACTAAACTTACAAATTAGCAATCCTTATTTCTATTTTCAACACCCTCCTTTAGATCTCTAAGTTTTAACATTGACTAGTGGGTTGTAACACTAAAGATGAAAGGATTATTCATGAGAAACCATTGCTTTCATAGTAAATGAATCAAACCAATGGCTTGACATAACAAAAATAAATGATATGTAGGGAGAGCCTTGGCAAATAGATCAACCAATTTGAGAGGTAGTGGGAATGTAAGAAGTGTGGATATTGCCAAGATGTTGGTGCTCCCAAGTAAAATGATACACAATGTTGATGTGTTTTGTTTGGTGATGGAATTCTGGGTTATGAACCAAACTAATGGCATTTTGGTTGCCTAAGAACAATCAAGTGGGTTGTTTATGGGGGAAACACAAATTGTTCAACAAACGGTGCATCCAAATAATGTCCTTAATTGTGGACCTAATTGTGATGTATTCAGACTCAGTGGTGGAGGCGGCCACATAATTTTGCTTATGGTTACACCAAGCAACAAGAATTCCATTCAATAACAATATTTAGTCTTAGTTCATGACTTTTAATTTGTGATATCATTAACATAATTGTCGTCCCCATTCCTTCTAACAAAAGTGGTGCATTGCGGCCATCGTAACAAAGACCCTGGTCAAATGTACCACCAAGGTACCAAAAAATTCTCATCACTACATGGTAATGAGGACGTTGAGGGTTAGCAAAAAATTGTTGCACAAGACTCACAACATAGCTTATGTTGGGGCAACTAAGAGTTTGAACAAATAATAAGCACCCCATGACTTAATACACAAATGGTGGGCTGGAAGGCTTGGAAATTGTGTTGAACTTCACATTTGGATCAATAGGGGTACTAAGTGGTGTGGAATAATTAAAACCAAAACACACCAACATGCAATGTAAATAAACACCTTGGTGGATAAAAATCTGTCCATCATCTTCATTCCAATGAATGTGGAGGCCAGGATATATATAAGTTGATAGAGGATTGAGTAACATGGCAAAATGGCTCTCCATATAAGCAATTAAAGCTTCCAGTTTCTTTGGTGAAAAACAACATGCTAAACCATCATGCATGAAAAGTGTGATGATCAAATGAGGCTTGTCTTTTGATATGTAGACACATGGGTTAGCTTTAGTGCGCTCCAAGTCAAATTTCATGAAAAATTCGTTAAAATTCTAAGTCCATATTCTTCCAAATTGTTTGAAACTATACAGGCTTTTCAAAATTAAATATACAAGTTAACCTTTGTCATCACTAGCAACCTCAAAGCCCAACGGTTGGACCATATAGATGGTGGTGTCAATGACTCCATGGAAAAATGTGATTTGAATATTGAATTGCACAGTATGCATGCATTATTGAACAACAATGGTTAAGGTAGTACAAAAGATTCATACTTTACAACATGATTGAAAGTGTGGTCATAATTAATCCCATGCTTTTGTGTGCACCCTTTCACCACAAACTATGTTTTGTTTTGTGTGATGTACCTAGATCATAGTTGGTCTTTATTCGATAGGCTCATTTACATTTGATAGGTTTTTGTTCAATTGGGAGCTAGGTGACCAAATGGCAAGTGCCATTTTTTTATCAAGGCTTCATACTTTGTGTGCATGGCAATATGCCATTCAACTGCTTTTGAACTGTTCATGGCATCTTCGTAAGTTTCAAGGTCATTGAAAATGTCCCCACTACAAGCCATGCTTGCGAAGCTATTGGGGACATTGTAATCGTAAAGCTATGAAGGCACACCACAAACTCATTGGGATCGCAATGATTAAGGCTATGGTAGGTGGTTTTGTGATGGAGGTAGGCATGGATTGACTCAGAATTATGACAGGGCCTCACCATCATCATCATTGCCACTACCAATAGGTTCGTGATTTTTGTCATTGTGCAATGGCGATTCATTCATGAAAGTTGGATGGTTGTTGCATTGTGTGGTGGAAGGGGTTTTGTTGGTGTGTTACATGGAAGTAGCTTCAAACAAGAATAACCATGAGAAAGTGTCTAGCATCAATTTGTTTGAGATGGCAAACTTGTCAAAAATGACATCTTTTTCACAATCAACTTTTATCTTTTTGCATCCCAAAGCTTATAGGTCTTTGTGTCAGAACAATAACCCACAAAGATTGTTTTGATGCTTTGGGGATCAAGTTTTTGCCGATTTCATTTAGGGACATGTGCATATGTAATGCACACAAGGGTGAAAACATGAAAAAAAAAAAACCAATTGCACCAAGGTTAAAGTCCTTTCCAAGGACTGCAATTTTCACAATTTTCACATAGTTTTTTAAATTGAACATCAAATATGATATATAACATGATAAAAAATTTAGTTTGAACCATGATTACAAATTCAAAACTATAATAGTGTTAAAGGACATTCGAGTATTAAAATCTAAAAAGGTATATGTCTTTTTTTTTGGAATGTTTTAAACACATGGATCCCTTCTTGTGGAATATATTAAATTTCACAAAAAAATTGAAACAATTTGGTGAACATTTGATTTAAGGGAAAAAAAATTTTGATACAAAAAAACCACTTGTTCACATGCTTGTTTGAGTGTTTTAAACATATAAAAAAACTCTTGAAACATGGTGAATTTTCATGAAACTTTTGTAGTTGCAACTTGAAAGAATAAAAATTTATTTCGAAAATAGTGTTCCCATGGTGATTTTTCAAAATTTCAAAAAATAGTTTTTAATGACTGTCCACACACTGTTTGGTTCCTTTTTTCCTGCTTTCACCCTCAAACACCCACATATGATTGATTGTGGGTACCTTGCCGCTCGAAAGTTCATGGGGTGTCTTGTTATTTCATGTACATGTCAAAACAAGATGAAATATACAAAAAAAGTAAATGTGTCCACTTAAACCATGTGTCACACATATAACTACAAAAAATAACATCAAATTAAGTGAAAGTACATGTCAAGTAACATTCATTTGTTGTATTAAGAATATAGTTCCCAAAACATAAAAAGTAAATGAACTTTAAAAATAAGTGAAAAGTAAATTTGAAACTAATTGGTTTATATATGTTCAAACCTATTTTTTCATCAAAAAAAGAATCATTTATAGATATGTATTAATTTATGACATGAAGATCGTCATCTATTTTAGCATTTACCATCAATATTTTCTATTTTCTATTTTTAAAAACCTACTTTTACAAGTTGGAACTTGGAAATTAATGCACATTAGTGTAAAATCATTTTATCTTTTATCATTCAAACAAAAATATATATGTTTCACAATCTTATAATGGTTTTAATTATTATTGAAAATCTAATTGTTGAAATTTTGACAAGGTAAAAAAGATGTTCATTTTATCTTGCTTACACTTGTCCTTGAACTAATTTGACTTAATAGGTATGTTGTAGTTTGAACAACTTTCCCCCCATAGGTTCAAGCTTAGCTTCTTTGTATGGAGCATCATGCAAATGCACTTGACAAAGGTCAAGTTCTCACGTTCAACATAGGCATTTTCTTCAAGCGTATATGGACTTGTGAGCTCATGATGGATCTTGGAATTAGTTAAGAACTAGGTAAAGTCTCCTAAAAAATTGTCACCTTTTGTTTTTGCACAATTTTTGGATCCAGTTTCTTGTTTATTGTAGCACAATTATGCAACGAGCTTTCAAATGCTCCAACACATTATATTTGTGTCACACACAATGTACAAAACAATATTCGAAAAATCATCTTTGACTAAAACAAATAACTTGGCATTTCCAAATGACTTTTGGTTCATCTGGCCATAGACATCAACATGGAAGAAAAATCATGCCTTCTTAACTTCTGGTGATGAACATTGCTTGGGAAAAGGTCTTCTTACATTCTTCCCAATCACACAACCTTCACAAGGATTTGTTGGAAATGAATGTTACATTAGTTCCATTCTTTCCATAGATTTGTGCACATGTGCATGTGCACGATCATCACATGGTGTGCATGGTCAAATTGTTGGTGTCATAAACTTAGCTGCTTAACTAGAACATTGGGTGGTTTGTAATTGAGTATGTGCTTATTGCTACATTTGCTTGAGTAGGGGGGGTGGTTGACCTTCAGGGCAAGCTTATAAAGATTTTTGACTTTCATGCCCATTGATACCACCTTCTTGCATCCCTCTTTCACTTGTCAAATAACATGCACGACATGTGTAAGTGGTGATGAAGTTTCAATTAGTAGCCTGGCTAACTGCAATGAAATTCTTGTCTAGTTCAGGTACATACAATACTTTATAAAGAACACACAACTCCCAATACCCATCCATCTAACATTGCACTTGGACATGCCCAATGCCTCTTACCCACAATTTGTGATTGTCAATGAGCATTGTAGTACAAATCTTCAGGGTATGTCATCGAAAGATGCAAACCAATCAAGTTGATTTGTCATGTGATTAGTGGTGCTACTATCCATGTACCATGCATTGTTGTAGGGATATTTTCCAATGTGTGCCATGAACATTGAATTGTTTTCTTTTTAAAGTTCTTTGCTCATCACCGCGTGGGCCTCACTTTTCTTCATGTCAGCTCCCTTATTCCTAAGCTTGTCAGAGTCACCATCTTTCTTGTTCTCGAAACACTTACACTCCCAATGCCCTTTCTTTCCACATTTCTTACATTTGGTTTTATTTTTAAATGCAACAATTTTGGTTGCATTTTTTTTTAAATGACAAAAGATTTTTTTGGTTAGAGCCAAAGCTTTGGCCTCTTCTAGAGAAAAATACCTTCTCCTCCTCATCATCGACCATCACACTTTGGATGTAATTTTAGTTTTCCTTTCTAAACAGTCATAATGAAAGTGATTTTAATGTTTGTTCGTGATGTGGGATGTTGTCCAATGTTGAGTGCATGTGCTTAAAACACAAAGGTAAAATGTTCATTATTTTGCAAATTATAGTTTATTTTGACACATGCTCGCCCAAATCAGTGAGTTGATTGGCAAGTTGTTCCACATAATTGATGTGGTCAACAACCTCAACGTTTGGCTTCATTCGCATGTCAAAAAATTGTTGTTGCAACAACTGCATAATTTCTGTAACATTTTGTTCATGAATTATCACATACAATGCCACATATAGTTAGAGGTTTTCCAATACTCATTTCTGTTACAATATGCTTTCTTTGCAACTTTTGAATGCACATGTTAATTCATGTTTCATGTGGAAAATTTAAAAAACTTGCATCAAGCTCATTTTTTCCAAGTGTGCTCATTTTTAAAGTGGTTGTATGCCAACCAAAGATGGCTATTAGAAATGATGTCGATGAGAAACATGCAAATGCAAGGACCTTTTTTTAGAAGCAACACATGTGAACCTTTTGAACCTCCTTGTCAAATTTGTTTCTTTGAAAGGATTCAACCATTAGATTCTCTTGAACATCACATGGAGTGATGGTGTAAAAGGACTTGTACTTTGGGAAGATTATGAACTTCGAGGGTTCTTCCCTCTCCTACCCATTCAAAGTGCATTGGATATCTCAAATTACCATCCATATGTTAGAATAAGGGATATGAAGGAAGTGAAAATTTGTCTGCAAAAAATTTTAAATGTTGACAAAATAGTTGCAAAAGCTTTGCAAAACAATGGAAATGATATCATTTATAATTAAAGGAACATAAGTTTTACATTGTTGGAAAGATGTGTGAACAAAAAAAAAAGATGAGGTGTGAAGGTGAAAGAAACAAAAAGTGTAAAAGGTGAAGAAGGGGATCAATCAAGCAATGGTATTAGCACCTCATTGAGAAATATTACCAATAGTGCTTAGACCATAGAATCTTCCACTTTAGAGACACCAATTACACTATCTTTGACAGTCCCATTTGTTTTCGTTAACAAAAAAAATAGGAGGATGAAGAAGTCATAGTATTCCAATCTTTGAAGGTGAAAATCCTTTAAGGTGTACCACACAGAACAAAAAGGGCCTAGTCCTTACTACAATCATTTTTTACCTTATATTTTGATCCCCATAAAAAATAATGAATCAAAAGTTGTCAAAAATTTTAGAAGGACTATATTTTAGACTATTACAATTTTAAATTCCATCATAAACATCCATAAATGTGTCTTTACATGGTAAAAAAAGACAAAAGTAGGTGACATTGTGACAAGATTTTGGTACACCTTAAAGAATTTGCACCCTTGAGTAAGATCAAGAAGTTGTTTTTTGTTGTTGCTAAGATTTTTTTGCAACCAACACTTTTACCTACAAATGGCAATCTAAGAGATTAACTCATAAGTTCCTCAACAAGAAACATCAACTTCTTTGCTAGACTTTTAAAGTTCGAATGGCACAAAATAGAAACCTATGGGTTCACCTTTTGAGACTACCAACCATAATATGAGTATTGCTTCTTTAGGGGGACCATATGACACGTATTCAAAATATAGGAGCCTGGTGGAAGTTTGGAAGGTGTTCAACAAGATGCAATCCAAAAATGCAATGATTTGGACCACCATGATGTTAAGACATGTGACGTCCACAAGGATATCATGCATTGGAACTAAATTTGACAAATACAATAGAAAGGTGTGTGGTTAGACATGTTTGCTTTTGGGGTTGTTGAATGCATATGTTAGCATTCTTACACTTTGAAAAAGGCCGTTATGCTCATGAGCAAATTATTAGAAGTGGACGGGATTTAGATGACTATGTGAGGAGCAACTTGGTTGACATATATTCAAAGTGTGGGAGCATGGATGTTCAAAGAATGTTCAAAGAAATGTTCAACAAGATCCCATTTGGAGATGGGATCATTTGGAATGCCATGATATAAGAAACATGGGAAATTTGGGCAAGGGGGAGAAGTCACTAGAACTATCCCAACTTGTGTGGCCATGTTCTATTACCTTCATGGGGGTGTTGAATGCATTTGTTAATGTAGTTGTGCTTGAAGGGGGTAGGTATGTACATTCATTAGTAGATCACTCAAAGTGGTTGTGATGTTTTAACTTTGATTGTTTATCAATCTAGTCCACTATTTCACCTAGTTATGTACTTTACAAGTTTGAAGTTGTAGACAAAGATACGGGATAAATTTTAATGAAAGCGAAACATTACAACACTATCACATCCTTTGTCCCATACAAAAACATTATCATATGTCCACACAATAAAATATTTACTATTTTTCCTAACTACCTACTATCTACAACCTAACCTACCTAATTAATCAATCAATAAATTAAAAAACACCATGACATATCCACATAATATTATATCTACAATTTAACCTAGTTATTTATTATGTACTAGTACTTGTCCCACTTATTACATATTACCTATGCTACATACCTACTATTTATTACTAAGTTTACCTAATAAATTAATTACCTAGCCTACCTTTAGTAAATTAATTATCTAATCTAGCTAATTAAATAACTAATTAATATAAAAACATTATCACATATCCACACAATAAAATATCTACAATTTAACCTACCTACTACTTATCCGACTTACTACCTACTACCTAGCCTATTAATTAATTAATGAATTAGCCTACCAACTACTTACCTAGCTTACTTAGCCTAATTAGGTTTAACCTTCATAGCCTAACCTACTATCTAAACCTAATTATAAACTAGCTTACTACTACCTATAAATAACTTAGGCTAACTAAGTAAATATGTAAGCTAGGCTAAGCTACTAACGTACATAGGCATACCTAGTTTAACCTAACCTATTAAGCTTACCTAGCCTAGTTTACCTATTAGATTATAATAGTCTTTTCTAACAACCTATTGGTCAATAAATTAATTTGTACATTTTGAATTGCAATAGCAAAAAATTATGTCATCTAGTCATTTATGTATAATTGTAAATATAGTTGCAAAATCAACTTAATTGTCAACCATCAATGGATGCCATCCATACTCAATGACATATGTTCATTTTTCATAAATATTTTTATTTAAACTTATGGTAGTCACACATTGTAGTCACATGTGTAACTATAATTTGGATTTGTGAAAGTTTAGTTGTACATGTGACTATAAACAATTGCAACTAAGGTGCCACATCGAACTGGTACGAGTGTAACTGCAAATTAAATTGCTTTGGCCATTAATCACACATTAGTCACAAAAATATGATTAGAATGGACATGATTTCTTCTACTATTATTATGTGAATGTCGAATGTCATCTTGGTAACCTATTTTATAAAAGATAGGTCCTTTATGTAGGTATAATATGTGGCGATTAATTGAACTTGAACTAAGTTGATGTCGAGTTTTACCTTGGTAACCTATATTATAAAAGATAAATCCTCTCGGTAAGTAGGATAATAGGTGGTCATTAAGTGAACCCCACTTGAATTGATGTCAATTTCACCTCAATAACCTATCTTATAACATAGATTTTATAGGTAGGTGGTTAGGATGATAGGTGGTCATTAGGTGAACCCCAATTAAATTGAGGTCGGTTTCACATGGATAACCTATCCTATAAAGGATACATCTTATATTAGCTAGGTATTTAGGTACTAGGTGGTCATTAGGTAAACCCCAATTGAGTTGGGGTCAGGTTTCACCTTGGCAACCCATAGTAAAAGGACACATCTTCTATGTAAGTTATTCATTATGCATAGCTGGGTAACAGATACACCTACACAACATTAGTATCAATGGTCATACCCTGTGAGCAAACCAACCAACCAACCAACCAAGAAAATCCCTAAAAAGTATATGACCCAAGAATCTCTATAAATCCACCCTTTAAACTTTACTCTTTTGTGAAGGTCTTTACTCTTTACTTCTAAAAAGAAAGTTGTCTCCTTTGCATAATTTGAAAAATGTGTTGCCTAGGTTTTCAGGGGGAGGGCAATGTTAACTTTTAACACATGGTATGACCACTCAAGGGAGGGGCTACATATTGGATGCTAGTTATATTGATGGGTTGATCCACATTGAATTGGTTTTTTTGAGGGGCAAAAATTGAAAATGAATACATATAGAATTGGTGATGTTTATACATGTGGATGACAAGGGGGTGGGGGGAGAGAGATAAATCCATCCAAAATGAAATGTAACCTCATTAATCAAAACCTACTATTATAGCTCACATCAATATCCCTACTAAGATATATTGCAAAATGCCTTGTGTTAGGTATGCTCTGATTACATTCAAAACAAATTGGCGCAGGGTCTTTATAAATGAGGATTCAACAAAGAAAGAACGAAAGAAAGAATGAATGAACCTTGAGTCAAACTCCTCTTGGAGAAAGGATGATTTCGATGGATTTTGCATGATTTAATTTCTATTTTTTATTATTACATTTTGAGCAAAGATGAGGAAATGACCATGGCAATGTCCAAAACTCTCTGTCCACCATCAATGTTCTCTTGTGGCCAAGTGCTAGTTGAGAGGAGACATTCACTTTCAAAGAGATGTTTATGACACAACAAAAGTAGATGGGAAGAGAAAGTTGATGAAACATGCGGCTAGACATCCAGTGGATGACCAGCAAAAATTCATTTGTGTATGGCTACACTATCCAAGAAGGCTCAGAGGGAAAATAATCAACTCCTTCTTTCTGTACTAAATGACATATAATAAGACCAGAAGTGCAGACCCATCACAAAATACATGGGTAGATACTACCAGCTGCTGGTCTGCAGTAACAACTGCTCATAGAAGACCAGAACATTGCATAGGTTTCAGCCAGGCCATCTGTTTCTGCAATTGCCCACACAACTCAGTCAGCATGCTAAAAGGATGTTGAAAACTAAATAACTTTCAACACTGGCTCCTGAACACGTAAACCTGTAATACAACAAATCCAAGGTCATTGGGCAGCCATGCTATACTTCATCTACCAGGGAGGATTTTGACATTGTGCTGCAAGTTTATCAAATCATACAACTGTACCTGCAGCTATTTGCCATGAAATTTGCCATATTATTAACACTATGATATATCAACATCCATGCTAAAGAAGATGAACACAATTAGCATCTTCACCTCGTTGGCATCTCACAACTCGTTCTAGTGTTTCCTGCTTAACCGTGCTTCGATTGTCCCATGGGGCTCATCAGTTGGCGTGAAAACATCATCTCCTAACTGAACAAGGAAACAAATGAGAACAAAATAAACTTGTCAACCTGGTGGTCTTACTTCAAAATCTTCACTTCAAAAATGTAGGAAAGGATCGGTTCTACTTATCATGCAAGATACCAGATACAAAACCTCCAAGTGGTGAAAATTTTGACTAATGCAAGCCAGATCACTGTGGGATGCATTGAGTTTACCTTGACACCCACAGTTGGCAAATTTACAGGCAGGAAGTGAATGTTGGGCATATTTAGGTATATGGAACCAATTTCTGGGAATCTGCACATTATGACCAAAGAACTTTCATTGTATGAATATCCTAGGCATGACTGGTCTCTGACAAGTTGGATAGAAACCAACATTTGCAACTGAAAAAAAACTCCACATGGGTATGCAGATTTGCAGAAGTGAGAAAGACCAGTCCTATACAGAGGAGTGCAAAGATAGTCATTGCATCCTTGGTCTTTACACAACCCAATTGGAAAAGGCAACTATATTCCAAAGTTGAAATCTTCTTGAGCTGATCTGAAACAGGGGACAAAGAAGGTATCCTTGATGATGCATTGTAAAACAGCATCATCTCCTGTGAGGGTTCACAGGGCATCAAAGGAGCAAGACTACATCTACAACCTCCTACAAAGAATGCCTTTTGAAAGTGATTACAGCTGGTGTCCCAAAGCTAACAGAACTTTCCAGTGTCTCTGGTATCCAGTATGGAAAAGTTCCACTTTTGCTTCTTCTATTCCAATTTAGTGAATATATTTCCTGGATGCATATTCAATACATAAAAACAAAAATGTGAGCATTTTGTCTAGAGCTCGTCTTACAGACTTTGTGAAGAGTGAAAAAATAAGACCAAGAACCTGCAGTAATACCTGGCTAGGACAGCTTGAGCCATCTCGTAAAGTGTCTTCTGAACAGAGGGGCTGTAGACTCCTTCATGAGGTGGTCCAAAAAAAGTTGTGACAAGAACATCTTTAACTTCTTCATATGTTTTCTGATAATCTGCTGGCTTGGTGGAGTAGCTGCAATTTAGCCCATTTATGACAGATGCAGAGATGTGATGAGATTTGCCAGATAGGTAAGACTGGCAAGATACCCAAAGATGGCAATAAGCACACAAGATAACACATCTAAATGCCAAATTCAAGTGGAAATACAGCTTACAGACCTCCAAACAGCACGGACTGCTGAGGCCAGCATCCGCTCTCTTGTATCTGAAAGGATGGTATACTTGTCACGAAAAAAGCCTTCAAACCCTGACTGCAAAGACAGAATGTAGTGAAACTCCAGTAAGTCTCAAAAAAGAGAGGTGGAATACAACAGAAATCAAACCTCCAAGCTGGAAAACAGATCACTATGATCTAGTTCACATGACATCTTGGAATTGAGGGGCATAAGTCAGACTCTCAAGATACAAATATGTTACTCTGCACATTGTGCTCCACATGATACAAGTTGATGAGTTCTTTACCTGAGTTGTTTTCAACAGAGACAGCTCTGAGACACCTGATGTTACTTCAGCCTCTCCATCACTTTTGACAACAACCTCCACCGTATGTTTCTCTGATCCCAGCTTATAACCTGTCCAAAGCAAAGTCTGCCTCAGATGGAACTCTGGAGTCTCTCTGTGTGTTTGCTAGTTGTCTTCAAGCAACCAGTGCAAGGGTACAAAACGGCAAGGAGATTAATTTTCCATCTTCTTCTAGATACGAGTCTAGTCAGTAGACGTAGGAAGAGATTAATTTTCTATCTTCTGGACATGGGTAGACAGTCATTAGACATAGGGAGAGAGAGAAGCCAACCAAAATTCATCTTTGCACCCATTTCTTATATAAAACTGTCATCCCAAGAAAGAGAATATATATGCATATCTCCAGCTCAAACCATGGAACCAAGATTGACAAATTGAAGATGCTCCAGAAAAATAGCATGTTGGCTGAGCATCTATCTCTTTGGAGAACAACTCTTGGAAAGGTGTTGTCAATGAAGCACTCAACAATGTGGACTGGTGGCCTCAATCAGGTCCTCTTTCTTTCCGGCAAGGAGACAATAATATACGCCAGGAGGTGGTATTGAGAGGATTGGGGCGGGAGGATGTGCAAGGCGAAGGAAAAACAAGAAGAGGGCGGTGGTTACCATGGTCGTGAAGCTGGCCATTAACTGTGACGCGCTCCCAAGGCTTCTCAAAGAGTGTTATCTTCGAGCCTGTGACAATCTGTGGAGGCAGAAAGGTGGAAATTGTTGACTGCAAAATCCAACTCTCCAAAGAAAACTAGAGCTGGACGAGAAAGAAAAGTTCAATAGACTTTGCAATCTCTTTCTCACCACAACTAAGTTTCACGAACATACCTCGGGATAAGTTGTGAGGAAATGTTTCCCGAGACGAACTCCATAGTCTTCCGGTGAAAGCCGCTCGGTGCATTCTTTAGCTACTGCGTAGACCTTCAGCAGATCACAAATTCAGGCCAGTTTAGTACATGGCCGGCGTCATGTCCAGCGAAAAGCAGGACTGAGAAAAGAAAGAAATGCACATGACGGAAGAAAAAACAAACACAAGAGAACAACAAACAGCACACCTGAAAAGAGACACCATCAAGAATAAGAGGACGAGGACAGGAGCAAAAGTACGAGAAGAACATCGCATGATTGATTCACCAAACTCTTAACCAGGACTGAGGTTTTCCTCCCACCAAATAAAAAGGAAAAAAAGAAAGAAGAAAAAATCTAGAACCAGAGCCTTTCGGCAGCGAAAGAAACAAACAAACAAACAAAAAAGCCAGAGAACACAGAAGCAATGCAACACGAACGAATTGCAACAGAATCAATAAACGCGACCAGAACAGAGAAACTAACTGAAAGCCGAGAATCTATCAATCCTACACGACTTACAAACGCACAAATTACAGAACACACAACAGGACAAATTGGAGAAAACTATGAGCAAATTTCAAACTGCAAACAAACAATCACAGCGAGAGAGAGAGAGAAAGAGAGAGATTGAGATTTGCACCGTGTTTTTGATTGTGTCCGTGGCGACGATATTGGAATTGTCGCCTTCGGTGAAAGCAGGGAGCACTTTGGAAGTGAGGGAGACGGAGACATTCCATTCCACCAAGTCGTGCGGCTGGCCGTCAGCTTTGCTTCTCCACAGACGAGCCACTCGTACGCGCGCCTTGCCATGCTGATGCTCCAGCTCCAACTCCTCCTCCGCCATAGGTTCCAAAACTATACAACCAAGGGAACAAACCCAAGCCCCCAAAGAAAAACAAAAAAACTCCTTTGACAATGGTACACCCTTTCTTAATGGTTATGCCTTTTGAGAATTTTAAGAGAAATTAGAGTTTTCCTTAAAGTCTTCCTGTCTTCACCCTGTCGTTGGGCCTCTTTTCACCCCCGTCCTCTCTTTGAGTGAGGTCCGCAAAGTTGGGAAGTTTGATTAAATCTGGGTATGAAATGCTGAAACTCGCATTTAATGCACAAGGTTCGAGGTTATTATAGTAGTTGTAGGAGCAGTGAAAATATATGTAGCAGCAGTGGAGGCGCTCAGGAAAAAGGAAAGATGGGGGTCAAAACTGGATGAAACTCAATTTGGCACAAAAAATGGTGCATTTCTGAGTTCCCCCCCCCCCTGGAAGGCAATGTACTTTTTTAACAGGTTTTCTAAAAATCTCACCCGGTTTTGGACCAAACCCAGGGTTCTGGTGCCGTGTTTTCCTGACTTTACGGAAAACTCTAATATATTAATTATTCGGCAAGGCTACTATGGTATGCACCACTCTTTCAGCCTCTCTTTCTTGAGTAGTTTAGTTTCACCTGCTCGTTCAACTTTGAGTCAATCAGTTTGACGCATAATTGGAAGACGTGCTTGACATGTGAGTTGATTGTGAAGGAAATTGCTTATAATTTGAAACACAGCCCATTGGAATGATGTGTTAATTTAGTTGGTTGGTTAAGTTTTAATTAATTAAAAAGAAATTGGGGTAGTTTATTTATTTGAGTTTTTATCTTAAATTGATTTAAATATAAACAAGGTTCAAAATATTTTATGAATAAAATGTAATTTCAGTTTTGTGTGATTTCAAATAATTTTTGATGATTCAAAATATGACTCATTTTTCAATAATGCAAAAATCTAAACCAAAAAAGCAAAAAGAAAATCTCAATACAAACCATTAAAAATTTGTGCTCGACCTACAAACCATTAAAAATTTGTGCTCAACCTACAAACCATTAAAAATTTGTGCTCGACCTATTGACATTGTTGTGTTCGTAAGTGAAATTAGCCTTCTTAAATCCATTCCATAATACATGTAGCAGTAGGTAAAGGCCACATGAACCAGCACTCGCAAGCACACTATGAAAGATGAATGGTAAGTGGTCAGGAAACAATTTTCTGTTGGGTTTCAGTTCCCTAGCTAACCACCATACTAACCACGATGGTTAGCTCAGTTGCCTTTTTTTTCATTGCCTGCTTACTAACAACCCACTAGCAACTAGTGGGTTCTTAGCAGATAGGTAGTAAAAACAATCCTTACCTATGTATAAACCATCTAATTTCATAGTAATTATCTATTTTCTTACAGAATTGGTTACCAAGGTGAAATCAAATATTAACTCAGTTGAGGTTCATCGAAGACTGAGTAACAACAGGCATCCAGTGGATGGTGCGTTGGTGGGTGCTGGTTCACTATGGCCCCAGAGGAGTCCAAAAACCAAATGGTGACACCAACTCGCAAACGTTGTACAAAGTTCCAACGTTGGGAAGTGGCGCTCCGTTATGCTTACGAAGCTAAAAATACAACCAGATTCTTTCTTTGTTGGTTGATGCTCCAAAATTTGACCCTGACAATGGCTCAATGACTACACTAATGGGCCAATGACTTCCCTATTGGGCAATGACTACAAAAGGGGGAATCTTCCCCACAACTTGGGCAACCACACCAAGAGAGTACCAATCCATGAATTGGGGGAGAGGGGAGAGGAGAGAGGGAGTGAATCAAGGGAGTGAAGTGAGCAAAACAGAATAAAATTTGTCTGGACCTTTTGTCTTTGTGTATCAACCATGACCACTTCCATTTCCTCCATGATATTGTCAAGGTTTTATATACATATGCCTTGCCCACATGACCCTCACACTATCCCTTTATTTGCAAATTAAATTTTGTTGTGAGATTCTTAGCACACGCACATGAGGGAAGAAGCGGCAAGAAGCAGATCTGCCCACTATCTTCCACAAACCCTGGCAGGCAGAAAATCCCCACTTTCTGCTCAGGCTCCCCTTTCCGCCCTGCCCAGGAACTGGGGAGCTCCTTTCTAGGCCTCTGCTCCAGTTTCTCACGAGTCTCACCGTTCACCTTCCTGCTCACCTGCCTAGTTCTTGAGGTGCCTGTGAGCCAGTGATTTTTTTTTCTGGCAAAATTTTGTCAATTTTCGACCAAAAAATGGAGAAATTTTTGAATTTTTAAAAATTTTCAAGTGTAAATTCATCTAATTTTTCTCTCTGCGGGTCAAAATTTTCCAAAATTTTTATACCCAAAAAATGAGAAAAAAAAACTTTGCACCCATCCTCCACAGCCATTTTCTCACTGCACATGATGCACGCACCATGTTTCTCAATTTCTTTCTTTTTTTCAATCACATTCTTTTCATCTTTGTCACCATGGAACCATCTCAAGAGCCAAGTTTCCAAGTTGCAAAAAAAACTTTTAATGGCAAAGGTTAGAGCTTTGTAAGAGTTTCCGTAGGGTTGGGTTGAGAACAAAAGGAAGTTGATGGGAACAAAAGGATTTTGATGGGTTATTGATAGGAACAAGAGAAATTTGATAAGAGCTTGTGTTGCTAAGGCTCTTGCCTCCCTTGTCCCATCCTCAAAGACTATTGGTGGTTTACAAGCATTTCACCCCTTGGATTTGTCTATTCCTTGTTTGGATTCCTTGGTGGTGGACTTTGGATGCACATGGAATGAAAGCTTCATGTGGGAATGCCCCCAAATAAACTTTGCCATCAATGATGCAACTGCTACAATGGATTAATGTGGTGCTGGATGAACAATACACCAAGTATGTGATGTGTTCTGATTATTTTCCAGTGTTTAGAGAATTGCAAGGATTGTTTCAGTAGCTTGTTGTTGTCAGGATGGGGTGCACACCCTTGGCTGGTGTGGTTGAACACATTATGTCCTGCTGCCCTCTGCTCGCAGTGCCACAAGGTAGTGAGGCAGCTTCTGATTACATTATCAAGTTTCATGATATAAGTTAACAATACTCCATTCTTCTGTTCCAACTTTTGCCTGTACATATGCAGCCTTGCTGTTATATCTGTTGCTTTGATTTGCAATCACTCTTCCTTCGCTCAACATTCTTCTCTCTCTCTCAGAATTTGCTTCCAGTACTTTCCGAGCTCCCTATTATCCTCTCTTTCTTACATCACTTTTATCCACCTAGCATGTGTAACTGCAATCTGCCCTTGCAGTTTGGAGCTCATGAGCAGTTGCCACTGTTCTGACTGCATGCACACAATTGCAATGTGGTTTTTGTTTTTTCAAACTCAAAAATGTCACAGTGCAGGTTGTCTTCATGGCCCAAGTTTGAAGTTTCAATTATCCAGTCTGCAGTTTTCATGCTGCTATCTTTTGATGGGAACTTAATGGGAACTTGAAAGGGAATTCAACCTCCCACCCCTTCAAAAAAATAAGAAACATCCCTTGTGGGCATGTTGGCACCACCCAATTGGCTCTCCTCACATGCTTTGTCCTAAGCTTCTTTTTAGGGACAAGCTGCTAGGATAGGTGTTACTCATGTATGATTGTTTTTTAACAAATTGCCTAAGGCAGGAGAGAAAATTAGATGGACTAGCTCAAAAGGTGGGCAGACTATGTGTGCATGTGCACATTTTATCTGCCTACCTCCCTTGGGATTTCAAGGAGCCAGAACCCAGGGTCTTCACTTGGGCGCGCCATCTGTGTGCACCATAGACATGCTCGTGTCACTAGGTGTGTGCTTCATTTGGCAAAATCTATTTTGACATTGCCCCTCATGTGAGCAATACATGGGTCGTTTCAAATGTTAAGCAGTTCTTTACTTTTATGAAGAACCTCCAAAACAAAGTAGCACTATTTCAGTTCCGATTCCACACATAAATGGAACTGGGAATTTGGTTCTAGGTAGTCAGAGTGACCCAACACCCATCAGCGCACCAGTTGGAAAAAACAAGTTCAAGGTTTTGGATGAGCACTAGTTGGGTGCCTAGTTGGGTTGTTGGTGGGCATAGAAAATAAAACCTCCAGGCCAAAAAATTTGGCCAGAATGAACCAGCGCCCACAAATGCACCAGTTGATCGGTATGTTCATGGGATAGGCTGTATTTTTTCATCCAGCCTCTATCGGTCAACTTTTTTTTGGTTTCTAACCAATGAGTTTCTCCTGGGATGTTTTTGTTTCAACCCTGACCTTCATACTACCTTCTCACCTCGTTACCCTACTGCCCTACTACTAACATCTTGTCCCTACCTACCAACTAACAATCAACCCCCCCTCCTACTTACCTACCTACCCTTATTTTTTCATTGGCTAAACTTTGACCCTTTAGGCAAAAGCCTTTATTTCTTCTTGGTTAAACCTTTTCTTTTTGGCAAAAATTATATATTTTTATGATTAAACCTCTACATTGTGGCAAAACCTATTTATCCTTTGGCTAAATTTCTATGTTTTCTTTACCTCTTAACAAAACTTTTATCTCTCTTTGACATTTTATTTTTTTCCCTAGCTAAACTCCTATATCTTGGCAAAAACTTTCTATTTCCAAACTTAATATTATTTATTAACAAAACCTTTTTACTTCTTAAGTAAAATTATCTTTTGGCAAAACCTTTTTACTTGTTGATTAAACCGAGGTCCGATACCTTTCATCAAAAATTTTACCCTATCTTGGTTAAACCCTTATATGTTAACAAAACTAATATCTTTACTTGGTTAAACTTCCACCTCTCAACAAAACTTTTTTTATTTTCTAGCTAAACTTTTACTTCTTGAAAAAACCAATATCTTTTATTGGTTAAACTTTTACTTTTTGACAAACCTATTTACTTAATGACTAAACCATTATCTCTTGGCAACACCTTTAGATTTTCCTAGCTAAACTCTTATTTATCAACAAAACTATTTTTTTTCTTAGTTAAATTTTCACCTTTTAGCAAAACTTCTTTACTTTGTGGTTAAACCTCCAACTCTTAGCACAACCAATATCTTTTCTTGGTTAAATTTTTATATGCTGATAAATTTAATATTTTTTCTTGACTAAATTTCCACCTTTCAACAAAACTTTTTAACTTTTTAGCTAAACCTCCACCTTTTGGCAAAACCAATATCTTTTATTGGCTAAACTTTTCCTTTTCAATAAAAAAATTCTACTTTTCAACCAAATCACTATTTCTTTAATATTGCTCACACATTAAAAATCTTAAAGATACTATGGAAGGTGATGATTATCGGCAATGAAGGTATTGCAAAAATCAATGCATTTAGGGTTGAATGGAACTTCAACACATTTTTGATACAATTTTGTAATACCTTTTTCAAATGGATAAATTTCATTAACCCACCTTAAATCATAATGCAATACTTTCATCCACCATTAACAAGTTGTATTAATTACCCAGTATGTAATACCCACATTTAAAACAATTATGAATTGGAAAACCAAGTAAGCATTACAAATTCTATTAATTACCCAATATGGAATACCCACATCAAGGGTCATGCCGAAAGTAACATTTGTTGATCCATGCTAACCTTAAGTGGACCCTTGATTTCAAAATGCAATATCCACATTGGTATTATGTCAAAATCACATTATTAACATGAAACATGCAATATTCACATATCAACAACTTCTAAATTGAAAAAACATGTAGGTGTGTGTGTATATATATATGGGTTAATACAATAGTGGACATTTCAACACCCGCATTGCATCATTGGCCAAATAAACCATGAAATATTTGGGAGGTTGATGCAAGTATTATGGGGTGAAAATGCTGTAAAATTGCAATATGAAATATTCATATCTAGGTATTTCATGTCCAAACAAACATTATATTCTTTGCTTGACTAACATAAGAAAATTTGAATTTGTAAAAAAAAAAATTTATTATGAATTAATGCAAACTTTGAAGTAAACTTGAAATTCAAAAATTCACGAAGATCTTTTGGAAAAACATTCGCATGTCATGGGTTGCCATAATACCAAATGGCATAAACTAACTTTTTAGTTTCTATGTACACATAAGCTACATGCAAAATGCACCACACTATAAAAATTGTGTTCCAAAAAATGCAAATAAGCAAGTCCATGTTAATTTTAAAAAGAAGTAATGACATGTTATTCCTCTTCATAGAAAATCCCTTTCTATCATTACCCTCTTCATTTATAATGTCATGAACTTGGTGGTAAATTGCAACTCCTTTAGTTGCCTTTGTAACATGGTGATACATGTAGAATTGTTGGTGCTAAATGTGAAGATGAATTATGTTAATCACAAACTCATCCTTGGTGATTTCACACAATCTAATTCAACAATATAAACATGCATTAATAGATAAAGGTTTCAAGGTTTTTATTAATTAAAAAAAAACACATAAACATATATATATAGAAAAAATATAAAAAACCAAAATTATAAAAAAAATTGAAAAAAATATTTTTAAAAACCAAAATAAACAAAAAGAAGAAAAAAACAAAAAAACTCGAGAAGTTCTCAAACTTTGTTACATTTTTGTAACAAGTCTTGTTGTTCCAAACTTGTCTTCACATTGCATTGTGATATTGCTTAAAACTAAAGTTATCAATCCCTTTCTTGCTCCAAACTAAAATTCCCAACACATGTGAAAAAAAGAAAAAGTAGAACAAAGAAAGATGCATTGGTGGGTGTTGGGTCACTCCAGCCAAAAACATCGCTTCATTTTTTTTTCCTCATCCTTTTTCTTCCCCAACCTTATATTCCTACCTATTAACCTACTAACTACCTACTATCAACATACCTACCCTTACTACTAACCTACCTACTAACCTAAATTACATACCTACCTATTGACCTAATCTTACCTACTGACCTACCTACTGACCTACCTTCTTACATATTGATCTACCTACCTCCATACCTACCTATTGATGAAACCTTAAGCTAAAAAGAAAATGGTTGAAAACCAAGGCAGTGGCAACGGCCTCCCCACCACTGACCCCCTCCACTCCCCCAATCCCTCTTGGGCACACACACCCGTTTTTTTCCCGCGTGCCCTGCCCATCTCCTTTCTTCCTGCCCACTCTACCTACATAATAGGTACAAGGTTGTTTTTAAAAATTGTGTGATATAGTTGAAGTGGCGATCTTCCGTAAGATGATTTAGCCGCATTTGGCTACATACTAGATATGAAAGTAGAAAAAAAAGATTATTTATATTTACTGGAATTTATCATAAAAATCTAGCAATTTGGATTTTTTTTCTTGAAATTTGGTGAAATTTGACCATTATTTTACATGGAATCATAAGTTGAAATCACATTTTTCAGGTCAAAATTTGGCAAAATTTTGCCAAAAAACAAAAAACTTTGCTACCTACTCTCTCTCCCTCTCCCCCACCCCCATCCTCCACCCCCCCCCCCCAACCCCCGCGACGGAGGCCAACCCCCGACCCCTCCCCCCGCACACGCAGCACGGGAGCCAAACCCCAGACCCCTCCCCCCGCACATTCAACACGGGAGCCAAACTCCAGACCCC
>Ga0116231_10000171_pt1 | contig 90117 bp, 66 predicted proteins | sample S1TSphgellanicum_2_FD_89695 | JGI IMG/M metagenome (GOLD analysis project Ga0116231, IMG submission 89695) | Host-associated microbial communities from peat moss isolated from Minnesota, USA - S1T2_Fd - Sphagnum magellanicum MG | ecosystem: Host-associated > Plants > Peat moss > Unclassified...
ATTACAAGTGAGGGATTAGGATAGGGGGTGGGCTGGGGAGGTCGTGGTGGGGGGGGAGTGGGGTAGTGGAGGGAGAATGGTGTCAAGGATGCACCAGGTAAGAGGTGAGTTGTAGAGGGTGAAGTTTGATATAAATCACTTATCATTATAACATCAAGGCCATCCATAAATTCATTGTGTGTTTGTTTTATATCATGTAATTTACGATCAATAAATGTTAACATTATATTACCTACTAAGGATATTTCATCTATTGTTACCATTTGTTTCACATCACTTAATGTTTTGGGTTCATTGTAATTTTTGTTTAATGGAATGGCAAGTGCAAAATGTATTGTTGTGCCATTAATGTTGAATGCAACTTCCTGTGTGTATGTTAATTTCATAATTTTGGGTTTTAAAGGATCAACATTTGGCATTTGTTTCATATATTATTGCAACATGTTTGCATCATACACATGAGTGTGAATGTTTTCCATGTGTTTGCACCTCCTGTTAGAAAAAGATGCAAATATTTTGATGGGTTTTTGTTTTTTTATATATAAAATATCATCTACAATGATTTTTTGTTCATCATTTAGTTTCTTCATGGTAGAAAAAAATTGTTTGTATAATATACATTCATCTATTTGTACATATGAACTACAAACCGTGTTTTAATGGTTTTTTAGAGGTTTTGATTTGTGAATTATTTTCATATATGCTAAATCATATTGTTTAATTTCATTAGCATTAGTATTTAATGTTTTTATATGTGGGTCACTTGTGAAAATGATCATTTCATTGTGAGAAATTTTTTCCCATCCATTATTTTCATGAATTTTTATATATTCTTGTAATTTTGATTGTAAATTATCCCATTCATCATTATATTTATCAACAAGGTTAAAATTTTACACATAGTTTCTTTTATGTTTTCTAATGTTTTCTTTTTCACTTAAATATGAAAATTTCCACAAATTATAGTCTTTTTTTAAATCAATTTTTGATCCATGAAACAACTTGAATAATAAGAATAGTTCCTTATAATGGTTTTCAAGATCTTTATGAAGATTAAAAGAGACAAAATATTTTACTATGTTTATGAACTTTACATGTTTTTATGTCGTAATTTGTTATAAATTATGCAAGACACAAATGATTTAACTTCATGGGTCATGTTTTGTATTTTTCAATTAATGATTTGCAATGAATGTTTGTTGAAGTTGGGATTAAGTTTTGTAATATTTTTTGTGTTAATAACATGAAAGTTGTTTTGGACTTTTCACATGTGTTTATGAATTGAAATGATTTTGTTGAATGATAGAATTAAATGGATAATGATATGTGTATTGCTTGTTAGATCGGCATTTGTTATGCATTAAAAATGCATTTCCTAACTTTTTGATTTGTTCAAATGCTTGAGCTTGTTCAATTTTACATTTTTTGTTAATATATATTACATTTTTTGTGTAATATATTTATTTATTTTTGTTAAGTGAAAAGTGCAATAAACAACATCTGCATATGGGTCTAAAATAAATTGTGCATCTGTATTTGCTTCCCACAAAGTCCCAACATATATGTTAAATATATTTGTATGTATATCATTTGGTTTATGTTGAAAAAGTAATGTTGGCTTATGTAGTGTACATTGTAATGCAGACAAATAAGTATTTTCATCTATTTGTAATTCTACAAGGAATTCATCAAATGATATTTTTGTGCTTAAACCCATGTTCACAAGTTTATTATAAATCTGAATTCCTACATCATGTAAATATAGCGTACATTATTTTTCGTATAAAGGCATTAATATTTTTGTACATTTCATTAGAGGTTTAGAATATTGAAACTGACAAATTTGTTGGCATTTTTTCCTGCATGTTTGTTTATGTTAATGTATTTGTGCAACACGAGTTTCATTTTGAAGAAGAGATTAATCTATTGTTAAATATTTGTTAACAAAATTTTCAATGTTTTCATTTGAAAAGATACCAAATATAGAGGCGTTTTTAATCCATAGTACTCCATGGTCATGAATTAGGCTTGTTGATTGAAATTATGCGATGAAAAAGTAATCCTTAACATCATCGAATAAATCATAATATTTTTAAATAATTTACAAAAATTATTCATCTTATGTTCGTAATATCATACACATGTAATAGGATCATTTCTAACAAAAAATTTGTTATTTAATGAATTATCATTATTTGTTGTTATGTTTTCATTGAAATGTTGAGTATGTAAATTTTTGAATGTTGTAATAAGTATAGGCCAGTTATTAACACCCATAATAAATGTCACAAAGAATGGTGGAAGTCCAAATTGTCTAATCATTATAAATAAATCTTTTTTGAAAACGATCTAAATAATTTGTAAATGTTCCTGTACAATTTAATTCTCAAATACCTAAATCAGATTTTAATATTTTATCTAAATTAAAATCAATTGACACATCTTTAACTATTAAGGTACAATTCAATAATTTTCCTTTTCGGATACGAATCCACGTGGAAGATAATATGAAATGAATCAATATTTTTATTTTTTTGAAAAATATGTTTGTTATGTGGTACGCAAATTTTTATTCACACTTATTAATTCAGCTTGGACTTTTTTTGATATGAACAATTAAAGGATGGTTTTTGATGTTTGAAAAACAATGTCAGAAAGTTATATTCTTTTGAATGTTTGTCACAGAACAACCCAAGAGGTCGAAAACCTTCACTAGGGGCAATTGTTAATGATTTATAATTATTGTCAACAATTTGTTTAAGTTCTAATATGTTTTGTATCAATTTGTCATTGTAACTTTCTTTTATAACTTCTTCAAATGTGTCTAAGTTGTCCAAATTCGAATCATCTTCAATTTTATTTTTTTAAATTTCATTTTCTTGACTTACATTGACAAATTCCATTAAACCTTGCCAATTTGGTTTTATTGAAACATTTGCATTCATGTATAAAAGGTTTCTATAAATTTGTTGTAATGTTTTCATAACTATGTTTAGGTGAACATAACTTGAAATATATAGAGACTTGTATTCTAATTTCCTTTTCAAAAAAATTGAAATTGAAAAATCATCATATGGCATTCATGGTAACACATTTTGTACTAAATGAAAGTTTGTTGGTACATTTATGATGTCGCCATGCATTCCATATTATTTGTGTCCTCGTAATTGCCATATTTGTGCAAATGTGAAATGAGGTGCAATTAAATGTTATTCTATTTAGTTTAATTGTAAAACAAATTCCATATTTGGTTTATTATTGACAATATGTTCTTGTAAAATTAAATTTAACAACTTTCCAAAATCTATTTTTTTCTTACAAGGCTTACACATTAGTACATGATCATTAGATTTTATGTTTTTAATAGCATTGGGGAAACGTTTTATGATTAGGATGCATAATAAACTTGATGTTTAAGACAATATTTTTGACAATAACACACATGTTTTGTTATGTCGTCAATAACAAATTTATATTGTAAAATGTGTTTGTCATGGATACTTGTCTTAATATTTGTTTGCTTTGATATCTTGTCTTTTTCAACAATTTGGGTTCAAAAAGATTTAGGTTTATCCTTCAAAACTTGATTATTTAGAATATTATGATTAGCAAAAAATTTATCAATATTGGTCAATACATGTAATGGAACATTTTAATAATATTGGTTTTTTTTTTAAGGGTTGTTTGATTATTTTCAATATGTCACCTTCACAATTTTGCAATATGTTGGAAATAATTATTTGATTTTCTTTTGGAAAAATATTGATTTTATTAATTTTTATTTTTTTTGGGCATAAAGATGTTTCAAATGTTGTTTGATTTGTGACATGGATAAACTTAAATGCGAATATTGTTGGATAAGTGTTAATGCAATTTCTTTTGAATTCCATTTGAGATTTGTTAAATTGTTTTTTTAATAATGTATCATTTAATTCAAAATTCAAAGTGAACCTCTTTTGTTTTATTATAACTTTTTTCTTTTTTATTGTTGTATTTTCTAACTAATTATTGTATGCATTGTCATGTTTGGAAATTGTTGAGATATCAATAACATTATTACATTTGTTTACAGGTTTAAAATGATTGTTTCCATATATTATCTTCAAAATCATAGTGCCATATTGGTCTCCTATTTTTGCCATTATTCGCCTATTATTTTTATTCCAAACATGGATTGGGCATTCCAAATATCTTAATATATAATACACAACATTGAAATCACACCACAATCCACCATTAGTTGCATATATTGACATTTTTTGCATATAGGTTTCTTCATTAGTTACTTATCCATGATGTAAATTATGTAGAAACTCATAACTTAATTCACACCTATGACATTCTAATGTTTCTCATGTCCTAAGCATTAAACATTGTTATAAATGAACCATATTATTTTTGCAAAGGTCTTTTAAATGTATTGAATATTTTAACAAATATACTATTGCATCAAAAAGGCAATCACCAAACCATAATACAATTTGGTAATTCTTTGCAAACCAATTTTATTTACTTTTTTTAGTCAATATCCTTTTTTTTATAATAAAACAAAATTTGTGGGATTTTGTTTCAAATCATTTTATATTATTTAAATGTATGCGTGTGTGCATGTGTGTGTGTATATATATAATTCTATTTATTTAGTTAGAGTTTTAAGGTAAAAAATTTATTTATATTTTATTTACGATTTATTTATTTAATTTTATACTATTAGTTCACTTGTTTTGAACCAATTATTTTGAATTCATTATTGATTTCCTTTTTTTATTTTTGATTTATCTTTCATACTTTTCACTTTATTATTATCAAAATTTCAACATTAAAAATCACTAATTATTAATTATTAATATTGGGTATTATTATTATGTTATTACAATTTAACTATTTTAATTTCACCTTTATTATTTGTCACTATACACCAAAACATGTCTTTTACAATGTGTCCTATTTGACTAAAATGGCATAAGTGACTTAAAAAATGACTAGAAAATCGACTATAGTCAAATAGGACCTATTGTAAAAGACATGTTTTGGCATATTTACTTCCAATTTATTGTTGATTTTTAAAAACAATTTATAGTTCGTTTAATATGTGTAATCATTTTTAATTATTTTTACCTTTAGGTAAGAAAATTATTTATATTTTATTTGCCCGTTTATTTAGTTACCTTTATAGTATTAAATGATTTATTTTTGGTCAATCATTTTAAATTACTATTGATTGCTTTTTGGGCTTCTATTTTAAAAAAAAATTGAAAACATTTATAATTTTTACTTGAGTGTTATCAAAATTTGAATGTCATGAATGACTAATTTTAGTTATCAATATTGGCTATTATTATTTTATTTTCACAATTTAACTATTTCTATTTCACTTTTATTTACTTGTCACTATATATATATATATATATTGGATCAATCACTTTATTTTCATTATTATTTTTTGGGTTTTTTTAATATTTTATAATTTAAATTAATTTTAATTTTTACTTTAATGTTATCAAAGTCCCAATGTAAGGAAATATTAATTTCAATTATTTATATTAATTTTTCTTATATTATTATCAAATTTTAACTTTTTTATTTCAATTTTTTTTGCCTGATTTAATTTGCAATTTATTATTGATTGTTATTTTTTCTTTTTACAATTTGGATTTTAGTAGTATTATTTAAACATTTGTGTCCTTAAAATGCACATCTTTTTCTTATTTAGATTGGAAACTTTGATTTTAAAAAACAATCTATGTATATATGCTAGAATGTTTGTTGAGACGTTTTGAGTTGTGGTTGAGATATAAAAACTAGTACTTGTAAATGTGGGCATTTGAAAAGCAAAACCCAATAAACCCATCCACACACCTGTAGCCAAAAAGAAATTCTCATTATTCAAGTTCTATTTCAATAGCCTAAAATTAAATTTTGTGGAAAGTTAGTATGTAAACTTTCCAGTACCAAAATCCAACATCCCTTAAACCCTAAACCCTAAACACCGAACTGTTTTCATTTACATGGAATGTACAAGAGTGATACGCCTCAAATTGTAAAATTGGAAAAAAACCATACATCAAAGACCTATCGTAAAAACGTAGTGCAGAAAACTAAAATTGAAAATTACCTTGTAGATATGTAGAGCGCCGTCTTCAAAACCTCAAGCAAAAACAATAATGGACATATGAACAATGTCTATTCCTCTATAGTTTTCATTTATTGAGATGCGTTTAGGGCTAATAGCCCACAACCTCTGCAGCGGGACTTAATATGAAATGGCCCTAAGGTTTTTTGCTTTTGGAATGATGAAGAAAAAACCCTAGCTTGGTTCTAAATCTTTAGGACTCACAAGCTTGCGTCCCAACAAAGATTCAATCCAAGGATCATACACGATACAATCATAGTTGTCATCATTGTTTTGCTTTATCTTGCATGAAATCTGGGCTGAGTTTCAGGATGGATTGTGCACTTACTACTGTAGCAGTAGAAACCCCCATCTTGATTGGTCAGAGAAGGCAGGTGGCATTTCATGCATACATTTTCAAAGCAAGATGCCCCAATAGCAATCAACAACTTCCCAACAACCTACACTTCAAAATGCAAACCTTAAATACTAATTCTATATGAACCTTCAGTACTAATTGTACAAGGAAATTAAGAAAGAGACCAAAAGATACACATACAATATCTCAAAGTTTACTATAGTGTCTTGCCCTTCAGTCTTTTTGCTGTGCATTTTGCTGAGCTTGTTAACAATTGCATCATCAGGTGCAGGGATAACAAACACCTTGAAAAAAATTGTCACAAGTTGTTGTTCCCCAAAAACTGCACTTCCAATATTCTTGACCAGAACTATAGGAAGTCTGCCAGTGCTGTAAGTGTTTACTAGTTACACATACTGTGCGTAAAACTCAAGGTAAAAGGATAGCACTTGTGTATCACTAGCTTCTAACCTATCTACCACAACCAAGATAAAGGTCTTTGCCATAGATCCCTGTGACAACCATTTCTAGGGTTTCAAGTTCTTCCAAATCTGACCCCTGCATGAAAGTTTGGATGGAATGAGTGGCAACAAAATGCAAGCTAATGGGGAATGGATCAATTGGTTCTATTACTGTTGTTGTCCCGACTCTCAACACAAATCCCCAATCACCCATCTCAAACTTGTTTCAAAACATAACACCAAAATTTGCAATATGTATATACGACCCAACATTGAGTTGAGGAGAGAGAGTAGTGGCAAAAGTTGAACCAACTGTTAAAGTGATTGTAAAATACCCTGAGACATCTGTGAGATCACAGTGTATGTACTTAAAGCCGCTACCGGCCACATCATAAGATCCATACCTGCTCACTATGTACCTTCAAATATAACACCCAACATCCTCTATTGCACGTCAATTATTCCCGCAACAGACATGGATGCTGCTCTTTTCTTGCTAGGGCGATGTACAAGTTCATCCATGAACTTCAAAAGAGAAAAAAGAGAGGCTGAAACTCAGTAACAAATCTAACATAAACTACATAAATTGCAAAAATCTGATGCCAAGAAAGTTATAAAAACCACAAGGTTCCTTTGCCTGTCCAACAAGAGAACAAAAAACCATTTGAAACATCAAAAGGAAAAAAAACTACAACAATTGCAAATTTTGTATACCAAGACAAATAACTAAACCCTAAATAGAACTCCAATTTTTAGTTTTCAAAGTTTGCCTGAAACTACACAAATCTTCTGTAAGTGAAATGACATGACTATATGGAGCAACTAACCTGATTACCTTTTCTGGATTTAGGTTGTCACAGTTGGTCAAAGGAAAGATTGCATGTTGATGTAAGAAATCCACACACAACACTTGTCCTTTTCTGAAGCTGTTTTCTATTACCCCTTCCTACTGCACACTCCACCAAACAGTGTACTGCATGACATTCTCAAGTATGGTCCTTTATCAACATCAGGTCCTTGGGCACTGTTTAAGTTGGAGTCAAGAAACTGTTTACACACATCTTTTAGTGTTCAAGAGAGTTACTCAACATACACTGAGAACTTGTGACCAGAGGCCTTCATAACACTCCTGTGAAGAACGAAATGTATTTGTATTGGTTTTTAAGGCCTTTGCATCTATTTAGGTTGACAGCAGCAGTATACAAGTCCTTGTGATTTCTGGTCAATAATTGGAGAACACTTGTCACCTGATGTGTAGGAAGATACATGGCATAGGAGAAAGAGTTGGTACCATGCCCAAGGCTTTGGCAAGACCAACTCGGTTTTGTGCATCTGTGAAGTTGGCATGGTTGTCCATCAAGTTTAGTTTTTGTTGCACATAGCTGGCATCATTGACCCTTTGTAACAACATTCCAAGGCATCTGCCAGCCAATCTATTCTGTCAATCATTTCTAATCAACCCATAGAGGAAAATCACATGTTTCTACTCAGGTGTCTTTGCAATGTCAACAGTGTTTCTTAGAATGGTGCTTGCTACAAAATTCCTAGGCATGTAAACTGTTTTTTTGAAACATAGACTGTTTATAAAAACATCCATAACATCATGAGAATCATGTGGATAGGGACCACACCTGTACATAGCAAAGCAGAATGTTTGTAGTCTCCGACATAAAGGTCATATTGGCTTTTCAAAAGCATTTCCAAAAGATTGAGTCCAGTCTGGGTCATCAATCACATCAAGTATCTTTGACAGCAGCTGGAACATCAGAGGACAAGCAAGATCAGTTAGCATACAAGCAGAGAATGTTGCAAGATATGCAAGTCTTATCTTGCTAGTGAAAGACTGGAGTGTGAAAGGCCATTGCAAGGTTAGGCTTGTTTAGTTTGATCCTCTCTCACTGCCTAAATACATTCCTGCCATGTCTACTTGTGTTCATAGACTTTCCACTTTACATGGATGATCATGTCCTCCCAGGTGATTTGTTGGGCCAGGTATTTTCTCGTGTCATTGATGTGCGCCTTCAATTTGGGAATCTACAACGTCCCACCAGAATTGAGCACAAGCAGATTAGTTACATTTGAAACCCTACTTTCCAACTTCCTTTCTTTTTTACCTCATGTTGTTGCTGGAAGTAACATGCTCATGAAATCAGCAATGTCCACATAATAAAGTGACCTCTTCGCTGCAGATCAGAGCAACAGCATCAGAGAAGATTGGTCCCAAATAGTGAAGGACCTTCCAAAACACCAAATCCTGTGAAAAAAAAAAGAAAACCCATAGAGATGACCCATGTGTTCTGGAATCCATAACTGTACAACAAGGGAACCTCTTGCCACATCAAGAGAGAGAGAGACATAGAGAGAGACATGAGATGAATGGTGACCATCATTAGTATGTGAACTGCAAGTTGGTTGCTGGTGATTGCATCTTGTAGAGCACCAACAAACGAGCAAGAATCTCCTCCTCCTCCTCCTGCAAGGGATGAAGAATCAAGACATAGAAAAGAGCAATTGCCACTGTTCACACAGTCCGTCCTGCCCATGCAAACACCTGAAAAGGTGGCCTAAATTGGACACAGAAACTTGTCCTGTGGGACAAAGCCAACTGGATGGCCCACAAGGAGAAGAGATGATTGGAGAGAGTGTGGCCAATTTTTTGGGCTGTGGGTTCAAGATCTGAATACGCAAGTCGATTGGGTGTTTGAAAAGCCATGTTTATATGGGCTAAGTTTTCGGCACCTGGATTGGGACGTGGTTCCTCCCTCCCCTAACGAAGGTCTCTGAGGAGGAGGAGGAGGAGGTGGCCGAAGAGACCGTCGATGATGAAGGATACTTTGCTACTTACGTTTTGCTTCAGAATAAGAGTTGCTGCTGTTGTTTGTTGTTGCTTCAGGAGAGATTTGGGTCCTTCGCTGATTGCTTCCCAGTCGAGCGTCTCGTTTGTGCCAAGCTTTAGAGCTCTTTTTCGCGCGCAAATTGGTGCAGATTTTGCGGACGGGAGAGGGTTCATGGTCTCATTAGGTCATATAAATAAACCTTTCCACTTTTCTTTCTTCGATCCCCGGAATTTGGAGTTTTTTCGAATCATCGAGATCTCTCCGCAAGAAAGGGATTTTTATTTTGCGGGTTTTGCGTCTGAGAGAAAAGAAGAAGAAGAACAGGGTGGTTTGAGGCTTGCCCATGATGTCGTTGCGGGATTTGAATAGTGTAAAAGCTTTTTTCTAGCTATGGGGTATGGCAATATAATATTTTGAGGAGCTTCTTGGGTGCAGTGGAGAAGGAGGAGGGTGTGCTGCTGCTGCTGCTGCTGCTGTAAGGGGAACGGATTCGGGATGTCTTCAGTGCAGCTAGCACATGCACTGAAGCGCAAAGTGCAAAACCAGTCACGTTTCTTAACCCCAAAAAGGTATTCCCTCTTTCCCTGATGTTGTAACTACGTGATCCACCAGTACTTCTTCATGTGCACAGTGGGAAAATTTTCTGAAACCAACCAACATCTGCTCTTTTTTCTTTCTGTTCGAGCAAACTAGGGTTTCCAGTAGCTGGTATGATGAAGGGTTCCACTAGTACATCTTCATGTGTAGCACAGTGAGAAGCTTTTCTGAAACCAACATCTACTCTTTCCCCCCCCCCCCTGTTTTAGCAAATTAGGGTTTCCAGTAGCTGGCATGATGAAGGAAGGGTTCCAAAGAAGTGGAAATTGGATATCTTTTTGTGTTTTCTCTTGTAACTTTTCTCTTGTAACTTCTTGGATCTAGCTGTGAAACAAAGTCCTCAAGGTATATCCTGGGATATCTTTCACAAATGTCCTCAACCAGGGTATGCAGGAATTGAAATGATTCATGTGCCTCATGTTCATTCCAATATCTCAATTTGTGCTAAATTGGGAGTTGTCAATAGTCAATTTTACAGGTTTTTGAGGCTTTTATAGTTGTAAAGAGTTCTTTGTCTCTTAGATGGTCAGTCTTATTGTCTTTCTGAAAAGTAAATGCTACCTTCTAAAGGTTCTGTTAAAGAGGACTAGAGGGTTGCTCTATAAGGAAAAAATTATTTTTGGAATTTCAGCATTTGGAGTATTTATTTTTGTTTCTTGGTCCTTTGTTCTCTGTTTTTGGAATTCTCTGTGGCTGGTTGAAAAAGTGTTAATCTCACTTAGCCTTTTCCTAATCAGGAGAATGGAGATTTCTTGATTCTTATGAGAGATAAATCTTTTTGTGTTTTGCAGGAAAGCATTGGCAGTTGTAGCTGTGGTGTTATTTGCAGGAGGTGGATTAGCATATAATCACTCTAATCGTCAGAGACAAAAACCCATCCACCATCCCCTTGCACATGCAGCTGATACAGATGATGGAGAGGAGGTGGCCAAAGCGGCCGCAAAGGGAAGGAGTAGTGGAGTTTTGCAGAAAGGGAAACAGAAGAGGGGTGGGCTGAAGTCAGTGAAGGTGGTCAGTGCAATCCTTCTGGCACACATGGGGAAGCGAGGCATGGAGAATTTAGTGTCTTTGGCTGCCATTGCGGTATGAGGCCGGCCCTTTCTACTGTCAGACAACACATGTTTGCTGAAATTATTGAATGTCCTGATGAACTTTGCAAGATTTTGGTGTCAAGTTTCTGATGCACTCCTTTAACACAAATTCTCATCTTTTGTTATTTGTATGCTGGTTGTGCACTTCAATTTTATTTTTTTTGTTTGTGTTTTTCTGTCAGGATGCCCTGTTCACTCTTTCTCAGTAATTTTATCTCCACAATTTCAAAGTTGGACATTGGAATATATCATTGTTTTAGTGATTAGGTTTGTAAGCCAATGAGGTGTGAAAACATGCATAATGTGATGATGATGATGATGGAGCAGGTGTTGAGGACAGCATTGGGGAACAGATTAGCCCGGGTGCAAGGATTTTTGTTCAGAGCTGCATTCTTGCGTCGTGTACCCCTCTTCATGCAGTTGATTTCTGAAAATCTGGTGTTGTGTCTTCTGCAATCTGTTTTGGTATCAACCACAAGGTTCCTGACTGGGACTTTAAGTCTATGCTTTCGGAAGATCTTGACTGATCAGGTCCATGCTGATTATTTCCAGGTGGGTTTTAGCTTCTGAAATCCAGGGAGGTATATAGATTCAGGCAAATCTATATACCTTCAGGGATCTCCTCCTTGCCTAATACTGTCAGTGACAAAAAGTGGAAGAATGTATATGTGTCTTGTGATTTTCTAGGAGTGACACAGGCAGGTGGGTGCAGCAAGACAGTGGCCTGAGTTTTCCTTCAGCTGAATTCTTCTTTTTGGGATCTGTTTTCCAACAATTCATTGTGTGAACTAAAACTTTGCTGGCTGTGGCAGAACTTGACATATTACAAGATGTCGCATGTGGATCATCGAATCAGCAATGCGGAACAGAGGATAGCCAGTGACATTCCAAGATTTTGTGCAGAACTTAGTGACCTTATACAGGAGGACATAATGGCCATTTTTGATGCTTGTCTCTATACTTGGCGATTGTGTAGTTATGCCCATCCCAAATATGCCTTCAGCATATTGGTATGTGACTTCTAGCTCATTTTGGTGTCAGTTTGATTTGGGTTCTGTTGAGAATTTCTGCTGTGGTACTAGTTGACAGATTGGGTCCCTAGGCTATCTGGCAGTTCTTGTTCTCATTATTTTAGCAATGTTTGAAATTCGTAGTCCTTGATTATTTTGCCACTCATTTGAGGTGTTTTTGTGGTTTCTAGTTTGGTCCAGGGAGACGGGATCTAAAATGATGTTCAGTGATGTTCCATGTAGGCTTATGTGTTAGGGGCTGGAGTAATAACGGGGGTCCTCTCACCACCGTTTGGGAGGCTAATGTCAACTGAGCAGCAGCTGGAAGGGGAGTATAGGCAGCTGCATTCACGAATCCGAACACATTCTGAAAGCATTGCATTCTATGGAGGACAAGTGCGTGAGGCATCAATCATAAAGCAACGGTTCAAGGCACTTGTAAAGCATCTGGGCAAAGTGCTGCACACACAGTGGTGGTTTGGCATGATCCAGGACTGTTTCCTGAAATATCTTGGAGCCACTTTTGCTGTTGTCCTCATTATTGGACCCTTCTTTGGAGGCAACTTGAGACCGGATAGTTCCACACTTGGCCGTGCCAAGATGCTCAGTAATATGCGGTATCACACTAGTGTGATTATCTCCCTGTTCCAGGCAATGGGTACGCTTGCCAGCAGTTCTCGCCGTCTTTCTCGTGTCAGGTTAGCCTACATGCACAACCAATTGAACATGCTGTTTCAGTCAAAATCAGTACTGTGATCACTGTGTTTTGAAGTCTAACAATGACTCCTTGCATCTTTGTGTGTCCGATTTGCAGTGGGTATGCAGATCGCATTCGTGAGCTTATCATGGTAGCAAGAGAGTTGCGAATCGCTGGTGGTAGCAAGGTTGTTAGTAACAGAGACAGTGACAGCTACTTTGCGGAAGCAAAATACATTGAGTTTGAAGGTGTGAAGGTTAGTTGCAGATTCAGCCTTGTTCATTTTTGTTTGTGTCAGCTCACTTTGCCATTGTCCGAAATTTTAGGTTTGGTTATCAATCTATCAGCATGATGCAGGTAGTAACACCCACAGGCAACATCTTGGTGGAAGACTTGACATTGAAAGTGGAACAAGGCTCAAATCTTCTTATCACTGGTGTGCCTTTAACCTAACTTCAACTTCCAGCTCTCTTAGGAGAATAAATGCATGCCTGTCATGTGATCTTAGCCTTCTGAAGTGTCCTTCAGTTTGATCTCATTGGGGGCAAACAAAAGTACGGATGTACTATGTGTTTCTTAGTCTGGCTTATGTGGATACCTGTTGCAGGACCAAATGGTAGTGGGAAGAGCTCTTTGTTTCGGGTTCTGGGAGGGCTTTGGCCTCTAGTGGCAGGCCGAATTGCCAAACCTGGAACAGGAGCAGATTTGAGCCATGAAATTTTCTATGTACCTCAGCGACCTTATATGGCAGTCGGAACTTTGCGTGACCAGCTCATTTACCCACTTACTTCTGCAGAAGAAACAAAGCCACTGACGATCAATGGCATGCGGGAATTGTTGAAAAATGTAGTGTGCCCTTTTTCTCTCCTTTTGTAGGGATCAGTCACTATAGTCATGGGAAGATGGACAAAGGTGAATTTTTTTTTGAGTAGGATTTGCAACTCAAAAGGTTTTCTCCATACAACATCATCCCATGTGCAACTCTGCATGTGATTGGTAAAATCAATTCTAGTCTGCAAATCGTCTTTGCTGTTGTTTTGTGGACAACCTTTGTCAGTGCCCTCTGATGGAGTCAATTATTTTCTTGAGTTTAGGTGGACCTGGAATACTTGCTTGACCGCTATCCGCTAGAAGAGGAATTGAACTGGGGGGACGAGCTGTCACTCGGAGAGCAGCAGCGCCTTGGCATGGCTCGTCTCTTCTATCACCGTCCAGCTTTTGCAATCCTGGATGAATGCACCAGTGCTGTCACCACCGACATGGAGCAACGCTTCTGCAACAAAGTGCGTGCCATGGGCACATCGTGTGTCACCATCTCTCACCGTCCTGCACTTGTGGCCTTCCATGACACCGTTCTTTCCCTTGATGGTGAGGGTGGCTGGAGTGTTCACTACAAAAGGTTGGGACTTAATGTGGGTTTCAAGAAGTTCTGAATGTATGCTTTTATCCTGGTTATACATCAGTTCTACAAACCACTAGATTAGGGTTTCACATGGAGTAAAGTCTTAAGAACCTGAGTTTCTCTTTTTTATTGAGTTCAAGAACTGTGACAGTGATTTGAATTTCATTTTTTTTCTTCAGAGAAAACCCATTGGAGATCCTTTTGGAGGAGAAGAATGATCAGGAAGATGGCGAACTGCAATCAGATTGCAAGTCAAGTGCAATGGTAGTCCAGGAGCATTTTTTGGCCTCAACAACCAAGGTACCTATTATTACCTTGTGGAGTTACACAATTCCTTTGTACATTGACCCTCATAGATAATCAATATGGCTGGATGATGTCTACAGTTGCAATGTTATTCAGGTTGCATTTTTTTTGAGATCAATTTTCTGTTCTGCAATTGGTCTTACTATGGTTTTTTGCAGGACACACATAATGACTCACAAGCAGATGATGCATATGTGAGCACTATATTGGCAACATCTCCTCCCCCTGACCCTCTTATGCCTATTCCATTGGTCCCAAGGTTGAAAGCAGAACCTCGAACGACAGCTGCACGAGTCAGCTCCTTGTTGAAAATTTTGGTAAGTCTGACCTAGCCACAACCGTATGTGGGTTCATGCTGGGAGTGGCTTGGAAATTGGTAGTTGCTTACAAAGGAAAACATTTTCAAGGGTGTGATTTGTAGGTTTTCTCTCTTATCTTGATTGAGAACTGAGATATCTGGCATCTAACTATCCCCGACACATGTAGAACTGCCATCTGGAGTTTTGAGCAACAATCAGTTATTCCCAAACCTGCACTAGTTTCTGATTACAGTGAGGTCTTCTAGATGTTGTCTTAATAGTTCAAAGAAAGGGTTTCCGCATCCATGTTACAGATCTGGGTTCAGTTCTGAAGGTGTTCATGGCTATGGGTAGGTACCAACTATATTGGGTAAGCAAGGAGGTCAGCTTCTGGCCGTGGCACTGCTTGTTGTGAGCCGTACATGGATTTCTGACCGCATTGCAGATCTCAATGGTAAGCTGTTTGTTGAGTGACCGTTCCTTCTGTGATAGTGTGATGCTTTTGCTGGTCAGTAGAGGCTATTGTGGTAAAATTTAAAAGCCAGAGCATAGTTGCCCTGACTATGGGTTGATTGGGATTGGCAGGCACAAGTTTGAAGCATGTTTTGCATCAAGACAAAGTGGCTTTTATTCGTTTAACAGGCATAAGTGTACTGCAGAGTGTTGCCTCTGCCATTGTTGCTCCATCACTCAGGTCTTTGAGCACCCACCTCTATTGGATCTCACTCAATACCCTTCACATTTTTCTACAGAGAGCTTGAGCCATAGTTTTGAGACCTGTTGTGGCAAAACGGAGTGTCTTAGGCATGGCTGGTGCCTTTGGTAGCTGACATGGGTGCTCTTTTTCTTGATCAGGAATTTGACTGCTAAGCTAGCTCTAGGTTGGCGATACCGGTTGACAGAGTCTCTCTCCAAACTGTACTTCCAAAATAATGCATACTATAAGGTCAGATTCCCACACATTTTCAGCTTTCAGAGAATTGCAAAGGTCCTTATTTAGGGACCACCTTGTAGGTGGTCCCTAAAGCTGCCTTCTCTTCATGCAGCTACAAGCATGATCAAGGTGTTGATACCCAAGGGCTGGGGCATCATATATAAGTTGCATACAGAAGCAGAGGTTGAATGGTGTTATTATCCAATGACAATATAAAAAAGGATTTGTTCTATAAGTACTGGGAATTGGGGGCGTTGCAGGCAGTGCACTTGTCTGAAAGTGGCATGGATGCTGACCAACGGATAACACAAGATGTGGACAAACTTTGTGGTGATCTTTCAGGACTGGTCACAGGCATGGTGAAGCCTCTGGTGGATATTCTATGGTGGGTTAGAGCTCCCAAGTTGTCAGCTTCTTTTCTGCAAGAGGCTTCTGCTATCTGCAAGCTAACAAAGTGGGTTGGGGGGGAGGAGGCTACTTCAGCAGAAAAGAGCCTGCAATATGTCATTTCTCTGAAACTTGGAGTTGTGGGAGTTGTGAATGGGGGTTGCAGGTTCACGATGCGAATGAAAAGCCTCACTGGCAGGAGAGGGGTGGCTATCTTATATGCATACATGTTTCTGGGCTTGGGTTTCCTGCATGCTATTACCCCTGATTTTGGAGTTTTATCAAGCAAAGAACAGCAGCTTGAGGGTTATTTCAGGTATGCAGTTCTGTCCAAAAGTGTGGCATGAAGAGCTCCTACTTGTGTTGAAAAAAATGTGTATCATGGATGTGCTGTGATTTTTTTCCCTGCAGGTATGCACACTCCAGGCTTCGTACACATGCAGAATCAGTGGCTTTTTTTGGAGGAGGCTCACGTGAACAAGCAGTAAGAATTACCAACTCTAGTTGAAGTTATCATCTCTAGTGCCAGTTTGTACCCTTGTCAGTATGGTTTTGTGGCTTGGACTTCTTAGAGACTACTATGATACTTGGAGATGGCTCAAAGAATATGGTGTGGTGTTGAAGACTAGAATGAGAGATTCATCTGGGTTCATGCAGGTGGTTGAAGGTCGCTTCAAAACCCTGCTCACACACTCACACAAGCTACTGAGGAAGCGTTGGGTTTTTGGAATTGCTGATGAGTTTCTAACCAAGCAACTGCCTCACAATGTGACATGGGGGCTTAGCTTACTGTACGCAGTTGAGCATGGTGGAGACCGTGCTCAAGTCTCTGTTCAAGGTTGGTTGTTTCCCTTTGTGTTTCATATTCAAGGTATTGCATGTCCTTGAAGGGTTTAGGGTTTAGGGTTTTCTAAACCCTAATCCCAGTCACTTTCTTCTATTGCCTACAAGTTACTAGAGAAGAATTGGGTAGCTCATCTTATCATTCACTAAGGTATAAGATATGGGGTCTGCAGCGGAGCTGGCACATGATCTGCGCTTCTTAGCATCAGTGGTTTCTCAAAGCTTTCTTGCATTTGGGGATATTATGGAGCTCTACCGGAAATTTGTGGAGCTCTCAGGTGGAATCACCAGGGTTTCCGAACTGGAAGAATTGCTTCGTGCAGCCCAGAATGGTGAGTGTCACCATTTCATACTGTAGACTGGCATGAGCTTCATTTCCCTCATGAATATGGTTTGTTATGGGTTGTTTTCAGATGTTCACTTTCTTATGGCAGAGTAACCTACAAAGTTCTGGGAACAAAACCATTCTACTTAGGACTTCAAAACCAGTTCTAACACAGCTTTGCAGTGAAGTCTTGTGTACTTTTGGATGATTTGTTTGTAAAGGGAAACTGCTGGCCATGTTAGGTTAAAGAATTAGCATTGTTGATAGTAGTGGCTTTCCTGTCACTGCAGATACAAAGATTCCAAAGTCATCAAGCCCATCCCCAAATCCTTTGTTAATGATAGAGCAACAAAGGAAATTTCCTGTCAACAACGGTATTGTCTTCTCTGAGGTGGATATAGTGGCACCTGGGCAAAAGTTGCTTGCTCGCAAGTTGTCTTTCCGGATCAATTCTGGTCAGAGCATGCTTGTCACAGGTCTGCTACTGTCCCTTCCTTCTTAAATGGATGAAGTTGATGGAATCATTGATCTGTTGCATATGCTTGTGACAGTATGTAGCCTAATGAGTTTCAATAAGAAATATGGGGATCAAAGCTTCTTCAATGTGGGTGCCCTTTTCATCTTGCAAAAGTGATGGTTCTGTGGAAGCTTTCAACAATGCTTGCATGTCATGGAAAATCTCTTTGCTTTGGCACACATGATGGAGTGCTTCTGTATCTGATGGGGTATAGGTCCAAATGGAAGTGGAAAGAGCTCACTGTTCCGGGTGCTTGGAGGGTTGTGGCCAATTGTGAGTGGAAGCATTGCAAAGCCAGGCATGCTCCTAACAGATGGAAATAATGAGAGTACAGGATTAAGCCATGAGATTTTCTATGTTCCACAGCGGCCATACACTGCCTTGGGAAGTCTTCGGGATCAGCTGATCTACCCACTGACTCTTGCAGATGCCACTAGAAAAGTCCTACAAGACAATGAACAAGATAGCTATATCAAAGGTAACTAGTTTTTCTCAGATCTCTTTACTCCTTGCTGGTACCAGGATCAACAGTAGGCCTTGATGTTCGCAGCAAAATGAATGCCCAATATTGCATATCTATGGACTCTAGGAGGAGAGAATGGCATTCCCAATGGCACTTGCTATTGCACAACATCTGTGCATAGATTCTTCTTTCAAAAGCAAGTACACCAAGTGAAGCAAACTAATGTTTCTGTGGTTTTCTGAATTTTGTATAGGAACGGGGAGTCCTTTAAGTGTGCAGACAAATACTCCCCAAAATGGCATAGAATTGCTGGACCAGAGGTTGCGATCCATATTGGAAGATGTAAGGCTTGTTTATTTGCTTGAGCGTGAAGGAGGCTGGGATGTGACAGCAAACTGGGAAGACATGCTGTCGCTTGGAGAACAGCAACGCCTTGGCATGGTATGTTAGTGTCCTTCCCCAAAAAGGTTCTCAAGATTCTGCTCTCAGGCAACATCAGTGCAGTCAGTAAATATATATATGGTGATTGCCAAAAGATCATGATCTGAGAGGTCCAAGAGCTGGAAACTAATGGATCATGCTTTTGCTTTGGCAGGCGCGGTTATTTTTCCATCATCCAAAGTTTGGAATCCTGGATGAATGTACCAAGTAAGTCCCATCTCCTGCACATCATCAAGACACATTTTTTGATTTCAGTAGTGCTGATGTGCAATTTGGATCACATTGTTCAATGTCTGTATAGTTGCATTTCGAACTAGTCTTCCCTTCTCTGTATTTCTTCTTCTCTGTTCTGAAGTCACTTATCTGGAGTTTTTCTTTGACTTTAAAGGAAAGCTTTTTTCACATGGTTCTGAAATTTTTAGCAGAGTATGGAGATTTACCGATACTCATGAGAGTTTATTTTGATATTCAAATTGCTGCTAAAGCATCAGCCTTAGGCATGAAAAGAGGCTTGTCAAATTTGAGAATGAGCCTGATCAGATGCACTGCATCTTTCTGCAGTGCTACAAGTGTGGATGTTGAGGAGAGTCTTTACAAACGAGCTCAGGCTCTTGGAATTGCTGTTGTCACCATCTCACAGGTTTGCTCAAACCTCATGTATTTTCACAGTCGGGTTTTGTTTTGGTGTCAGAACATATAGTGCATTTGGCACATTTACAGAGCATTTGGTATGGGATTAAAAGTGACAGGGTAGCAGTGTCTTGGCCATGCTACAAGCAGCTACCCAGCACAATGTACCACATGTACATTTTCCAAGGCATAAATTTATGGTGCTGTAGCCGAGCAGATATGCAAGCTGACAGTAACTGCTAGAAGCTTTACTTTGGAGACAAGTGACTTCTTGTCACCGAGTGTCCATGATCAGCAAGATTGGATGTGCCAGTTGAAGACTTACAGTCCATTTGATGTGTGATCAGAAGACCTTGAACCACTTCAAGTCTCAGATGATTTACCTTGTGAAAGTGGTGATGTTTCTGCAGCGTCCAGCATTGATACCTTACCACTCAATGGAGCTCCGCTTGATTGATGGTGAAGGAGGTTGGGAGCTGCGATCAATCAAGCACAACTGAGTTGTATGAAGCATGCATCATGGGTGCAATGGCCAACGATCTTAAACTTGGTGTTAGGACGAGAATACTTAGTACATAGGTAAAGAAAACACATATGCAACTAGCTAGCCACATTGTGAATGGTACATTTCACTTCAAATTGCATTCTTTTTTTGACATAGGTGATCCACCAACTGATGTGGGTGGGGGCTGTAGCACATGGTTCAATGCAACCAAGATACAAGAGCTTTGTCATGGATATAGTTTCTTGTCAACATTATGTGCCTTACTGTCTGCAGAAAAAGGGATGATGGATTCCAGACAGTTAGTGATTGTGTGGAACATGGGTCGACATCATCAACCTCCATGTTATCAGCAGCCTCAACATTTGTAATCTTAGATAACCCATTATACAGAGCCTTTTCTGTGATTATATTTATTGATGTTTATGAATGAATGTGGGGTCTTCAATATGGCCATGTTGGTGTCAGGTTGTGCATTGGTCCAATCTGGTGGTGGAGTGCTCATGGGAGTTGTATATATGTATGTCATTACCCAACACGCTTCAGCAAACTAATTGTAAAAGTACTGACAATTGTGCATAGGGCTTCATGAAGTAGTACTAGCAAATAGAAATACCAGTCAAAAGTTGCCACACTTAAAATAAATGAATTTATGAAGGATTGTAAATTTAAGAACCTGTGTTTTTGGTAAGAACCCATATTTGGAGATACCAATCACTGTTGTCTTGAAACTTTCATGGAAATAGGCTGTCAGAAGTGACAGACTGGCTGATCATCAGTTGAGGTTATTAGGCCTCATGAGCATGCAAGCCCAGATCTGAGAGCAATACCTTAATGGATCCTTTGGGGCTTGGATCGCATTACAAGCCAAGGAAGTAAACTGTGAGGTTCTTCCCCTTTTCAGAGGTATTAACTGGTTACTCTCCTGGAAATTTATTTGTTGGTTTTGTCCATGCAATTGTACAACTGGACCTTTAGACCAGAGGAAATTGTTTCTAGAAAGAGCAAACAAATACCTTTCCTGTGCTCCTGCTTTTGTTCCAGCTGCAGGTCCTTGCATATGGAGGTTTTTTTGAAGTCATCTCTTTTGTGATCTGAGACAGTGGGCTGACAAAGTCTTTTTGGGTAGTCTCTTAGTTTTTCATCTACTCTCAAGAAACATGATCCATGGTGGTTTCACATTAGGACCCGAGCACAATTCTTGGTGAAGTTCATGATGTAAGTAAGTTGTTGGATGTGTGATATCGCATACCTCATTTTGAGCATCAAGAGCAGATTACAAGCTTAAGATTGAAACATGAATTGCACAAATCAGATTTCGCCTCTGCAATGGGAAGCACTACAAGCGACAATCAAATTGACATTAAGGTCAGATATTAATATGTTTTAATTTTGTTCCTTGAATCCTATATTATTGAAACAAAAATTTTGTGATCATATATATAGCTTTGTGAAAACCATTTCCAATTTTTTTCCATATAAAATCTCAGACTTCAATTCACCAACTTGTTTATCTCAAACTTGTGAGGTACCCAGCAAGCAATGTGAGGCATTTAGTGTGTACAACTAGTCAATGAATAACCCATCAAAATAATATGTGACAATTTATGATGTGAGAAATTATGTCATGACAATTTGCATTTACCCATTGTAATATTATGAATAAATTGTCGAAGAGGTCAATTGAATTTTTTTTTTTAAAATTTATAATATCATGATAATTTTCTATGTACAATGTTTTATTCATCAAGATTTCATGTCATGACAATTTTGTGCAGGTTTCTTTTTTATCATGTCATGTCATGACAATTTTTTATGTTTGTGTTTTACTCACAATTTTTGATCTTTTGTGGAATTATCTGATCAAATTTGCCAAATTTGTCAAAGCAATTTTTTGTGTTTGTATTTGATTCATCATGGTGTCTTTTTTTTTTCTTTTTTTCTTTTTTTAATAAAATTTTAAATTTTTTTAAATTTTTAATAATTTTCATTTTATTAATTTATTTGGAAATTTATATAATCAATAGAATTTTTTTGGTGTAAATTGTGTGTGTGTGTTTTTTTTATATTCATGTTGCATTCCACAATTTTTGTGTTTTGGTGTTATTTAAATTTGCCTTACAAGAAAATTTGAGTTTTTCATTGTCTTGATTGTTGTTGTAGTATTGCATTAAACTATATATATATGTATTATTATTTTTTATTATTTGTATTTTTTTAATAAAATTTGGGGTATTTATCTTGGAAGATAATTAAGTGTTTTGCAGTGTCAAATAGGTAGTGAGAGATTAAAAACAAATAGTGGTAAAAGTAGGGTTTACTCTAGCACCTAACACCTGGTGTCCATGCAAAGCTTGGGTGACAAACCAACTTGGAAATTATTTTTTCTTGCTCTTATTTTATTCACAAGCCATGTAATGAAGACAAATGTCAATGATAATATAAATAAATGAAACTTAGCACTAGAATCCGGGGTTGGGTTTTTATTATTATTATTATTATTTTATTAACTATTAAATATTAAATTCCTAAATTATTTTTTTGGCAAATTCCTCATGTAGGTCCAATGGCAAGGATCCCCAGCAAATTATTAGCCATTAAATGGCGACTGCCCTAGATGGGGTGTTAAAAAATTTCACAAAAATGCTGCTACAAATGGCAACTCAAGAAGTGCATAAGTCTAGATGTGGCTAATTTAGTTATTTATTTTTATCTCAAAAAATGAAGAATAAATCCCTGTAAAAATATAAATAAATCACAAAATTTCCTCCTTTCTTTTCATTTACTAAATCTAGCAAAATAAATAAAATTCAGAATTTTTTATTTTTTTTAAAGGGATGAGATGGCTAAATTACATCAGAAAACTGCCCTCCCCTAAAGAAAAAACCCACCAAAGTAAAATAATAATAATAATATAATAAATTAAATTAAATTAAATTAAATTAATAAAATAAAAACTCCAAGTGAGTCTGGAGTGTACAGCTGTACACGTACATGTTGTTACACGTGTGCATGCGGCATCGTACAAGTGGCAACTGCGAATATTCCCAAGACTGCGATTTGTCGCCCCCACCATCATCCCTCGCTCACTCGCTCACTCTTTCACAACTCCAGTTGCACACAATTTGGACCCAAATTTTGCTGTGGATTCATGCCCTTCTACAGTCTTTAGAAATGGTGGTGATTTCCAGTTTTCGGTGTTATCGGAAGTAAAATTGCGTCACGGTGGGTCGTAGTTGATTCCTCACTTTTGTAGGATTTGCTGAAGAGTGAGAGAAATTTTAGGTGATTTTCTCTCCAATCTCGAGGGAGCTCAGCCGCAGCAGCAGCAGCAGCAGCAGTAGTTGCATGCAGAATTTATACATGCACGAGACACAATTTCGTTTAATTAGATAATTGCTCATAGAATTGATTAATAATCGCCAATAGTAAGTGTTTAAACGATCAGCTCCTGTCCGAGCTTTTCTTAAGTGAGTGGTTTTTTTTTCTTCCCCCCCACAAGAAGATTTGGAAGTTTGTACACACCAGGTATGTGAATTATTTTGTGGTGGTACTGAAGAATTTGTGGCTGCTGCAGTTGTGGAATTGGTTCTTGCTCATCATTTGTTTCAACGAGCTGCCTGATTGATTGATGAGGTGTAGGAGCAATGTTCAATGCCCCTACTAGAAGTTGCAGAAGCTGAAAATTGGGTTCAGCTTGCAGTTCTAGAAGTTATGAAAATTGGGTTGATGTTGATCCTTAGTCTTGTTATTGGGAGCTGTTTTTTTTCTTTTTTTTTCCCTTTTTTTCTCACTTGAGAAAAATTCTCATATTGCAAATTTCTAGCTGAAACCAATGAAGATTTCTTCACGCTGGTTTGGGTGAGGTTTCTTTCTGCAACATCTCAACTTCTGGCTCTATGTCGATGACATGAAAGTTCAGAAGCTTGGACTCATTTCTTTCCAAAGCGGGGTTGTGGAATTTAGGGTTAACAAATCTTGAGCTCTTATCATGCTTTGAAATACATGGTTGAAGAAATCTGATCTTTTGTGGTGGGGTTTTGGAAAATTCTGGAAACTGTCAAGTATGAGATTTATGGGTTTTGGAAAATTTCAGAAAATGTCAAGGATGAGGTTTATTGCCTTCTGCTTATGGACAAAATGTCAAACTGGTTGATTACTTTTATCGTAGGAAAAAAATTTCCTCTTGATCAAAACCATACACACAATAGTATTTGCTGCTTTGAATGAATACTTCTGGGGCATGGGGACAAACAGGGGGAAGGAAGGAAGCGAGTGAGCGAGCAGGGCTCACATGGATTGAGAAGTAATTGAAGGTCAAGTTCTCTTCTTTCTTTTATAAATGACAAAATGAAGATGCTTTCTCTTAAATATTGCCATGACCCACAACTGACTACTCTACTTGTGGCAGATTTCTTTGCCAGGATTTTGTTCAAAAGTTAATACACCCCTGTAACGGCACAGTGAACAGGTTGATAGTTGATACAGCCTACATTGATACTTACACTAGAGACCATTGCTACTCACAGGTGATCAGACAGTGAACACACACACCAATGGGCAATTTGTTAAGGATGGAGACAATGATCAGTACAAACTCATGGTCAAAACTGGTTTTTGGAGAGGAGTTTGACAATCGGCTCATTATCAACTTGGGTGACTTCTCAATGTATACATGGGCATTGATAATTGCTGGCACTTTCACTCTTTTTGCTCTCTGCCTTTCGTCACACCTTCTCCGAAGCCATCTTTCCAGCTATAACAATCCCAATGTGAGATTTTCTCCATCTTTCCAGCCTATGTAATGATCCAAATGTGAGGTTTATTTTTTCTGACAGAAGTTGTTTTTTTTAAAAAAAAGTTGGAATTTCTCTCCTCATGATTCTTTTTGCATGGACTGTATTGCCTGGTACTTGTTCCAAAGCAAATTCATATGTGAAGAAGAAGAAGAAGAAGTATCTGGTGTCAGATTTGTATCGATTTTTTGCATGTGGGAAATTTATTTACAGTTTTTGCTTCGTTCTGGAGTGGGTCACGGATCAGAGATGCAGTTGTTTCTGCTGTGGAATTTGTTTTCATTCCAAAATATCTGAATTTGACCTTAACTTGATCCATGGTTGATGGAGTCATGGGTGGGTGATGTATGTGAAAGTCTGCTTCTTTCTCTCATGGGTTTAGTTAAGTCACTCAGTTAAATCATAGAATCAACATATTGCGGCACCTTAGATGATCTTGGCAATGATGAAGGTTGACTGGATTGAAGTTAAATCAATCCTTGGGGCAAGAAGAAGAAGATATGATGATTAATCTTCACTGGTTTTCTCTTCTTGTGTTTTCCCTTTGCAGGAGCAAAAATGGCTGATCGGCATTATATTGATGGTTCCTGTTTATTCAGTCACATCGGTAATAGAACTTTTCACTTCATTGAGCTATCACTTTGTATTCCTGTTTCATACTAGGGAGATGAATTCTGTGCCAGGGTCTCAGATTACCTGAGCCTCCTTTCCTAGATCTGCCGCCTTTTAAAAGAAACAAATAAAAAAGATTGTTCATGTCCAATGCACAGAACTTCCTTCTTCTCATTTGCTATGCTCTCGCATAGGCTGCAGTTCTTATCATTGTGGAAGCCCAGATACGCCGTGTACATTGGAACATTGGGAGAATGCTATGAAGCATTCGCTCTTTACTCCTTTGGGCGCTACCTGATCGCCTGCTTAGGTGAACATCCCCTCATAATGCTCCAATTGCTCTACTAATTTTTCCCCTAATTTGATCTTAGCAACTAAGTTGGAAATCTGGATATATATATATATATATGATTATTATTTTATTTTCAAAAACAAAATCCTTGACACTTACTTGTACAATGTGACATTTACCCATCTGGGGGGAGATACTTTATAGATGGGTTTATGTGTGGGTTTGTGAATTTGAACTGCCCATTTGCATATGTGCAATTAACTTCGGTGTTGATTTGTACATAGGTGAAGAGGAGATGGCAGTTACAACGTTGGCAAAACAAGGATCAGACAAGGAGTTCATGCACAGTTTGCTGTTACTGGATGAAAAATCAGGCTCGGACCATGACTATTTGGTGGCACATCCTGTTCCTCTCAAATGGTGTCTGGATCCATGGCGACTCGGTCGCCAATTTTATGACTCGACCAAATTTGGCATTGTGCAATATGTAAGAAGACGCTTGTGTTATTATATCACAACCACATCAATCAATCCGTCATTCTCATTACTGTTATGTTGCAAACATATAGCCGATTTTGGGAAAATGTCCTTGGATGAATTTTTCTTCACCTTTTATCCATTGAAGTCGTTGATCAAGAACGGGAGGATGAGAAATTATCCTTCCAAGGATTTTCCAGTATATATATATATATATATATATATATTGAGAACTTTTGTTTGATGAGTTGGAGTTTTTAGTTTTTACGTTACAGTTAATTCTAGACTTGGGCCACCTTTGCAGAGAGAAATCCAGAATTTGAGTTTCCAGGTTTAGGGTTTAGGATTTAAACCCTAAACCCTAAACCCTTGCTCGAAGAATTTGATGTTTTTGGACTTGAGAGATCTCATGCAAGCAAATCACTAGGGTTTTTTTGTTTGGTTTTTTTTTTACATTGCAGATTATAATAAAAGTGCTGGGATCATGGGCTGCTCTCATGCTGGAAATATTCGATAAGTATGGTGAAGGCGATTTTGATTTTTCAAAGGGGTAAAACATTTTCAGTACATTTCTGGCATGCTTGGTTCTTTTTCCGTCATCCTTTCTGCAAATGGGATAGTTTCCAATTTTGCTCTCAGCCTTTCTGCCTTACCCTTCTGTAGTATGTGCTTATATAGCCCCTGTCTCCTGAGGTGGATTGTCACATAAATGTATGCCTCAATGCAAAGAGCTATGAGGAATTTTCTAGTGTATTTGGAGGTAACCATATATAGAGCAGAATTTTTCATCTGCAAAAGGGCGAGCATTTCAAAAAGCAAAATGTATGTTTTTTTCTTGAAGGTTTTTGTTGAACATTTTCCTTCTTTGCATTTTCTCTAACAGCAAATCATGTGGGGAATTTCTTGGGGCAGGTACCCATACATAACAGTAGTTCAAAATTTTAGCCAATTGTGGGCGCTTTACTGTCTTGTGAAATTCTACCAGGTCACCAAGCACGAGCTCCACAAGATCAACCCATTAGCCAAATTCCTTTGTTTCAAGGCAGTTGTGTTTGTCACATGGTGGCAAGGTGTGGTAATCGCGTTGCTGTTCACCACTGGCATTGTCACAACCCACACTGCATTTCCCCACAAACCCAGTGACGATGCGCCTGCAGAGCAGCTCCAGACCAGCCTCCAGAACTTCATTATTTGCATTGAAGTAAGTTTCTCTTGTCTTGTGCAGTTCCAGAGAACTATGAAGCTCAATTGCATTGTACAATTACACATAGAAAACTCACAACCATAAGTGATCTTTGAGTTTTCTAATACCATAAATTGATCAGTGTTGTGAATGGCACATAGTCGCTGATTTATGGATGAGAAGAAACCTTTATGACTTGTAGTAGAGCATCATATTGAAACACTTGGATTTTTGGGTATGCTAAACCCTTAACCTTGATTTTCTGGTTGTGTGTGTGCATGTGTGGAAAAGATGGCAATTGCAGCTGTGGCACATATTTATGTATACCCTGCAACTCCCTATCAGCAGCATCTGGACAGGAAAGAGCAGAATGTGAACAGTTTTGATAGCATGACGGTTGATGAGATTGAAGAAGACCTTGAAATTGCAGCAACGAGTGTTAAAGACAGTATACAAGATGTTGTATTTGGCGGTGGTGGACATGTAAGATTTTTATCCTTGCTGATCATATTTCATGAAGTTATATCTACTGAAAACTTGGGGTTTAGGGTTTTAGTTTAGGACTCCATGACCCAAAGAGTTTTTGTGTGAACCCAAGAGCTAAATTTTGTGTTCTCCTGCTTTTTCCAGTACTCATTTGGGTTCCATGACCAAATTTCAAGCTTTTGTGTAACCCTCCTGCTTTTGGGACGCAGTTTTATTATCACTAATTTGGGATGTTGTCAGGTGGTGGAGGATGTGAGACTTACAGTTTCACAAGCAGCTGAGCCAGTGGAAACAGGTATCACAAAAGTGAATAAAGCTGTGCAAAAAAATGTGGGAAAGATGAACGAAACACTACAGGAGAAAGGAACAATGTTGAATGAAACATTTCACAAGAAAGTTCAGCAATGGGACAATAAACGAGAGGAGAATATCAGCAAAGAAGGAACTTACATCATTGATGAGGAGGAGAAAGATGACCCACAACTTGTGGAAACTAAGGAAAATGTGCGAGTTGAGCATGGCACACAACAAACAGGTGCCGATGCAGATGAGGCTGAGGACTCACCATCCTCATCATCATCACCTTGTTCAACCAAGTCTATAGGGTATCTGAAAGAAGAAGTTTCAGGCTTGATGACAAGTTCAAGTATGAAGGGTGATGGTGGTGGTGAGAAGATTTGTTACCGGCAACAGAGAGAGAGGTCCAATTCAATGGAGACAAAGGAAACAGCTGCTGAAAAGGAGAGAACCAATGCTGCCGGTGAGTGTGAACAATTAGAGAAAAGGGTACAAGTTCGTGAGCAAAGAAAGTTGGATCGACATGGCGAGCCCATTAGCAAGGAGACAACTATGCAATGGGTAGGAAAGGATGAGAATGGAGATGGTGACAAAGAGATCACCAAGGAGTATGAAGAGACCGAAATTGAAGAGGGAGAGAGGGTAGTCAAGGATGTGAAGAAGAAGACATACACATAACAACAACACAAAGAACTAATTTGGGTCTAGATCTTGAGGTGTGATTGATTAAGAGCTTTGCTTCGGGTGTAGATAGAATTCAAGGGTGTAGATAGATTTCAAGTGTGTAGATTACTTAGGAGCTTCGGCCAATACAAAAGCTTTGTTGGGTATGTAATCTAACCCAAAAATATTCAAAAAACATAATCTTTGTTAGACCTATATCCATAACTTAATTTGCCATTTCCAAAACCCTAAATACTAATCATGTGCACTTATACCTTTGCTTTGTACCCATACATTAAACTAGGTTGTGAAGGATATGTAATTGGGTATATTAGGTCTTTGAGTTCAATTGAATTGACTTTGTTTCTTTTTTCTCATTTTTTCTTTTTCCCAATCCTTACAAATGCTTTGTAATCTTTTACAATCAGGCGCCCATGCAATGTTTTTTTTGGCTTTTTCATTGTTGCAAAATTGGCCCTTATCTTATAGGTGGATTGAGATGGCAAAATACCAATTGACAATATTGCTCAAATGGTTATATTTTTTTTTAGTATTTTTTTTTGTGTATAATGATGGCAATAGTTTTAGTTCAATTTTCATGGTATGTGGCAACATGGACTTGTTAGTGTTAGAAACAAGGGTGCAAGGGATAAGTCAAGGTTTTAACATTTTTGCAAAGTTTAGTTTATCGGTTAACAATTTGATCATAATATTGTTGCAAATAGCAACTTGGTCTTTTAATGTCCTCACAAGTCCGACCAAGACCAAAATGAACTTGGTTGCCAACTGAACAATATCAAAGCTCTTGAATTTTGAAACTCAATCTTCACTACTCATTATTCACACAATTATATATTGTATATTATCCAATGTCCACAAATGTCAATATCAATCAATTGCAAGTACACAATTTTGAACAACCAACCACACATTGTAGACCTAAGTCACACAAGGTCATGTTCATAAACAATTCTTTAGACATTTTGCAAAAGTAAAATCCAAAGTAATAGGCAATGCAACAAACACACATATACACACAAATTATCTTCAAACATAACATGGATAAAACCGGTGGGAAGTCTATGCAAAACTAGAATGAATCACATGTGTACTAGAGTGGTCATCACATTCCAACAAAACATTGTGCCACTAAATCAAAGAAAAAAAATTATTAGAGAAAGAATTTTTTTGTTTCCTATTCGTTTCCCAAGTCCCTAAGCCTAATGCCCTCCTCAATTTAATGAAGTACTTGACATTAGCATTGCATTAGGTACTTCAACTCCTCTAGCTTTTGAGTATGTGACTTCTAGTTACATCTTCACCAAAACACCAAATTATGTTAGTTAAGGCAACATAATGATTAAAGCTGGAAGCCCTAAGTTAGTATATCATGTTATAATGTTTTAAAAAGTGGTTGCACTATTGCAATAGACATTATGGCAAAAGGTTTTATCTACAAAATCCAAGCTAACAGCTAAGTGAGAAGTACTTAAAATTTTGATACATTTCCAAAACCTGAAGTTGAAGATGTATTTTTCACAAAGTTTTTGTGGTGATAGATTTAATGCAATGCCTTCTAAGGGAATTGAACCCTAGTCCAAAAGAAGACATTGCTTTCTTGTAATGGAAGGTGACCCTACAAAAAAGAAAACATGAGTATTAACATCTTTATCTAGATTCATTATTGAATAGGAATTTAATAAATAGAATTTAAAATTATGAACTTCTTTAAACACAAGAGGTAAGATTCATGAAGATGCCATATAGGTTGCCTTCTCATAATGGTATTTCAAAATTCTATATAGGTCAACCCATATTGGGATTTCTCTTCATTCCAATTTATGATGTCGTCGTGGAATGGAAATGTGTACAAAATTTAAAAAGTCATAAACATACATCTTAACAACCAAATCCACATTAGTTGTTAGATGGTTCTTTAATTTGGACTTCATGAAAGTGACGATAGAAAGGCATGTTTATCTTCAACACTTTTTAAAATAAGAAGAATTGCAAGTTCAACAAGTTTGAAGTATTCAAAAATTCTATTTATCAAAATCACATTAAAAACAAACATTTTCCACATTCAAGTGGTTGGATTGCAATCATGCGGAGGATTCATAACAACCTCACTATTGGATTGCATGGTGGTTATAAAAAAAACTAGATTGTTGCTCAAGTAATAAGGGTGCATGTGATTTGCCATATGGTTAAGTCATATTGTGGCAACAATAATATGATTTTACAATGTGCAAATGTTTAGGGAATGTCATGCCAACTTTTAGTTGTACCCAATATTGAGGGTAAATAATGTCAATTGGTCATTCATAAGTTCCTATGCTAGAAATCTTCTATCAAGTTCAATTATCAAACTTTTTTGCTATAGAAATGCATTGGTTTTTACATCTTGGCATATAGTTGCCCAATCATTTTTAGTGATCATGCACATAACTCCAATGCACTTGTCACTTTTGTGCAACACGTAAAATTACTCCTTGAAGCAAAAAGTAGTGTAGTATGTTTGTGTGGTGGGCTCAAGGTGCCAAATTGTCATCAATGCATCAAATTTTAACCCCACCAAATCCACAAAATTATGGAACTAACCATGTGAAAAATGTTGCTTAAGGTCCACATAGAGGTTACAGAGATCAACTTGAATAAACTTCATTGTTGTCACAAAATCACAAATGAAGCAATTTCCATTTTGAACAAGTTTGCTCAAACTTTGCACTACCTCCAACATTGCAAACACACACATTAATCCCATCACAATTTGCACATCACATAATAATTCATAATTAGTGACAACAACTAGATTAATAAAAAGCACTAATAAAAATCTTGTCATTTGTAACCAGTCATTATGCAATTGTGTGCAACTAGGTGTCATTTGCAACTAGATTATTTGTGCTTACAATTACAAATTAAATATTGTATAATTTTTGGTCATATGGTTATGTGTGCAACTAACATATAATTAGTAGTGTACAAAATGAACACATGTCATCAAAATCATGGCCTAAGTTAATACATACCTATGTTATTACACCCAATATATCTACTAGATTATGTACAGTAATCTTATATTTTTAATATTAAGGCAAACCCATGTTAACTAATGTTACCCAAGGCAAAACATGGTTTAAACCTAGGGTAAATTAAACATGATTAAACTAGCTATGAAATTAAATTAATCATGATTAAACTAAACTAATTAGGAGGTTAAACTAACCATGGTCAAACTAACTAAATTAATCATAGCTAAACTAATTATGAAGTTAAACTAACCATGGCTAAACTAAGTATTTATGAAAAACTTCCATAAATTTTTTTTTCAAGAAAGCTTGGTCTGTTTTTTTCTCCCTTGCTTTGTACATAAAAAGCTAGTTCATGGCAAAGCAAAGTCTGGTGAAAGACTAAAGCTCCTGTATTTTCCGCTTCAAAATCTCTTTGTGCAAACTGTTAATGTAGACTTCATCTGGTGCAGTTTCTTTGATTGCAACCCACAAGTCTAGAGATTTCAAAATCAACACATTTCCAATCTTAGTTTTGGAAATCTGTCATTCTGTTTGTTGGATGCAGTGATACAAAGAAGAAGCAGTAAGCAAGCAAATAGTGTCATTCCTGGTGAACTTCTTAGTCCTAAATCTCTTGAAGTTTGCAAAAAAGATGAAACCAGCCAGCGTTGACAGCAGGACAGTGGAGCAGCCGTATGTTAGGTTGACACCCAAAATGCTTTCTCCATTGTCCCAATATCAACACCCACCGTAGATGTTGGGACATTGATGGGCATCACTGTTAATACCCATTGATTTTTCACTGCACTTGAATTTTGGTTGCTTCCAATAACATCAAAGGTATTGAGGTCTTGCACCAGTTGTTAGAAATTTGGACATAAAGTTTCTCAAATGGAGGAAATTCCTAAGATTGGGATGTGGTTTGCAGGTTTCAACTGTGGTGAGGCAGCAAATTTTGCCATCCCTTGTATGGCTGGATGTGGCAAGAGAAGCAGCCGCTCGACGAGGAGCCATGAATTATCTTCCCATGCTCTCCCCACCAGCAACTCCTTTACTTGCTGGCCATGTCTATTGCATCCAGGCTTTTAGCTTGTTTTATAGAGAGCTTTTCCTTTTTCGGTGTATTAGTGTAAATTCTGGAAAATCTCTTTTGCTCAACCATATACATCTCTCACTGGTCACTCCACATCCAACTTGACTTTTGGACATTGGCAACAGTTCCTGACTCATGATGCAGATTAGAGCTTGAAAGGGATTCTATGACGAGGATAATTATGGGGTGATTCCAGGCCACCTTTGAGCTCACCAACAGAGGTGCAAACTTCATGCCTGAAAGAGAAGAAGAGAATCGGTGAGGAGATCGTGAAGACTGTGTTTGTGAACAATGTAATTTTCCATAACAGTCTGCTTGGCAAACTCACCGATCATGGTGTCACCAGCTGCATTCTGCTGAGTGATGTTTGTAATGTAACTCTGCCAGCACCCAGTCTGATGCACTCCAATGTCATTATGTGTACTTCCATGCACAATTGCTCTAGCAAACTGGACCCTGAAGATAATTTCAGGACAATGTGCCCTGAAAAGGAGGTGGATCCACTGGTGGAAGGTGACAGAGGTGCTACACAAGGTGCTCCATCATGTTTGCATGATGTTATAGTGACTGCCCCTTACTTGGATTCTACTGCCTCATCTTCTGGTGAATGTTTGGATTGTCAAGACTGGGATGGTGGTTGTAGTACCTTCCAAGATGAAGTTCATTCACCAAGGAAAGTCATTGCTGAAAACAACCCAGTGGCCACAATGTCCCCATTTAATTGGGGCACATTACCATGTGCAGTATGCGGAATTCTATGCTATGCAGGGTTGGCTGTAGTGCAGCCATCACAGGCAGCAGCCTCAGTCTTCAAGTCCTGGCAAGCATCAAAAGCAGGTAACCACCCAGGGAATGTAGTTACTAAACAGAATTTGTCAACAGCAATGTCTGCTGAAACTGATACGAAGTTGGATGATTTGCATATGCTTTCTTCTCTGGGATGCAAGCCCTTGCTTGTTAGGAGCAGAGTGTAGAAGGTGGAATACTGACTCCTCGGGTACTTGAGAAAGAGCTGTTTAAAGAGTATGTTCATGTACGAAGTTGGATGATTTCTTCTCCGGGATGCAAGCCCTTGCTTGCTAGGAGCAGAGTGTAGAAGGTGGAATATTGACTCCTCGGGTACTTGAGAAAGAGTTTTTTACTGGGGACTGTAATAATCAGTGTTGGAGCTTGGCCATGACCCCCAATGTAGAAAGTGAAGCCTTTTTAAATTAGGTGAAAGTAGCTGATGCACTGCGTCCCCCCATCATGAGCAGAAGGAAGATGTGGTATTATCAGACAAAGACGCACCAAGGAAGAGTGCATCCAATCTGAAGGAAGTTGATGGGCAAGATGTTTTGTGCACATCACACTGGTATGCATCAGAGGCAGTACTTTCAGTTGTCCCAGTAGAGGGCCAATCTCTTGGCAAGGATGTTGGTTCAGCTGCCCCACAATATAAGTTTTCTATGTCCACCCCATCAAATTCAGTTGGAATAATGGAGAGCTTGGCAGATGACGTTTGGAGCACTGGTGATGAATTTGTAGTGTGTGAAGAACAACCAGAGTTTGATGATTCAAGTGGAGCAGTTGAGGTTTGTGTATCACATTCAGATCCAGCACACTCATCACTCCAGCTCTTGACAGCTGTTTTATAGTGTTAATTGTGAGATTGAGGATGATTGAGGATGATCGTTTCCTCCTCACCCTCAAGGTAAGGTTGGGTGATCTCCAGGTATTGCCTAAAACACGTATCACCATTTTTTGAGATTATTCACAAACATGATGATGCCTTTCAAGTGCATTTGTCAAAACTCCAAAATTCTGAATGAGATCTTTCGAGCAGTGTAGGAAGTGGCAACACATATATATTTCTTTTCATAGAACAGTACTCCTTCACACTTGAATTGTGTCAATGGCACATGTTGCATTAATGTCAAATTATATGATAAACACCACAGATATTATGTATATACATGGATGAAAACACACATTTCAGCTCAGAGATGTTTCATGAACCAGAGGTTTGTCTATGATATGCTTATTCAACAAATGTAATTGAATCAATTGAATCAGGTGAATCATGATATGCTTCTTCAACATATGTATCTCAATTGATGTACGGTAAACCTTATTATGTTGTGTAAACTTCCAGGGTAAGATCATTGGCTATATAGCTCATCAAGGTTGAGAAGGAGAAGGAGAAGGGGGCCTATGCCATCAGGTTCCATGACAAAGCACTCACTCTCCTTGACGGGCTCGAAGATAGTCACAGGTTTGTGCATTCCAAATTCAAATACCTGGCTCATGGATTTCAATTTTGTCATACGATTCATGTTGCATAACATTGCATAGTAGCTTAGGGTTTCAATTTCACCCGAATTGGTGTATCCTCACGCAACATAACCTTGCATAGTAGTAGCATTGTGGCTTTCATAAAACACTCCGAGAGTTTTCATAGTGTATAGTTGGAGGGCATCTTACCACACATAAAATATTGCATGCATTAGATGTTTCATATTTCTAGACTAAATATGAAAGGCATTACACACTCTTTTGTTTCTTTCCTTCTTTTATAATGTTTAAAACTATGGTGGACTCTTCTACTCATAAGGAGGGCATTGTGATATCTAGACACAAAGAAAGCTATGTAAAATCTTTATATTATCGAAGGGTCCATCATGTTACCATTGTTTTGGTTTTAGGATCAATCAAAGAGGCCCTTCATCACACATTTTGAATTCACTTGCCATTCCACAACTATTTAACACCACTAACAAATAGCTACCCATGTTTTTTAGGTTTACGCTTTACATTTCACAATGTCAACTAAAGGTTATTAAAAAAAATTAAATAGACCCCTTTTATTATTTTCACCTTTAAATGCTTATTGTTCTGAGTTTGGAATATATATATATATATATATATATATATATATATATATAGTTTGGAATAGGACATATTTAAATGTTCTTGGAAAAAGAAAATTGATGTTTAGTCAATCTCATTAATTGAATAGTAATGGGTTAGGTGTTGTTAATTGGGCAATTGTTATTTAACATGGGGTTTTTTTCCAAGCATCAAATTACATGAATGTCAATTCATTGAAAATATTTGATGCAAATCATTCTTATCCCGTGTGAATTGAAATTTAGGCATGAGATACTTAAAATGCAATCCTTTGTTGTGAGGCGTGGTTGAATGGGTATTTGATCCTAACTATTTTATTTTTGAATGTTCAAAGTTTTGCCATAATTTTTAGCGAGAGTTTCCCCCTTTAGATTGGTTCATTTTGAATGCCCAATCTTATCCATATATGCTCTAAAATATTTATATATTACACCATACTTTCAAATCCCACAATGCGTTTCCCCTCTTTGTTAATATGTGCATAAATCCATGAAGAAAAATATGTTTGGACTTTTTTTTTTTTTTGGTAGTGAAAATCATTTCCCAAAGGTTTTTTTTCTAGGGGTTAATTTTCTTTTGTAAGGACAAAATATGAAATAATTTAGTTTTCATTTTGGTCCTATATCATAAGAAGGGTCCAAACCTAATTGATAATAAAATTACTAAAGTCTTATCTTAGAAGTGAGCTTGCCCTACATTAATCACAATCATTAATGATATAGTTCATTCAAATACCTTACATATTATAAATTGGATAACTTTAATATTGAAAATAAACAATTTTTTTGAAATTGGGCAAATTTTCTTTTTTTTTCATTGAAAATATTTTTTACAAGTTGAAATCATATTTTCAAATTGATATTTGAAACTCCTTTAATTCAAATTACAAGTAATTGACCCATTTCCACATGTAAGTTAGACACTTTATTACCAATGATTATTATTTTTGGCAAACTTTCCCATTGTGGCCTCTAAAAATAGAATAAAACATTTAGAAATTTTCTCTTTTTTGGGGTGCAGAATCTATTTTTTAAAATCACTTAAAATAGAAAACTTTGCCAAAATTTCAAAACTACAAAACTGAAAAAAGAAAAAAGAATTTTTTAAAAAATGATTTCAGTCTTTAAACATGTACACTAAAAAAATTAGTTTTGAGAAAAAACATTTGAGTAAACATTTTTTAATAATAAATTTGAAGATGAGATGTTAAGTATTTGATTCTTTTTTATACATTTTTTCTTTTTTAAGGCATGTAATTGATATAAGTGATCACTTTCCTTCATTGTATACTACTTGTAAATAGAAAAAAATTATTTTTGAGCTATGCATATGTTGATAAAATTATATCCAATTTGACATTGGAACCACTTTAAAAAAAAAATTTAGAGATTATTATATTATTACAATTTTTTGGAGAATTGGGTCTTGGGGGCCTTGAAATGTGAAGAAGCCACTTTGACTATATTGAAAAGATTTTTTTTTTCCCCAGAATTAAATGTACCATAAAATGAAAACCTAATTAGGCATACTTGTCAACACCAAAAAGAACCATACATAGCACTAGTGTATTAAGGTTTTTATCCTTTGGGGTGCCATTTACCCATTGCTAGATATCCCCTTGAATAAAGATTGAAAAAATTGAACCATAATTCTTCAAAGCAACAACCACCAAAAAACAAAAAAAAATCCCCTTTAAAAATTAAAATTCACATTTGTCCACCAAATAAAATCTCACAAACATGGACATAAACAAGGACACCTTCCTTGTTATTGAATTACCACCCAAAAATGAACTAAAATCCAAAATAGAACATAACAAAAAAATGATGAGATATGCAAACATTAAACTGAGATTATGAGAAATTTTCAATTTTGATCTTTCTTATATATGTTTTCATGTTGGAATACTTAAATTAATATCATCTTCCTAAACTTTGATACCAAAGCCAAACCCACTAATTGCTTTTACTCACACCACTATCATTGTCTCTTTGAATGATGAAATTTAATTAGAGACTATAGTTAAGTGCATTATAAGTCAAGAGTTAAGTAATAAGGACACAAAGCACAAAGCAAAAAATGAATTGAATGAATATACTTAGAACACCAACCTAATTTTTAATTTTTTTCTTGCCTTTACAATGCCCAGGACTTTTACAATGCAAAAAAACACACACACACACACACACACACATATATAGAGAAAGATATTCATATTTTATAATGAAAAATTTCAATTTTAATCTTTCTTATGTATGGTTTCATGTTGAGGTACATATATTAAACTCATTTTCTTAAACATTTGATACCAAAACCAAATCCATTTGAACTACCAACTATCATGCACTATTCACAAAAATAAACATAGTTGTATTTACTTTATTCAAATTTTAATTTGTATTTTCATTTCATCAAGAAAAAATTTCCTTTCTTTGTTCATTATATGATTTTGATTAAAACTTGAATTACGTACATCCTAGATCAAATACTCATTCAAAGATAAAAAAATAACACATGGCTAATGATTATAAAACAATGAAGTTAAAGTTAGAAAGGCTAAAAAAAACAACCTAAACTTCAACGTGATGTTCATGCATTCTTCTATATACATCTAAATTATGTAACTTACAAGGGTTAATTAATTTAAAACTTATCTAAATATGTTTAGATTTATATATATATAACTTGGAAAAGCATTCCACACAAATTAAAATACATTTAAGTTTTACACATTATGAATGAATTGTTGCATGAAGTGTCACATTAGAGTGACATTGCTTTTGATCTCATTTTTTTGTCCTTGAATTTAACTTTGCCTCCACTAGTTGATTTACTATTTCAAATTTCATACCTACTTAATGTGAATTGATGTTGGGTTTTACATTGTAAACCTAATGTGAAAAGGATATTCATGTATGTAAAATCATATTAAATAATAACTAATTGTTACTAGGTAAAACAAATGCATGTAGATGGTTCATAGTTAATACTTATGGTCTAGTTTTTCAGTAGTTAGGGTTTTTAGACTTCAAAAAAGAAAGTTATTAAATCAACATATTTAGCATTAAAAAACATCTTACCCTCTTTTATATAGTTTGTGAAATGAGATATTGAAGATAAAACATATGGGTTAAATCTTTTAATGTCACCTTAGTTGCAATTGAGTTATAACTATTAAAAACAACTTTCCCACATGCTTTCTGTTTGATTTTAATTTTGTAATTAATTTGAAATTTATAATTCATCATTTCACATAATTATTTTGAATTAAATATATGATAATTAATTATCTAGATTGATTATATTAATTAATTAATATAATTCAGATAATTAGTTAGTTGATTGATTCAAATAATTAATTATCAAAATAAATATTATATGATTAATTATTTAAATAACTATTAGATAATTAATTATGTTGATAATTGATGATCTGAATTCAAATAAAACTCAATAATTACTCACCTACATTAACAAAGTTTGTTATCTAAAATTATTTGAATTAAATAATTAAATTTATATAATTAATTAATGAGTTTAAGTAACTAATTACTAGGTAATTAATTATTATCTGAATTAATTAAATATTAATTGATCAAACTTGATTAATGAATAGTTTATTGTTATGTTTACTTAATTAGTTCATGGTAATTAAGTATATTACATACTAATTATTAATTTAAAAATTAATAAAATTAATTCATTTTAATTATTAAATAATAAACATGAATTTGAGTAGAAAACATTGAGGTATATAAAGACATATTCATATGTACACCCTTATTGAATGTTTAATAAATTATACACATTTCTTTTAATTTAAATTTAAAAAGAGACTTTCACCTTTCATCAAATTCCATGGTTTGATATATATGTATACCAACATAATATTGTGAATTCCAATGTAGCGAAATATTATTAACACAACAATTGAACATCAATCACAAAAAATAGGATTGTAATATTTATGAAATTATTTTAACTTTAATTATTTAAATAATTCTTTAAATGAATTATTTTGATTAATTAATTCAATAAAAAATTGGTTCGTATCAATGAAGCATTTAATAATCTAATCTAAATTTTTTTGAAGTGTATAAACAATGATATCTATATGTACATACTCATGAACATTTTAATACACCATTCAAATCCAATTGAAGGCCTACATTTACACTTTCAATGAATTGCACAATTTGTAAATATTCTAATAATATGAATTGTTACATAGTTGACAACTAATTCTAGATCAGTTGAACACTTTAGTTCCAAATTAGTGAATAAGTATAATTATGTAATGAAACTATAGTGGCACATTTAGTTGTAATTCAATTGTAAAACTAACCAATTTAGTTGACTTTTAGTTGTAAACAAATTGCAAGTTCTAAATGTTATGGACTTTTACTTAACCGTACATGTGGCATGATCATACACATTAACACCATATGCCAATTACAAAGTAGTTGCTCACTCAACATTAAAGCTACACTAATTAAAATTAACCACTTGGCTACAACTTGTGATCATGGTCAAATTACAGTTGACTATCACCATATATATTTTGCGTACATACCCCCATATAGAATCCAAGTTGCAACTAATGTGCAACTAAATTACAACAATGAAATATTCTAGCATGACATTTTAATTATTAATTCATCATATTTCCATACTATAGTTGTACCCTAATTACACATAGTTTCCATGACGGTTTAATTGCATGCCAATTTAGTCTCTGCAGACATGATTTTTCATAGTGTGAATGGGGCACACTTCCAAAGGGTGCAAACTATCACAACACCTTGTTTAATCCAAAAACAAAAGGAAACAACCTTTGGGCTATTCGTAGGAATTGTAGGATCCTATTGGGTGGGAGAAATAGGAAATTACAATCAAGTATCATTCACAAACACCTATGCAAATGCAACTTTTTACATCACATTAAATGACTCAAAGTTCATACATGAATGCAAAAATAAAATTTCAAATTGGGGCCAATATTGGAAAAACAAATGTACAGATTTAGTCTAACTTGAAAATTGAGAGATAATTTTTAAGAAAAAAATATTGAAAATGAAAAATATGGCAACACCATCAAAAATCATTAAATTGGCATCTAAAAGGCAGAAAACTACTTTAGAAAATGGGAATGCTGAAAATTTTAATAAAATAGAAATATTTGATTTTGAAGATAAATTAATTGATGAAGACACAATTAATCTAGGAAATTTAATATCCACAAAGTGTTGTATAAGATATTGGAGACATTTTGCCTTTAAAACATTAGAATTAGTTGCACTTAAACTATTAAACCAAGCAAACACAATCAAGGACATTACGAAGTTCATAAACTTATCATATAAATGAAATTTGAAAAAATACAAATACTCATACTCAATTTTTTGTTATTTCTCATGTTTGCATGTTTGATTTTATTTTCAAAAAAAATAATTAAATTTTTTTAATCAACTTTTTGTTTCAGGTGTGTCTCTTAACCAATCTAAAACCAAAAGTTGGTTCCTTCCAACATAGCCAATAGGGCTATTGGAATTTGGGAGAAAAGTTCGAATTTCATATTCATTATCATTAATAAGTTTATAATCAAAATTATATTATTTTATTAATTTATATTTTTATAATATGTTTTTGTGAGTTTGGATTAATAAATGAATACAAAAATATGAAAATTGAAAAAAAAATCTTTCAAATGTATCAATTTTTAATTTTACTAAGATTTTTAAAATTATTATCAAATTTATAAAAATAAAAATCACACACATTTTCTAAATTCAAATATCAAACATCAAACAAAATTTATCAAAAAATCAATTATATCCATCAATACAATTTTGAATCTTCATTACATATAAAACGACATATAATCATCCATAATGACAAATACAAACAACATCAATAGAAACACAAGAAAGAGAAAAATATACGATTAAAAAAAAGAAAAAGACAAGAATAGAAGAGAACGAATAAAAAATAAATCAAAGAAAATAAAATAAGATTATGTAGAAAATAAACATTCAATAAACACTAAAAGAAGAAAAATGTAATTACATAATCTCAAAATATGTAAAGACATTTTAATACAACAAATAAACATTTTCCCTTCACAAATCAACAATTTGAAAAATGAGGTCAAACTTAACACAAAAAATTTAACAAACAACCCAAAAATGAAAACAAAAACAATCAAATTCCATTTGTAGAAAAAGAAAAAACACCCACAAAAAAACTCAGCAAAAATAAAAGAAAAATACATAACAAAATAAATATTGAATTAATATGAAGAGATGAGAAAAATATTCAAACATGGAAGAAAAAAAAATTATTTTCCTTCCACAAATCAAAGGGAAAAAAAAATTGTCTACAACAATTTAATATTTTCATTAAATGATCTAGCTTTGAATTTGGCCATTGTTGTGTTTGTAATGAAATGAAATTTATGCATGAACTCATAAAATGTGATATTTCAAATAGTAATTTTGATTTGAAACATATGAAAATCATATTCAAAATGAATCCAAAACAACATTTTGAAAATAAAATTGAATTCATACCATACGAACTGACAAGTGAGTCCAAACATGTACATCAATAATTGGAAGGACTGTTGTTATCAAAGGAAGGAATCTCAAAAATTGAGATTCAATTTTCTATATGTAAACTTTGTTATGTTTGTTTGAAAAATAAGAAGATGTCAAAACTTGCATTGGTCAATGGTTTATGGATTGGAATAGCACCAATGGTTTTGCCGAAATTAACAATGGTGGAAGAAACCTTAATGACACATTATCGTTGTCGTACTATAATGGTTAAATTAAGATATAACAATAGAAGAAACACAACAGGTCAACACGAACTAAAAGGAAACATAGTAAGTTTCGCACAAGATCTTGAAAGTGCAATGAACTTTTAAACACTTTACTATCATCATTAGAATCATTGAATGACACGATTGCAATGCATTTTGTCCAAAGTTCACACCCTCCCATTGAACTATTAAACATTTGTAAATTGTCATACGTATGTAAAGTAGTTGTAACTATATGACTCAATTGGTTAAAATCCAAGCACATAAGGTATAAAAATATAATTGTTGATACAAATGTATGGAACATGTTACTTGATGATGAGATACCAAAACCGATAATGAGATCGATGTTCAAATCAACTAGCATTGTACGAATATCACACAGACTTGCATCAACAAAAAGAATGTAATGAATTTGAACATATCATAGAAACGTCAAGTTTAATAGATTTTAATGGGATAGACATAAATCAACATGCAAAAATGAGCAACACATTCCAAAACTTACACCACAACAAATATTTATCCTATAATCATCACAATAAAGCGGACAATGAGTAGAACAACCCAAATTTTATAGCATGAATGTTTCCTACCTTGTTTCCTTTTGGAATTGGTTGTTCTTGAAATGAACAATAAACCCATAAAAATATCATTACAAATGCACGTGAAACATTTGATGAATTTGAATGAAAATTATTATCAATTTTCAAAACATCATTTATTTCCATTTTTTATATTTAACATAATATATATACTTGTGTGGCATATGCTGTTGGCCAAAGTGTTATCACGTCCTCAACTGATTTTTCCTTCCAAAACCTGGTTTTTTGGAATTTATTTCAATTTTCAACAAACAAAAATCATTTAAAAATCAATATCTCCCACATTCTGAATCCAAGTCTTACCCAAATAAATTCCATTAAATCTTGCTCATCAAGATCTTTCCAACAGCACCAAAGGCACATTCCAAGTCCTCCAAAATTTTCAGCTACAATTTTAATTTAATTTAATTTTTAGTGAAGAAATCATTCAATATTCAAGAACTTTTGCACTGCAAGTCCAAATGTCATGGAACCAAAGCCCATGCACCCCTCCTCGTCGAGAGCTTTACAAAGCCACCAAGAACACAATCTGAAGCATCTGGGTTTGGTGGATCTCATAAGTACAAACAAAACAAAACAAACAAACAACCTTCCTTCATAGATAGATATATATTATTTATTTATTTATTTATTTTATAAAAAAATAAAATTTAGAGAAAGTACCTTGAGAATAATAGCCACATCTGAAGCTTACTAGGTACCTAATTTACTAGGTGCCTATATATAAAAATAATTTTGAAAAAAGGGTTCCACTGTGGGACTCTTCCTTGTTGAGTCTCTGACAGCGCCCATTCTGGTCCGCATACGAAAATTACGCCCTGGAACGGAGCCAAGAAACCTACGACATTCCGGATTGGAATCTGTGAGGGTGCAAGGTCAGAATCTTCTTGTTACGGTTTGGCGCCACTCCTGCTGCCGTCGAGCTGCTCTAGTCTTGTCTTGTCTTGTCTTGTCTTGTCTTTCTTCTTCCCAACTTCGCTTTTGATTTTGCTCTCTCCGGATCGATCGACGCTAGCTGCTGTTGTTGCCGCCGGTAATCTTCGATACGCATCATGGCGCATGGGGTAAGATCTCCGGTTCCTGACGCTCTTTTCCTATCTCAATTTGGTCCAGAAATGCGTTTGGAAGCCCTTGTTGTTTTCGTTGGTAGTTTTTTTGTTCCGGTGTTCGGCTCTGAGGAGAAGGGAGGGAGGGAGAGAGAGAGAGAGAGAGAGAGAGAGAGAGAGAGAAGAAGAAGAAAGAACGCTTTTGAGAAGATGTTCCGGGTTGTTCTTCAATACTTCACTAGGTCTATGTGTTTTTGGTCTCGGATCTTGCTTTCATGGTTTGGTTCTTGCAACAGTTTGCATCTTGGAGGAACTTTTGCTTTGCTTCTCCAGTAGTAATACGAAGCATTCTGCAACCAGGGACTACCGATGTATTTTCATTTGTTGTTCTTTTGAGCCGCCGCCCCACAAAAGCGATCTTTCGTTTCATTGCAAAACCGTGTGTATTTTAGCTAAATTCTCAAACGAAGTTTGAGAATTCTCATTAGATTTTCTAGGCCCGTATGACTGCAGCGGCGGCTAAAAGAACGACCGAAGTCTTCGTTTCTTCGCCTTCGCTTAAACCCTATCTAGCTGCAAATCAAAGAACATCGACCATAGCTCTTGTATCCATGCTCTTCACAGCAGAGAGAGACAGAAACGACACTCGTCTCTTCCCATACTCGTCTTTCCGCCGCCATCTGCTCTTATTAATGGAAAATGAGCTAGAAGTTTTTTTAGGGTTGAGGTTCTTGAAACCCTACTTGACAGAGCATTCACATTGAAACGTAAGATTGTGATGCAAACTACCTGAAGCATACATACATTGTGATGCACCACATGTTGCTGTGCATGTGATAGAACTGAGTTGCTACAGAACTGAGTTGCAACTCCAAGCTCCTCATTTCAGGTAGTTTCATTAGCCAATTGGTACCAAGCCCATCACATGTCACAACATGAAGAAGCCCTATAATTAGGGTTTCCATACATTTGCAGTTTCCTTCCACTCACCGGGACCTTGCTGGTGATCTGTGGAACTTTTGTCTGTTCTGCACAGACACTGTAATTGGCTGTTGGACCAACCACATTTGATTTTGTGGCTCCCAGTTATAAGGATTGATTTTTAACTCCTCCTTATGTGCCTGGGGTACAAGTATGTATATGTTTCCTTCTTTTGTCATACTCCCATCAAAAGGAAGCTGCCATCTGCTTATGCACATATCTGAATGCCTCCATAGCCTGAGAACGTTCTGAGCTCAGTCAATCAACTTTCTTGAAGAGTGGATCAAGTTCTCTGTGACTTCATGTCATCTACACATCAGCATGTTGGGATGGTTTGTCTCACCAACTTGCAGCTCAAAGCCTTCTGCCCTGGTTCATCATGTAGGTGAAAAGTACTTGTCATGTTCTCAGTGGAGATGTGTGGATCACTTTGCTGACAGCCTCCTTCTGTGTTTCTGTTTGGGAATATTGGTTGGGTGCGCTAACAGGGGGATGCACTGTTGAAGGCTGATGCAATGGAAGAGAAGGGCGAGCGTGCCAGAATGGTCTTTCCATTATACCTCCTCCTCCTCCTCCTTACTTTTCCTTATTATCTCTCCTCTCTGTTTATTACACCTGTCTTTGGAGTTATAGTATTTAATGTGGGAAGCAGTTTCTTTTAGAGTAAACAGAAAATGGTTATGTAAATTTGAGGAGCCAAGTCCAGTTTCCAAGTTCTACTTCATATCCCACAATCAGTCCTGAATATGTGGCAGTCATGAAAGCAAAACAAGAATGTTAAATTCTAGAGTCCAGATTGTGCCTTTGATTGTTGTAGTATCACTGTATGAATTCTGAGGACAGTTCGGTAAGGGGGGCAGATCTGGATGATTTTTGGGTTTCTCCTGGCAATACTATCTGCATGTATGGTACTTGTGAGGAACAGGAAGTTATCCTGACAGATACAATCTCTGCAGTGAACAATTTTTTGTACTTAGTTATTGGCCTCTCTTTTGCTCATTGTTTTATTGTCTCTCCCTTAGAGTAATGAACTTCTTTGTGTGAGAGTTTTGAAGCCATGCCGGATCCAGTAAGTTCGAGCATACTAATGCCAAGCCACTTGTGCACTAGTCTTCTTGTTAGTGCCAATGTTGAAGTCTCTATTGGGCATGCAGGCATCTTTCATTGGAGCAATTGCAATAGCAGATCTTGTAAAAACAACTCTTGGTCCTAAGGGAATGGTGAGTTCTTTCTTTCCAAACATCTGCACATCCTGCATCTATATTGTGGTCAAGACTAATGAGTAAGTCTTGAAGCAGCAGAACAAAAAAGTATATGGTAATCATCAGGCTTTGAAACCCTTGAGATGAGAAATTGTCATATGACATTCTTTTGAATGCTGTAGCAATACTTTTTCTTGCAGGACAAGATCTTGCAGTCAACTGGTAGAGGCCATGGTGTTACAGTCACAAATGATGGGGCAACAATCTTGAAGTCATTGCATGTTGACAACCCAGCAGCAAAAGTTCTTGTTGGTATGCCCTCTTTGTTCTAGTTACATTGATGTTGTTTCCCACTGCTATTTCAAGGAGAATTCAAAGTTTGAAGCTGTTGGTCTTCTTAAACAGGGTCCATATGAGTTCCATAGTTCATGGCTTTGATACAGATGTGATTGCGATCATGGAGGGGTCAAATCTTTGCTGGGCCTTTTCAAGATACTCTTGAACACTCTCAATGATATCTGATGTTGATTAGAACCAAGAATGAGAAAGTGTCATGGCCTAACTAGTTTCACATGCGATGACAACTGCATGTGCTAACTCACAAGGTATTATTTTCATGAGGTGAGAGGGATATCTAACTGGAGCTAGTGGCAACAGACATTTCCAAAGTTCAGGACGATGAGGTTGGGGATGGGACGACCTCTGTTGTGGTGCTGGCTGGTGAATTACTGAGAGAAGCTGAGAAGCTAGTTGCCCTCAAGATCCACCCCATGACCATAATTGCTGGTATCTTCTAAAAGGCTTCCTTCTGAATACCTTTTTCATTTTCTTGCACCAGAAGGTCTAATAGAAGAGGAATCCACCAAGCAAGTGAGTACAAGCTTGGATTGGGCTCCTTGGTTTGCATGAGATGTCACATGCACTTTGGTTGCTGATGGGTTGCTTGAGATTTGCAGGTTACCGAATTGCAGCTGAAACAGCACGCACCGCTCTAGAAAATAGTGTCCGTGACAACAGAGAGGATATAGGTAAACACTGTTTTGAATCCTGCATCAAGGTTTGCTTGAGAATTGCATTGTTTTCTTACATTTCTCGATAAGAGTTATTTGCTTATTGTAACTCATGTCACAACTGTGATGTGTGTGTTATATACTGCAGAGAAGTTTCGGTCTGACCTCTGTAACATTGCAATGACAACGCTGAGCTCCAAAATTTTGTCTCAGGACAAGGAGCATTTTGCTAACCTTGCTGTGGATGCAGTCTTGCGATTGAAGGTACACTTGCTTGATTATCTTTACCCTGGGTGTAATGTAGTTTTGTGATCCTTTTGAGGGAGCTCAGTATGTCTTTGTAGTGAATTCAGTATGCAGCAGGGCTTTTTCATATACCTACCTGATCCCACCCTTTTGGATTGTTGCACTAAAGTGAAATAACTCATGTACAGATCATCTTCAATTATGAACAATTTTCATTGTGGCTGTGATCTCTGTTGAGGTTGTCCTTGTCTCTGACCACAGGGAAGTTCCAACATGGAAGCAATTCAAATCATCAAGAAGGCGGGAGGTTCACTGAAGGATTCATATCTGGATGAGGGGTATGTGGGCCCTTCTTTTCTCACTGTGGCAATGGCTTCTTGTTCTCTGTATTCATTCTGGTAATGAAATTAACATCACCACCAGTTCTTCACTGGCTTTAGGGGTCAAAAATGGAGAACCTCATCAGCTCTGATTATTGTCATGAGCAATCTCTTGTCTTTGTCAATTATTGATGAAGTGCAGGTTCATTCTTGACAAGAAGATTGGAGTTGGACAGCCCAAGAGAATTGAGAATGCAAACATCCTTGTTGCTAATACAGCTATGGACACTGACAAAGTCAAGATCTATGGTGCACGTGTGCGTGTGGATGCAATGTCAAAAGTAGCTGATATTGAAGCAGCAGAAAAGACCAAGATGAAGAACAAAGTGGGCCAAATCATTAAGCATGGAATCAACTGCTTTGTAAACCGTCAACTCATCTATAACTACCCAGAAGAGTTATTTGCAGATGCTGGCATTATGGCCATTGAGCATGCTGATTTTGAGGGCATTGAGCGGTTAGCTCTTGTAACAGGGGGTGAAATTACATCAACCTTTGACAGTCCTGAGTCTGTAAAGCTTGGGCACTGCAAGCTCATTGAGGAGATCATGATTGGTGAAGATAGACTCATCCACTTTTCAGGTGTTGAACTGGGCCAGGCCTGTACTATTGTTCTACGTGGAGCCAGGTGATTGACATGTTTTCTCATCACTCTCTTCCTTATGACTAGCTGTTAATGATTTTTTGTGTGAGGATGATGTCTGTGTTGAGAAACTGTAGGACCACAAACCCCTAGTTTCTGATAATGAGCAAGGAGAATGGAAAATGACTTGACTATGATAAGCTCCTTGACTAGTCCAACAGTTCTTTGATAGAGAATAGGTGATCCTTGGAAACCTAAGGTGCATTAGGAGGGTGGCTTTGTGCTGAAGAGGATATAGATTGCTAGCAAGTGGCTGGATGAGCTACTTCATCAGAAAGGTCTCTATCAGTTATCCATCATTTCCCTGTTTTCTCCACTCTTGAGATAAATTTTCCTTTTTGACACACCAATGGAAGTTATTTAGTACTTTGAGGGATTTGTAGTCCTCCAAGGAAAATCTAATTGACAATGCTAGACATAAGCCTGTAACTTGCAGCAGTTTTTCTGTTGGTCTTGTTTGCCTGTTGTGACTGGTGGCTTTCTCAATCTCAGGATTGTCACTTTTCACAGACGTTAGATCTGTGGATTCATTGGCATTCAAAATGCTGATCTTTTTATGGTGATTGGCAGTTCACACGTGCTGGATGAAGCTGAGCGGTCGCTGCATGATGCACTATGTGTGCTGGTGCAGACAGTCCAGGACAGCCGTGTGCTCCTGGGAGGTGGCTGGCCTGAGATTCTCATGGGCAAACATGTTGATGAGCTTGCTCGCAAAACCCCTGGCAAGAAATCGATTGCTATGGAGTCATTTGCATCTGCATTGCGTGCAATCCCGATAACCATAGCTGATAATGCTGGCTTGGATAGTGCTGACTTAGTCTCCCAGTTGCGTGCTGCCCATTCTGCAGACCACAGCAAGGCCGGTATTGATGTCATCACTGGCGAGGTGAGTCATGAGTTTCTTCCCTAAGTTTCTGCTTTTTGTATGAATTTTGCCCCCCCTTTGTTGTGAATAATGCCTTCAGAACTCTTGAGGAAAGGAAGGTGAAGAGTTCTGAATCCTTCACTCGCATCAATTTTTTTTAAATTAACAGTCATCATTAAATAGAAAAGGAAGGAATGGAAGTTCGTAGACCTGGAGGATTTTGAGGTAACATGCCATTTGTTCTTCTTTGTTAGTTCCTGTTTCTGAAGGATGCTGAATTTCGAATGAATTGTTCTGGCAGGTGGGTGATATGGAGGCGCTTGGCATTTATGAGTCATTCAAGGTTAAACAGGCAGTGCTTTTGTCAGCTACAGAGGCTGCAGAGATGATCCTACGAGTGGATGAGATCATCCGGTGTGCACCCAGACAGAGAGAAGATCGGATGTAAGCTTCCATGACAAATCCCCCAGTTTTGTCTGGCCTGAAGAAGTTTTGAATTTGCTGGACTGATGAAAGGCATTACAGAAAGCTACCTGGTCTCACAGTAGGTCCAGATTTAGTTATGCAGATCTGCCATCTAAGTTGCAAACAGACCTCAACTTATCACCTACCCTGAAATAGTGTTATCTTTCCTCCCACTCGGTATAGTTATATGCAATTTTTTCTGCTAACTGTTTTTAGATGTGACTATTGACAAAGAGTTTTCAAAGCATAACGGATATCCTCAATTTTGGACTTAAACCATTCTATGTGGCTGATCCTGCGGTATGTGCTCTGATTCACTGAAAGCTTTACGTACTTGTATGTTTCCAAGTTCCTGGAGTTTGTAAAACCTGACTACTATTCAACATCTCATGTGTTTTACACTAGTAAAACTAGTTAACAAAAAAAGTTTCTCTTAAAAGTGAAAAACAGTTGTTGTGGGTTGGTACTAATAGTTTGTTCACATCTCAAGTTAAAGCAATGGTAAATGAATGTCAGAAAACTAGCAAGATATGACTATCCACACCTACTAGTGCTATTGATACCACTAAAATTGACATGGTATCTGATGTGGTGATTGTTGTTGAAACAATGTTACCCAAAAAAAGGGTCAAATAATGAAAAATGTTAAATTGTAGTGAAAAAAAAACCAAACTGCATTGGAAACCAATTGTTAAATTGATAGTCCGAAAATTGACCTAATAACTTTGTGGCAAGTTATATTTCAAAAATTTGATCACAAATCATTCTGTTCGCATGATCCTATGAAACTTGGAGCATGGCTACGAAGCTTCATAACTAACATATGATGGAGCTTTGACTGAAGTTACTATTGCAATAGCTTCTTAACGTTCATGATGCCTCTACAAATCTTCACAACACTTCTACCTTCACAACTTTGAGTATTTCAGAGCATTCAACATGTCTCGGTAATAAGGGGCTAGTAGCTTTGCCATGGAACTTGACAATGTAAAAGAGAGTGAGAACCAATTGACTTACACATGTGATACAAAACAAACACAAATTTAAAAATGCATTCAATTTGCTCACATGGAATTTGTAAAAATATATGGAGACCCAAGATTGTCATGGATCACAAAATTCAAGAAGAGGTCACAAATCACAGACGGGAACTAATGAGGGCAAAATTCAAAAACAAAATGAATAATGTTGGTGTTGAATTGACATTGAATTCCACTTGTGAGTTGACCAGCAAGATGCAAACAAAGAAGCCATGGCAACCAAACTAGGAATACCAAGAAATCATCATGTTAATTTTTCTTTTTTTTAAACACATAACAAGATTGGATCTGATTCATCTGAGCGAGACTAGTTCAAGACAACAAACTCTAAATGATACAAGATTGTAAACATCGTGAATACAAACAAGCATTCACCTCTACTACCAAACAATGCAACATGCAAAAATAAATAGGGTGCAAGTTATGGACACTTTAAATGCAATATTTCAATTACATATCTTCATAAGAAAGAACAAATCATAGTGGGATTTAACCTCACACGAGAAAACAAATCAAAATGTATGTCAACGTTACAACAAGGTCATCTATGAAATGATCAATGCATTCATGGGGGCTCAACCAATGTTGCACCCTCTGTATGTACATGATTTTATGGTTCCCAATGACATCATATTGCTACAACTATGTTATTGATTTCTATTTTCATCTCACCAAGGTGAAATGTGAACCAGTTGGAGTCATGTACACCACCTACAAAATTGATTCCAAGCACACAAATAATGCACACTCCTCCAACACCAAATATCAAAAATTCAATATATGCCTAGGAGAGTTTCAAGATTCCTCGAATGATGCCATGCATGAAGATAATCCACCAAACAAGGATTCATATGCATTAATAAAAATTCTCAAACCTCCTCGTATTGTTAATTGAAGACCATTCAAAAATGTAGATGTTCAACAAAAAACTTGTATGGAAAACAATAGCATGGTGGAAGCAACCAAAAGGAGCACCAAGATACTAATGACATCAATAAAAAGTTCAATTGATAACAATTGTGTTACCAATCTAGACATTGAAAAGCTCCAATAAAAAGGGTAGGAAAAGCCAACGAAATTGAGTATTTCAAACTAAGAGATGTTGAAGTCAACAATACATGAAAAAAATGATCCTAGCAATTTTCATGCTAACTCAAGTCATGGGCACGACATACACAAAGTGGAAGCAAAATACCAATTTGATAATGTTGCTGAAATTCATAAGCCTATAGGTGACGGGGAGAAAGAAATGGTTTGAGGATTCATTGTAGCATTTTGAAACTTTCAACTACCTACATATACATACTACATAGAATTGTTCATAGTATTTCAAACAAAACAATGTGCTCATATTTGTGTACCTATTCAAAGCTTAATTGATTAACATTTTCAAGCCAAATTCCTTTATCGCCCCCTTTAGCTTGGCACATTGATGTTCACACCAAAAACTTCTTTATCTTCCAATGTTTTTCTTCATGCTCTATGCTTAATGATTTTGTGTAAAGTCTTGCACAACATAAACCTCTTGTAACAAATTCAAGATTTGTTCACATTTATTTTATGACGACTAATTAGAATTTTATGCAACAAACTACAACAAGGAACTAAATCTAGAACAATAGAAATGTGCATTTCTATCTTCCTTTATAGTTCATGAAAAGTTTTCTCAAATATGCTAAATGAATTTTCTACAACTTATTGTCCTCATCTATGCTTCCTATTATAAATTATCTCGAGAATGTTTGTTTCTCCTTCTTTATGTGGTGTCATCAACCAAGATATTAGGGATATCCCTTATCTCCCAATAGGTTATGAACAAAATTGTCTTGATGTTTGTCTTCATTAAAAAATCCATGTTAAACATTAACATAAATTCCAAATTTCCTAAGAACCTTACAATCATTCACACTCCTTGGAAGACTAACAAATAGGTTAATAAACATTTGGTATTTGTTTACGATAGAGTGACACTTAATGTTATAACCACCTATCTTGTGATAAAATCGATTCTCACTAAAAGGTCTATCAAGCTATGAAATTGAAAATTTTGTACCATCTATGACCCCTTGAATGTTCAAGAGACCACATAAAGTTTTAAAACTTTACATTACTACTTGCATCTTGGTTCCAATAGGTTAAATGAGTACCTTCTTGAAGACAATGTTGATCACAATTATAATTTCTCTAAGCACAAGCAAGACTAGCAATCAAATTACAACAAACAATTCATTGCAAATCAAACCTCACATGCATCATTGATTTCTTGACCAGCCACAAGTTGTAGTCTTGAATATTTTTTTGTACAAAGCACATGCCCCTCAAACCTCAACTAGAATGATGAGTTTGTATCATGTGTCATGTTTTTTAAGCAAAGGCTTGAGTTGATTAACAATATAAAACAAAATATATTCCTTCATTCAAAAAAATTGCAACCAATGTTTGTTGTTGTCCTCTTTGAGGAGGAAGATCAAAATTAAGTAGTCAACCTCAAGTTCACCCAATGTTCAAGTTATGTTTGAAACAATCCCATGTTGTAGGCAAGTTGACATTGATGGAAACACAAAGACGACAATAGAAAGTTGAAGGTTATTCTTGCAAGCACATTTCACAAAAAAAGCTGCAATTAGAAGCAATAATAACTTTTACAACAATTTATCAAGTACACGAAAAGCTCTACAAAAATTACATGCTTGTAATCCAACACTGCAATTTTAAAAAGGAAAACAATGAATTTTTTTAAAGAAATAACAAATCGCCAAAAAAAGATGTAATAATGTGCAAAGCAAGATCACAAGTGGATGTGTTAAAGAAGATGAGTGTGCGAAACAAAATAGACAAATGACAAGTGCGTGAAACAAATAAAAAAGCAAAACAAAAGAGACTAACAAATGAAGTGAACAAGATGATCAAATGAAATAATGAGATCAATGAAACTTCTGATTAAAAATGAAGTGACGGTCAATGAACAATATCGTGCAATGATGTTAGCCAAAATGTTAACCGAGGTCTGCACACAAAGTGTTGTAAAATTAAAGTCAACTAATAAATTTTGAAGTTAAATTTTACTTACCTTTACATGTCAATATTGCATTGTTAAGTTAACAATTTTAAGTTGTTAGTGGTCAAATAATGTAAACACTAATGTGTATCACTTTCTCTTGCTTATAAGGGTTTGTGACCAGCTATGTGCATGACCCCTTTTTTTCCTCTTTCGGGTGGTGGATTTTTTATAACATTTTAGAAATTTTGGGGATTAAAACTTCAAAAACCAAAAAAATTCAAGTTTTTATTATGCAAGATGTGTTTTTCCAGCAAAAAATTGCCAATTTATGTGAAATCAAAATTTGAAAAATAAAAATAAAAGTATGTTGTGTGGGTGAACCTTTTTTCTCATTGATCATATATTTTGTCCATTAGTTATGTATTAGGGAATGGAACAATTGGGAGGGCCTAAATGAATGGCAGGTAGCCACAAGTGGGGGCAGGGTCTAACGAGTGCCCATTAATCTGATGTGTAGAGCACACTGGAGAGATTTTGGCACATCATTGGGAATTTTTGTAAACTATTTGCTAGACCTCACAATATTCTATGCATCATTCACATACATTTGTTAGAGCAATTGACCCTATGAACCTCAGGGTGAAAGAAAGAATCATTTGTGCTATGTGCTATGTGCTAAGGTGCATTCACACCTAATGTTAAGTCAGTGTTAAGTGAAAATCTAGGTGGCATCTTAGGTGGCACCCAATGTTAAATGGGTGCTTGTTTAATATTAAACGAATGTTAACTTAATAGAAAATATTCATGATAAATAGGTTTAGGTCCTAAATGACTAGCTTGGCATTAGGGGACATAATACTAGAGTCCCTTAACACCAAGTGTGAATGCACCTTTAGTAGGTTAGTACACATTTGTCAAAGCAGTTGACCCTATGAATCTTAGGGTGAAAGAGCGAATCACTTGTACTATGTGCAGTTAGTATGTTAGTACACAATTTGTCAGAGCAGTTGACCCTATGGAACTCAGGGTGACGACACGAATCTCTCTCTTGAGTGACAATTACATTTCAAGGGAAGAAAAAAACAAAGGGCAAAAAAAAAGGTCCCAAATGGTTCACACTCTTGTCTACCACACTGGCTGCCGTTGGTCAGTGATGAATACGAGTGTTTGTTACAAGATATGGACATGGCTCTTGCGGGAGGGATAGCCGACTGGTTTTGGTCGGCTAGATACGGCTCTCTATCTATCTAAGTTGGGCAGGCAACAACAACAACAGTCTGTTGAACCTGTCCATTTTGACTGAAGAGTGAAAGAGAGTTGTCCATCATGACTGCAAAAGCATAAGTTGAAAAGTTCAGTGGTTTTTTGGAGTGACATTCAGGACGCTTTCTTTTTTCACATTCTGTTCATGAGACCGTGTCAGGAAGGATAACCCCAACACCGCGTGTTTTGTTTGAATCATAAGACCAATTTGGAATTCTACTAATGTCTCTACATACAAGGCCAACATCAAATCAAGTCAAATCAAATCAAATGATTTTTTAAAAAAAATTTGAAGGTGATTTGAATCCTTCAAGATTTTTTGTTTCCAACGTCATCAACTGCAGAAAGTGAATAGTGCTTCATTTCATTCAAACAAAGAACTATGTGTTGTAACGGTCAGGGTGAACTGGTGAACCCGCCGAAGTTTAAGTCCTAAATGGGAAGCATGGTGTTAGGGGACCCAAACTTACTAGAGTCCCTAACACCAAGTGTGAATGCATCTTTAGAGCTAATAATCAACTGAGGAAATGTTAAATTTGCACTCAGAGACTCTGGTTTTGTTCCAGGACCGGGTATCTATCATGTTCAAAAGCAACCCAAATTTTATGGAGCTTTTACCATGGTACTAATGAAGGAGCCATTTCACCCTTCGGTGGCCTAGGTAACCAGATATAACCAGTGTATTGGGGTCATGATGCAACCAGTTATTAAGCAAGTTACGGATGTAAAGTTAGGTTAGTGATGAATATATCCAGATACATTCTTTCTGTGATGCATCATCATCCATGTGCTGAGCAGGTTATGGATGTAAAGTAATAGACCTAGGTCCGAAAACTGCTAGTCAGTCAGCAGCTTCATATGTGATATAATTCGGGGGGCATGGACGTCCAATGAGTATGAGACATGTCAGGGCGACAAAACCCTAAAGCTAGTTATGTGTTATGATGATGATGATGAGATATACGTGCTTAGATTTGAATGAGATGATGAAGTTTCTGCAAAAGGGGAAAGATACTTTTGCAGCAATTCTGTTTCATGAAGTATTCTTTTGTCATAAGATGGTTGCAATGAGTGTTGCAAGTCGGATATGATTTTTGCCAGTTTGCTCACATGTGTTGTTGTTGCACTTAGTGTTTGTTGGCCTTTGCCTTGGAAGGCAAGGATATATTGTGTTTAGATTCATTATAGAGTATATTAGCTTAAGGGATTTTGACGCCTAGGTAAATAGCCTGGTCTATTTTTATATGAGGATTTTTGAAAGATGATATTTTGGATTATATTGAAACTCGAGATTAGTTATAGAGGTATAATATCTTGAAGGATTTTGGTTTCTTTTAGAGGATTTTTTGAACATTATACTTATGCGTGGTGAAATATTTGAGTTTCCATAATTCTTCTTTTGCCTTAAGATACTTTTTTAATGTAAATGGCAAGGCTGCAGTGTGATACACCCCTTGTTGTAGATGTGACCAACCCCCCGGAGCATAGCATTCAAGTATGTAGATAATTTTTTCAACAAATACACCAATCTGCCAATTGACCATCTGACACTACACTAAACTCACTACTACCACATTGTTGCACATAAATGATGACGGCACCTGACATAGGTCAAAAAAGCATAATTCGACACTAGGGTTAAGTTTTGCGCCCGGGAATACCAACCCTAAAACCCTCACACATCGAATGCCCAACGAAAACAATACCTCCCACCCATCAAGAAAACCAGAAGCAATTTATCCAAATTTCCCAAGCGACATTAGTAAAAGGATGTGTCAAAAACAACTGAAAGTTGAAAAAGGAACGGTGTTGCATTTCGATTCAGTTGTTTACTTATGAATAAATCTTGTTCTGCTGCTCCTTGTCAACTAGAAATGCTGGAACTAGTGCAAAACCCATTTGAATAAACATCTCCAATTTTTTAGTTTCTTGAGTTATTATATGACTCAACTGGAAATGTAAGTCATTTGCAGAAAATTCTGAGAGTCGAAGAAGGAAGGAAAGGAAGGAAGGAACCATGTTGCATTTTCATTTGTGATGAACTTTTGTTAACATTTGATTTTCATACAATGTTGTCAACTAGAAATGCCTGAAACTTGAAAGTTGACCAGTACAAACCGCTCACTCGCTCGTGCACTAATATACCAAAAGCTGCAAGAATTGAATCAAGCCAGGAAGGCAGTGTTGGGTGTAAGCAAAGCCAACATGGCCTGGCATATCTGGTCACCATGAGGTAGTTGCCTTCACAAAAAAGGCAAATTCAGGTCAAAAGTTGAATCAGTTAGCTCCATCAGCAATTCTTGCTGGTGGGAAGAGAGAGAGAGAGGGTGGTGGCTGAAAAGAAAGTCTCAGTTCTAAAGTTTTATAAAGTTGTAAAGCCTCCAATTCCAAGTTGTTCAAAGAATCAAAACCCTTTGTTTTTTCATCTCTCACTTGAGCAAGGGGTTCCTAAATTGTTTAAGGTACCAAAATCATAAGTTTGGACATTGCACATTGCTCGATTCATGTCATCTAGAAACTGAAAGATTTCCTTTCTACAAGTCTGTTTTTTCCTTCATATGTTGACACACAGCTGAAGTTAAACAATGTGTTTACATTTACCCAATTTTTAAAACTTTTGAATGCATTTATTTATTATTCTAGAATATTATCACAAATGACATCTGATGTATTGTTATGACTATTATTGGTTTATACACCGATGTATGAAATTAGAGTTATCTATAGTAAAGTCACTTGATTTTAGGGGGCGAGAACAGCCAGTTTCGGCATAATAGGACATCAAATGCTTAACTCGGAATGAAAATTTTACAAAACGACATAACTAGGACCCAAACTAATTTTTCCACCAATTTTGGTGGTAAACTGAGTTTCATCTTGTCTTTCCTTTTTCCTGACCGCCTCCACTGTTGCTCCATGTATTTTCACTGCTCCTACCTGTACAACTACTATAATTGCTCTCGAACATTGTGCATTAAATGCTGAGTTTCAGCATTTCATACTGAGATTTAATAAAATTTCTTACTTTGCAGATACCACTGAAAGAGGGAATAGGAGAGTGAAAGCAGGCCCAAAGACAGGGTGAAGACAGTGTGACTTTATGGATAACTCTATTGCAACAAACTTTTCCGTCAACCACCTTGTGTTTTTGGCTTTGCAAAGGTAGAAATATTCTCATCCTTCTGCAATGATTGTGAATGCAGCAAGTGAAGACAATTCACAATTTTCTGTTAACCATCCCTATACAAATTAGATATCATTTCCCCTTCCAAATTGACTTTTTTTTTGGCACATTTTTCAATTTTTGATATATGAATTTTTTTAGGAATATGAACACAATTTGTTGTAACCCTTTTCAAGACTTATTTGAGAAACCAAAAATAATTTTATTTGGACAAGGTTGGGTGATGCAACCCCAAAGGTTTGTCATGTGATATCAAAATAAATTTTCTTTGATACAATGTGTTTTGAAAGACTTGTAAGCCTTAGGTGCACTTCTTAACTCCATGTATTGGGACAAAAGTGTTGTGCATGAACTTAAGATATAACTAAAACAAGTCAACCCTTCACATCAAACTCTTGGTCACATCAAATTGCATAAACCGAATAAGAGGGCAATTAGTGCATTAAGAATTAATTTTGGTTCACAAACCAACCATGGATTGATAACATTCACCACTTTTTAGACTTTGGAGGAATCACCACTTTCCTCCCCTATAATATATGTTGTAGCATTTTTTTGCACCTACATTAGAATGAAAAAATGTGGGCTCATCTTGAATTGGGACTCACAATCTTTGTTTATTTATGAATCCCAAAAATTAAATTTTCGTATCTTTCTCAAATGGTATCCAAATTTGACAATATAATTTTTTAAATTATATTCCTTAAAAACATCTTTTGAATGATGTATCAAACTTTTCATTCAAACTTCATTTGGTTCCTTATATTGTCATTGAAATCTTCAAGACTCACATTGGCAATTTCAATGTTGTTGCAAATGACCATAGTATATGCAATTAAGGTTTATTATGGAAAAAACAACTCGGGAACATTATATTAGTTTTTGTCCATTGTTTGGTCTAATTTCAATTTGAATGCTTTTAGATTTCCCTTTATCTTGGGAATGACACTTTTTTACCCATCCTAGGAGTTGGTTGCATACCCAAATTAATATTACAACATGTAGGATTCCCCAAGAGTTCACCCCCCAAAGTGGGAATGTAATTTAAATTTATTTTAGCTTTTAGTCTTTTGCTTACACCTTATCCAACTTCTTAAGATGCAATCTCTTATATATACTCATTTGTGTGTGTGTGTGTGTGTGTGTGTGTAAACTCAAAAATTACAACTTATAAATATTTTCAATGGAATATCTATTAAATCATTTTAATAAAAACACTTTTTTTAATTTTGGAACTTCTTTCAATGTGAAATGTATATCACAAGATACGGAATTATCCAAAGAAACTAAACTAGACACATGCCTAACCTCAACACAATATGTGAAGTTTGTTCATCTCATCACCAAGTTAGTTTTTCAACAAACTTGTGTGCATATTTTTCATCTTGGGTGTGGAATCGTTACATCAAAATAACTTGGCATTCTCATTAGGCTAAGGTTAGGGTTGTTGCTTTCACCATACAATGTTGGTTTTATTTGTTTTGCACATTACAACGTTTTTGGAACATTTTGGAGGTTTTTTGGGGGGGCTGAAATTCACATTCGGTTTTAATGGTGGGCAATTATTTCAATGTGTAAGCTTGTTGAAAAAGCTAGGGAAAGGAGTTTCTATATGGGGTGTAAAGAAGAAAATTGAAGAAGGAGGAAAAAAATAGTAAGTGGGGGCAATGGTGAGAAAGCAAAAGAAGTCGAATAGTAGGTTGTTTCAAATGGGCAAGAACACAATTCAAGTTTGAAGATTGGGTATGATTTTGAAAAGTGGCTAGATCATGGCCAACCTATTGTTTTGTAGATAAGGTAAGAAAGTAGGCCATTCTATTTTGTTTTTTTGGGATCTAGTGGTGAAGTTTTTGTTTCAAACAATTGCAAATTAGGGAAGAAGAAACAAACTAGGGAGAACTAACGAGGTGTTAAGGATAAAGATAAAGAAGATGTTGAAAGAAGTGGGGAATGGAGGTTGATCATTGAATGAACTTTTCATTGTGTTATTCTAGACAATTGACTTCTACTTCAAATTTCTTTGCTTAGTGATTTGAATGGATGATGTATTGAGTACCATCCAACAATTACATTAAATGTCCATGACAACAATCAATAGTGGTAGGTTCCGTAACTTTCAAGTCACCAATCTTGATATTGATTAGTAAAGACATACATGATTATAACATTACAAACTTTTTCAATTTTAGATTGATATAGATCACCAAGTAATTACTATATTACTTAGGTGAGTTTAGCACACAAGTGCCAAATTATTTATTTATTTTAAAATTTTAGATTCACCATGTGAGTTTTCAATTGTGGACTTTTAAGCATATAACAAATTTACATATTAAATTATAACTCAACTTTAGAATTCTTACTGCCTTTGTGGTTAGTCTGTTCACAATTAATGTGCTTATTTGTCCTAGGCCAAGGTTTGATTTTAGATTCTTACGATCTAAATTTTTGAAAATTTCAATAATAGGATTTTGTTTTTCAAAAACTTCTACAAAATATAAAATAATTTAATTTATGCCAAAGTCGCCATGTACTACAATATCTTACCAATGTTTGAAGAGTAAGTCTTTGTTTCTTATAGAAAATGTGCAAGTCCTCTTTTTGTGGGTCACAAAATGATTTTTGGCATGGACCTTGTAACATAAATTACATCTAATTCTACAAATTTTAATGAAAAGAAAAATAAGCATTACACCTAATGTTAGTGAGCATATGGCTCGCCTTGGTCAAACTCCATTGATCCTTGGTAACTTGACCTATCTAATAAACTCTCCTACTTTTTCACCAGTTTTCTCCTTAAGTAACCTTTGTAATTTGGCTAAGTATCCTACATAAGTAAAAATTTAAATGACAACTATGTACGTAAATAAGTAGGTAAGGCACTTAGTGACTTTTAAGCAAGTAGATACATAACTAACCACCATGGTTATCTATGGGACAAGAACACAATGAAAAATTGTTTCTTGTTCATACCAATGTTGGGCAGTTACTCAGTTTGGCTAGTTTGAATTGTTGGTTCTAGCATAATTTTATTAGTAAAAACCAAACCAAAACCAAAGTTTGATTTTTGGAATTGGAATTGAAACTAGGTTTAAAACTAGATTTGGTTTTTGAATTGGAATCATAATTTTTGAAAAAATCAAATAAAATTTGGGGGAAACTGGTTTGGAACCAAGGGTTAATTGAGGGTTAATTAGCAGTTTATAATTCATTTTAATCGGGTTACTTGGAAGTGGAACCGAAACCAAATTTAATTTCCATAACCAAAACTGGAACTTGAATTTATTTTTTTCAAACACCAAATATGGATTCCATTTTTTGGTGGAACTAAACCAGAACTAAACCCAAGGTTCCATTTTATGTGGAACTAAAGCTAGAACCAAATCCATTTTAATTTCTTTTAAAGAATTGGAATTAAAAGTTCTTCATAAATAACAAGAACCACCCAATGTTAAACTTTAAGCCCTAAACCAGTGTTGCCCAAAATATGAAATTTTGAAGCATTTATCATGTTATCTATATGGAATATTCTTCAAAAAATTGTAACATAAGGATATGCACAATAAAAAAAATTACAAATATAGTTGATTGGATAGATTTTTTTTTAAAAATTTTCAAATATCCATTTTTCAATTTTCAAACTCACACTAATCACAAGATATGTATAAGGTTAGGAATACATCCCAACTTTTGGAATTAATTTTCCAATCACAGACCTACCCCACTAGAGCATTAAAAAAAATCTAAAAAAACAAACAAGTTGAACCCTAGTTCTTTAAATAACCATGCCCAACACAACACAAGTTTCTTGCCCCAACCACACCCCACATACACCCCACCTAACCCACAAACACATCCAACAAAACAGAAGCCATCCCTATTGTTAATGAGCTCCACAAGTAACCTCTACATGAATAAAGAAACCAAATCATTAGTTCAAATGAAATGCAAAATGCAAATTATCATTCAAGTTATGCAATCCCAAAAACAATAATAAATTTTTAGCTCACCTTGCCAATGCCAAATTAATCCTTATCTAACTCCAATTGTTCAAAATAATTTGATTCCTCAATCAAATCATAATTGTCTTCAGCTAATACAAATTCAACTTTCAAAAAGTTGTCAAATCCTTATGTTGTGAACAATTCAAATGAGGATCATCAAGCCAATTATTCACCACGGTGATGATTTGGTTTAAATTATCCACCTGCAACCTATAGCATCTCAAAGATGTCAACACACCAACAAGATTGAACACATGTTCAATTTCAATATGTGATCCCAGAATTCCCAATATTTGTTTAACAAATAAGCTAACATTTGGGAATTGGATTTCACGAATGCACCACCAAGCTAAAGTATCAACACATGTAGCAAGGGATATAAATAACCTCATGAACAAGGATACCTCCCCAACAACAAGTGCATGTGATGACTTTTCCATAAATGAGCCCACACCAAATATATTATTGTTTTCTTCAATAAAGTTACCAAACCCAACAATAGATCCAATAATTTTTATTACACATGTTTAGACAATAAGGTTTAGTACCTGAAACACAGTCATTAAAAGAGGGATTACTGCATTGGCATCATACTTTACAACAAGACAAATACAAGCCCCACATCCCACATAGTTTTCCACAACCTTAAAAAATTTGAATCAAGCATAAAGGTGAGCATATTATGCACCTGATGTGAATCATAAGCTTGCAAAAATTGCAAAAAAGGTTTGATGACCTTAACAACTTATGCTTACATGTTGTTTTGAAAGATGATAAGTTCAGCATCAAATGCATCCAAAGCATCAAAAACATCAATAGCATGTCCAACATCAACTTCCAAAATCAGTGTCAAATTGATACATGTATTAAGAGCATCAAATAGTAGTCAATGCCTTTGTGACTAGCTCATCACATAAGCAATGACAACATGATTCAAAACAGATGTGAGTGCTTTTGCAATTGCCTATACCTCAACCTCAGGAACCCTTTGCTACAAAATAATTGTTTTATGCCGCCCAGAGCACAAAAGAATGGCCTCTTTGGATTCCAATATCTCTTCAAACATGATTATTTTACTGGCAAATCTTGTTTTCACTAGGGTTTCAAGTTTTCAAGGCCACAACCTCTTCTCAACACATGCCCTTCCCCATTCCTACCTTCCATTTCTTGACTTCTTTGTCCATGTGATTATCTTTTATAAGTTCCCTTGGGCAACCTTCACACTAACTTGTTTCATATCTATAGTCACCTTTTCATCATTAGTAGCATATTGGCAAACTTTAAACATAATGTGACCAAAACACGTACCTTCATAAACCCATTAAAGTTTCAAAGGGCGACAATCAACAATGGAACACAATGTTATTGCCATCTAGACATCAAGTTGTTACCTTCATATTTCACAAAGGCAATCATACAATGCATTAGATCATACTTTTCAAGTACGAATGCGACTAACCAACCATGGAAAGCCTAGTGGTCTCATGAACCTCAAACAAACCAATGGTAACATGCTAGGGCATCCAAGATTCATTTGAATAATTGATTACCAAGGCAAAGGTGTACATGCCACCTTTGGACATCCAAAGATCAAAACTAGCTAATAATGTTGTTGCCTTAGTAAGTGTTATCAACACATGTAATTGCATGGTTTTTTTTACCATTGCATGTAGCACTTCTTCTACAAACGTAGCCTGAGAAGGAAAACAACATGTGGGCATAGGTGTAATACCAACCTCCTCAACCAAATATTGTCACAAGTGGAAAGGGGCATGTACCCCTTACAAGTATATAAGACTAGGCCTTCAACAAATTATTATTGTGCCTCATCAAACTTCTTTTAAAGGTTTATAGCACCAAAATATGATGTGTTCACACACCCAAATGGCCCAAATTGCTTCTTCCCAAATTGTCAACTAGGCTTGCAACAACAATAAGAAGTTATTTAATAATGGCCAACTTTTTATGAACAACAAATTTTGGATGCAAATTCAACATGGGTCTTCATGGGAGTGATCCCATTAATCTTACCATATTTAATAAATCATTTTCATAAAGTAGAACATTGACATAAATCAAGAGCACCAGCTTGTTTTGTTCTATAAATAATGCATTGCAACATTTGCGACTTCTCAAGATCCATAAGTTAGTTGTCATTTACAACAAAAAAAACCCCAACAAAATGAGGTTTGATTATGTGGTTTCCAAGCTATAATTAGTGCTTGTATAGTTACCAACTATTTCATTTGAACCTTAGTAGAATCTAAAGCAATAGTAGTATAATTTGAGGCAATAACAACAAGAATATTCGAAACAACAATTGTAAAACTAACACCAACAGAGCCATGCATATGCACACTCTAAACATCATGTTGGTGGTGTTCCATCAATATCACCAATGGACTCAACCAATTGCACATCATCCTTCAACCAAAATTACAACCTAACCCTAAAAAACCAACAAAATGCAAAAAAACAAAAAAAAATTAGGGCAAGGCATGAAAGCTCACAATTCAATTAGAAGAAGTTCATGGACACATGTACAAAACATAGCTAAATATGTACATCAAACAAATTAAAGAAACATGAAATCTAAAAGACTTACCTTATCAATGGTTGATGTAGAAGTGTTGATGCAAACCAAATTATTAGAATCTCCACCAAAGCTATAGACACTCCAATTGGAAGATATTTTCAATGAATGCATCAACCATCAATAGCATAATCTAGGTGAATTAGGTGACAAGAATTGGATGTTGGGCCTAGTTTGAAATATCATGTTAGTTATTTTGGTAATTGAAAAAGTTGTTTTGTGACACTATTGTTTGTATAACAAAAAATAATAATAGAAAAAATAAAAGCAAGTAAGCATATTCAATCAACACTTCGAGCCAAAGAAATCATCATTGGTTTTACAACATTGTTTGTTATATGTAGAACAAAAAAAACCCAACAACATCAACCAGATTCATCAATCAATATCACAACCAACCAATATTTTGTTACATATTACAACATTCACTATTGTTTGCAAAGCCCAAAGAAACCCAAAAAACAACAAAACAAATTCCATCATATTCACAAATTAAGAATCATTGTTCCTTGGTGATGACATTATTATTCTCTACAAAGAAAGACCAAAACAAAAACCAGTCCATAAGAAAATCTAAAGCGAGAAGATGGGAATAGAATGTTGAAACCTGAATCAAAAATCCAAGAGATGATTAACAAACATCCTTTTGTATATGGTACTCTACACAAGGTCGCAAAGACTTGGAGGATTGATGGATGACATATAAAAGTAAAAGAAGACACTTAAAGATATCAAACAATTTATGTGGGGATATATTCCAGTTGCGATGTTAGAGTAACAAATGCTTATAGAAAAACCATGACAATGATGGAATTTGAAAAAGTTGTGCAAGTCTTAATCCAGCCATTAGTTTTTGCAAATTGCCAACAAAACTCAGTTAATATGCTAAATTAACCATGAATTAAATAACTTATAACAATTGCCATGAATGATAATATCTAAAAAAAAATGCCTTTCGAACACAAAATCCATGTTCATTATTGGTCAAGCTATTATTATCACAAAACACTGCCATGATATCTTATAATTGAATTAAACAATAAAAATATATTGTTATTTTTTTTATACTAACAACTTGGAATGCAATATGCCAACATCATGAAGCTAGAAACTTGTATCACATATACCTCGGTGGCATTTCACAAATTGGAAATCATGATGGGTTTCCTAATTAATGATGCTTCAATTTTAAACATGGGGCTCATCAATTGGAATGAAAACATCATCTCCAAATTAAACAAGGAAACATATGAAAACACAAATAAGCCTTTCAAGCTAACAACCATATTTCAAAACCTTGCATCCACATGAGAAAAATTATAAATAAGCATTATTTGGACTTATGATGCACTACACCAAATACAAAACCTCTAATTGTCATTGGCAGATGTAACTAATGCAAAAGAAATCATTATGGTAGAAGTTGAGTTTAACCTTGACCCCCACAATCGGATATTTACAGGAAAGAAGTGAATGTTTGGCATATTCAAATATACAGATTCAATTTTTGGGAATCTGCACATTGTGACAAAAAATATTTCACCATCCAAAGACATTGGTCATGATTAAACTTTTGACCTCGCAGTGGAAACAGAAATCAAATTGATATGTACATTTGAAGACAATTTAACATGAAAAACAAAACTTCAAAAGGCCATATATAGCCATTTGTCTGGTTGATTTCCATCCAAACCAATCCTAACTTCACAAAGCCCTACTATATTCTAAAGTTCAAGCCATGTTGGGCTGATTTGAAACAAGGATGAAGCCAACCAGTTATACTCATTGATGCATTAAAAAAACACATCATCTCTTACAATGCAAATTAACATTTCCAGTTCTGAAATTTACTCCAGTGGATTGAGATGAACATAGAACTAAATAGCTATCATGAAAGATGAAGTAACTCAAATAGTGCATATCTTCACCATTCACCATCCCTTCATGATCCATAGATTGCCCTACATGTTCTTGATTTTTACATCATCTTTAACCCATATTGCATAAACTTTCAATTATACCCTTTCATCACTACTCACTTCCCACCTTTATTTTACTTGGCTATTTGCCATTTATTTCTGTCTTCATTGAATATGTGAGGGTTTCAAGTTTCAACCTCACATTCTTGGTTCATTCCACATTTTTGTGAAAACACAAATTGCACTCTCTTTGCTAATGTAACCAAGAGCAAATCTCACTCACATATCACACATTGTCTTGTACACACACTTTAGTTCAATTATTCATAAGAACTTTAGAACATATTTTATAGAGAAATGCAATTGGAAGTGCACAAACCATTCCAATATGTGAAAATGACATGGAGTATGTGCAATTACAGTGCTATGTGGCACACAATGGATCACTATGATGTTCTTGTGTGTAGATGATGTCAGACCACATAGTAGGAGCAATAAAAGGAAGCAAATATAAAGATAAACAAGGATAAGAGAACGAAAACTCCTCTATTGTTGGTTCCAAGCTTCACAACATGGGAAATAGATAAGTAGAAATCCAAAAATTAGCATTTTAACTACCCATTTAATTTGAGTTTGGCTCATCTTGCTTTACTACAAAAATAATTATAACAAAATTGAAAAAACTTCCCATTCCCAAGGAGTGGGAGTGGCTACACCCTTTGGCAACGGGATAAAATGCCATATATAGCAACAAACCAAGGTTTGATCTCAATCCCACTAATGATGGATCAGAGATTGGGAAATTACAAATTGTCAAGATACAAAAGAATACTTTGATTACATCAAGGTTTTTACACCATATCCTTTGAAAATCCACACTATCCCAAACAAACTTTTTGCACCTCTTTGGTGTTTTCTTGATTGTGCATCATCAAAAGAAAAGGCATTTTCCATTTGGCATTTTCCATTCATGTCCTAAATTCCACATGCAACAAGGCCAACCTGAAGGATTGAAGCTACAAAAAGAAATTGAAAACATGCAAAAAAAATACAAATCCCTTTCCAAAATGCAACAATATCAATGGTCAATTTTAGTATTGTAAACTTACATGCACCTATTGTAGGAAATTGTTGAAATTAGACGTTAGAGGTCAAGGCAACTTATCCTTACCACACATGACAAAAGTAGACAAAAACATGTATCAATCATGCATTCCCAACAGCCCATGAACTTGGAGGGAAAAAAAGCTAAAGCACAAATGTGTTGTGAACATTGTTAAACATTTCTTGAAGAAAAGAAGTTTGCTGGTATGTAAAAGATGATAGGAATTCCAATGAACCAAGTCACGGAACATTAAAAGTTCCTAATATGCTCCAAAACCTCTAGGCATGATGAATGACTGGTGAAGGTGTTGAAGGAATCCACAACAACATAATGTCTTACCAATTGTAAATGCTAGAGAAACTAAAAGGGTCAATTAGCTTTGGAACACATGCGAAAGTATTGTTGAATAGGCATTTTCTATAGGAGAAGATCACACAAAGATAAGGAAACAGGGAGGATGTGGGTCCTTTTTTCGGGGGGGCAAGAAATGGGATGGATGGATACTTACCTTGATCAGGTTGGGGGGCTTCAACTAGCTACACATGTAAGATATATCTCTCCACAAAAAACTTGAACCCAATTTCAATTTCTACGTCAAGAAGACCTTGATCATCATCATCATGTTTACACCATAAAATGCATGAACTTTGGCTCCAAGGCACAAAATCTTCGTACAAATCCTATACTGCCATTATTGCTCCAAAAAATAGCTATAAACCAAACAGAACAACTAAACCAAAGAAAAAAATGCTCTAACATTAAACCTCAAACCTCACAAAGAAAACACTTAAACGCTTAAAGCTCATACCTTCAACTTCATCATACCTCTGATTTGACATAGTGACTTTAGACCTCAAACCTTCGAACTTCAACTTCACACCTTCGACTTGAGACCTTTGACTTCATAGAGAGCAACAAAGGACAAGGCAAGTGAAGCAAAGGACACTGCTGTTCAAAAGGTGTCTAAGATAGCTCAAGCTACCAAAGAAAAAGATGGTCAACTCAAGGATCATGTTGCCTCAACCTTGGGAACATCATATGAGAAGCCACACAAGGATGATGAAGCTAGATTACTAAACCCAAAGCGCTGTGAGCTCCATTTCAATTTAACCCTAACCCTAATCCCTAACCAATCATATGGCAAAATGCACCGGTTATGCGTTGAATATGCATATGCATATTCATATTATGCATATTCGGGCATATCCATCCATGAGTGCCTGGATGTGCATATTGGTATGAGCAATTCCCGCCCGAATATGGATGAGCACCAATTATTGCATGACCGTTTTATGCTGGATATATATAAAGATGAATATTTGAAAAAACAAATTCTGTGTATGACTATATGCATATCTGGTTACTATCCGAGTTCATATCCGGAATTTTTGATATATCCAGGGCAACACTGCCCTAAACCCTCCATCCTCCATGGTGTGGCGGTTAGTTGCAGTTTCACTCTGGCCCCTTATATTGTAACATCATGTGTTTACAAATCACAAGCTACAGCAGTGTCCAAACTGAGTTATAGGTAAACCATGGTTGTGTAGGTGGTCACCAACCATGGTTTACCTATGATGCTTCTTCAGCTTCATGTGTGCACGTATATATCTATAAAACTCTATTGATTCAACACAAACAGACAGATTTGAATGAAAAAGTGGTGTAATTGAACAAGGGTGTTCTTTCATTTGTGCCCTACAAAAAGAAAAAAAGTGGTGTAATTTTTTTAATTTTAAATTTTTTTTAAAAAATTAAATATATATACAGAAAAAGGAAAAAAAAAAGTCATCTTCAAAATTATGTGGGAATTTCTCCCAGACATGATTTGCATGAAGAAAGTTGGAATCTGACAGGATGGAGGAGTCATTGGAAAACCATCTTTTTGGTGGGGGCACATATGTGGACCTACACTTCCAGACCAACTACATTGGTCTCTCTAGGTAGTCTAAACAACACCCATTGCAAAACCAACAAGGGGTGTGTCACATTGTGGCCTTGTCATTTACATTTTAAAAAGTATCTTAAGGCAAAGAGAAGAATGATGAAAATTCAAATATTTCACCATTCAAAAATATAATCTTCAAAAACAAAATCCTCTAAAAGAAACCAAAAATCCTTCAAGATATTATTATAACTCTATAATAACTAATCTCAAGTTTCAACACAAGCCAAAAATATCATCTTTAAAAAATTCTCCTATAAAAAAATAGAACTATTATTATTACCTAGGGGCCAAAATCCCCTAAGCTACTATTACTAACCTTGAAGAATGAAGGTGAACTAACCTTGCATCCTTATGAATCTAAACACAATATCGTTGCCTTGTAGGCAAGACCAACAAACCTAGAAACCAAATAATTAAAAAAAATTGTCAATAAATTGCAACACACATATTTCTCTAATGGATTTTAAGAAAATGGGGAATTAAGCCATTCACCTAGTCTTTGACTTGGAATAAACCTGTCAAAATTATTTATTTATTTATTTTTGTCACAATTATTTGGATGTGGAAGTGTAGCACATCCCTCTTATTGCTATGGATGGAATAAGTTGTTATAGGTCAGAGTGAACCAACAACCACCAGCACACTGAGAGGGATGGATGGATGGATGGATGAATGATAGGTGGACAGGGAAAACTTTCAGTTCCCTAGCTAACCTCGGTTGCCGTTTTATACTTGTGCAGTCACTCTGCATGTAACTTTGTTGGAACTGGTGATCAATTTTTTCAACAAATTTTGTCATTTTTTTTGGGACCAAGAATTGAAAAAATTTTGATTTAAAAAAAATGTAAATTAGACTAATTGGAAAATTTTCCCCAAATGAAAAATTCAAATAATTTTTTTGGTGAAGGAAAATAAAGATTTTAAAAGAGAATATTTTGGAATTTTTTTGCCTTTTTCACCATGAAAAAATTCAAAATAAAATAATCATTTTGACACTAAAATGTTGGACTTGCCATGGTAACTATGGTATGTTAATCCAGGCCAAATAACTAGTTTGTAGACTCTCTCAAATGAGAGAGAGGAAGCCCTAGTCCTCTTTAATTTGGCAAAGCAACTAGGACCCAATTTGATATTCTTGTTTGAGAGGTTTCTAGAATGTATGTAGTAGGTTGCAAACTAAGGAAAGGAGGCAAGCTAAATATCATTGCAAAAAACTTATGTGCAGAGAGAGAGAGACTCTTTGAGAAAAGCTCTTGGCAATAATTGTGACTACCAACTATCAAGTTTTGACATTAGATTTGGAGGGTACTAGGGTTTTTACCTTAAACCTTCTACCCTTTTTTTCTTCATAAAAAATATTAAGATTAGGGTAATTTAGTGTTTTTGAACCGCAACTTGAGTCAGGGGTCTTAATGACAACCAACCCCTTTGAACTTTGGGGGATCAAACAATGGCAACTATATATATGTATTTCAAGGCCAAAATGAACCACACCTATGCATCATGGATGATGGATGATAAGTGATTAGCAAACACTTTTCTGTCGGGTTTCAATTCCCTATTTTAACCATGGTGGTTAATTCGGTTGCTTTCTTTTACTACCTTCCTCCTAGAAACCTACCTGCTAATGGATTGCTAGTATGTAAGTAGTAAAAAAAACAGCCCTTACCTTCTTAAGCTACTTTCACACATAGTGATAGCAAGGTTGGTAAAGTTAATATAAGTTACAATTGGTTCACATTATGCATCTAGTCATTGGTATGTTGTCTATGTGGTGTGAACACATGGCACATTACTAAACACATTACTTAATGTGCTAGTGATTAGTGATAAACTATTGTTGATTACTTCAAAGCTTGGAAAAATGTAGATTTTCACCTCTATCTTCAATTGCAAGTTACCACCATGAATTCACATGACATAAGTTATCGACATGTAACACTTGGCTTAGTCTCTCTTTCCAAAATGCACAAAGATTCAAACTTTGCAAACTTGTGTTTGCTTAATCATTGCACATTGCTTTTTGCTTCTATGCATTTTTCTATTGCATCGATCTCTGCATTTCTTTGTTGCGCATCTCTATTGTGCATCTTTTTCTATGTGTTCCTTTTACGCATCTTGCTACATCTTTTTTGTGTGTGTGTCTTCATCATGGAAACACCTATTGCATGTAGCAATGTTGAGTAAATTAATTTACGGTGTGCACAATGGATGCAAGTAATGCAAATTATATCGAAAAAGGCACATGTTTGAAAGGAGGATCTAGTAACAACAATGAAACTCGACAACACAATGTTAATTGGGAGCACAATGAAGTGCTTGTGCTCATCAAGTGTAAACATGCAAAATATGCTACAAAAAAAAAAATCATTGATCCAAGAGCTCGTATGATTCCTACAACACAATGATGGACCAAGATTATGAAAGAACTTCAAAACAAAATCAATATGTTGTTAGCACACAATGGAAAAATGTGCAAGGACAAATGGAATATATTGAACTTATATTCGAAGAAAATTGCAAACTATCACAAGGGGACAAGTCAAAATACTTCTTTCTAAAAACTTCTACTATCAGTAAAATTCACAAGTTGAACTTGCCAAGGCAATTCAACCAAAACTATTATAAAGGCAACATAAGTGTTTCAAGGAGAATGGAACATCAATGTTCCATTCCATGTTTGGGACATATAAGTGGATGGAGATGGGAATTACACCATGCTAGTATCAAAACTAAATATACTAAAAGATCATGATTTAGCATAACTATGACGGTCATTCATGAAAGAGCTTTCCGACGAAGACTATTTAGTAAATGAACACACATGTGACAACAATGCAACAATTTCAATTCGAGTGAATGGATAAACATGGATGACTTTTTGAAAAGTACTCATCATTGTGAAGCACCTTCATCAACTTATTAGTCCATCAAACTTTGTGTTCACAACCAACAAAAAAAGTGGTCACACCTAACAACATAAAAGCTTTCAATGACCCCAATTACACTTGGAAACATGGGAATTAAACAAAAATGAAGTAATGTCTTTTCACTAGTTATTGAAACAACTAACATGAACAAGGAGGTGATGGTGGAAGCCCTAGATTGAGTTGTGGATTGTCTCAACATTACACAAATTGAAATTGAAAACAAATAGAACTTAATCCGTGAATGCACCTTCAAAAAACACATCTAACACTTAAAACAAAAATACAAGAAAATTCACAAGGTATTTACATGGTGAACATCCTTTCTAACCTCAACATAACTATGTGCCATGTTTTCCTACACAATGAAAAAAAAAGTTTCCACCAATGAATTTGAGTTTAATTTCATTAAATGAAAAATGATCCAAAAATAGATGTTCAATGATTCAATGATTCAAAGAAAAATCAATGAAGATTTAATGATGAATCAAATTGTTTAGTGAGTTTAGATTAGGTGAGACATCAAAATTTTGTTTGCAATAAAACAATTCACAAACAACTATTTCATTTCAAAAATTGAACATTCATTTCAAGCAACATTGCAAAATTGTTTTGAAAGATTTCAATACACATGATGCAACTTGTTTCCAAAAATGATTTGTTGATTTGTTTTTTAAATTTTCAAACCTTGTAATTTTGTTTCCATGTATGTTTCAATTTCAATTCCATGTTTTGCAACAATCTAATCACATGTTCATTCATCTTTCTTTGGTTGCCAAAATGAACATTTACACCTCTATTTTTAAACTTTCGCTACATCATCAAACTATATATGTTCAAGTCCTTTCCATCAAGGATCATATTATGAAGGATGTAACAAAAAAGGAAAATAACAAGGTTAGTTTTCAACAACAATTATCTGAAGTGTTTTTAAAAAATCATTCGAAAGTTCTTGATAACATTTTTACCTTTAAAAAATTGTCTATTGAAGAATGATTCTAAAATAATGTGGTGAACATTTTTTTGTTTGTGCGGAATCATCAATCAAGGTAATAAAAAGTATCTTTTATCACCTTTATGTAAAGTTTGATGTCACATTTGCCATGGTCTATTCGAATAAACCTCCATGAATAACCTTTTGACACAAAAGTGAAATACACAAAATGTGAATGTTGTTCATCAACCTTGCATTCCAACAAATAGATTTTTTAATTTTTTTTGGTAATCAACTATGGTTTGAAGCTACATGTTATTGTATGAGAGTAATTAATTTCACATTATTCCCACAATTTGAGAATGTAATTTTTTTAATAATGTTGATTGTTCCATGGATTATTGGAAAATCACAAAATTCCTTGAAATAACTTAAACCAAGTCCTCTCCATTTGGCCATGTGATTTGATTTTGAAACACCTAATTCATAAACCATACAAACTCACACAAAACTGAATGAACAATGAACTTGCCCATTATAAATATTCTATTGCAATGTAAGTATTCAACTTTGTGAATGAAGTTAGACAAAAAAACATGAAATTTGAATGGTCACAAGCACTGTGTATAAAAATAAATAAATAGATTTGCACCAAAGGTTTTAGTTTCATGGTTAATTGTCACACAAACTCCCATGCCAACTTGAAATGTTGGATTCATCTATAATCATAATATTGGGTCATTAAAAAAATGTGTTAGGTGCATGCTTTTACTTTCACCCAATCACCAATTTTTTTTTTGAATAGCAAATAGTAAATAAGTGACATTTTATATTCATGCAACAAAACAACATTCACAATAGTTCGCAAAATCTTGTTTATTTCCATTGAATCTACATGGTTGATGTTCCAAAATGAGGAAGTCATGTTGTTAGAATATGTTTCATAACATGATACTAAATATTCATGTTTTTGATAAATCAATTACAAGAAATGTGTTAGCAACACAAGCTTGAGGAAACATATGTTGCACATGATGCACAATGATGACAATGACAAGGATTTACAAAAAAAAAACAAGTGAGAAAATAATAAATAACAAACACGGGTTTCAACAAAAAGAAATGTTAAGTATTAACAAATGAAGCAATAGAGAGTTTGGTAGATAAGATACACATCTATGAGTAGTTAATGACAACATTAAATGAAGGACCATGAAATTCAAACAATTGTGAATTTTTTTTTAATAACTTGAAAATCCTTGAATAACTAAGTGAAAACTTGAGTAATTGAGCAAAACCTCAAGTGATTGTAGTTGTCTTAAAAGAAAACAAAAACTTGAGAGATTATGAACATGAAGAATTTCAATGGGAATTTGAACAAAAGCTTGAATGAGATGTGAATGTGAAGAATTAGAATGAAAAGGGAGAAAGAAAAATGAAAACACAATCTCACCATGAGAAAAATCACTCACTATTTGTAAGAAGCAAATAGGTGATGCCCATTCATCACAATTAGTGTTTCTACATATGTAAAGGTGTGAATAACAATAAAGGGAAAGGTAAACATGTTAGTAGTAAGTAAGGATTTGTGTCCAAATGGTGATAGGTGGGTTAGGTAAGTTAAGTTAATAGTTGTCAATATCTAGATTAATTGTCAATAAATAGTTTAATAATTATATAAGGGGTCTTACCCTCATGTGTGAATGTAATTTTAGTTGTATATTGTTCTTACCAATCAAACTTATCTATTTAGTGAGTGGCCACCCACTTTCTTACCCAACTACTTATATATATGGCATACTTCTTACAACATGGGTTACCAAGGTGAAATTAATGCAAATTCATCTTTGGGTGGTACCATTATCAACATTGCACCCCAATTTTTTTAGACTCATTTAATTTTAGTACAATGTAGGACTCATTTAAAGATGACTTTTCATTTCAAAATTTATATCAAAAGATTATCGAAGCTTTGTAAAACTTGAAATTTCAATTGAATTTACAAAAAAATTAAGTTATAATATTCCAAATGAATGATTAAGGAAAAAGTTTCAAGAAAGTAATATTTTGGGTTCCTTTGTTTAGGAACACAAAAGGAACATTTTTTCATGTTTTTTAATGTTTTTAGTTTTTAGATTAAGATGGTATTATATTTTATTTAATTAATAAATAGTGGATTGAAGTGATCATAAAATTTTGAACAATTTTCAAAGGTCAAGACTAGAAGGTCTTAAAGGGCAATTGGATTCATGTTTACAAATTTCCAATAATACCCACTATTTTTTATTTTTTTTCAATCGATATTTGGGGCCATACCTTAATGACTATAATTTATAAACCATTTTTTTTTTTTTTTTTGCAATGGTGCAACTTGACAATTAATGATAAGGGGTTAGGAATTTCAAAAAACACATGTTAAGAACGTTTCAAGAACACAATTTTTTTACTTGGGTAGCTTATGCAAGTGTTTACAAATTTTATATAATGTGTACATAGTTGAGGAACACAAAGCCCATGTGGTGCAATTCAACAATAAAAAGGACATTTAAAAAAGTGTGTTTCTTTATTTAAATTAAATTGGGTTCATCTTTCCTTGGATTTTGGTGAGGTGGTTCTTAGTTATACCACTGAAGGATGGGTTTGCCCACCATATATTAAATCAATTGAAGTTCATTCACAACTAAGTTACAATAGGCATCCAGTGGATGGTGCATTCATGGGTGTTGGTTTGATTTAATCATATTTCAAGAACTTTTCTTCTATTTCCCATTAGGATAAATTTCATCTTCAAATATCACCCATTGTTTTTTATAATTTGCAAAAACCATCCAAGGATCAAATTCAAGCACAAAAAATCCCTTTGCTACTCACATCAACCATATGAGTGAAGAGGGTGATTGCTCACTTAATTGAACATCTCCTAGGCAACCAAAAATATTCACACCGGTGGATGTATATGCCCCTAGCAATCAATTCCTAGTGTGTTTTGAAAGATTATCATTGCAAGCCATCTAAATGAATACCTTATGTTGTGGTGACATCAATAGTGCTGAAATGATATTTGGCAAAACCATAATCCTAAATCATGTTTTCTAATGATTGTAGCCCTTACCCATGAGGAAATCATGAATTACTAGCCATAGGTTGGGTGTGATTTGGCTTCATCCACAAATCTTGCAATTGAACCCTGGCTCAAAACAAAATTTCTTCACAAAATTAACAACTTAGCCCAATCACCTAATGAAAAAAACAAGTGCAATTTCGATTTTTGACAATATGGAAAAAAAAACTATTACAATTGAATTACCAATGTTCCACCTTGGGACCTATCATGTAAACCCTCCTTCTTCCCTCTATGCCTTTTTAGGTAACTACCTATGTAAGTGGGTAAATATTAAGAGCTTAGGTGGTTACCATATAAGTAGTTAAGTAGGTAAAGTACATAGTGCTTATTAAGTAAGTAGTAGATACATGTGGATGGTCGATAGGTACATAGTTAACCATTGTGGTTAACTATAGAACAATAATATCATAAACACATGTTTCCTATTCGAACATCATCCATCTTGCATGTTTTGTTGTTTAGTGTTGGTTCAATGTTTAATCTAGGCATTACCATAAGACATTCCATGGTTTATATATCATACTATTGTTCTACTATCTTCTTCTAAACATTTAAATCCCTTAGAACAAGTTTGGAACATATGGACACTTTGATGAGTTTAGTACATTTGATGTCATCAAAATCTAGACCATGCCAAATCTGCTCAACCTAGTAGACACTCAAAATTAATCTTAAAGTAATCCTTACTTTGGGCTTGATTTTATTCCTTATTGCACTCAATCATCCTCCCTTTCGAGTTATCCATATACAAGGTTCATCAAAGTGAAGATCACTCCTCAAAACTAAAGATGATGTCTCAAAAATGACCACCATCATTTCTTTTAAAACTAAATTATGATCTACCTAGGTAAGGGGTTAACTAAGTTAGGGCTTACCTACTTGCCTACTATTCTATAGGTTACCCACCTACCTATACCTACCTACCCTTGGGGTACTTATTTATTTAGTACCTATCTACCTCCTACTTACCCACCTACCCATTAGGATAGGGATGATAAAAAGCCTACTTAAGGACTACCTAGAGGATACCAAGGGGCCTACCTAGTTTAAGGAATACTTGTGAACTATTTATGAGGTTACATAAGGCTTACATAAGGGGTCATAAGAATGTTTCGTACGCTAGGGAATATGTAAGGGTTATTTAAGGTGCTACCTAAGAAACCTAAAGGATTACTTGAAGACTACTTAAAGACCATGAAGGGATATACCTAGGTTATGGGCTATCTAAAATAAAGGTTATTAAAAGACTACATAAGAAGTTACATAGGGACTACTCAAGGTGTTACATAGGGGCTATATAGGGACCTAACTAAGTTAGGGGATACCTAAGGATTAGGTAAAGGGGATACTTGAGGAACTACATATGGTTTACATAGGGGCTATGAATCAGTCCTAAATAACACCTAAATAGTCCCTATGTAAGCCTTAGGTAACTCCCTTTTGCACTATGACCTAACCTTAGGTAGTTCCCTAAATAACTCTTAGGTATCCCCTAACTTAAGAAATTCCTAATTAGCCCTCACAAGTAGGCTCTATGTATCCCTCTAAATAGGCTATATGTATCCCATAGCCTATTTAGGCCCCTAAGTGTCTCCTTACGTAGGCCCTTAAAATAACCCTTCAGGTAGGTTTTATGTAGTCCCCTATGAAGGCTTGTGATATTCCTAGGGAGATGTAGCCCATTAAATTAACCCTTAGGTATTCCATAACCTAAGTAGGTCTTTGAGAAAACAGACAAACAATGATGTCCCACCTATTTAGTGGCCTCACAAGCCCATCCAACAATGAATGGTGGGGTTAAAAAGATGCCGGTTAATTAACCTTGTGTTAAGTGTTAACCCTTAGTTCTAGTAATTTGTATTTTTCAAAAAACAAATTCCTGGGTTTTTGGTTTGGATCCAGTTCTTTCTAGGTACCGGAACTAGAACCGGCGGTTCTTATCAGCCAAAAGCGGGTACCCGTGCAACACTGGGTTGTGATTTGTGTGACCTTTTGAAAATTGGAAGTAAATTTGACAAACAGAAACCATTGTTGGACGGATATCACTTTCTGCATTAGACACTCATTTTATAAAATATCCTCGGGTATATGCCGGAGGTGACTCATGCAGATATCCGTTGGCTAGAAAAACCCCTGAAGCACACCATGGAAAGAACCGGCACCCTCATGTATTCAACCACCAGATGAGAATGGGTTCTCAATCTTGGGTTAGGTTAGGGTTAGAGCATTAGGTTAAGGTAAGGTTTCTCAAGCTATATATATATATATATATATATATACGAATTAAAAAGGTGTAAACTGAATCAAAGAGCCGATTTATTATTCGACTATTATGATATCAAAGAGAAAGTTTTAACAAATATCCAGTCGGAGAAAAAAAAATTGACTCTAACTATGAGGACTAGAAATTTAATTTCTGAAATGTTTTTCCTTTTTTTGAAAAAAATTGTGTAAAATTGAGGATTATTTTTTCTAGTGTAAAATTCACTAAATTTTCTCTTTTTTTTGGCCAAAATTTTAATATCAATTTTAAAAATAAAATAATAAAATAAAATTAATAATAATTTGTTTTTAATGACCTTGTGGGGACTTATGTTTTTTTGGGCTACTCAAACTCCGTTTAGGGTTTCACCAACCAAGCATGAGTTGGATGGTATCATCAAATATCCCATTGTGAACAAAGAACCCAAAAGCTCAAAATTGTTGCTCATGATGCAATTCTTGCAAACCCGCCCTTTACCATTAAAGACCAAATCCTCCAAAATCTTTTACTCATAATGCAAAAATAAAAATGGCTGGGTATTTGGGACAATGAACTTAACACCCACATGGCCGTGTTTTAAAATTCCACCATCATTGCTCAAGATAGGTTATTGCTTGCCATTTGGGTTCCAAACCTTCAACTCATTACAACAAAAAGCATGACCTATAATGAATGTCTAGTTTAATCATGTCCAATTTGAATGCACACCAAAACAATGAGCACTCTCACCTGCTGTAGTGTTCATTTTTTTAGTGTCTACCACCTACCAAAGAAGAGAGTCCAGGTTTTGAACAGTGTTGGGCTCTCTAGGAATCATGAGAGGTTTTGGAGAGTGAAGAAGTCCATCCTCCAGTTTTTCATAGCAATTGAAATTCCATATCAGCCACCTAAAATCAACAACCCTCCAAGACTTTGATTAGATGATATTCATTGTGAGTGCGCAACCATGCACACACATTTGACACTAAATTGAAATGTTGAAAATTTTCAAAATTATTATTTTTCAAATAACAAATTTTCGTGAAAGGGATTATTGAAAATTTGAAGATTTTTTGTTGAAATGAAAATTTCATAATTAATTAATTAATTAATTGATAAAACATGTGTGGAAGTTGTCAATGTATTACAATATACATATCCTATTGGGTTGGGTTTTAGGGATGGGTATTAAAATCTATCTGGTTTTTTAAGTACTCTAAATTTAGCTTAGAGTTATCGAATTTTCAAGAATATTCTATTGAATTACTAACTCTCCAAGCCTCTTGGAGCACATCCAGTGATGCTCGGTATGTGACCTCGCAAAAAATATTTCTCGTATCCAAGAGAAGATATTTCCTTTCTCTTCCAACCCCACCCATAAAACTAAAATTGGGACTGCAAAGAGGTGAGAGTGATGCTCAGTATGTGACCTCGCAAAAAAATTTCTCGCATCCAAGAGAAGATATTTACTTCCTCTTCCAACCCCACCCATAAAACTAAAATTGGGATTGCAAACAGGTGAGAGACTACTGACAGCAGCCCACCTGGATCAATCAAACTATCTAACCAATCATCAGCATGTGTTAGGCTTTGCTGTGCATTTTATTTACCCTATTGCATGACAAAAGTTCCAATTGTTGTTAAATTGAAATCCATAATTGACAATGATGATGAAAATGAAATACCATTCATTTTTATGCACTCATAAATCATAATGACAAATGGGAAGTGCTATAACGTTTTTTTTTCTCTCCTTTTCAAATCATAATGTTCAATTTTAGTGGGTTTAGGGAGGTGGTTCAAGGAAGGGAGAAGAAGGGGGGAAAAATAGGAAAGGGGGTTGGGTCACAAGGCCTTGTTTTGCACTCTTTTTTTCCCTTCTTTTGTTTATTTACACAAATTTACATGTATTTTTAAAAATGGTTATACTTCCATTATTTTACATGACATGAAATGGCCTTACACGGTTATGCATTCACACATACATATCCGATGTTACATTGATTTGAATATAAATTATACACTTACATGATGTGTAAATAAATATCTTCAATGCACTTGTACTGATCTCAAATTTCAACACAAGCCAAAATATTATGTTTAAAAAATCCTCATATAAAAATAGACCTACTACCTAGGGGCCAAAATCCCTTAAGCTACTATACTCTATAATGACTCCAAACACAATATCCTTACCTTGGTAGGCAAGGCCAACAAGTTGGGCAGGCTGCCTTTTGGAGAAGAGAATTCTGGCATTCTCTTTCACCTACCTATGCCCTTGGTAGGTGAAAGATCTCTCCTTAATATGAGTAAGCATATGATCCCCTCCTCATTGAGGACTCCATGTAAGATCATCCCTCCTCCTATTTGGTATCCTTTCTAGGAGTGACATCCACATATATGAAGGGCCTTCCAATACCCAAGAAAGTTTACTTGCTAGCTTTGTTTTCCATCCATCAAAGTTGTACTAGGATAACAAAAAGGTAGGAGGGAGGAGTAAGTTGGGCCTTGAATACCTTACTCATGACCAATCTTTGTTCCCTGTACATCATTGGACAAAGGTACTTTCATCCCCCTATTCATCCAATACTAGCAACATTTATAGATTGCAGCACTCAAATAAAGGGCTAGCCAAAAACATTTAACGACTTTTTATAGCCAAATTTGGCTAAATCTTCCTATGGATGATTGCCACTTTCACTACATCACAAAATTCATAAAGGAAATACTGTACCTTATACAAAAGTTCTGGTTCATTCACAACTATAAGGGGGTTTCCAATGGGTGGTGCACTCGTGGGTGCCGGCCCTTGCCTGGGTCACATAATCCCCATCTCCAAATGGAGAATGACTATTGTAGTGTACCATGGCAGGTCCAACATTTCAGTGTGGTCGAATAATTTTTTTTTAATTTTAAAGATTTCATATTGGAATTAGAATATTCTAAAGGTTCTTTACTTTTTCTTTGCCAGATTGTGTCCTTTGAAAAAATATATATATATTTTTCAAACATTTCTGCAAAATAATAGAGTTATCCATAAAGTCACGCTCTGTTTCACCCCCTCTCTCTTCTGCTTTCGCCCCCTATCCCCTCTTTCAGTTGTATCTGCAAAGTAATGAAATTTTATTAAATCTGGGTATGAAATGCTTAAACTCAGCATTTAGTGCACAAGGTTCGAGAGTGATTATAGTACTTGTACAGGTAGGACCAGTGAGAATATAATGTAGCAGCAGTGGAGGCGCTCAGGGAAAAGGAAACACAGGATGGAACTCAGTTTACCACCAAAATTGGTGGAAAAAAAAACTAGTTTGGGTCCCAGTTATTTCCTTTTGTAAAATTTTCATTCCCAGTTACGCGTTTGATGCCCTGGTATGCCGAAAATGGCCGTTCTCGCCCCCTAATCGCCTGACTTTACAGACAACTCTAATACATAATTATTGTCAAAGTTGCCATGGTAGGCCTACTATGGTATGGTATGGTATTGTATTGTCCCTGACAGGAAGAACAAATAACCTGGATTCAGTCAATGTACTAACCTGGAGAGATCAATGGAGAGCAACTGTGTGTTTGAGAATGATTGTGCTTGCAGGAAACTCTTGCAAAATCAAATCTGTCAATGAACAATTTGCTCTTTAAAGTCTGGAGCACACACACATCTTCTTCCAGAGGTTAGGTTTGGCAAATGTTCATATATCTGCATGCTAGTGTTACTATGGGACCAGATATGGGGATAGGTAGGGTTATTCATATCCACTAGAGAAAGATATACAATACTTGAATACACATATATACATACACATGCATTTATCCAATAATTAGGGTTTAAGGGGGGTTGGATATGTAGCTTCTTGTTAGGGTTTTGAGGTTTTTGTTTGTGTGTGTTTTTTTTGAGCAATAGCAAAGCTTGCATTTTATTTTTTTGGGTTGTAGTCACAAGCACGCACACCAACATAATGTTTTTTTCATTCGTGGAGTGGTAGTGCCCCTGCAACTTTTAGCTATCTTGAGTCTTGAGTTTGTCGATTTCAAGGTTATGGTTTATGTGTTTTTGGGAGAGGCAATTTTGAGTCTTGAGTCTTAAGCTTGTCAATTTGTGGTTTTTGTGTTTTTGGGGAAAGGTGGTCTTAAGTTTTGAACTTCAGTCTTTGCATTTTGGACTTGAGCATTGTAAATTTTGCTCTTCCAACTTGAGAATCACAACTTTCAATTTTCTGCCTTTGTGCATTTCACACACTTTTCACTTTGCATTTCTTGCACTGTGAAATTCAAGGTCTTCACACTTTGCAAGCTGAATTTTTGCACTTGAACTTGAAAGCTTTTACTTTGTTGTATTTTATTGTGATTTTTGTTGTTTGTTTTGTGTTTTGTCTTCATTTTGTAGTTTGCAATGTTCCATGCACTTATGGTCTTTCACTCGCAAGCGTTAAGCAATTTCAATTACCTTTGCATTTTAAATAAATAAATTAGGTTGTAATTTTGTGTTTTGTCTTTGTGTTATTGTGATTAAGTGTTCAATCCACATTTGATGATTGGAAAAAATGTATGTTTGCTTGAATTTGTCAACATGGTCAAAGAAAATATTGGAATAACAACTTTTAATGTGAATTACAACTTGTCAGATGTTGAAAGCATGCATATGCAAGCTAGTATGATTTAATATGTTGATATTAAGTTTATGCAACTTATGGTTATACAAGTTCAAGTTGCAGCATGGAAGCCACATACGAAAAACTCTATTTGCTAGGGGTTTTTTGTTATCAATGACAACTTACTTGTGGATTTTAAAAACTCGCAAATGTTGTTATTTGCAAAACAAAGCAAACAAATGCTAATACTATGTGCCAAGGATTTACTTTAAAGGTGGTTTCATGAAATACAAGGCTAAAATTAACATTCCTATGAAGACCCATATTTGAATTTGCATATTCAAGGTTGGTTGTTTAGAAGAAGTTGATGAGTGTTAAGAAAGTTGTTGAGGCAAATCATAGTTGACAACCAAGGAAAAAGAGATATAGGCAAAATGGGTATGTAATCATGACATTTTTTTTTTGTCACAAATCTTTACAAAAAAAAATTATAAAGCACAACAACAAATTTTTGAAGATCCAATGTTGTATATTTGTAAAGGTTACATAGCCCTTTCCATTTGTGAAAATATTTGGCTATGGATGTTAATGTTAGGTTAATGCCCACATGTTATTTTTGCTTCTCATTTTATTTTGGAGGAAAAATATTTCTTATAGTGATTATGACAAAACTTAGGTGTTGTTGAATCTCACATTTGTAGTAACCATGTTTACTAGTTTTGTCTTTGGATGATTAGGGGTGGTGTGGACACATTTTCCTTTATAATTAATTATTTGAATAATTTTTGAACCCCTATGCATGTTATTGTAGGTTTATTTGAAATGCATGAGACCACGAGGCTTTTCATGACTAGTTAGTTGTAATCTTTATTTCAAATGTATGGTTTGATGCATCATGTGATTATTTTTGTGAAATATAATGCCTATGGTGATAGCATTACATTCCATTATTGGTTTTCATCATTATGGGTGTATGAAAGTATTTATTTTGGTCACATTATGTTTAAGGCCTATTAATACGTTACAAATGACGAAAAGGTGATTGTGGGTTTGAAATATGTTAATGTGAAGGCTACTTAAGGTGCTCTATAGAAGATAATCACATGCATTTTTTTAATCAAGAAAGAGGAGACAAAAATGTGAGAAGCTATGTGTTAAAAACCGTTGCAACCACAAAAATTCAAGATTGATTCGATGAAGACCAAATTTGGTAATAAAGTAATTATGTTTGAGGCATTGGAATTCAAATATGTCATTATCTTGTGTTATAGGTGCAAAGGACATTGGCTTTGCATTTGAAAAAAATCCCTAAGGTTGAAATATGGATAATTACATAAGTGGTCACAAATGCTTTGAATCATGTCATCACTATGTACATGATGAACCAATCATGAAACCATTGGCTATTATGTGATGCTTTCATTATGTCTATTAATTTAACACTAACTTTGAAAGCTAAGATGGGATGAATTACAAATGGGACTAATGTTTTTGATGCCTTTGATTTCAAGGTCTTTGTCTTTCATAAAAACATGTCCAACTAGATCCTTGTTTCAAGTCTTTGCGGGCTATGGAAAATTATGTGTGATGTGGGGATTGTATATGTTTTTCTTTTGAATACAATGCAAATGTAGTAATCCTTTTCCTAATGATGGTCTTTGAAATATTACACTATTATTCAAGCATGTGCAACACCAATTGGTGGATTAATTGTTAGATCTAGTGATTTTATTGAAGAAGAAAATAACATAAATGATGTCGCCACCTTTATTGAATAGTCTTCATGTGCACTTGTTGGGGAATTATATTTGTTTAAGAGTTTATTTCTAACTATAGTTGCATGTGTCAATCCCCTTGTTTTGTGGCGAAATCATGAAAATCAATTCCTAAACATTGGTTTTCTTTGCCAAATACATTTTAGGAATTCCAATACCACAAATTGAAACTAAATGTGTGTTTAGTCTTGCTGATGTGTTAATAATTTTAAGATGTTACAAGTTATAGTGGAGAACATAAATCACATCATTGTTGTGGTGAAAAACTAACCTAATGATCGACATTTGAATTGTAAATTACATACAAATTTGGTGGACTTTTTGAAAGTTGAAAATCCATTGGCTAAAGAAAAGTATGGCTTGCTTGAGGAAATAAGTTATTTTGAACAAAGTTATTTTGAACAATTGTAGTAGTGATTAGGTTTAGCAAGGTGAGATCACAAATATTTTTGTTGTTTTTCTATTCTCCTTTAAGGTTGTTAGAATTTCAAATTTATATAATACAACTTGTAATGCAAACTTTGGAATCTCAAATCTAAATGACAATTTGCATTGGAAAAAATTAAATTGTCACATTATGAATGCATGGTTTATTTATGCAATTCGCCAATGACATGGATGATGGGTTTTGGTTGTGTTGTGTGGGGATGGGGTCCTTATGTGTTTTCTATGGGGTCTGGTTGGGATAGAAAGCTTGTCTTGCATTGGGTAGTGTTTTTGAAAAAATTGAAGTCCAACTCCCCCATAAATTATTAATTTTGCAAAATTTGTAAGTTCTTGTAAACTAATGTGTGATTTCAAAAATTAATTCCAAACATTAAAATTTTATCCCTAACTTTTGTACATATCTTATCATTATTTTGATTTTGAAAACTAGCACATCCACATCTATTAAAGGAAAAAAATGAACATCAATTTATATATGTCTCGATAAATACATTGTTAATTTTTTTTATGCACATCCTTTTATTATAATTTTTTTAAAAAATGCCATATTAGTATCATGGGGTGAGTTTCAAAACTTCATATTTAAGCGACATTAGTTTTACCAAACAACTTGGAGCAAAGTTCACCTCCTTTTGGCAAAGTAAAAAAATTCATGACTCCAAGTCTAAAGTTTGAATAAGGCCAAAAATCTTAATTCGATATAGGAATAATGAAAAATGTTCTAAGAACAATTCCAATGGTTGTAGTTAAATGTTTGTATTACAAATTTTGGATGAAGTTAATGCACTAGTTAGAGGTGTTAAAATTTGGACTCAGCTCTTGTAGATTTTGTGCAAGATATCATGGGTACCATAAGACTCTAGAACATAAAATTATTGTGTTTAGTTGATTGGCCACAATGATTCATTAATAATTCATAGTTGTTGATTTGCTAGCCATAATGTGTTGGCTAGGTGTGACATTTATCTGTTCCCTAAAAATATATTATTTCATATTTACTATTTATTGGTGAGGGAAGGGCAAAGAATTAACACTAAATTTGAATGTGATAATTGATGATACTACCCCAAATACATTTCATCTTTGGTTCATTTCTCTAAATGTAAGTGCAAATAATATGTTAAAAGGGTGTATAATTGTGCAAATGTAAATTTTTAAAATTTATACAACTAAATTCATGTACTTGCATATATAATTTTTTCTACATTTAAATGGATTAGTAAATCATTTTCACATACACAAGTATAGGAGTAAATGTAAATATGATTTGGGAATGTATAAGGATGTGTAATTAATTAATGTAGTTGGATTTGATCCCAATAACCCCAAGTCTCATATTGAAAATTTGTAATGTGTCATTTCAATGCATTCATTCACTTCACAAATGTATGTTTGGTTTTGGAAATTGTTGCACAATTCATTCTTAAAGTGTGTTTGCAAAAATTGGTAAACCATTAAACACAACAAAAAAAATCATGTCTACATGTTTTGCATAAAGGAGAAGATTGGAAGCAATATATGCAATTCAAATTTAATTTGTTACTGAACATGAAATCCCAATTATGGTGTGAAATTTGAAGCTTTGTGTAATTTGGAAAAAAATTGCATTCACAAACTTATTATTTAGTCTACATTTTTTTTCCACTTTCAAAATGTTTGATTTCATTCTATGGCATTTAGTGCAACCTAAAATTTAACATTTTTCATTCTTGGTCAAACATGTGTGAATGAAAAATTAAAAATTTCTTTTATCAAATGTCTTTGAGTTTATCAAGGATGAAAGTTAGTTGAGTTACATCATAATCAATAAACATTTCTAGCAAAACATTAACATATAATAACCCATTTTGGTTATGATTAATAATGTGAAATCAAACATTAGTCCAATTGTTGAACATGAAAAACTACCTCATACTATTAGTTTTATTATATTTGAAATATAATAAAATGACATGAAAAAAATTTGAAGGTCAAACTGAAATTTTTGATTTTCATTTACTAAAAAGCCACAATTAAAGTATTTGTGAAACTTGAATTAATTTTAATTTTTTATACTTGTTTTTTTCCCAAATCAAAATATAGTGTTTACATATGAAAAAAAAAGCCAAACACGAGTATCAACTAATCAAACATGCCATTGCGGCGAATCATGTTTATTTGTTTAACAACTTGTCTTTGCACCATTGACCAATTTGCTCACTAGCTTTCGTTTATTGATGGGGTTGGTGATTTTAAGCAAATTAAGAGACCATCTAGAGTTATGGATATGGTATATGGGCTTCAATGTTTTCTTTTCCTATTTTTCAACGAATAAATTGTGATAATTTTGATTTTTTTTTTCTAGCATAAATTTTACTAATTTTTCTTATTAAAATTTTGCCAACATTTTGATACAATTGTTTTTTGAAAAAAAAACACTAATAGGCTTTGCAATAATATTATTAATCTAGCTAAAGGTGAAGATCAAGTGAATATTTACCCTTTACTTGACATTTACCCTATGGGTAGGATTAAGTAAAAGCCGGGTAAAGAAAAATGGATAGATTAAAACAAATGTATACGTGTGTGTATTATTTGTGTACAAGTAGTAAGGCAAAATTATGGAAAATAGGAAAAATACATTTAAATTGTGCAATTGGTATTGCAAACACAAGCACTTGTCATATAATAATACATCTTAAACAAGAAATTAGCAAGTTAAGAAAAACACTTTAGCACCTTTAGTAATGCATTTCAAGCTATTTTTTGGTAATGCAAATGCAAACCATAATCTAACTAGGTTACGGTGCTATATACCTATTGTAATCAATACAAAGAAGGAAAATAAAATATAGAATTGAAAATATAAATATGGGTGAATCACATAATTAGGCAATAAAATTCATGAGAAGAAGTGCATTGCTAAATGTGGGATATAAATGCATATAAAAGATGATTTTTGCATGTACCTTGTTTTTAGTTGGGCCTTTGAACAATTATTACCAATAGGTAAACTACAAACTCAAATCTAGAGTGGTGTAGGGTGCACTAATTTAAATAAATAAATAAATAAATAAATACATAATTCCCAATTTTTTTGTCTTTTCCTTTATCAAAATATTTGGGGAAAATTTTGGAAGTTTTCAAATTTTGAGTATAAAATTTGACTAATTTTGCTTATTTTATTGGAAATATTTGCCAAAATTTCTAGGGTTGGGCAACTATGTTGGACATGGGCACTTTAGAAAAAAAGTTAAAATAAAGTGGGCAGCTCCGAAAGAGGGGAAGAAGCCTTATGGATGAAAAGAAGGACTCAGCCCTAGTTTATGGATTCATTCATCCCTAGTTGGCAAACTAAATAATTTAGAGGGGTGGGAGGTGGGGGGGGGGGGAAAGTAAAAAAGACTAAATAGACCCCCACTTAGACTTTTTTCTTGTGTACCAAATAATTGGGGTTCAACTTGTTGGAACTTGAAATTCCGATGATTGAATCGGATGTCAAAAGTCGGAGACATATTCTTCGGAGCTTTACGGGGCTGGCCATGTTGGTGCTCCTTTACCATCGAAGAAGGAAAGAACTCGAAGAAGGACAACGACACAAATTGAAGAAAAGAACTTCGAAAAATGACACCGATTTCCCCGACAAAAAGTATTACCGAGAGTGTGGGCCTTTTTTTTTTTTTTTTTTTTTTTTTCACCTTTTTTCATTTTTATTTTATAAAAAATAACAAATTTTTTTTCAAAAACAATAAAGTAAACAACCGTC